>Ga0081539_10006160_pt1 | contig 11672 bp, 12 predicted proteins | sample TabmetS4T2R2_FD_71023 | JGI IMG/M metagenome (GOLD analysis project Ga0081539, IMG submission 71023) | Tabebuia heterophylla rhizosphere microbial communities from the University of Puerto Rico - S4T2R2 | ecosystem: Host-associated > Plants > Roots > Rhizosphere ...
GCCCCTACCGGGCCACCGACCTGGCCGTGGAGTACGACGCCAGCGCCGCCGCCCACCTGTTCGCCCTGGCCGCGGCCACCGGCGGCCAGGTCACGGTGACCAACGCCGGCGGCGGGACCCTCCAGCCCGACGCCGCCCTCCCCGGCCTGCTGGCCGCCATGGGCGCCACCGTGACCCGCGACGGCGCCGCCGTCCGCGTCCGCGGGCCCGAGCGGCTCGGCCCGGTCGACGCCGACCTGGCGGCCATGCCCGACCAGGTCACCACCGTGGCCGCCCTGGCCGCCCTGGCCGACGGGCGCTCGCGGCTGCGCGGGGTCGGGGTGGCCCGCGGGCACGAGACCGACCGGCTGGCCGCCCTCGCCGCCGAGCTGGCCAAGCTGGGCGTGGCCGTCAGCGAGCGGCCCGACGGCCTGGAGGTCGCCGGCACCGGCCCGGAGGGGCTGCGGCCGGCCCGGCTGGCCACCTGGGGCGACCACCGCATGGCCATGGCCCTGGCCGCGGTGGCCGCCCGCGTCCCCGGTGTGGTCCTTGAGGACCCGGCCTGTGTGGCCAAGACCTACCCGGGCTTCTGGGACGACCTGGCCGCCGCCGGCCTGGTCTGGCGCCCCCACCCAGGCCCGGTACAGTAGCGCCCTCGTTCGACCCGGGGGGGCGAGGCCTGCGCCCCCGGGCCCCTGTCCGCCGGGCGGCCGCCGCCGTCCCGAGCGCCCGGAGGAGCCGTGGCCGAGATCCTGTCCGAGCGCCAGCGCGCCTTCCTGGAGGCCAACCACAGCGCCATCATGGCCACCGTCGACGACCGCGGCCGGCCCCACGCGGTGCCCGTGCTCTGCGCCCTGGTCGACGGGCGGCTGTGGAGCTCGGGCACCGAACGGCGGATCCGGACCCGGTACCTGGCCGCCCGCCCGTTCGCCAGCCTGACCGTGCTCGGCCAGGGGTTCGGGGGCGAGTGGCTGACCGTCAGCGGCCCGGTCGAGACCCGCCGCGACCACCGGGTCGAGGACAACCTGCGCCTGTACCGGGCGGCCACCGGCCGCGACCCCGACGACCTGGAGGAGTACCGGGCGGCCATGGTCGCCGAGCGCCGCCTGGTCTATGTCCTCACCCCCGAACGGGTCTACCCGTCGCCGCGCTGAGCAGCTCGGCGGCGGCGCGCTGGCCGCTGCGGAGGGCGCCCTCCATGAGGCCGGACCATGGTCCGGCGGTGTGCTCGCCGGCGAAGTGGAGGGGGCCGACGGGGCGGGCCAGCAGGCCGGGGTCGCCGGGCCGGAAGGCAGGGGTGCGGGTGGAGTAGGCGGCCCCCACCCAGGGGTCGTCGTCCCAGGTGGAAAGCAGCTCGCCGTCGGCCAGGTCGAGGTCGGGGCGGCCGGCGGCCAGCTCCCGGCGCCAGGTGGCGGGGCCGGCGGCGACCTGGAGGGCGGTCAGGGCCGGGGCCGAGCCGGCGAAGGCGCTGACCACCAGCTGGACGGCGCCGTCGGCGCCGTTGGCCGTCCAGCTCCAGTAGCGGCCGGGCACCGACAGCACCGCGCTCGGCGGCGGGACCCGGCGCAGGGGCACGAACAGCTTGGCCGCATGCCCGTAGGCGACCCGGGCCAGGGCGCCGGCCTTCCATGACGGCAGGGGCGGGTCGAAGGCGATCCGGCCCATGACCGAGGCGGGCACGGCCAGCAGGCAGGCGTCGGCGGCCAGCTCGCCCCCGTCGGTCGCCACCCGGACCCCGGCCTCGGACCAGGCGACCGCCCGCACCGGGGTGCCGAGGTGGACGGCGCCGGGGAGGCGCGCCGCCAGGGCGAGGGCGAGGCGCTGGTTGCCGCCGGCGACCCGGAGGCTCTCGCGGGCCGAGAAGCTGGAGGCGGCGTGGCCGAGCGCGGCCGCCGACAGCTCGGTCACCGGCTGGGCGGCCGACACCTGCAGCCGGGCGGCGATCGCCTCCCGAGCCCCCGGGTCGAGCGGCAGCCCGGCCAGCACCTCGGCCACCGACCGGCCCAGCAGATCCGGACCCGGCCGGCCAGCCAGCAGGTCGCCGAGGCGGGCGACCTCGGCCCGCACCGTGGCCCGGTCGGTGCCGAGGCCGCCGCGGGGATCGCGGTCGCCGTAGGCCATGCCCATGGGGGCCATGGCCAGGCCGAGACGGGCGGCGGTGGCGACCAGGGTCTGGTGGTCGTCCTCGGCGAACTCAGCCCCGAGCTCGACCACGGCGCCGTTGGGCAGCCGGCGGGAGTGGACCCGGCCCCCGACCCGGTCGCGGGCCTCCAGGACCAGGGGCTCCAGGCCGCCGTCGGCGAGGGCGCCGGCCGCGGCCAGCCCGGCGAACCCGGCCCCGACCACGCACACCCGGGCCGGCCCAGGCCGGCCCGGGTCCCGGTCGGCGTCGGTCGTAGGCACGGCCACAGGTTACGGCGTAGTGTTCACCCATGCCGGACGAGGAAGCACGCATCGCGCTGTTCATCGACCACGAGAACCTGGTCATCGGGGCCAGAGAGGTCGGCCGCAGCTTCGACGTCGGCCCGATCATGGACGCCCTGGCCGAGCGGGGCCGGGTGGTGGCCCGCCGCGCCTACGCCGACTGGACGCTGTTCGCCGGCGACCGCCGCACCCTGGTCGAGCACAACTGCGAGCTGATCGACATCCCCCAGCGGACCGGGGCGGTGCGCAAGAACGCCGCCGACATCAAGCTGGCCGTGGACGCCATGGAGCTGGCCTACGAGCGGGGGTTCGTGTCGACCTTCGTGATCTGCTCCGGCGACAGCGACTTCACCCCGCTGGTGGCGGCCCTGCGGGCCCTGAACCGGCGGGTCATCGGCATCGGCATCAAGGGCTCGACCTCCAGCCTGCTCCCGCCGGCCTGCGACGAGTTCCTGTTCTACGACCGCCTGCCCGGGGTCGGCGAGGCCGTCCAGCAGGGCGGCCGGCGGGCCGCCAACGGTGGCGGCAACGGCGGGTCGCGGCCGCCGCGGCGCGCCAGCAAGCCCCGCAAGGACGACGGCGACGCCCCCACCGGCCAGCGCGACCTCCAGGAGCTGCAGCGCCAGCTCACCCAGACCCTGGCCGGGCTCAAGCAGAGCGGGGCCGAGCCGGTGCTGGCGTCCTCGCTCAAGCGGGCCCTGCTCCGCAAGGACCCGACCTTCTCCGAGTCCGACTACGGCTTCCGGGCGTTCCGGGAGCTGCTCGCCCAGGCCGAGCGCAACGGCATCCTCACCCTCACCGAGGGCCAGGCCCCCGGCGACCCGGCCGTCGACTTCCCCGACGCCGGCCAGGCCGACAAGGCCTTCGACCTGCTGCGGGAGACCCTGCTGAACCTGCAGGGCGACGACGAGGAGGTCCCCCTGTCGGGCCTCAAGGACCAGATGCGCAAGCGCGACCCCAACTGGTCCGAGAAGGACCTCGGCTACGCCGGCTTCCTCCAGTTCGTCAAGGCGGCCGCGGCCAAGGGCGTGGTCAACATGGAATGGGACGACGACGAGGGCGACTACTTCCTCTACGTCCCCGACTGAAGCCCGGTGGCGCCGCAGGTCCGGGAGGCGCGGACGCCCGAGGAGGTGGCGGCGGCCGGGCGGGTGACGGTGGCCGCCAACGCCGAGTTCGCCCCGGCCGACCCCGGCGACCCGTTCGTCCCCACCTGGGCACGGTACCTGGCGTCGATGGCCGACGCGGCCGGGCGGGCCGCCGACGGTGGCGTGGTGCTGGTGGCCGTGGAGGATGGGCGGGTGGTCGGGTCGGCCACCCTGTACCTGGACGACGGGTCCGAGCAGTGGCGGCCCGGCGACGCCATGGTCCGGTTCCTGGCCGTCGACCCGGCGGCCCGGGGCCGCGGGGTCGGGCGGGCCCTGTTCGGCGCCTGCCTGGCCCGGGCCCGGGCCGCCGGCAAGCGCCGCATGGCCCTGCACACCACCGAGTGGATGACCACCGCCCGGGCCATGTACGAACGCGCCGGCTTCCACCGCGAACCCGAGGGTGACGCCCGCCTCCCGGGCCTCACCATCCTCGCCTACGCCGCCGACCTGTAGCGGTCAGCCGAGGCGCCAGCAGCCCGGCTCGTGGGGCGGCGGGACCCGGCCGACGCTCTGCAGGAACGCCTCCACCACCTGGGGGCCGGCGAACTGGAAGGTCTGGCGGTAGACCCGCTGCTGGTCCTCCAGCTCGTCGGGCTGGGCGACGACCCAGTCGCCGAAGGAGCCGTGCTCGTCGGCCAGGGCCAGCACGACCTTGGCGTTCTCGATGGTGGCCAGCACCTTGGCGCGGTTGCGGACGATGCCGGGGTCGCGCAGGACCAAGGTGACGTCCTTGGCCGTGAAGGCGGCGACGAGCTTGGGCTCGAAGTCGTGGAAGGCCCGCCGGAAGCCGTCGCGCTTGGCGAGCACCGTGCGCCAGGACAGGCCGGCCTGGAACACCTCGAGGCTGAGGCGCTCGAACCAGCCGGCATCGCCGACCGGGGCCTCGCCCCACTCGTTGTCGTGGTAGGTGGCGAGGACCGGATCCGTGGCGGCCCAACGGCAGCGGGTCTTGCCATCAAGCGCGGGGAGCACCATGCACGACCTCCGTGGTGCGCGTCGGCGGTGAGGCTCATGGTCGCCGGAACGACCGCTGAAGCGTAATACGACGAGGCGCCCAGGAGGTAACCGGCTTTCCACAGCCCCAGGTCCGGCGCCCCCGGAACCCCCACGAAGCCCCACGAAGCGCCTGAACCGGTTCGGGGTCGGGGGACCGCCGGGGTGGTCCCCCGGTCGATCGGGGGGGTCAGGGGCGCACGGCCCCGGCCCAGCCGAGGGCCAGGGCGGCCATGCCGGCCAGCAGCAGCCGGTAGGCGACCCGGCGGCCGGCCGGGCCGCGGGCCCCGGCGGGCACGGCGGCCAGTCCCAGGACGACCGCCAGGGCGGCCCCGGCGAGCACCACCGGCCGGTCCCCGGCGGCCAGCCCCGACCAGAGGGCCAAGGCCACGGCGGCGGCGTAGCAGGCGGCGGCGACCGCGGCCGCCCTTCCGACCCCCAGCCGGGTGGCCAGCCCCCGGACCCCGGTGGCCCGGTCGCGCTCCACGTCGGGCAGGGCGTCGGCCAGGTGGGTGGCCACGGCCAGCAGGGCCCCGATCGGCCAGGCCCACCACAGCACGGCCGGGAACCGCCCGGCGGCCCCGTAACCGAACAGGGGCACGATCGGCACCGCGACCGCGAACGGCAGCGCGCTCCACACCGTCCCCTTGAGCCACAGGTCATAGGACCAGGCGCAGGCCAGCCCGACCACGGCCAGGGCGAAGGTGGCCGGCCCGAGCGCCGCCCCGAACCCGAGCGAGGCGACCCCGGCGACCACGGCCGCCGTGGCCACCGCCCGCCGGCTGATCACCCCGCGCTGGATCGGCTTGCCCCGGCCGGCGGCCGCGTCGGCGTCGGCGTCGACGGCGTCGTTCAGGGCCCCGGCGGCGTACTGGTTGCCGATCAGCAGCCCGGCCAGCAGCGCCAGGCGGGCCCAGCGAGGCTCGGCCCGCATCGCCACCAGCCCGAACGCCAGCCCCACCCCGATGACCGCGAACGCCGGCGCCGCGTGCAGGACCTCCAGCTGGGTCGCGGGATGCCAGGGACCGTGGCCGGCTACTCCTCCGGCTCCGGCTGGGGGCGGGGGATCAGGCCCAGGCGGGGGCGGCTGGTCCGGGTCAGGTCCGGGTCCCAGCCGTCGGGGACGATCCGCTCGCCCTTGCCGTCGCCGCCGCAGTTGCATGTCCAGCTCGCCGGGCGCACGGCGCCGCAGCGCTCGCACGTCCAGGTCCCCTCCTGCCCGCTCGTCTCCACGCCGCCCTCCCGGTGCTCCGCGTCGTCGGCTCCCAGGGTAGCCGCTGCCTCGGCCGGGCGACGGTTCGGTTCCATTCCCGTATCCGCCGTGCCGAGCGGACGCTACCCCACCGCAGCGGCGGTAGCATCTCCCCATGGGCCCCTCGGACCTGCTCTACCGTGTCTACGAGCGGCGGCTGGCCGCCGACCTGCGCCGCCACGGCGGGCTGCCCCGCCACGTGGGCGTGATCCTGGACGGCAACCGCCGCTGGGCCCGCGAGCTCGGCATGGACTCCACCGAAGGCCACCGCCGCGGCGCCGCCCAGATCGACCACCTGCTGGCCTGGTCGGCCGAGCTCGGCATCCCGGTGGTGACCCTGTGGCTGCTGTCCACCGAGAACCTGCTCGAGCGCGACCCGGCCGAGCTGGCCGAGCTGCTCCAGATCATCGAGGCCAAGGTGGAGCAGCTGGCCCGCGAGGGCGCCCCCGGCGGCTACCGGATCGTGCCCGTGGGCCAGCTGCAGGCCCTGCCCGAGCGGACGAGGGCGACCCTCCTGGCGGCCGAGCGGGCCTCGCGCGGCCACAGCGGCGGCACCTTGCACGTGGCCGTCGGCTACGGCGGCCGGGAGGAGATCGCCGACGCCGTCCGCCGCCTGCTGGCCGAGTACCGGGACAAGAACATGGAGCTGGCCGAGGCGGCCGGCCTGGTCACCCCGGACGAGATCGCCCGCCACCTGTACACCGCCGGCGTCCATGACCCCGACCTGATCATCCGGACCTCGGGCGAGATCCGGCTGTCGGGGTTCCTGCTGTGGCAGTCAGCCCACGCCGAATACTACTTCGCCGACACGTACTGGCCGGATTTCCGTAAGGTGGACTTCCTTCGCGCCCTGCGGTCCTATGCCCAGCGGCAGCGGCGCTTCGGGAGGTGAACGGGTGGCACGCAAGGACCGGGAGCGGGCCCGCAAGCGGCGCGCGATCCAGCGGGCTCGCCGGGAGGCCGGCTATGAGCCGCCGCCCAAGGCGGAGCAGCCCGCGGCCAAGACCAGGACGGCCGCCAAGACGGCCCGGCGGCCGGCCCGGCCGGCTGGCGGGGGCCGGCCCCAGGCCCAGCAGCTGCTGAAGAAGGCCCGGGTCGGCGACGTCGACCGCAAGGGCCGGGTGTACGAGCGGCCGATGCTGCTGCATCCCAAGGTCGCCCTCTACATCTACTTCATCGTGCTCGGCATCGGGCTGGTCAGCCTGCTGCGGCGCGACCCGACCCTGCAGGCGGTCGGCTACGGCGCCTTCGCCGTGGGCATGCTGGTGATCGCCGACTCCAAGACCACCTGGGCGCGGGCGGCGCCGTTCATCGTCCTGGCCGTCGGACTCGGCGCCGGCGCCGTCGCCTTGGCCATCGGCCTTGGCTGACGGGCACGGCGCGGGGTCGTTCCCGCGGCGGCACGCCCGGACCCAGGGGTTCACCCTGGGGCGGCCGCGCGGGTTCCAGGTCGGGGCCGACGGCGCCCGGGTGGCGTTCCTGCGCTCGGCGGCCGGGGATGACCCGGTCAACCGGCTTTGGGTCCTGGACGTGGCCACCGGGGCCGAGCGGCTGGCCGCCGACCCGGACCGGCTGCTCGACGGCGACGATGCCGGCGACCTGCCACCCGAGGAACGGGCCCGCCGCGAGCGCGCCCGGGAGCGCGCCGGCGGGATCGTCGCCTTCGCCTGCGACCTGGACCTGACCGTGGCCAGCTTCGCCCTGGCGGGTCGGCTGTTCGTGGCCGATCTGGCCGGCCCCGGCGGGGTGCGGGAGCTGCCGGCCGTCGGCGGCGTCCTCGACCCCCGGGTCGACCCAGGAGGCACCCGGGTCGCCTGGGTCGCCGGCCGCGCCCTCCACGTCGCCGAGCTGGGGGGCTTCACCGAGCGGCGCCTGGTCGGCGAGGACGACCCCGAGGTCACCTGGGGGCTGGCCGAGTTCCTGGCCGCCGAGGAGCTGGGCCGGGGCCGCGGCTTCTGGTGGGACCCGGACGGCCGGCGCCTGGCCGTGGCCCGGGCCGACACCACCCCGGTGCGCCGCGTCCACCTGACCGACCCGGCCAACCCGGCGATCGAGCCGGTCGCCCTCCCCTACCCGGCCGCCGGCACGGCCAACGCCGACGTCGGCCTCCACGTCCTCGACCTCGAGGGCGGCCGGGTCGAGGTCGCCTGGGACCGGGCCGCCTTCCCGTACCTGGCCTCGGTCGGCTGGGACCCCGCCGGCCCCCTGACCCTGCTCGTCCAGTCCCGCGACCAGACAGCCACCCGGGTCCTGGCCGCCGACCCCGGCACCGGCGAGACCGTCGAGCTGGCCGCCCAGGATGACCCGGTCTGGGTCGAGCTCGTCGCCGGGGTGCCGGCCTGGCTGGACGGGCAGCTGGTGATGACCGCCGACGACCCGGCCTGCGACACCCGCCGGCTCACCGTCGACGGCCGCCCCGTCACCCCGCCGGGGCTCCAGGTCACCGAGGTGGTGGCCGCCGCAGGCGGGGCGGTGCTGGTCGCCGGGGGCGGGGAGCCGACCGAGGTCCACCTGTGGCGGGTCGTCCCCGGCGAGCCCCCTGCGCGCCTCAGCGCCGGCCGCGGCCAGCACGCCGCCACCGCGGCCGGCCGGGTGGTGGTGGTCACCCGGGCCGACCTGGAGCAGGACAACACCGCCACCACCGTGCACGCCCCGGGCCGCCCGCCCCTGCCCGTCGCCTCGGTGGCCCAGCCCCCCGGCCTGCTCCCACGGCCGGAGCTGCTGCGGGCCGGCCCCCGCGAGCTGCGCTGTGCCCTGCTCCTCCCCGACCGGCCCGACGCGGGAGCCGCCGGTGCCGGCCGCCTGCCGGTCCTGCTCGACCCCTACGGCGGCCCCCACCACCGCCAGGTCCTCGCCGCCCGCGACCGGTTCCTGGTCTCCCAGTGGTTCGCCGACCAGGGATTCGCCGTCCTGGTCACCGACGGCCGCGGCACCCCCGGCCGCGGCCCCGCCTGGGAGCGGGCCGTCTGGCGCGACCTGGCCGGCCCGGCCCTCGACGACCAGGTCGAGGCCCTCCACGCCGTGGCCGCCGACCACCCCGAGCTCGACCTCTCCAGGGTGGCCATCCGCGGCTGGTCGTTCGGCGGCTACCTGGCGGCCCTGGCCGTGCTGCGCCGACCCGACGTGTTCGCGGCCGCCGTGGCCGGCGCCCCGGTGACCGACTGGCGCCTGTACGACACCCACTACACCGAGCGCTACCTCGGCCACCCGGCCGCCGACCCCGACGCCTACCGCCGCAGCTCCCTGCTGGCCGACGCGGCCAAGCTGGAACGCCCCCTGCTGCTCGTCCACGGCCTGGCCGACGACAACGTGGTCGCCGCCCACACCCTGCGCCTGTCCGGCCTCCTGCTGGCCGCCGGCCGCCCCCACTGCGTCCTGCCCCTGTCCGGCGTCACCCACCTCGCCGCCCAGGAGGCGGTGGCCGAGAACCTCCTCCACCTCCAGCTGGCCTTCCTCCGCGACGCCCTCGGGCTCACCTGATCGGCCACCGGACCTCGGTCAGGAGGTCGGCCGCCTCCACCTCGCGGGGGTCGTTGAGGTAGACCTCGCGGGGGCCGCCGGCCAGCTCGTGGCCGTGGTCGGCGATCCAGCCGGAGACCGTGTGGTAGGCGGGGCCGATCTCGGCGTAGGGGCCACGGTGGACGGTGACCGCGGCCGGGCCGCCGCCCAGCTCGGTCCCGTAGACCTCCCCGGATCCCTCGAACGGGGCCGCCACCGGGAAGCAGACCTCGATCGGGGCCGCGGTGTCGTCGTCCAGGACCTGGTCGGCGTGGTAGACGACCTGGAGCGGCCCGGCCGGCGCGAGGCCGCGGCGGCCGAGCTCGGCCAGGACGGTGTCGACCCCGGTGCTGATCGCGGCCGCGATGTGGCGCAGGTCGGTGGTGGTGCGGGTGGCGGCCACCGGCTGGGCCGGCAGCTCCGTCACGGTCACCTCGTACGGCATGACGTCCTCCCTGTCCAGGAGCCGTTCGAGGAACGCGAGCATCCGCCGGTGCTCGGCCAGCCGGGCCTCCAGCCGCTCCCGGTGCTGGGCCAGGCGCTTGGTCACCGGCGCACCGCCGCCATCGGCCAGCACGGCCCCGATCTCCTCCAGCGGCATGTCCACCGACCGCAGGATACGGATGGCCTCGGCCTGGTTGGCCTGGGCCGGCCGGTAGTAGCGGTAGCCGGAGGACGGGTCGACGTAGGCCGGCCGCAGCAGGCCGAGCTCGTCGTAGTGGCGCAGCGCCTTCACCGACAGCCGGGTCGCCTTGGCGAACCGCCCGATCGGCAGCAGGTCGTCCACTCGCGTCCCTCCTTCCGCGACCAGGCTGGACGCTCCCCCGAGGGGAGAGTCAAGTGGCCAGCTCGGCCAGTCGCCGCAGCTGGGTGACCCGCTCGTCGTGGGTCCAGGCCATGGGGGCGGCGAGCAGGGTGCCGACCCCGGCCTCGCGGTGGGCGGCCAGGCGCTCGCGGACCCGGCCGGGCGGGCCGCACAGGGTGACCAGGTCGATCAGCTCGTCGGGGAGGGCGGCCATGGCCTGGGGCCGGTCCCCGGCCAGGTAGTGGTCCTGGACGGTGCGGGCCGCCTCCTCGAACCCGTAGCGGGCGGCCTGCTCGGTGTAGAAGTTGCGCTCCCGCGAGCCCATGCCGCCGATGTACAGGGCCAGGAACGGGCGCATGGCGTCGCGGGCCGCGGCCAGGTCGTCGGCGATGTGCACCTGGACGTTGGGGGCGACGTCGAAGCCGTCGAGGTCCCGGCCGGCCCGGGCCGCCCCGGCGGCCAGGTGCTCGCGGAAGGTGCCGGCGTGCTCGGGGGCGAACAGGAACCCGAGCCAGCCGTCGGCCAGCTCCCCGGCCAGGGCCAGGTTGCCCGGGCCCATGGCGCCGAGGTAGATGGGCAGCCGCGGCTGGACGGGGCTGATGGTGAGCTTGAGGGCCTTGCCGGGGCCGTCGGGCAGGGGCAGCTCCAGGGTCTCGCCGTGGTAGCTGACCCGCCGGCGCTCCAGGGCCATGCGGACCACCGAGACGTAGTCGCGGGCCCGGTGCAGGGGCCGGGCGAACCGCTGGCCGTGCCAGCCCTCGGCCACCTGGGGGCCGGACAGGCCCAGCCCGAGCCGGAACCGCCCCCCCGACAGCTGGTCCAGGGTGGCCGCGGTCATGGCCGCCATGGCCGGGCTGCGGGCCGGGATCTGGAACACCGCCGACCCCAGCCCGATCGTGGTGGTCTGGGCGGCCAGCCAGCCGAGCACGGTGGCCGCGTCCGACCCGTAGGCCTCGGCCACCCAGGCCGAGTCGTAGCCGAGCCGCTCCGCCTCCCGGGCCAGCTCCAGCTGCTCACCGGCTGTGGTCCCGGCCCCGAAGTAGCCGAGCATCACCCCGAGTCGCATGGCCGGAGCCTACCGGCCGGTGACCTCCTTGGCGAAGGTCTCGAAGGCGTGCACGTAGCGGGCCACGTCGTCGTCGGTGTGCTGCACCGACAGGGTCCACTGCTCGTCGATGCCCGGGGTCATGAACACGCCGTTGGTCATCTCGTACAGCCACGACAGATACGAGAGGTCGGCGTCGACCCCGTCGCCGTCGAAGCCGGCGTAGGCCCGGTAGTCGAGCAGCTTCTCGGGGGCGTACATGACCGCGCCCTTGCCGCCGACCCCGGTGGTGTAGCAGGGCAGGTCGTATGCATCGATGACCCGCTGGCAGCCGGCCAGCTGGGCGTCATTCAGCCGGTTGAGCTCCTTGTAGGCGGCTTCGGTCAGGATCTCGGTGAGGGCGACCAGCCCGGCCGTGGCGCACAGCGGGTTGCCGTTGAAGGTGCCGAGCTGGGGCACGCCGTCCTTGGCGATCTCGGCCATCAGCTCGCCCCGGCCGCCGAACCCGCCAAGGGGGGTGCCGCCGCC
>Ga0081539_10006161_pt1 | contig 11670 bp, 7 predicted proteins | sample TabmetS4T2R2_FD_71023 | JGI IMG/M metagenome (GOLD analysis project Ga0081539, IMG submission 71023) | Tabebuia heterophylla rhizosphere microbial communities from the University of Puerto Rico - S4T2R2 | ecosystem: Host-associated > Plants > Roots > Rhizosphere ...
CAGGTCCTGACACCGTTGATCAACGCAGCGGTGTACTACATGATCTTCGGCGTCATCCTCAACACCAAGAGCGGCGTCGACAACTTCATCGCGTACCTGTGCACCGGCGTCTTCATCTTCGGCTTCACCTCATCGGTGGTTTCCGGCGGCGTCCAGGCGATCACGGCGAACCTGGGCCTGATCCGGGCATTGCATTTCCCGCGCGCCGCGCTACCGATCTCGATCGTCCTCGTCGAGGTACGCAACCTGATCGCCTCGATCGCGGTGCTCGTCGCGATCGTGCTGATCACCGGTGAGCCGATCACGCCGGAATGGCTGCTCATCGTGCCCGCCCTGGCTCTACAGACGCTGTTCAACGCCGGGCTCGCCATGTTCGGCGCGCGTTTGGGCTCGAAGCTGATCGACGTGAAGAATCTCGTTCCGTTCGTCATGCGGATCTGGATGTACGGGTCGGCGGTGCTCTATCCGGTGCAGCGTTTCACCGAGCACGTGCACGGGTGGAAGCTGTTCTTCCTCGAGGCGAATCCGCTACTCGTCTACATCGAACTCATGCGCCATTCGCTGATGGAGAACGTCCGGCTCGCCGGCTCGCCACAGCGTCTGTGGACCGAGGCGGCAGTGTGGGCCGCCGTGGTGTTCGCGGTCGGGTACGTCTACTTCTGGCGGGGCGAGAAGGGCTACGGCCGTGGCTGAACGCGTCCCGACCATCGTCGCGGACAACGCCAACGTGGTGTACCGCATCGTGGGCCGGACCACGCCCGGCACCGGCAGCCCGCTGGCCAGCTTCAAGCGGATCGTCACCGGTACGAAATCGGCGGCCATCCGCGAGGTGCACGCGGTCAAGGGCGTCAGCTTCATCGCCTATCGGGGTGAAGCGATCGGGCTGATCGGCAGCAACGGTTCGGGCAAGTCGACGCTGCTGCGCGCGATCGCCGGCCTGCTGCCGGTCGAACCCGGCGGCGCCGTCTACGCCGCCGGCCAGCCGTCGTTGCTCGGGGTCAACGCCGCACTGATGAACGACCTGTCCGGCGAGCGCAACGTGGTGCTCGGTTGCCTTGCGATGGGCATGACCCCGGCGGAGGTCAAGGCCGGGACCAAGGACATCATCGACTTCTCCGGCATCAACGAACGCGGTGACTTCAGTTCGCTGCCGATGCGGACGTACTCCTCCGGCATGGCCGCCCGGCTGCGGTTCTCGATCGCGGCGGCCAAAAAGCACGACGTGCTGCTCATCGACGAGGCGCTGGCCACCGGTGACGCCAAGTTCCGGCGACGCAGCGAGCAGCGCGTCCGAGACCTGCGCGCGGAGGCCGGGACGGTGTTTCTGGTCAGCCACAGCGAGCAGTCCATCCGGGACACCTGCGAACGGACGATCTGGCTCGAGTCGGGAGTCATCCGGGCCGACGGCGCGACCGAGGACGTGCTACAGGAGTACGAGGCCTACATGCGCAAGTGACCGGACCTTCCGCGATCTTGGAGTTGTGGTTGCCCTTATGTCCGTTCCACGTAGGTTCGTGCCAACCACAACTCCAAGATCGCGGAAGAGAGGTCAGCGCACCGACAGATGCACGTGGTTGGTGTGGTCGCTGGACGGATCGCCGTTGCCGCGGGTGTACGACTTCCAGCCGCTGCTCGGCAGCCAGATCCGCCGGAACCAGATGACGTAGAGCACCGCGAGCCGGCCGGAGTTGTTGATGAAGTAGTTCGCCAACCGATTGCCGTAGTCCTTGCTGCTACCGGTCGCGACGCCACCGAAACCGTTCTTGTCAGCGGCGAAGTCGCACGCCCGGCCCTTCGGATGCTCGCCCGAGCCCCCGGGCCGGTAGCAGGACACGAAGTGCGTGAAGCCCGCCGCCTTGGCCTGCTGCAGCGCGTGCAGCGTGCGTGGGGTGATGCAGCCGCTCGTGGTCGGGTCGTTCACCGTACAGCCCTCGGCCGGCAGTGAGCCGTCCGGATTCCGCGGCGCCGCGGTGGCCCGGGCGCTGCGCCCTCCGTCACTCGCTGAGCGCGCGGGACGGCCCGCGTTCGCGGCCTTCAATGCGGTCTCGGCCTGCGCCTTGCGCCTGGCCATGGTGTTGAGCTGTTTCTGCTGATCGCGGATCGCGGCGTCGATGCCGATCTTGGCTTCCGCCTGCCGGGTACGGGCGTCGCGTAGTGACTGGAGCGCCTCGTTCTGCTGCACCGCGATGGTCTGCAGCGCCTCGGCCCGGTCCAGCAATGTGCCGGAGGACGACGCGGTGAGCAGCGCGCTCATCGGTCCCATGCGGCCGGTGCGGTAGGTCTGGGCCGCGATGTGATCCAGCGTCTTTTGCCGCGGACCCAGCTCGGCGTCGATCTGCTCCAGCTTTGCGGTCAGATCCCGTTGCCGCTTCTGGGAAAGGGTGAGCGCCTCCTGCGCCTCGAGGAAGCCGCGCGACGCCGACTCCAACTGGCTCAGGAGCGTCTTGGAACCACCCTCACCGTCGTCGCCGGAACCACCGGGAGCCGGAGCGGCGATCGGATCGGGGGCCGCGGCCGCCGGCCCGGACACCACGGCGCCCACCGTGGACAGTGCGATGATCAGTACAAGGAGTCGGACAGCTACGTGCTTCACGCGCATTCCTTCCGTCGGCCGCCGACCGGGTTAGCTGACGGGTTCGGGACGGAAGCGATCCCTACCGCGCTGGGCGGATTCACCCCAACGGGAATGTGGTTCCCCGGCTCGCCCACAGGCGATTAGGCGGCGGCCTCCGCGTGGCGTCCCTTCCTCGGCGCCGGCTCGACGGTGGCCGGACCGAACACTACTCAGAAATCGACGAATTGACAGAAGTCATACCGAGCGCCACTTCACAAGTACGCTGCGTCAGCTTTTCGCGGAAGAGAATGAAACGACTCACATTGATGTGCCGTTACGGCCGCCCCATAACGGAATGTCGTTGCGTGGTAACGCTTTTTGGCCCGTTCGTCGAGTCCATTCTTCGGGTAAGCTGGCCGCCGGTCACTGCCGGAACGGCGCAACCCCCGATGCGCCGGCAGGCCACCGCCCAATCGCCGAACGGCGAGCCGGGGAACCACATCGTTGGGGTGAATCCGCCCAGTGCGGTAGGGATCGCTTCCGTCCCGAACCCGTCAGCTAACCCGGTCGGCGGTCACATGGAAGGAACGTGCATGACGGCAAGACCCCGCCGGTGGCTCGTGCTGGCCCTGGCACCGCTGTTGGCGGTGACGGCGACGCTGGTCGCGCCCGCCACTTCGGCGAGCGCCGAGCCCGACGGTACGTCCGCGACTGCGGACGACGGCGACGACAACCCGTTGCTGAACGACGTGCTCGAATCCACCGGCCGCCGGTACCTGACGGCCAAGGCCGCGGTGGAGAAGTCGACGAACACGCAGCTGACGCTCGCCATCGAGGTACGCGATGCGGAGGCCAAACGCGACGCCCTGCTCCCGCAGGTAGGCGCGATGGCGGCGCAGCAGTACCGCACCGGTGGCGTGTCCACCGCGAGCTTCCTGCTGAACAGCTCGAGCGCGAACGCGTTCCTGGAACGGGCCATCGCACTGGAGGAGATCAACGCCCTCAACGACGAGAAGCTGCGTGAGCTGAACCAGGCGATCGACAGGGTCGCCACCGCCAAAGCGGCGCTGGACCAGGAGGTGAAGGCTCAGCAGCAGAACCTCGACGCGATGCGCAAGCAGAAGGAAGCGGCCGAGAAGGCGCTGGCGCTCGTCGGCGGCACAAGCCTGACCGGCGGCTTCGTGGTGGCCAAGTCACCGGTGGCCGACCCGGCGCCGCGCAATTCCGACGGTGGTTTCTCACCGGAGTCGTGCAGTGTGGACGATCCCACCACCGCCGGGTGTATCACGCCGCGCACGTATCACATGTACAAGGAAGTGAAGAAGGCGGGTTTCAACCGGTTCGTTGGATGCCATCGCAACGGCGGCCCGTTCGAGCACCCCAAGGGCCGCGCCTGCGACTGGTCGCTACTTAAGCGCGGATTTGCCGTCGCGCACAACGCCGACATGAAGAACTACGGCAACAACCTGATGGCGTTCCTGGTCCGCAACGCCGACCGGCTCGGCGTACTGTACGTCATCTGGTACCGGCAGATCTGGTTCCCGGCCACCGGCTGGAAGTCCTACCACGGCGCCAGCACCCACATGGACCACGTGCACGTCTCCATGTTGTAGAGCTCGCGACGCCGCGGAGCGAAGCCTCAGATGGCCCGGCGGACCGGGGCACGGCCCGGGGGCTGGGTTGGCTGAGGGTCGGGCTGCAGTGCCGCTGGGATCGGCACGGTGACCGGCTTCACCTGGGTCACCTCGATCTCCTTGCCATGGTGCACCAGCGTCAGGCGGGACGAGCCGCCGCCGTTGCGCAGCGAGTAGGTCACCTCGTCGGCGCTCACGTCGACGCGCAGCCGCAGTCCCCGCCACAACAGCGAGAACTCCAGCCGCCCGATCCGGCTCGGCAGCCGCGGAGCGAACGACAATTGGCCGTTGAAGTCGCGCATGCCGCCCAGACCGTTGACCAGCGCGACCCAGGAGCCGGCCAGCGACGCCACGTGCACGCCGTCCCGCGCGTTCTGATGCAGGTCGTGCAGGTCCATCAGCCCCGCCTCGCCCAAGTAGTCGTGGGCCAGCTCGAGGAACCCCACCTCTGCGGCCATGACAGCCTGGATGCACGCGGACAGCGACGAGTCCCGCACCGTCCGCGCCTCGTAGTACGCGAAGTTGCGCGCCTTCTCCTCGGGCGTGAACGCGTCACCCCGCAGGTACATCGCCATGACCAGGTCGGCCTGCTTGATCACCTGCTTGCGGTACAGGTCGAAGTACGGGTAGTTGAGCAGCAGCGGGTACGCCTCGGGTGGCGTGTTGTCGAAATCCCACTCCTGCAGTCGCGTGAAACCCTCGTTCTGCTGGTGCACGCCCAGCTCCCGGTCGTACGGGATGTGCACCGATGCCGCCGCGTCCCGCCACGACGCCGACTCCTCGTCGTCCACCCCGAGCTTGCGCGCCAGCTCGGGATGGCGCTTCGCAGCCTCCGCGGCCGCGTTCATGTTCTGCTGGGCCATCAGGTTCGTGTAGACGTTGTCGTTCACCACGGCGGTGTACTCGTCCGGTCCGGTGACGCCATCGATGTGGAACCGGCCATGCCGATCATGGTGGCCCAGCGAACGCCACAGCCGCGCGGTCTCCACCAGCAGTTCCAGTCCCACCTCGCGTTCGAAGTCGTAGTCGCCGGTGGCTTGCACATAGCGGCGGACCGCGTCGGCGATGTCCGCTCCGATATGGAACCCGGCGGTACCGGCCGGCCAGTAGGCCGAGCATTCCTGACCGCGAATCGTGCGCCACGGGAACGCCGCGCCTTGCAGCCCGAGCGTCTGCGCCCGCTCGCGGGCCAGGTCCAGCGTCGAGTGCCGCCACCGCAACACGTCCGCGGCGGCCGACGGCAGCGTATAGGTCAGCGCCGGCAGCACGAACGTTTCGGCGTCCCAGAACGTATGGCCGTCGTATCCGGGACCGGTGAGACCCTTGGAACCGATCGGGCGGTTCTCGGCGCGCGCACCGGCCTGCAGCGTGTGGAAGAGTCCGAAGCGGACCGCCTGCTGGATCTCCGGATCACCCTCCACCTTGACGTCCGAATGGTCCCAGAACTCCTCGAGGTACTCCCGCTGCGCCTCGACCAGGCCCTCCCAGCCGTCCAGCCGCGCGCTCGCCAGCGCAGCGCCGACCTGGTCGCGGATGGCGGGCAGCGACCGGTGGCTGGACCAGCCGTACGCGGCGAGCTTGACCACGCGCAGCTTCTGGCCGGGTTCGAGCTTGCACGCCACCGTGGTGCGCAGCCAGTCGGGGTGTCCCTCGGTGGTGATCGCGTGCTTGCCCGGCGCGTCCACCAGGTGCTCCATCGCGGCTGCCATGCGCAGGTCGCTGGCCTTGGTCCGGTGCACGAGCAGACCACCGGTGCGCTGCTCGAGCATCTCCTCCGCCTGCAGCGGGTGATCCAGCACGGCCGCGACCCGCGGGTCCTTGCTGGTCGGCGGCAACTGCTCGTTGGCCACGAGCTCGGACTGCAGGATCAGCCGCGCGGCGTCGTTCACCGGCTCCACCTCGTAGAGGAAGGCGACGACGGCCCGCTGGGTGAACGAGACGAGGCGGACGGTCCGGAGGCGGATCGCCTGGCCGGAGGGTGACACCCACTCCGCGGTGCGCTCGAGCGTGCCGGCCCGCAGATCGAGGACCCGCTCGTGGGACCGTAGCTCGCCGTACCGGACGTCGAATGGTTCGTCGTCCACCAGCAGCCGCATCAGCTTGGCGTTCGTGATGTTCACCATCGTCTGGCCGGACTCCGGGAATCCGTATCCCGCCTCGGCGTACGGCAGGGGGCGCAGCTCGTAGAACGAGTTGAGGTACGTGCCGGGCAGCCCGTGCGGCTCGCCTTCGTCCAGATTTCCGCGTATACCGACGTGACCGTTGGCGAGCGCGAAGACCGACTCGGACTGCGCCAGCACGTCCAGGTCGAGCCGGGTCTCCCGGATGTGCCACGGGTCGACGGGAAATGCCCGTTCACGGATCACGGTGGTGCCTCTCGGTGCCGATGAAGGAGGTCTGTGTGGGCGGAGTCACGTTTTTATCGATTTAGCAGATCGGAGAGATCCTGCACCACGATGTCAGCGCCGTTCCTCCGGAGGGCGTCCGCTTGCCCGACGCGGTCCACGCCGACCACGATCCCGAACCCGCCCGCCTTGCCGGCGGCCACGCCGGCCTGTGCATCCTCGAATACGGCGCAATTCTCGGGGGCCGTGTCAAGCAGCTTGGCGGCGTACTGGAAGGTGTCGGGGGCGGGCTTCCCAGGCAAGTGTTCCGCACGCGCGGTGACGCCGTCCACGCGAGCCTCTATGAGATCCGCGATACCGGCCGCCTCGAGCACGTCCCGGCAGTTCGCGCTCGCCGACACGACGGCGCGCCGCAGTCCGGCGGCCTTCGCCGCGTGCAAGTACTCGACCGACCCCGGATAGACCTGTACCGCCCCTTCCCTGATCTTCTGCAGGACCAGCTCGTTCTTGCGGTTACCGATGCCGTTGACGGTCTGGTCGCCCGGGCCATCATCCGGCGATCCGTCGGGCAGGCGGATGCCCCGGGAGGCGAGGAAGGTGCGAACGCCGTCGGCACGCGGCCGCCCGTCGACATAGTCGTGGTAGTCGGCACCTGCGTCGAATGGCACGTACGGCTGGCCGTGTCGGTCGGACCAGGTCTTCAGAAACTCGTCGAAAGTCTGCTTCCAGGCGGCGCTGTGCACGAGCGCGGTCTGTGTCAGTACGCCGTCGAGGTCGAAGAGGCAGGCGGTCACGCCAGGAGGTAGTCCGAGCACGGGCCCCAATGTAGTCGGCGCCGCTGCGCAACATGCGTCAACCGGTAGTCGGACACTCCTGCGTCGATTCGCGCGTCGATTTGTCGCGAACGGTTCACACCCGCGCAGGTAGGGCCATACGCAAGCCAATCGTCGAACCGATCGGACCGGTCGCCACGGAGACCTCGTCGCACAGCTGGTACGCCAGCCAGATGCCCCGGCCACCTACCTCGAGTGCCCCCGGTACCTCCGGTGGAGTGAGGTACCGCCGCGGGATGCCCGGACCCGAATCGGTGACCGTGCACCACGCCGAGCCGTCGTCGATGACGACCACCAGCCGCCCCCGACCGCCGGCGTGCAGCACGACATTCGTGATCACTTCGTTGACCGCCAGCACGAAGCCGCTCAACCGGTCGCCATCGAATCCGACGTCAGCGAGACAGCCGGACACCTGATGCCGGACCACAGTGATGTCGTCCCGACCGAACACCCGATCGAAGAGGCGAGGCGCCGACTCCGCCGGCTCGCGATCGCCAGCCGAGCGCACGTCCTGGCCCAGCGCTGGACCGTATGACTCCTCCACCGACGAGCAGCCTACGCCGTGCGATGCCGGCCGGCAGGCAGAGCTTGCAGGCTCCGCTTCGCTCCGCGCCAGATCAGGCTCCGGACGCTTCCAGGAACACGCGACGGACCACCCGCTCCGCCGCTCCCCCGTCGTCGAGGTAACAGAACCGCTCTCGGAACGCGGCCCGGGCAGCAGCCGCCTCGGCGCCGTTCTCCGCGCCGCTGGCGAAGATTTCGAACAGTTCCGCGTCGCTGATCGCCACGGCGCCCGGCGGCTGCGCCATCAAATCGAAATAGACGCCGCGCAACTTCTGGTACGTCGGCCAGTCCGGCGCGTGGATCACCACCGGACGATCGAGGACCGCGTAGTCGAACATCGCCGACGAGTAGTCGGTGACCAGGACGTCCGCGGCCAGGTACAGGTCCTCGACCACCGGGTACGCCGACACGTCCACAATGGCGCCCCGCTGCTTCGGGTCACGGGCGGCCGATGCCTTCACGTAGAAGTAGTGCGCCCGCACCAGCAGAACGGTGTTCGGCCCGAGCCGCCGGGCCAGCTCGTCCACGTCCAGCATCTGCTGACCCGGCGGCAGCCACTCCCGGTGCGTCGGCATGTACAGCACCACCCGGACGCCCGGGGCGATGCCGAGCTTCTCCCGTACTGTGGCGGTCTCGTCCGCCGTCGCCAGCGCCAGCCGATCGTTGCGCGGGTATCCGACCTCCAACGTCTCGTACCGGCAGGGATACGCGCGGTCCCAGGCGATCGTGGTGTGCCTGTTCGCGGACACGCTGAAGTCCCAGCGGTCGGCCCGCCGCAGCTGCGCCGGGATGTTCAGGCCACCGCCGCCGAGCGGATGATCCAGCTGGTCGAGACCCATCATCTTCAGTGGCGTGCCGTGATGGGTCATCACATGGGTGGTGCCAGGACGCTTGACCACGCCATTCGGCCAGTTCACGTTGTTGATCAGCCAGCGGGCGCGAGCAACGGCACGGTGGTACGCCGGCGTGTTGGTGACGACGTACGCGGTGCCGGGCGGCACGGCCGCGACCCGGTTGCGGTCGACCACCCACACCACGCGTACGTTCGGGGCCAGATCGGCGACCTTGGCCGCGATGGCCGCCGGATTGCAGCTCACACCGCGGAACCAGTAGGCGGCGAAGAGCGCCAGCGACGGATCGATCGGCAGCCGCAGCTGGGTCCGGTAGTAGAGGTGATGGAGGGGACGCCTGGCAGTCCGAGCGGTCCGCCGGGCCCGCCTGGAGAGCCGCTTCCGCAGCCGGCGTGCGGTATGAACCGTGGCGATCGCATATTCGGTGGCGGTCAGCATCGGATAGCTGCCCCGGGCGACGGCTCGGTGGAGCAAACCCATCGATCCGCGGGGCACCGGATAGCCGCCGGGCGGCAGGTACCGCCGGTACTGCTCGTGCATCCGCCGGAAGAAGCGGCGGCGGGACGTGGGAGGAACCCGGTTCGGGTTGCGCAGCACCATCAGGTAGTGCCAGATCATCCGCCGGAACAGCTCCGGGAGAAGCGAGTCGGCGCGGTCGGAGTACTCGTGGACGAGCGCGAGCGCGTGGTCCCAGTGGTCGAAGATCTCGAAATGCCGGTCCCCGACCGTACGGGTGATCGCTCCGGTACGCCGTTGCCGATAGTGCACGCAGGTGATCGGCAACGCGCTGATACGTTCGGCCGCCGCCAGCAAGGGAAAGGTGAACGAGACATCCTCATACCAACCCTGCTCGAACTGAAAGCCCAGCTTCACCAGCAGGTTCCGGCGGACGACCTTGTTCCAGGCCACGTGCAGGATATTGAGAATCCGGGGCCACGTCTCGAGCGTGAACGTCTCGGGCGCCTTGGCCAACGCCCGGTTGATGTTGCCGGCGACCACCTTGCCGTCCCAGTGCACCCGGTCGAAGCCCATGATCAGCAAGTCCGGATCGGTGGCGCGCAGCCGTGCGGCCACGGCGACGAGCGCGCCGTCGGAGATCCAGTCGTCGCTGTCGACGAACCACACGTACTCACCGGTCGCCTGGGCCAGGCCGGCGTTGCGGGCACGGCCGAGGCCAACGTTCTCCGGCAGGGAGAGCACCCGTATCCGTGGATCCCGCGCCGCGTACTCGGCAAGGATCGCTCCGCTGTGGTCTGGCGAGCAGTCGTCGACGGCGACGATCTCGAAGTCGTGGAACGGCTGGTCCAGCACCGAGTCCAGGCACTGCCGCAGGTATCCCTGCACCTTGTGGACCGGCAGCACGATGCTGAGCAAGGTCATCGGGCACCTCCCCTCCGGCGCCGGTCGGCACCCACGGTGACCAGGAGATCGCCGGCGACGATGCCTGCCAGGAGGACCTCGCCCGGGGTGGCGACGCCGGCCGCCACCGCCACGGTCAGCAGTACGACCCGGCCGTCCCAGCCGAGCAGTGCGCCGCCGGAACCCACCGGCGCACCCTTCTCCATCCGGGCGACCAGATCGTAATGGTGCAGCGCGAGCGCGAAGAGGAGCAGATACACCACCGGAGGCGGCACTCCGCCGGCCAAGCCGGCCGCCACCACGAGGAGGTATTCGGCGGCCCGAAGCGCTGCCGGCACCAGCCAGTCCAGCGGTCCGTCGTGCCGTGCCCGTGCCGGAAGGCCGGCGGCCAATACGATCACCGCCGTGGCGGTCAGGAGCACCGGCGCGGCGGCGCGATCATCCGCGGTCAGCAGCCAGATCACGAGCGCCAGCGCGGCCGCCGCGCCGGCCGTCGCGAACGCCAACGGAAGCCCTGCGCCAGCCCGGCTCAGCACCGCGCGGACCAACGGGCCGTCGTCTCGATGACGCGATGTGTCCACGGTGTCCAGCACGCCGATGCGCATCGCGGCCGAGCGCAGCGAGCGCAATCCGAGCGTGTACGCCATCGCCAGCAGTCCCCAGATGACCACGCCGGCCAGCGCGGCCCGGCCGTCGACAACCGCGGCGATGATGGCGATCAGGGCCCACCGCTCGCCGATCGGAAAGACCACGATGCGCTTGAGCCAGTACGCGGCCGAGCCGGTGTCCGCCTGGACCCGGTCGGAGGCTGCGCTCAACCGGGCGCCGATCCCGGCCACCGCCACACTCCGCGATCTTGGAGTTGTGGTTACCCTTTCGCGGCTTCCGAGCGCTTCTGTGCCAACCACAACTCCAAGATCGCGGAGGTCCTGGCCGGGGTTCATGGCGCGGGGATGGGCCGCCGCCTCGTCGTGCAGCGCCCCGTACCAGGCATCCGTCATGTGCCGGACGGTCTGCAACACGATGGCGGTGATGGCCAGGGGCCACGCGTACGGCAGCCCGACCCGCTCGGCGCCGGCCGCGAGTCCGGCGTAGACGGCGTACTCCTTCGCCCGGTCCGCCATCACGTCCAGCCAGCCGCCGAACGCGCCGAACCGGCGCGTATACCGGGCCAGCTGACCGTCCACGCAGTCCAGCACGAAGCCGATATAGAGCAGTACCGCACCGGCCACCATGCCCGGCCGCGATGCCTGCCAGAACGCCAGCGCCGAGGCCACCGCGAAGAGCACCGATAGGCCGGTCACGGCGGAGGGCGTAAGCCCGAGGCGGGCACACCATTTCGTCACCAGGGGGGACCAGGTGCTCACCGCGTACGTCGTGAAGAAGTCGTCCCTCTCCTTGACCGCGAGGCGCAGGCGCGCCGCATCCTCGTCCACGGCGGCGGTGGCGGCCCTGGCGGTGGCGAGCTCAGCGGGGGTACGGACACGCTCCGCGTGAAGCAACCGGACCGGCGTCGTGACCGGCGTCAGC
>Ga0081539_10006162_pt1 | contig 11669 bp, 12 predicted proteins | sample TabmetS4T2R2_FD_71023 | JGI IMG/M metagenome (GOLD analysis project Ga0081539, IMG submission 71023) | Tabebuia heterophylla rhizosphere microbial communities from the University of Puerto Rico - S4T2R2 | ecosystem: Host-associated > Plants > Roots > Rhizosphere ...
GCTCTGCTTCGTCCAACTCCAGCGCAGCTAGACGACGACCCATGGCAATCCTCCCGAAAACCCTGGATTGCCCGACAACTGAGTCCATCTTGAGTCCGGCGAACTTCAGACTCAGGACACTAGTTTCGCTATTGGATTTCGGCGCACCGAAGAGCCGGCGCCCGGCCCGTCCGGAAGAAGACAGCCGGACGGGCCGCGCGGTGTCTGCCGCACTTCCCTGGTTTCGGATAAACGATGCAAAGAGCGGTAACGCGGGGAGGCAACGCAACGAGCCAATAATATAACTATAGTATGTTCCTGTCAAGCACTGTAGTCAGGGTCGCCAATTTCGTTTTCGGGAGTTTTTTCGCACCGTATAGGGCCGCCGAGAGCGCCCCTGTGCAGGCACTGCCAGCGTTTTGGGGACTTTCCAGTATTCCCCGGTCAAACAGTCCTATTCGCCCTTGGGCGTCGGCTGCCGTGGATGGATATACCCCTTGAAGTCGTCGAAGCCCTTCCACGCCGGCTCGGGCGGCTGGTAGTCCGGCCGCGGCGCGTATTTCGAGGGCTCGCCGGCGCCCGGCGTCACGATGTAGCGCGGGCAGTTGGGGAAGATCGCGCGGGCTTTTACGCGCACCAGGAGCTGGGCGCCGGCAAAGCGCTGCATCAAGGGATCATCGCGGCTGACGCTGGCCGTGCCGTTGACGCGCAGCCGCCGCGGCTTCTCGCCCATGTCGATGAACAGCAGGCCGACGCCTGGATTGGCCAGGATGTTGCCCAGGCTCTTGAACATGCCGTTGCCGTCGTAGTCGGGGAAGGCAAGCTCGTCCGGCCCGACCACGCGCACGAAGCCCGGCGCGCCGCCCTTGAAGGAGCAGTCGGGACGGCCCTCGGCGTCGGCGGTCGCCAGGAAAAAGAACATCGACTGCTCGATGAAGGCGCGGTCGTTGTCGGTGAAGACCTGGCGCGTCAGCTTCTCTTCCAGGCGGTCGGAGATGCGCCGGCTGTCGAACTGGTCCTGCAGGCGGCGATTGCCCTCGTGGAACATCACGCTATCGCCCATGTTTCGCTCCCCTTTATTCATCCCAGGCGGATATTCGCCACCTTCACGACGGGCCGCCAGCGCTCGATCTCGCTCGCGACGTGGCTGCCGACGACGCAGCCCTGACCGAAGGCGATTTGCAGCTTGGCCGCGATCTCGCGCGCCAAAATGTCGGTCGTGCCGCCCGGGGTGAACGGCACGATCAGGCGAAGGGGTTTTGCAGGAAAGGTCTGGGCCCGCGCCGGCGCCGTGACGATGGCGGCGCCCGTCGCGCCGATCAGCAGGCGACGGCGGCGCATCAACGGTCGGTGCCGGTACCGATGCGATCGATGAGCGCCTTGTCGTGCAGCGTCGTGTCCTGACCCGGCGGGGCGATGCGCACGGCATCTTCCAGGCTCATGGTCTGGCGCCACTCCTCCTCCGGCCGCGAGCGGCCGTCATAGCCGATCTGGTCGACGCCCCAGTAGAGCTCCAGGTGATGGCCGTCGGGGTCCAGGAACTCGACCGAGACCTGGCAGCCGGCGCGGCGCCGACCCTCGAAGACGATCTTGGCGCCGTACTTCTGCAGGTGATCGCGGGCGCGGAACACCTCGTCGAGCGTCGCGAGCTCGAAGGCGATGTGATGCAGCGTGCGCTTCACCTCGCCTTCCGCCGGCAGGCCGCCGATCAGCGCCAGGCAATGGTGATCGCCGTTGCAGCGCAGGAACACCATGCCGCCCGGCATCTTGTCGCCGCCATAGACGTCGGAAATCCTGAAGCCCAGCACCTCGGTATAGAAGCGTTTGGACGCTTCGATATCGGTGACGTTGACCACGACATGGCCGAGCTTCTTTACGTCAAAGGGCGGGTTCATGGTTTTAGACTCCCGTGTCGGAACCAGGTGAGCGCGTCGTCGAGACGATCGTCGCCCCAGAACAGCTCGCCCGCCACCGCGAAGGTCGGCGAGCCGAACAGGCCAAGCCGCCGCGCCTCGTCGGTGGCGGCCCCATAGACTTGCCCGATCCTCTCGCCCTCGGCCAGTGGCACGACGCGGGCCGGATCCTGACCGACCTCCTTCAGGCTGGCGCTGAGATTGGGTTCCATGGCGGGCTCCTGGCCGTCGACGAACCAGCGGCGGTAGCTCGCTTCGATGTAGGCCCTGCCCCAGCCCTCTTCGAGGCCGAGCAGGGCGAGCCGATGGGCAAGGTCGAACTGCTGCAGCGGGTAAGGCGCCGGCACCTTGGCCTCGAGGCCATACATCGCCGCGCGGCGTTCGATGTCGCGCCACATGTAGCCCATCTTGATCGGCTTGGTGGCGAACGGGATGTTGTTCTGCTCGCGCATCAAGGCGCGCACGTTGAACGGCCGCCAGTTGAAGTGCACGCCGGTTTCCGCCTCGACCTTCTGCAGCCGCGACACGGTGAGATAGGTGTAGGTGCTGCCGGTCGAGAACCAGAAATCGATGGCCCGGGGCGAGGACGGGGGCATGGACTACCTTTTGTGATGGCGCTCGGCCATCATGGCCCGAACGACGTTGCCCAGAAAAGAGCAGTAGGGGAAGACGCATGGCGAAATCACCCAATCGGTTGACGGCCAGCGAGGCCGTGCTGCGCATGGCCCAGAAACGGCTGAAAGCCCGCGACCTGGTCGAGGCCTGCCTCGACCGCATCGAGGCGCGCGAGGGCCAGGTCCATGCCTGGGAGGCGCTCGATCCCGATGGCGCGCGCAAGCGGGCCGACATGCTCGACAAGAGGGCCGGGCCCGCCGGACCATTGCACGGCATTCCCCTGGCGGTGAAGGACATCATCGCCACCAGGACGTTGCCGACCACCTGCGGCTCGGCGATCTACCGCGACCATGTCGTCGGCAAGGACGCAGCCTGCGTCACCCAGCTCGTGAGGGCGGGCGCCATCGTGCTGGGCAAGGCGGTGACCACCGAGTTCGCGGGCGGCCATGCCGGCAAGACGCATAATCCGCACAATCTCCGCCACACGCCGGCCGGCTCCTCGTCGGGCTCGGCGGCGGCCGTCGCCGACTTCATGGCGCCGGTGGGCTACGGCACGCAGACCGCGGGCTCGGTGATCCGGCCCGGCGCCTTCAATGGCGTCGTCGCCTACAAGGGCAGCTACGGCTGGGCCGACATGACGGGCATCAAGGCCTATGCGCCGAGCCTCGACACCTTGGGCTTCTTCGCCCGCGAAGCCAACGACCTCGCCCTGATCCGCGCCGCCTACGGCCACGCCCCGACCGATCCGCCAACCCAGCCGCCGCGCATCGGCCTGGTGCGCACGCCGTGGTGGGAGGTGGCCGAGCGCTACAACAGGAAGAACATCGAGGAGGCCGCGCGCGCCCTGCGCGCCGCCGGCGCCCGCGTGCGCGAATGGCACGCGCCCGACAGCTGGGAAGGCCTGATGCAGGCCCAGCATCGCATCATGACCAAGGAGGCGACGCAGTCCTACGCCAAGGAACGCCGGCGGTTCTCCCACCTTTTCTCGCCGACCATGCATGGCGTGATGGCCGAGGGCGACGCCGTCACCCCCCGGCAATACGCCAATGCCCGCAAGAGCAAGCGCCGCGCGCTGGTCCACCTAGACGACGCCTGGAACAAGTTCGACATCCTGCTCGCCCCCTCGGCCAAGGGCGAGGCGCCGTCGGGGCTGGGCAATACCGGCGATCCTGTCTTCAACCGCTTCTGGACGCTTTTGGGCACGCCCTGCATCGCGCTGCCCTTCAACACCGGGCCGTTCGGCATGCCGTTGTCGGTGCAGCTCGTCGGCCCTCGTGACTACGACGACCGGCTCATCGCCTGGGCGCGCTGGGTAGAGCAGAAACTCTCGTGACCCTGAAGCTCGGCCTGATCGGCTACGGCGCCATCGGCAAGCACGTCGAGGCCGCACTCAAGGCAGGCAGCCTCGAGAACCTCGAGCTTCTGGCGGCGCTGGTGAAGCGGCCGCGCAACGAAGGGCTCTTGACCCATGAGCCCGACCGCTTCTTCGCCCACAGGTTCGACGCCGTCGCCGAATGCGCCGGCCACGAGGCCGTGCGCAGCCACGGCCAGCGTGTGCTCGAGCGCGGCGCGGATCTGCTGGTGACGTCAGTCGGCGCCTTCACCGACACCGCCTTGTTCGAGCGGCTGCTGGCCGCGGCAAGGGCCAACGGCAAGCGCCTGATCCTGCCCTCGGCCGGCATCGGCGCGCTCGACATCCTGAGCAGCGCCCAGGTCGGCGGCCTCGACAGCGTCACGGTGACGGTGCGCAAGGACCCGTCGGCGTGGAAGGGCACGGTGGCCGAGACGCTGGTCGACCTCGATGCGCTCACCAAGCCGCACACCGTGTTCGACGGCCCGGTGCGCGAGGGTGCGCGGCTCTATCCGCAGAACGTCAACATCTCGGCCGCCGCCGCCATCGCGGGCCTCGGCCTCGACCGGACGCGCGTCGTGATCGTGGCCGATCCCACGATCACGACACACATTGTCGAGCTGGAGGCCAAAGGCGCGTTCGGCCGCTTCACCTTCATGGAAGACGTGGCCGTGAGCGAAGAGAACCGCAAGACCGGCAAGCTGGTCGCCATGGCCATGGTGAAGTCGGTGCGCCAGCTCGCGTCGACGCTGGTCGTGGCGGCTTAGTCCTGGGAGCGCGGGCCTCCGGCCCGCGTCTTTGCCGGGAGCGCGCCACTCCAGTGGCGCGTCATCGTTGCCTCGACACCGTATGAGCGGCGCTGGAGTGGCGCGCTCCCGGCAATGAACCGGTCAGTTCCTTGGAACGAGAGTCCACACCGGATCGAGCACGCGCAGGCGGCGGCCGTGCAGCAGGGTCAGGCGCTCGCGGTAACCGAGCACCTGGATCTGGACGACATCCTCGAACTCCGGCGGCAGCTCCTCGGGCTCGAGCACCGGCAGCAGCCGGACCGGCTGGTCGGCCTCGTGCAACTCGGAGGCAATCCGCGCTTCGTTCATGCGCAGGCGGAGAAGGTTGGCTAATACGGCACTCGCAGTCATAGGCGCCTCCTTTGGGCCCATTTCGCGAGGATCAGTAGGCGCGATGGCGCGAGTTTTATGTGAGTTTCGTCACACCGGCCGCATCGCCTTGAAATCGCCCAATATGGTGACCGGTGGTTCATACATAGCCCGGCCCCTCGATCACGGGGTGGGCCAGCAGGAACTGCTCGTCGATTTCCACGCCGATGCCGGGCTTTTCCAGCGGCCGGACGCAGCCATCCTTGCCGATCCGCCAGGGCTCGCTGCCGAGCTCATCGCGGAACTTGTTGGCCACCGAGAGGTCGGCTTCGAAGTAGCCGCCGTTGTCGATCGAGGCCAGGAAGTGGATCGAGACGGCGTGGTTGAGGCCGGTCATCGAGCTGTGCGGATGGACCGGCAGCTTCCACATCGAGGCCGCTGCCGCGATGCGCTGGACCTCGGTGATGCCGCCGCTCTTGGAGAGGTCGGGCTGCAGGATGGTGATATTGCCGTCCTCGATCACGCGATGGAATTCGAAGCGCGTGTAGTGGTTCTCGCCGGCGGCGAGCGGCGTGCGGCCGAAGCCCTTGGCCATGGCGTACGAGCGATGGTCGTGCGCCGGGAACGGCTCCTCCAGCCAGCCGATGTCGAGCTCGTCCATCGCCGGCATGACGCGGCGGACATCGGCGACGCTGTAGCCGGTGTTGGCGTCGGTCAGGATGGCGACGTCGTCGCCGAAGCGGCGTCGGATCGCCGTCATGCGCGCGATGTCGGCCGCGACGGTGTCGCCGATGCGCAGTTTCAGCGCGCGATAGCCCGCCTCGACCATCGGCACGGCTTCGGCGACTAGCGAGTCCGGCGCCTGATAGCCGAGCGAGATGCCGCCGGCATACGCCGGCACAGGCTTGGCCGTGCCGCCCAGCAGCTTGTAGAGGGGCCAGCCGACGGCCTTGCCCTTGATGTCCCACAGCGCCTGGTCGATGCCGCTCATCGCCATGGCGGTCGCGGCCCCCATGCCGTGGCTGCCGAGCTGGAACTTGTAGATCCTGGCCCAGATGCCGACCGTGTCGGTCGCGTCCATCCCGACGACGAAGCCTTTCAAGGTCGTGTTGATCAGATGGCCGATGCTGCCCGGCGAGCGCGCATGATGGCTTTCGCCCCAGCCCGTGATCCCGTCTTCGGTCGTCACCTTCACCATGACGCAGTCGCGCTTGGTCATGGTGCCGATGCCCAGCGACACCTGCTGCTCCTTCGGGACGCGGAAGGAGGTGGGGTAGGCTTTGACGTCGACGATTTTCATGCGGAGGTTTCCCTTGCTGACCTTTGCCGACGCACCTCATGTTCCTCTCCCCCGCTAGGGGGAGAGGCTAGGTGAGGGGGAATCGATGGGCGTAGCCCCCTTACCCAACCTCTCCCCCTAGCGGGGGAGAGGAGCTTGATCGCTCGTGGTGGCGTTCACGCCACCTTGTACTTCTTGAGCACTTCCCGATCGATCTCGATGCCCAAACCGGGCCCCGTCGGCACCTTCACGATCCCCTGCTTCTGCTCGATCGGCTCCTGCGCCAGGTGATCGCGCAGCGGGTTGGGCGTCTGTTCGAACTCGAGCATCGGCGGCATCGGACGAAAGGCCGGCGGCTGGTCCGGCAAGGCCGCCAGGAACTGCACCGTGGCGGCGAGGCCGATCGCCGAGCCCCAGGCGTGCGGCACGCATTCGACGCCGAAGGCGCTGGCCAGGGTCGCAATCTTGCGGCACTCCGAGAAGCCGCCGGCGGCGCAGAGGTCGGGCTGCACGATGTCCATCGCCTTTTTAGCGATGACGTCGCGAAAGCCCCAGCGCGTGAAATCGTTCTCGCCGCCCGCCACCGCCATGTCGAGCGCGCGCGTCACCTCGACATAGCCGTCATGGTCCTCCGGGCTGATCGGCTCCTCGAACCACAGGATGTCGTGTTCCTCCAGCAGGCGGCCGAGCTTGATGGCGTTGGGTACGGTGAAGCAGTGGTTGGCGTCGACCGCGAGCTTGATGTCGGGTCCGACCGCCTGGCGCACGGCGGCGACGCGCCTGGCATCGAGCTTGAGGTCGCCCAGGCCGATCTTCATCTTGATGGCGCGAAAGCCGTCGTTCTTGAACTCCAGCGCCTCTTCCACCGCCTCCTCGACGAGGCGATCCATGTCGATGAAGTAGAGGCCGGTCGCGTAAGGCACGACCTCGCTGCGATATGCGCCGCCGATCAGCTTGTGCACCGGTTTGCCGACGGCGCGGCCCATGATGTCCCACAACGCGATGTCGATGCCGGAAATGGCCGAGATCGCCATGCCCGTCGTGCCGTAATCCTTTATGCGATTGTAGAGATCCTCCCAGATCGCCTCGACGTCGAACGGATCGCGGCCGACCACGCGCGCCTTGTACTGCGTCTCGATGAAGGTCTTGGCCACCGCCGACGGCCCGTAGCATTCGCCCCACCCCGTAATGCCGTCATCGGTCGAGATTTCGACCACGCAGGACGAGCGCGTGCCATAAACCCAGCCGCGCGCCGACACGAACGGCTTGTCGACCTTGCATTGCAGGATGTGGCACGCGACGTCAGTGATCTTCATTGAGCTGCCTCCCGGAAAGCCACTGTAGCGACTGTCCGTGCGGACCGGTCCAGGCTTTTGGCTCGCCATCGACCGCCAAGAGAAACCGCCAGTGCGGCGCCGGCTCCGATGCCCGTGCGGCGATGTCGGGGAAGACCCGCGGCGTCTCGTTGCTGATCCAGACCGCGCGGGATCCACGCACCGTGTCGACGAAGCGCTGGCGTGCCTCGGGCGGAGTCACGTAGGCCAGCACCGCGGTGTGGAAGACGACGAGTGTGGCCTCGGCCGGCGCTTCTTCCATCAGCGGCTCGAGGTCGTGCAAGAGGTCGCCCGGCACGACGCGCGGCGGGTCGCGCCGAGCGACGGCAAGGGCGGCCCGCAGGTTGCGGCGGCGCTCGTCCTGTTCCGGCCAGATCAGGGCTTCCAGCCAGGCTGTGTCCTCGTGAGAGGCGACATCGAGCGGATTGAGGTCGAGACCGGCGCGCCAGACGACGCGCGGCAGCGCCATGGGCAGCGGCGCGGGACCCGTCACGGCACACCTGAATACAGGCGCATCGGGAGTTGGTGGCACGAGGCGGGTGTGTCCCCAATCGTAGCCGTAGCGATCGGGCAGCAGGCAGAGGCCGGCCGACGCACCCACTTCGATGAGGGCAAGCGGCTGCGGCAACGCCGCCAGCAGCGGCAGCAGCACGGCGCAGCGCGCGGGCTCGTTGGTCTGGGTGGTACGCGCCAGCATCGTGGCGCGCAGTTCGTCGGCGCGGCGGGCGACCATCTCGGTCAGCGACGTGATGTCAGGCGGCCGGCCGGCGATCAGGGTCGCCGCGGCAAACAGCAGGTTCGGCTGGCGTCGCGGCGGCGGCAGGGCGATCAGGAAGCGCAGGACATCGGCCGAGGCGGCGATGTCCTCAGCCAAGCGCTCATAGTGCGGCGAGACTCCGTGGGCTTCGTCGGCGGCGAACCGGCGATAGCGCTCCGCGAGACGGGCCAGCGAGTCGTCTAATCCGGACAATGACAGTTCATGCGGAAAACGTTGTATTCCCGCACCCACACCTCCCACATGTGGGCGCGCCGAATAGCCGGCGCCCGGCGCGTGCCCCAGGCGAGCCTTTGGGTACGACCCTGCCGGCATCCCGCCGCGCAGCCACCCTTCTTTGGACAACGGATGGTGCGAACGCGGGCCACCGCGCGGGCAAGCTGGCGCCGGGCCTCGGCTTTGGCTTCACGATGCGCGGCGCCTTCGCTGACGCCAAGGGCCGCGGCTTCTCCGCTTGCCCTGATATGCACGGGCCGGCACTTGCTCGTGCCTACCGGCCCGACAGTGAACGCGATGGTGTCCGGAATGAGCATGCCCTCCCCCAGCATCAAGTCCGCGAAGCTGAACAGGCTAGACGCAATGCAACCGTCCGACAATCGCGACGGTCACCACGCAACAATACGAAGGCCCGGCCAGCGGTCCCGCCACTTCTTCACCTTGGCATCGTAGATCGCTTGCGTGATCTGCTTCTTGTTTGGTCGCACGATCAAACCCAGCAGATCCGACAGGCCGTACGGCGCGAAGACATGCAGCCCGTCCGGGCGCGGCTGCACGCCGATCGCGGTTGCCGTCGTCGGAAAGGTCGTTATGGCGTCCTCGGTCGAGACATAGGGCACGAGCGCAGTGCCGAATTTCTCGGCGTACCAGAGATGCACGCGCGCCTCGTTCTTGACGTCGATCCACAAGCCGAGATCGGCGAACAGGGCGCGGATTCTGTCGGCGTGGCGGGTTTCCGCTTCGGCGGAAAGATCGCTGCCGTCGAAGTAGACGAGGTCGACATCGGAGATGCCGTGCGTCGCCGGCAGTCCGAAGGCGTCGTTCCAGACGGTCTGGGCGAGGCAGCCGGCGACCAGCCAGCCGTCCGGCAAGCCGATCTCCGGCCAGCGATCGAGGACCGTCGCGACGATCGCGCTGCGCGCCAGGATCAGCCGCAGCAGGCCCGCCTGGTCAGGCACGGACCGAGATCAGGAGATTGCCGAGCTTGTCCAAGGTCACGTGATCGCCGGGCTCGACGACGATGGTGCAGTCGAGCTGCTCGAGAATCGCGGGGCCGTCGAACGAAGCATCGATTGGCAGCCTGTCGCGGCTGTAGATCGGCGTCTTGTGCCAGCCGTCGCTGAACCATACACGACGCTCGCCGGCCTGGGCGGCCTTCAGGGTTGGCGCGCGCTCGGTGGCGGCCAGCACGCCCAGCGAGATCTCCGGCCGTACGCCGATCACCGCGGTGTGGAGGTTGACCAGCACCGGCGGGATCTCCGCCAATTCGATGCCGAAGCGGCGGAAGTAGGCCGCGGCAAAGGCTTTGTGCAGCCCCTCGACGCCGATGCTCTCGCTCTCGACGCTGACCGACAGGATGTGGCTCTGGCCCTGGAACTGCATGTCGGCGGCGAGCACGCGGCGCAGCTCGCGCACCGGCACGCCTTCCTTGACGATGGTCTTGCGGCCCAGGGCCGCCTGCTCGGCGAAGACGCCGGCGATCGTCGCATCGTCGATCGCCGACAGCGGCTTGTTGATGGTCCGCACATAGTCATGGCGCAGGTCGGCCACGACGCAGCCCAGGGCATTGGTGATGCCGGGCCGCGCCGGCACCAGCACCGTCGGGATGCCGAGCTCGCGCGCCAGCGCGGTGGCGTGAAGCGGCCCGGCGCCGCCGAAGGCGAACAGGGCGAAGTCGCGCGGATCGTGGCCGCGCGACAGCGACACCAGGCGGACCGCGCCGGCCATGCGGTCGTTGGCGATGCGCAGGATGGCGGCGGCCGCCGCCTCGGCATCGAGGCCGAGGCGCTTGCCGACCTTCTGCTCGATCAGGCCGCGCACGTGATCGAGGGTCACCGGATGGTCGACGCCGGTCAGCCGGTCGGGATTTAGCCGGCCCAGCACCAGGTTGGCGTCGGTGATGGTGGGTTCGCGGCCGCCGCGGCCGTAGCAGATCGGCCCCGGCCGTGCGCCCGCGCTCTCCGGGCCGACGCGCAGCATGCCCGCGGCATCGACCGAGGCGATCGAGCCGCCGCCGGCGCCGATCGTGTGCACGTCGACCATCGGCACATGGATCGGCATGGCGTATTCCAGCTCGAGCTCGCCCGACACGGTGGGCACGGCGTTCTCGATCAGGCCGACATCGGTCGAGGTGCCGCCCATGTCGTAGGTGATGAGGTTGGGATGGCCCGAGGCGCGGCCGGTATAGGCCGCTGCCATCACGCCCGAGGCCGGGCCCGACATCACGGTGTTCACGGCCGACAGCGCGATGAACTGCGACGAGGCCGTGCCGCCGTTGCCCTGCATCACCAGGATGTCGCGGTCGAAGCTTTTAGCCAAAAGCTCCAGGCGCAGGCGGGTGAGATAGCGGTCGAGCACGGGCTGCACCGAGGCGTTGACCGCGGCGGTCACGCCGCGCTCGTACTCGCGGTATTCCGACAGGATGGCGTGGCCCGCGGTGATGTAGCCGTTGGGCCACAGCGCATGGACGATCTCGGCGGCGCGCTTCTCGTGCGCGGGATTGATGTAGCTGTGCAGGAAATGGATCACGACGGCCTCACAGCCGAGGGCGATCAGCTTTTTAGCCGCCTCGCCCACCGCCGCCTCGTCGAGCGGTGTCAAAACCTTGCCGTCGGCGTCCATGCGCTCAGGCACTTCCAGGCGGACCTCGCGGTCGATCAGCGGATTGAAGGTGCCGCGCAGCCCATAGGGCTGCGGCCGCGTCCGGCGGCCGAGCTCCAGCACGTCGCGGAAGCCCTTGGTGGTGATCAGGCCGACCTTGGCGATCTTGCGCTCGAGCAGCGCGTTGGTGGTCGTGGTGGTGCCGTGCACCAGCGCCTGCACGGCGGCGGGATCGGCATCGGCCGCCGCCAGGGCCGCCATGAAGCCGACCGCCTGGTTGTCGACGGTGGTCGGCACCTTGGCGAGCTTGACGGTGTTGGAGCGCGGATCGACCGCCAGGAGATCGGTGAAGGTGCCGCCGACATCGATGCCGACCGTGAGGAAACGCGGGGGCATGGTCAGGCCCTGGGAGCGCGGGCCTCTAGCCCGCTCGTTGCCGGGAGGGCGCCACTCCCGTGCCGCTCATGCGGGGTCGAGGCAACGAAAATGGGGCCACGGGGGGGGGCGCT
>Ga0081539_10006163_pt1 | contig 11667 bp, 14 predicted proteins | sample TabmetS4T2R2_FD_71023 | JGI IMG/M metagenome (GOLD analysis project Ga0081539, IMG submission 71023) | Tabebuia heterophylla rhizosphere microbial communities from the University of Puerto Rico - S4T2R2 | ecosystem: Host-associated > Plants > Roots > Rhizosphere ...
CTGGGTCCCGGCCTTCGCCGGGGAAGCAAATTGGTTCAGAGGTTAGACAAGCTTCTGGGCGTGACTATATGAGCGGCGGCGGGCGGGTTTTGCGTTCGCCGCCGTTTCAGTTTCCGGGACCGCAGACACGATGGCATCCGCAGCCGACAGCCTCGCCAGCAGCATCAACCTGGCCAAGTTCAGCCAGGCGACCGATCTCAAGAAGCGCCTGTGGTTCACGCTCGGCGCGCTGATCGTGTTCCGCATGCTGAGCTACGTCCCGCTGCCAGGCATCGATCCGACCGCGCTCGGCCTGCTCAGCCAGCAGACCCAAGGCGGCGTGCTCGACTTCTTCAACACCTTCTCGGGCGGCGCGCTCACCCGCATGAGCCTGATCGCGCTCGGCGTGATGCCCTACATCACCGCCTCGATCGTCGTGCAGCTCGCGACCTCGCTGTCGCCGACGCTCGCCGCGATCAAGAAGGAAGGCGAGAGCGGCCGCAAGAAGCTCAACCAGTACACCCGCTACGGCACCGTCGCGCTGACCGCGGTGCAGGGCTATTTCATAGCGGTGGGCCTCGAGGCGTTCGGCGCCAGCCAGGGCGTGCAGGCGGTGATCGCGCCGGGCATGTTGTTCCGCATCGCCGCGGTGATCTCGCTGATCGGCGGCACCATGTTCCTGATGTGGCTGGGCGAGCAGATCACCAGCCGCGGCATCGGCAACGGCATCTCGCTGATCATCATGGCCGGCATCGTCGCGCACCTGCCGACCACGCTGGTCCAGCTGTTCGAGGGCGGCCGCACCGGCACCATCGACACCTTCAAGCTGGTCGGCATCATCGTCGCGGTGGTCGGCCTGGTGCTGTTCATCTGCTTCATGGAGCGCGCCCAGCGCCGCATCCTGATCCAGTATCCCAAGCGCCAGACGCAGCGCGGCGTCCAGGCCGAGCGCAGCCATCTGCCGCTCAAGCTCAACACCGCCGGCGTGATCCCGCCGATCTTCGCCTCGTCGCTGCTGCTGCTGCCGCTGACGATCACCCAGTTCGCCGGCCAGCGCGTCGCGGGCGAGAGCCGCTTCGGCGACTTCGTGATCACGCTGAACCAGTATCTCCAGCACGGCAGCCCGATCTACATGGTGCTCTACGGGCTCGGCATCGTCTTCTTCTCGTTCTTCTACACCGCGGTGGTCTTCAACCCGGAGGAGACGGCGGACAATCTCAAGCGCTATGGCGGCTTCATCCCCGGCATCCGCCCGGGCAAGAATACCGAGGCCTATTTCGATTACGTGCTGACCCGCATCACCGTGATCGGCGCGGCATATCTGGCGGTGATCTGCCTGCTGCCCGAGTATCTGGTGTCGGCGCTGTCGATTCCCTTCTATCTCGGCGGCACCAGCCTGCTGATCGTCGTCAACGTGACGATGGACACGGTGACGCAGATCCAGTCGCACCTGCTGGCGCACCAATATGGCGACCTCATCAAGAAGGCGAAGCTGAAGGGCGGCCGACTGCGCTAAGCGCAGCGCGTATTCAGGGAGACAGCGTTGAACATCATCCTGCTGGGACCGCCGGGGGCGGGCAAGGGGACCCAGGCGAGCCGCCTCGAGGCCGATCGCGGCATGGTCCAGCTCTCGACCGGCGACATGCTGCGCGCCGCGGTCAAGGCCGGCACGCCTACGGGCATCAAGGCCAAGGCGGTGATGGAGGCCGGCGAGCTCGTCTCCGACGAGATCGTCTCGGGCATCATCGGCGAACGGCTCGACATGCCGGACACGGCGAAGGGCGCGATCTTCGACGGCTATCCCCGCACCGCCGCTCAGGCCGATTCGCTGGACGAGCTGCTCGCCGAGCGCGGCCGCAAGCTCGACCATGTCATCGAGCTGACCGTCGATGAGGACGCGCTGGTCGAGCGCATCACCGGCCGCTTCACCTGCGCCAATTGCGGCGAGGGCTATCACGACAGGTTCAAGCAGCCGAAAGTGCCCGGCACCTGCGACGTCTGCGGCCACCACGAGTTCAAGCGCCGTCCCGACGACAATGCCGAGACGGTCCGCACCCGCATGGCGGAGTACCGCGCCAAGACCGCGCCGATCCTGCCGATCTACGAGGCGCGCGGGATCGTCAGCCGAGTCGACGGCATGGCCGACATCGCCCATGTGACCGAGGCGATCGAGGCGATCCTGGACGGCAAGGCCTGAGGTCATTCCCTAAAGTCATGCCGGACTTGTTCCGGCATCCACGCTTCAACAGGCCCTGAAGCGGTGGCACGGCGGACCCCGGCACAAGGCCGGGGTGACGTCGTATGTGGGGCAGGCTAATCTGTTCCTCTCACGGGGAGGGACCGATGAAGCACCTGTTCGCACTGTCCGCGCTGCTCGCCACTCCCGCCGCGGCCGAGGTCACCGCCTCCGCGCCGGCCAGCTTCGTCGTCGAGCACACGGTCACCATCGACGCCCCGATCACGTCTGCCTGGGAAACCCTGCGCGCGCCGCAGAAATGGTGGGACCCGGACCACACCTATTCCGGCGACAGCGCCAATCTCTACATGGACGCACAGGCGACCGGCTGCTTCTGCGAACGATTGTCCGACAAGGGCAGCATCGAGCACGCCCACATCGTTTACGTCGCCCCCGGCCGCATGATCCGCATGGTTGGCGCGCTCGGCCCGCTCCAGGCGGAGGCGGTGGCGGCGACGCTCAGCTTCAAGCTCGACGGCGAGGGTGCCAACGCGACCAAGGTCACGCTCACCTATGTCGTCGGTGGCTACATGCGCCAGGGCGGCGAGACGCTGGCGCCGCTGGTCGACAAGGTGCTCGGCACCCAGCTCACCCGCCTCAAGGCCGCCGCCGAGACGCCGCCCGCACCCGAGCCGGCCAAAACCAAGAAATAGCCGCGCCGCTTTCGAACATGACGCGATTTTCATCTCCCCGTCACCTCGCCGTGAGGTGAGGGGGGCTAGTCCTTCCCTCGACCCGGCGGCCCCTGCCGGGCCGGAGAGTTGAAGGAGAAATCGCCATGACCCGTCTGCTGCTGTCGACTGCCGCTCTTGCGCTGATCGCCGCCCCCTCCCTCGCCGAGGCGAAGAAGGCCGCGCCGGCTCCGGCCAAGCACCACCACGTCGTGAAGAAGGCGAAGACCAAGACCACGACCACCACGGCCGCTCCGGCTCAGACCAAGGCGCAGTAACCATGGGTTCCCTCGGGGAGGCCCCTGCTCCCCGAGGGGGCGCGGCCGGCGGAGAGACTCCCCTCTCGCCGGCCGCTTCCGCTGCGGCGGACAGCGGTGCTATCCAGCGTCGGATGACGCGCAAGATCCTGGTCGTCGAGGACGACGCCTCCACCGCCGCCTATCTCGCCAAGGGACTTGGCGAGGCCGGCTATGCGGTCGAAGTCGCGAACGACGCGCGCGATGGCCTGTTCCTCGCCAGCGAAGGCACGTTCGACGTGCTGGTGGTCGACCGGATGCTTCCGGGCTTCGACGGCCTCGCGATGATCGGCGCCGCCCGCGCCGCCGGCATCACCGCTCCGGCGCTGGTGCTGTCCGCACTCGGCTCGGTCGACGACCGCGTCGGCGGCCTCAAGGCCGGCGCCGACGACTATCTCACCAAGCCCTTTTCCTTCGCCGAGCTGCTTGCCCGGGTCGAGGCGCTGCTGCGCCGCGCCGACGCCCGCAGCGCCGGCGCCCAGACGGCACGGCTCAGCGTCGGCGACCTCGAGATCGACCTGCTCGCCCGCACCGTCACCCGCGCCGGCCGCGCGATCCCGCTCGGCGCCCGCGAGTTCAGCCTGCTCGAATACCTCGCCCGCAACGCCGGCCAGGTGGTGACGCGCACGATGATGCTCGAGAAGATCTGGAACTACCACTTCGATCCCGGGTCGAACGTCGTCGACGTCCACATCGCCCGCCTGCGCCGCAAGATCGACGAGGGCTTTCCGACGCCTTTGCTCCACACCGTCCGCGGCGCCGGCTACAAGCTCGCGGCTGCTTGACCGCCCACGTCCGTCATGCCGGACTTGTTCCGGCATCCACGGTGCAGCAAGCTGACCGGCCGTTGGGCAAGCGGCACGGTGGACCCCGGCACAAGGCCGGGGTGACGGAGTAGGGATGGCACTGTCACAGCAAAGCCGCGCAGGAGGTTGGAGATGAGACTCTCCACCACCGCTCGCATGGCGCTCGCGGCAATCCTGCTCGCGCTGGTGTCGGGGCTCGTGCCGGTCGCCTTCCTCTGGCACGCCACCCATGACGACGCGATCGAGGAACTGCGCCGCGACACCGTCGAGCAGTCCGAATCGCTCGCCGCCGTCGAGCACCGCGCCGGCGAGGCCGCGCTCCGCGTAGCGATCGAGCAGGCCCGCGCCGCCGACGACGGCTCGCTCGTCGCCGCGATCGTCGACCGCAAGGGCACGCGGCTCGCCGGCGCCGGCCCCGACCGCTTCGACATCACGTTGACCGACCCCGCCTTCCGCATCGAGCGTCTCGCCGCCGACGGTCCCTGGTCGGAGCGGGAGGCCGGCTTCATCGCCCGCCGCATCGGCGCCGGCTGGCTGGTGAGCGGCCGTCAGCTCGACGATTGGGAGACTGCCCAGCGCACCATCGAGCGCGCGCTGTTCCTGTCGATGCTGTTCTCCTTCCTGCTCGGCATCGGCGGCGGCTTGGTGCTGACCCGCTACGTCACGCGCCGCATCGACGCCGTCGCCACCACCGCCGACGCCGTCGCGGCCGGCGACCTCGCCCGGCGGGTCGTGGTGGCGGAGGGGCAGGGGGATGCGTTCGACCGTCTCGGCGGCCGGGTCAACGCGATGCTCGACAAGATCGAGCGGCTGATGGGCGAGCTGCGCATCGTCACCGACAGCGTCGCCCATGACCTGCGCTCCCCGATCGCTCGCCTGCGCGCCCGCGCGGAGGCCGCGCTCGCCGCGGAGGACCCGGCCCAGCGCGATGCCGCGCTCGCCGGCCTCGTCACCGAGACCGAGATCGTGACGCGGATGCTCGCCGTGCTGCTGGAGATCAGCCGTTCGGAAGCCGCCACCCGCACCAGCTTCGCCGAGGCCGCGCCTGCCGAGCTGCTCACCGCGCTCGCCGAGCTCTACGAGCCGCTCGCCGAGGAGGACGGGGTGACGCTCCACCTCGCCCTCGACGCCGATCCGCCGCCGATGCCGCTCCATCGTGAGCTGCTGTCGCAGGCGCTGGCGAACCTCGTCGACAACGCGCTGCGCCATGCCGGCGACAGCGGCGAGATCGTGCTGCGGCTGACGGCCGGGGAAGGGGAGATTCGTTTCCAGGTCGAGGATCGCGGCCCCGGCATTCCTGCCGAGCAGCAGGCCGAGGCCCGCCGCCGCTTCGGTCGCCTCGACCCCGCCCGCAGCAAGCCCGGCGCCGGCCTCGGCCTTGCGCTGGTCGAGGCGGTGGCGAGGCTTCACGGCGGCCGGCTCGACCTCGGCGATAACGCGCCGGGCCTGATCGCCGCGATCGTGCTGCCGTGGGCCTGACGCCTCCGGCTGGGGGAGGGGCGTTCGCCCGATCTAGACGCTCCCGACGATCCGCAGCCGCTCCTCCGGCTGCATGTCGGCCTGCAGATATTCGGGATCGAACTCGCCGAGATAGGCGAGCGCAGGCCAGTCCAGTATCCTCACCGAACCGTTGCGCGCGTCGAGAAGGCCTTCGTTGCGTAGCGCCTTCAGCGTCCTGTTGACATGGACTGCGGTAAGGCCGGTCGCATCCGCGAGGTGTATCTGCGTCAGCGGGAATCGATAGGAGCCCTTTCCGTCGAGCAGCTTTGCCTTGTGCCGAGCCGTTATCTCGCAAAAGAGATGGGCCATCCGGGTCCGGGCATCTCGCCGGCCGACATTCACCACCCATTGCGACAGGATGACTGCATCGACCATGCAATCTCGCCAGAAGGCTTCGGCGACCGCTGGAAAACGTGCCGCGAGAGCGCGCAGGGCGACATGAGGCACCCTGAGAATGGTCGCCGTGGTCAGCGCCTGCAGCGCCGACCGTGCCTTGGGCTGCACCACCGAATGCAGGTCGGGCGCGTCCCCGGGGAGGTGCAGGGCGGTGATCTGGCGCGCACCTTCCGCGGTCTGGCCGAAGCGACCGACGATGCCCTCCACGACGATGCAGGCGTGATCGACCTTCTGGTCGAGACGGACGAAATCGCTGTTGGTCTGCACCTGCGCGGCATGGGCGGGAAGGTCGAGGATCGCCGATTGTTCAACCGTGTCGAGCCTCGATCGGCTGGTCAGCCTGTCGAGAAAAGGCTGAAGATTGCTGTGGCCAAGAGCCATGATGTGCCTCCGTTCTTGCAAGCGGGAGCACGTAGTATCTCTCAGCCACCGAAGCCTGCGGGCGGTTGATCGGTGATAACCCTCCTATAACATCGATCCGCCACCGGCACCACAAGTCGTTGATTTTAATATCGACGACCTGCGCCGTCGTCCGAGCGGCTGGCCTCCGTCAGGTCCGGCGCGGCGTCTCGTCGGTAATCCGCACGGCCTCGTCGAAGGAGACCGTGGCGACAGGGTGGCGCGCCTCGTCCTCGATCTCCACGAAGGAGGCCGTGTCGAGCTTCCCGCCGCGAAGTTCGCTCGCCAGGATGTCCCGCAGCCCCTCGATCGCGGCCCGGCGCGCCGCGGCGGTGTCGGCAAGCTCCTGTCCCTCGAGATCCTCCGCCACGCCGCTTCCATTATAGATATGAAGGTAGAAGCGGGGCATCTGTTCGTAATGATCCGGCGGAGCGTGGGTTCCGCTTCCGCACCCGGTCATGGACCCGCTCACCCTGTTCGGCCTCACCGCGGTCACCGCCATGCTCGTCTGCTACGCGCTGGAAGCATGCTCGCCCTGGTGGACGCTCGCCTTCGCCGGTGCGCGCCTCCTGGGATCGGCCTATGGTTTCCTCCAGGGTGCTTGGCCTTTCGGGATGGTCGAGCTGGTGTGGGCGGGGGTCGCCTTCCGCAAATGGCTGGGCCGGCGAGCCGCGGCGGCACCGGCCGCTTGACTCGACTCGCCCGCGCGCTTATCTGCGCCTCATTCCGAAACACCGGTTGCTCCGGCGGCGCGTTCGTGCGCTCGCCGGAATTTCGCGTTTCGGATGGCAACGCGATGAGATGGGGCCAGCCAGCCATGCCGGCCCCGTGGAGCTGGGAGAACATCTTTCATGGCACGTATTGCGGGCGTCAACATCCCGACCAACAAGCGCGTGGTGATCGCGCTTCAATATATCCACGGCATTGGTCCGGCCAAGGCCAAGGAAATCACCGAGAAGCTGAACATCGCAGCCGAGCGCCGCGTCCAGGATCTGACCGACCAGGAGGTCCTTCAGATCCGCGAGGCGATCGACGCCGGCTACACTGTGGAGGGTGACCTCCGCCGTGAGACCGCGATGAACATCAAGCGGCTTATGGACCTGGCCTGCTACCGCGGCCTGCGTCACCGCAAGGGCCTGCCGGTCCGCGGCCAGCGCACGCACACCAATGCGCGCACCCGCAAGGGCAAGGCGAAGCCGATCGCGGGCAAGAAGAAGTAAGCGCGAAAGCGCGGGGCGCTTTCGCGCACTTCTTCTCCGCCGGAGGCAGGTCTGAGGCAGACAGCCTCTCGGTCTCAGTATTCTAGGGTCAGGAACGAAACCCAATGGCACAAGCACCGCAGCGTCTTCGCCGTCGCGAACGCAAGAACATCACCGCCGGCGTCGCCCATGTGAACGCCAGCTTCAACAACACCATGATCACCATCACCGACGCGCAGGGCAATGCGATCTCCTGGTCGTCGGCCGGCATGATGGGCTTCAAGGGCTCGCGCAAGTCGACCCCCTACGCCGCCCAGGTCGCCGCCGAGGACGCGGGCCGCAAGGCTGCCGAGCACGGCGTCCGCACGCTGGAGGTCGAGGTCAAGGGTCCGGGCTCGGGCCGCGAGTCGGCGCTGCGTGCATTGCAGGCGGTGGGCTTCCAGATCACCTCGATCCGCGACGTGACTTCGATCCCGCACAACGGCGTCCGCCCCTCCAAGCGTCGTCGCGTCTAATTCGTCCGTCGCCGGCGCGCGGTTGATCGCGCTGCGCCGGCATCCTCACCGGCCGGAGCTTATGGCCAGAAGCTCCCGCCCAATAGCATAGGGGAAGCCCGTGTCCGTCAACGCAAAAAATTGGCAGGAACTCAAGAAGCCGACCGGTCTCGAGAAGAAGCCGGGCGGCGACGGCAAGCGTAAGGCGACCTTCGTCGCCGAGCCGCTCGAGCGTGGCTTCGGCCTGACGCTCGGCAACGCGCTGCGCCGCGTCCTGCTCTCGTCGCTCCAGGGTGCCGCCGTCACCTCGATCAAGATCGAGAACGTGCTGCACGAATTCTCGTCGCTCGCCGGCGTGCGCGAGGACGTGACCGACATCGTCCTCAACGTCAAGCAGATCGCGCTCAAGATGCAGGGCGAGGGGCCGAAGCGCCTCCAGCTCTCCGCGACCGGCCCGGGCGAGGTCAAGGCCGGCGACATCGCCGTGTCGGGCGACATCGAGGTGATGAACCCCGATCTCGTCATCTGCCATCTCGACGACGGCGCGACGCTCAACATGGAGCTGACCGCCGACACCGGTAAGGGCTATGTCCCCGCGGCGTCGAACCGTCCGGCGGATGCGCCGATCGGCCTGATCCCGGTCGACGCGCTCTACTCGCCGGTGCGCCAGGTCTCGTACAAGGTCGAGAACACCCGCGTCGGCCAGGAGCTCGACTATGACAAGCTCACTCTGACGGTTGAGACTGACGGCACGGTGACCCCCGAGGACGCGATCGCCTATGCCGGCCGCATCCTGCAGGACCAGCTGGCGCTGTTCGTCCACTTCGACGATTCGGCGGTCACCCGCGCGGCTCCGGTGGGCGTCGCCGCTCCGGCGGCGGGCGCGGAACCGGCCGGCGACACCGCGACGATCAACCGCTTCCTCCTGAAGAAGGTCGACGAGCTCGAGCTGTCGGTGCGCTCGGCCAACTGCCTCAAGAACGACAACATCATCTACATCGGCGACCTGGTCCAGAAGACCGAGGCCGAGATGCTGCGCACGCCGAACTTCGGCCGCAAGTCGCTCAACGAGATCAAGGAAGTGCTCTCGAGCATGGGCCTGCGCCTAGGCATGGAAATCCCCGGCTGGCCGCCCGAGAACATCGAGGAGATGGCCAAGAAGCTCGAGCAGGAGATTCTGGGCTAAGGCGCACCGGGCGAGCGGAGCTCGTCCGGAGACGCCGCCAGCCCGGCCGGCGGGCCAAAGGCCCGTCCGACGACGCGGCTTTGCCGCGGCGGGCTAGCTTGAAGGGCGCACCTCGCGCGCGTACGCGAAGGAGGTGCGACTTTCGTGACTTTCGGGTTTTGGGCGGTGGCCCGGTTGCAAGCACCGCCTGGTCTCGGGTTCCGTAAGACGGCCCGTTAACGAACGAAGGAAGAGAAACATGCGTCATCGTGTCGGCGGCCGTAAGCTGCAGCGTACCTCGGCCCACCGCGCCGCCCTGTTCCGCAACATGGCGGCCGCGCTCATCAAGCATGAGCAGATCACCACCACCACCGCCAAGGCGAAGGAGCTTCGCCCCTATGTCGAGAAGCTGATCACGCTGGCCAAGAAAGGCGGCCTTTCCAACCGCCGCCTCGCCCATGCGCGCCTGCTCGACGACGCGCAGCTGGTGAAGCTGTTCGACGTCCTGGCCCCGCGCTATGCAAGCCGCAACGGCGGCTATACCCGGATCATCAAGGCCGGCCTGCGCCCCTCCGACGCCGCGCCCATCGCGATCATCGAATTCGTCGACCGCGACGTCGAGGCCAAGGGCCAGGATTCCGGTCCCGTCCAGACCGAAGACTTCGAAGAAGCGGCTTGATCAATTCTCCCTCTCCCGCGAGCGGGAGAGGGACGGGGTGAGGGTGCGATTGCTAAGGCAATCGCGCGCGCCTTTGCCAGCCTGGCAAAACGCTTTGGCATGCTGCCATCGCCGGCTACTGAACGCCCCACTGTTCTCAGGCCACCCGACTGCTGGCGCGCGACAATGGCATCCCGCATTTGGTAGAAGAGCCTGGCTGGAATGGCCCCGCAGAAAGGCGTTTGCTGTCCTGGAACAAGCCTGATGTCCGGCCCCGGCCAGATGAATCGATTGAGCTCTGTGACAATGATCCAGCTTCTCTCGCTATCGAGGCCGAGGTGCTCCTTGACCTTGAACGGAATCTCTATCCCGCGCCAGCAGCCGGCTGGCTGTGCGTAATCGGGGCGACGATCAGCTCGACATATTTTTCTCGAACTGTCTGTGTGACGACGACCACAGCCGGCCTCTCCTTCAGGCCTTCTTCCTGGCCCCGTTCCGCCTCGCGAGCCCAGAGATAGGAATAGGAAAGGACGTCACCCGGCTTCGGAATCGTCCATGAGGTGGTCGAGCGCGCGGGATTCTTCTGAGGGTTCTGCGGCCTGGATGGCGGCAAGCGTTTCATCGTCGAGATCCTTCACAAGAAGAACCTGCCGATCCCGAGCCAGGAGGCGCTCATATTCCTTGAGCGAGATCATCACGACGCGCGTCGTGCCGTGACGCTGGATACCAACCGGATGCAGCATTGCCTCATCCGTATAATATCCAAACTTGCTCGCAACCTCCTTGGCTGGCACCGTCAATAGCGGTTCCGTCATGTTTCACTCCACGATTGCTCTCGTCCGCCGGCATGTAGGCAGCCTGCCGCAACCACCTTCGCAATCAGCTCCCGGCCTTCAGGCTCCGTGATGAATGATGCAGCCAAAAAGACGGATAATCCAGATTTTTCGAAAATGCAAGCTTTGACATCGGAGTCTGCTGAGAATAGCCATTGCCTTATGCCCTGTTCGAGAGCGTGTTTCCGATGCATTGTCTCGTTCGTGTCCTGCTCGCCGTTCTAGTAGTGGTTGCTGTGTCCGGTCCTTCTTCCGCCACGCCGGCCTTTGCGGCCCCGATGCTCACCTATCCTCTCATCGATCGTCAGCCCCTCGTCGAGGACCATTTCGGCGTGAAGGTCCCCGATCCCTATCGCTGGCTCGAAAATGACGTGCGCGAGGACCCGAAGGTACGCGCCTGGGTCGAGGCCGAGAACAAGATCACTTTCGGCTATCTCGAGACGTTGCCCGGCCGCGCCCTCTTCAAGGATCGCCTCCGGCAGCTGTTCGACTACGAGCGCTACGGCATCCCGGACAAGAAGGGCGGCCGCTATTTCTACACCAAGAACGACGGCCTCCAGAACCAGTCGGTCCTCTACATGCGGGACCAAATCGATGGCCTGCCGCGCCTGCTGATCGACCCCAACACATGGTCGAAGGACGGTGCCACCGCCCTGGCCGAATGGGTTCCCTCGGAAGACGGCAGGAAGCTGCTCTATGCGATCCAGGACGGCGGCACCGACTGGCGTACGCTGCGCATCCTCGACGTCGACAGCGGCCAGCTACTCCCCGACGAGATCAAATGGGTCAAATTCTCCAGCCTCGATTGGGCGAAGGACGGTTCCGGCTTCTATTATTCGCGCTTTCCCGAGCCCAAGACGCAGGAACAGTTCCAGTCGCTCAACGAGAACCAGGCCGTCTACTTCCACAGGCTCGGCCCCCCGCAGAGCGCCGCCCCCTTGATCTTCGCCGAGCCGACCCGCCCCAAGCTCAACAACACCGCCGAGGTCTCCGATGACGGCCGCTGGCTGATCGTTACCGGTTCGGAAGGCACCG
>Ga0081539_10006164_pt1 | contig 11667 bp, 11 predicted proteins | sample TabmetS4T2R2_FD_71023 | JGI IMG/M metagenome (GOLD analysis project Ga0081539, IMG submission 71023) | Tabebuia heterophylla rhizosphere microbial communities from the University of Puerto Rico - S4T2R2 | ecosystem: Host-associated > Plants > Roots > Rhizosphere ...
GGAACGGAACGCTATGAAACGCCCATAAGGGCAACCACAACTCCAAGATCGCGGAGAGATGGGACGGCGCGGAGAGATAGGGGTCAGCGGCGTGCGCACGTGGCCAGGAGGCGCAGAGCGTACGGAGCGTCGTGGCGCAGGTAGCGGCCGCCCAGGCGGAGCGGCTCCGTGCTGAGCCGGTGCGCCCATTCCAGGCCGGTCCGCTGCATCCACCGCGGTGCCCGCTCGACGTCGCCGGCCACGAAGTTCACTGCCGCACCACACCCGATGAACCAGGTATGTGGCAGCTCCGGCCGCAACCGCGTGATGACCTTCTCCTGCTTCGGAAAGCCCAGGCCCACGAAGACCAGATCCGGCTGGGCGTCCCGGACGGCTGCGCGGAACTCAGCGAACACGGTCTTGTCGCGCTCGAAGCCGTACTCGGGACACAACGTCCCGGCGATGCGCAGTCCCGGGCAGGTGGCCGCGAGGCGGGCGGCGGCCCGGGTCGCGCCGTCCGGCTCCGCCGCCGTGGCGGGGTTGCCGCCGATCACGAAGACGGACCGTCCGTCCCTGCCCAATCCGTCCGAAAGGGACCAGATCAGGCTGCTGCCGGCCACCCGTTCGGGCAACGGCGTTCCACTCAGTTTGCTGGCCCAGACCAACGGCATGCCGTCTGCCACGATCAGATTCGCATCGTCAAGGTATGCCTTGACCTGCTCGTTCACCTGCGCCTGCCGCAGGATATCGACGTTCGGGGTAATGATCCGGCCACCCCGGCCGGCCGTGATCGCCGCACGGACAACAGCGACCACCTCTCCTTCGGTGATCCGGTCGAACCCCGTCCCGTCGAGATGGACCCGGTCGAAAGCCTCGATTGTCACCTCACGCCTCCTTCCGGCTCGTTCGCTCGTTATAGGAGCGAAACGAGCGAAGGCGGAACAAAGTGGCACGAGTGCTTTATCTGGGTGGATTGGGACGAAGCGGAACAACGCTCGTCGAACGTCTGCTCGGTGAGCTGCCCGGCGTCTGCGCGCTCGGTGAGGTCGTCCATCTGTGGCAGCGCGACATCGTGCACGACGAACGCTGTGGCTGCGGCGCCCGGTTCTCCGCCTGCACGTTCTGGAAACGGGTCGGTGAGCGCGCGTTCGGCGGCTGGGCCGCGGTTGACGTGGCGCGGGTGCACACGCTGCGGGATGCGGTGGAACGCACTCGGCACATCCCCCGCCTGGCCGGGTACGCCGAGGCGCCGCCCGACGTCCGCGAGTACGCCAACTTCTACGCCCGGCTGTACGCGGCCGCCGCCGATGTCGCCGGCGTGGGAGTGGTGGTGGACTCGTCCAAACACTCCGCGCTCGCCCACGTGCTGCGCTGGGCCGACGATGTGGACCTGCGGGTCGTCCATGTGGTTCGGGACGCCCGGGGGGTCGCCTACTCCTGGACCAAGACCGTGGCGCGGCCGGAGACCGACGGTATCGACGAGATGACGCGCTACTCGCCCGCCCGTTCGGCCATGTTGTGGAACGCGCACAACGCGGCGTTCGGCCTGCTCAGCCGGCGCGGGGTACCGGTCCGCCGCATCCGCTACGAACAGTTCCTGGCCGATCCGCGTTCGGGTCTGCGCGACCTGGCCTCACAGGCCGGGATCCAAGTCGCCGAGAGCGACCTGGATTTCCTCGGCGACGGGTACGCGGACCTGTCCGTCGGGCACAGCGCGGCCGGCAATCCCATGCGGTTCACGGTCGGGCGCGTGCCGCTGCGCCGCGACGACGCCTGGACGGCGGCGCTGCCGCCCGTCCAGCGCCGCCTGGTGGGCGCGGTCTGCGCGCCGATGCTCCGTGCGTACGGATATCGACTCAACCCGCAGGAGGCGTGATGAACTGGCCATCCGTCGGCGTCGTGATTCCCACCCGCAACCGTCCCGAGCTCGTTCGCAAGGCGATCGCCGGGGTACGCGAGCAGCGCTACCCAGGCGAGGTCAGGGTCGTGGTGGTCTTCGACCAGACGGAGCCGGACTATCTGCTGGCGGCGACCGAGGACACGCAGGTGCTGGTACTCACGAACTGGCGGACGTCTGGCCTCGCCGGTGCCCGCAACACCGGGATCCTGGCGCTGGACACCGAATATGTCGCCTTCTGCGACGATGACGACCAGTGGCGGCCGGACAAGCTGCGCCGGCAGGTCGCTGCGTTACTCGCCGAGCCCGACTCGGAGTTCGCCACCTGCGCGATCGAGGTCGAGTACGAGGGCCGCACCACGCCGCGGCTGGCCGGCCGCGGCCGGGTCACCGTGCAGGAGCTCGCCCGGTCCCGGATGGCGATGCTGCATTCCTCGTCGTTCCTGGTCCGCCGCGACGCGCTCATCGAGGGCGGCATCGGCCTGGTCGCCGAGGACGCGCCGGGCAGCCAGAACGAGGACTGGGACCTGTTGTTACGGGCAGCGCGGCGGGCGCCGATCGTCCACCTGGACGAGCCGCTGGTCCGGGTGCTGTGGGGGCGCAGCTCGCATTACGCGTACGAGTACGCCACCAAGATCTCGTCGCTGCGCTGGATGATGCAGCGTCACCCGGAGATCAGCGGGTGCCGCCCCGGCGCGGCCCGCGTCTACGGGCAGCTGGCCTGCTGGTCGGCAGCCACCGGCAACCGGAGCGCCGCCTGGCAGTACAGCAAGGAGGCGGTCCGAGCGAACTGGCGGGAACCGCGCACCGCGATCGCGCTGGCCGCTATGACCGGCGCGGTCAAGGTGGAAAACGTTCTCTCGGCGTTGCATCGGCGCGGCCGCGGCATCTGACCTGTTGCCGCTGCCGTTCGGCGGGTACTGTGCGCATGTGTTCGAAAACGTGCGGTTGGCGTGATGCTGGCACAGCAGCGCCAGGCCGCGATTCTTGATCGGGTACGGGCGGCGGGTGGCGTCCGGGTCAGCGAGCTGGCCGCCGAGTACGGCGTGTCGGACATGACGATCCGGCGCGACCTCGAATCACTCGCGGATCGGGGCCTGCTCGCTAAGGTGCACGGCGGCGCCACCACGGTGAGCCCCGGATCGGCGTACGAGCCGGGCTTCGCGGCCAAATCGGTCCGGCAGCGCGCCGAGAAGGCCGCGATGGCGATGCGCGCCGCGGCGATGGTGTCGCCCGGTGACGCGATCGCACTGTCCGCCGGCACCACCACGGCGGGTCTGGCCCAGCGGCTGGTCGATGTGCCGTCGTTGACCGTGGTCACCAACTCGATCCCGGTCGCGGACGTCTTCTATCGCGCCGGACGGCCCGATCAGACCGTCGTGCTCACCGGCGGCACGCGGACGCCGTCGGACGCGCTGGTGGGCCCGGTGGCCGTGGCGGCGATCGGCACGCTGCACCTGGACATGCTGTTCCTGGGTGTGCATGGAATGAGCGAGCGGGCCGGGTACACCACACCTAATCTGATGGAGGCCGACGTCAACCGGGCATTGGTGGAGGCCGCCGAGCGGCTGGTCGTGCTGGCCGACCACACGAAGTGGGGCACGGTCGGCATCTCGTCGATCGTGCCGCTGAGCCGCGCCGACGTACTGATCACGGACGACGCGCTGGACGATACGGCCCGTGCCGTCCTCGCCGAGCAGGTGAAGGAGCTCATCGTGGTGAGTGCCCCATGACCGTCGCCGAACGGACGGCCATCCGCCTCTCCGACGGCCGAGAACTGATCTACTTCGATGAACACACCGGGCAGGACCGCGGATACCCCGACACCCGTCGGCTCCCGCCGCCCCCGGCGACAGCGCAGCTGCGGCTCGACCCACTCGTCGGCGAGTGGGTGGCCGTCAACGCGCACCGGCAGGACCGGACCTTCTTGCCCCCGAGTGACCAATGCCCATTGTGTCCGTCCACACCGGACTTTGCGAGCGAGATTCCGGCACCGGACTACGACGTGGTGGTGTTCGAGAACCAGTTCCCGTCGTTCAGCGACCGGGTCGACCCGGACGAGATCACCGAAGTGACCGATCTGGTGCCGGTGATTCCCGGCGTGGGGCGGTGCGAGGTGGTTTGCTTCACCAGCGACCACAACAGCTCGTTCGCAGCGCTCAGCCCGGGACGTGTCCGTACGGTCATCGACGCGCTCGCCGACCGGACCGCCGAGATGTCCACGCTGGCCGGTGTCGCGCAGGTGTTCCCGTTCGAGAACCGCGGTGTGGAGATCGGCGTGACACTGCACCACCCGCACGGGCAGATCTACGCCTACCCGATGGTGCCACCGCGGACGCAGGCCATGCTGGCAGCGGCGGCACGGCACGGCAATCGGACCGGCGGTCGGAGCCTGTACGCGGACGTCCTCGCCGCGGAACAGAAGGCGAAGGTACGGGTGATCGGCACCAACGAGCACTGGACCGCGTACGTGCCGGCCGCGTCGCGCTGGCCGTTCGAAGTGCAGCTCGCGCCGCACCGGCACGTGCCGGACATCCCGGCGTTGAGCGACGCGGAGCGGGACGCGTTCGGCCCGCTGTACCTGGATGTGCTGCGGCGCGTGGACGCGCTGTTCGGGGAGCCGATGCCGTACATCGCCGCGTGGCACCAGGCGGTCGTCGGAGCGGGCCGGGATCTCGGCTACCTGCACCTGCAGGTGTTCAGCATCCGGCGCGCCGCGAACAAGCTGAAGTATCTGGCGGGCTCGGAGTCGGCGATGGGCGTGTTCGTCAACGACGTCGTTCCGGAGCGGGCCGCTCAGATGCTCCGCGACGCCGTCTGACCCACAAGATTCCCGCGATCTTGGAGTTGTGGTTTAAGCAGATACGGATAAATCGTGGTCTATGAGAAGAAAAGGGGGCGGGGGGCCCGGGACAAGGCCCCCCGCAGGGAAGGGACGGCTGGCCACGCATCCGTCGAGGAGAACCGGTCGGCGCCCGGGACAAGGCGGCCGGACCGGCGGGCGACCCCTCGCCAGCGTGACCCCATCCGTTCTGTCAGAAGAAACGAGGCGCTCACCCGACGGTTACGCGTCGCGCGAGGTTCTCCTCGATGGCGGTCATGAACTCGTCCGTCGTCAGCCACGGCGCGTCCCGGGAGATCAGAAGCGCCAGGTCCTTGGTCATCTGGCCGCCTTCGACGGTGTCCACGCACACCCGCTCGAGCGTCTCGGCGAACTCGGTCACCGCCGGGGTCTCGTCGAGCAGGCCGCGGTGCTTGAGGCCGCCGGTCCACGCGAAGATCGACGCGATCGGATTGGTGGAGGTCTTCTCGCCGCGCTGCCATTGCCGGTAGTGCCGGGTGACCGTGCCGTGCGCGGCCTCCGCCTCGATCGTCTTGCCGTCCGGGGTCATCAACACCGAGGTCATCAGACCCAGCGACCCGAAACCCTGCGCCACTATGTCGGACTGCACGTCGCCGTCGTAGTTCTTACACGCCCAGACGTACCCGCCCTCCCACTTCAGAGCGGCGGCCACCATATCGTCGATGAGCCGGTGTTCGTACGTGAGGCCGGCGGCCTTGAAGTCGTCGGCGAACTCGATTTCGAAGATCTCGCCGAACAGATCCTTGAACCGCCCGTCGTACGCCTTCAGGATCGTGTTCTTCGTGGACAGGTAGACCGGGTAGTGGCGAGCCAGCCCGTAGCGGAACGAGGCGCGGGCAAAGTCCCGGATCGAGTCGTCGAAGTTGTACATGCCCATGCCGACGCCGCCGCCCGGGAAGTCCGCGACGTGGAACTCCATCGGCGCCGAGCCGTCGTCGGGCGTGAACGTGAGCGTCATCGACCCGGCGCTCGGCGCCACGAAGTCGGTCGCCTTGTATTGGTCGCCGTGCGCGTGCCGGCCGATCACGATCGGCTTCGTCCAGCCGGGCACGAGCCGTGGAACGTTCGCCATGATGATCGGCTCGCGGAAGACGACGCCGCCCAGGATGTTCCGGATCGTGCCATTCGGCGAACGCCACATCTTCTTCAGCCCGAACTCGGCCACCCGGGCCTCGTCCGGGGTGATCGTGGCGCACTTCACGCCGACACCGTGCCGCTTGATGGCGTGGGCCGCGTCGATCGTCACCTGGTCGTCGGTCTCGTCGCGGTACTGGATCGACAAGTCGTAGTACTCGAGGTTGACGTCGAGGTACGGCAGGATCAGCTGCTCGCGGATCTGCTTCCAGATGATCCGGGTCATCTCGTCGCCGTCGAGCTCCACGACCGGGTTGTTGACCTTGATTTTCGCCATCGACCGGCGCTCCTCTCGGGGGACCTTCTAAGCGTAACCCCCGCGATCTTGGAGTTGTGGTTGGAACGAACCGGGCGCTAAGCGACGAAAGGCCAACCACAACTCCAAGATCGCGGAGGTTGGACGATCACAGCGAAGCGACGTCGGCCTGCTTGGCCCGTACCGCTTCGGCGGCCTCCTCCAGCGCGGCCCGCTCCGCGTCGGTCAGATCCGTCTCCACCACCCGCTTCACGCCCGTGGCGCCGATCTCGGCCTGTACGCCCAGGTACACGCCGGAGATGCCGTACTCACCGTCGACCCACGCACACACCGGCATGATCGCGCCGGAGTCCTCGGCAACGGCCCGCGCCATGCGCGCCGCCGCGGCCGACGGCGCGTAGTACGCCGATCCGGTCTTCAACAGCCCCACCACCTCGGCGCCGCCGTTACGGGTGCGGGTGACCAACTCCTCGATCTTGTCGGCGGGCAAGAGCTCAGCAAGCGGCTTGCCGTTCACTGTGGACTGTGACGGCACCGGCACCATCGTGTCGCCGTGCGAACCGAGCGTCAGCGTCTGTACGGACGCGACCGGAACACCCAGCTCCTCGGCGACGAAGGTGGTGAATCGGGCGGAGTCCAACATGCCGGCCTGGCCCAGGACGCGGTTCTTCGGGAACTGCGTGGCGATCTGCGTGAGCGCGGTCATCTCGTCGAGCGGGTTCGACACGACGATCACCACGGCGTTCGGCGCGTGCTTGGCCACATTCTCCGACACCTGGCGAACGATCTTGGCGTTCACCCCGAGCAGGTCCATCCGACTCATGCCGGGCTTGCGCGGCAGGCCCGCCGTGATGACGACGACGTCCGAGCCGCCGATCCCCTCGTAGCCCTCGCCGTTCGGTCCGGTGGTGATGCCGACGACCCTGGTCTCGAAGCCCTCGATCGGACGTGACTGGTTCATGTCCAGCGCGAGGCCCGCCGGTCGGCCCTCGATGATGTCGGTGAGCACCACGGTGTCGAAGATGTCGTACTCGGCCAGGCGCTGTGCGGTCGTCGACCCGTAGAACCCGGCGCCCACAACCGTGACCTTCTTACCCATGACTCTCACTCCCAGTCGGTTATTTCGGACCGTATCAGTCACACCAGGGCTTCTGCCCGCTCGACCACGTTGGTCAGCAGCATCGCCCGCGTCATGGGCCCGATGCCGCCCGGCACCGGCACCAGGGCGCCGGCCACCTCGCGCACCTCGGGGGCGACGTCGCCGGTGTACCGGCCCTTGCCGTCCGCGCCCACCACCCTTGTGATACCCACGTCAACCACGGTGACGCCGGGTTTCACCATGTCCGCGGTGATCAAGCCGGGTACGCCGACGGCGGCCACCACGATGTCCGCGGTACGGGTGTGCGCGGCGAGATCGCGCGTGCCGGTGTGGCACAACGTGACCGTGGCGTTCTCGGACCTGCGGGTCAGCAGCAGGCCCAGCGGGCGGCCGACCGTGGTGCCTCGGCCGATGACCGTCACGTCGGCGCCGGCCAGTGCGATGTCGTACAGCCGCAGCAGATGGACGATGCCGCGTGGCGTGCACGGCAGCGGCCCGGGATAGCCGAGCACGAGGCGGCCCAGGTTCACCGGATGCAGGCCGTCGGCGTCCTTGTCGGGGTCGATCAGCTCGAGTATGCGTTGTGTGTCGAGGTGCTTCGGCAGTGGCAGCTGGACGATGTAGCCGTGGCAGGAGTCGTCGGCGTTGAGATCGGCGAGGACGGCCTCCACGTGTTCCTGTGTGGTGTCCGCCGGCAGGTCGTACCGGATGGAGGCGATGCCGACCTCGGCGCAGTCCCGGTGCTTCCCGTCGACGTACGCACGCGAGCCGGGGTCGTCGCCGACCAGCACCGTGCCCAGGCCGGGCGTCAGGCCGCGTTCGGTGAGCGTCTTCACCCGCGCCCGCAGGTCGTCCTTCACACCCGCGGCGGCGGCCTTGCCGTCGAGGATCAACCCCGGCACCGCTTACCCCTTCCCTAGGCGGAGACCTTGGCCCCGTACGCCGTGGCGAACAACGCCGCCTGAGCCAGGTCGATGGTCGCTCCGGCGATGCTGACCTCGCGCAGCGCCACCCCTTCGAGATTCGCACCGCGCAGGTCGGCGCCGGTCAGCACGGCGTCGGCGAGCCGGGCGTTCGCGAGGTCGGCGCCGCGCAGGTCCACCCGGGACAGATCGGCGCCCATCAGGTCGGCGTCCCGCAGGCGCAGGCCACCGAGCTTCGCTCCCGCCAGATTCTGCCCCCGTAAGGCGACGAACGCCCAATCGCCACCCTCAATCGTGAGCGGCCGCAACCCGCACTCCACGAACTGGCTGCCGGTGAGCTTGCAGTCGGTCAGAGTCGCGTCGAAGAACGAGCAGCGCTGGAGCACCGACTGCAGAATGGCGCAGCGCTCCAGCACCGCGGCGTTGAACCGGACGTTCCCGAACTCACAGGACGAGAACGTGCACCCGACCAGGCGCGCCTCGGACCAGTCGACGTCATGGAACGAGCAGTCCTCGTAGCGGACCCGCTCGACCTCGTCGAGCGCCCAGTCCTGCCCGGAAAAGCGTTCGTTCTGGATGAAGCGTTCGGATTCCATGCCGCTCAATGGAAGAAGTGCCGGGTTCCGGTCAAGTAGACGGTCAGGCCGGCCTTTTCGGCCGCCTCCAGGACCAGACTGTCACGGATCGAGCCGCCCGGCTGGACCACCGCGCGCACTCCGGCGCGGATCAGCACCTCGAGGCCGTCCGGGAACGGAAAGTACGCGTCGGAGGCGGCCACCGCACCGCGGGCCCGGTCCGCGCCGGCCCGGGAGACCGCGAGGTGTGCGGCGTCGACGCGGTTCACCTGGCCCATGCCGACGCCCACGGTGCCGCGGTCGCGGGCCAGCAGGATCGCGTTGCTCTTGACGCTGCGGATGGCACGCCAGGCGAACGCGAGATCCGCCATCGTTTCCGGGCTTGCCGGTTCACCGGTGGCCAGTGTCCACGTCGCCGGGTCGTCGCCGGCCGCGTCGATCCGGTCGGCCATCTGCACGAGCAGGCCGCCACCGACCTGCCGGAACTCGGCCGGCGCCGGCTTCCACGGCGGCGCCACCAGCATTCGGAGGTTCTTCTTGCCGCGCAGCACGTCCACCGCCTCGATGGCGAACGACGGCGCCACGATCACCTCGGTGAAGATGTCCGCGACCTGCTTCGCGAGCTCGCGCGTGACTTCCCGATTCACCGCGATGACGCCGCCGAACGCGGAGGTTGGATCGCTCGCGTGCGCCTTGCGGTGCGCCTCCGCCACGTCGGTCCCGATCGCGATCCCGCACGGGTTGGCGTGTTTGATGATCGCCACGCAGGGCTCGGTGAAGTCGTTCGCGCTGCGCCATGCCGCGTCCGCGTCGACGTAGTTGTTGTACGACATCTCCTTGCCGTTCAGCTGCTCCGCCTGCGCCAGGCCGGCCGGCGCGGCCGGGTCGCCGTACAGCGCCGCGGCCTGGTGCGGGTTCTCGCCGTAGCGCAGCTTGCTCTGCCGGCGTACCGCCAGGCCGGCGAACTCGGGCCAGTCGGCTGTGTCATTGCCCGCGTCTGGTCCTCCGGACGGCGCGGAGAAGCCGGGCTCCTTCGAGGCCAGCGTGGTGGCGCACCAGTTGGCGACCGCCACGTCGTACTCGGCGATGTCCGCGAAGGCGCGGGCCGCGAGCAGCCTGCGCTGCGCGAGTGTGAAACCGCCGTCCTTCAACGCGGCCAGGACCATCGGGTACGCCGTGACGGACGTGACGACGGCGACCGATTCGTGGTTCTTCGCCGCAGCGCGGACCATCGCGGGACCGCCGATGTCGATCTGCTCGACGCACTCCGCCACGCTCGCGCCCGAGGCGACCGTCTCGGAAAACGGGTACAGGTTGGACACCAGCAGGTCGAACGGCTCGATGCCCAGATCGGCGAGTTGCCGCTCATGGTCCGGGAGCCGGATATCGGCGAGCAGGCCCGCGTGTACGGCTGGGTGCAACGTCTTGACCCGGCCGTCCAGGCACTCCGGAAAGCCGGTCAGCTCCTCGACGCGAGTCACCGGAACGCCTGCGGCCTCGACGGTGCCCGCGGTCGAGCCCGTCGAGACGATATGCACACCGGTTCGGTGCAGAGCCTCGGCCAGCTCGACGAGACCCGTTTTGTCGTGCACGCTGAGCAGCGCCCGCCGGATCGCGCGGCGCCCCTCGTCGGATGTCACTTCAATCCGTACCTTTCTGTCCTGGATGGTCCACCCGTTCCGGACCAGCCGGCCGACCTGCTCGACGAGCTGCCGTCGTTCGGCCACCTTGATGCGCTCGGTCAGCGTCTCCTCCGTGTCGGTGTCCAGGACCGGGACGCTGACCTGCGCGATGATCGGGCCGGTGTCCACACCGGCGTCCACGAAGAACAGCGTCGCACCGGTGATCTTCACGCCGTACGCGAGCGCGTCGCGGGGCCCGTGGATTCCCGGGAACGACGGCAGCAGCGCATTGTGGGTGTTGATGTAGCGATCGCCGAAGGCGTCCAGGAACAGTGGCCCGACCAGCTTGCGGAACCCGGCCGAGATGACCAGGTCCGGCTTGTGCTCGGCGACATGCGCGGTGAGTGCCGCGTCCCAGTCCGAGCGGGTCTCGTACGCCTTGAGCGAGTCCACAAACGTTGGCACACCGGCCGCCTCGGCGCGGTCGAGCCCGCCGATGCCGTCCCGATCGGCGCCGACCGCTACCACCCGGGCGCCGTACGCGGGATCCGCTGTCGCGTCGAGCAGCGCAACCAGATTGCTGCCGGACCCGGAGACGAGGACGACCAGGCGGGCGGGCGCGGGGTCGGTCACCCAAGCACCCTACCCTTGCCGTCGGTAATCACGGCTTCGGGCCCTCGCGCCAGGCCGATTCGGGTACGCTGCCGGTCCTGGACGAACGTGAAGGGGCGAAGATGCAGCCTGGTCCGGACGACCCTTACAACCAGCAACAACCCCCGGGTTACGAGCCGCCGGGCTCCTACCAACAGCCCGGGTCCTACCCGCCTCCGGGTTACGAGTCGCCGCCGGGGTCCTACCCGCCACCCGGATACGAGCCGCCGCCGGGGTCCTACCAACAGCCTGGGTCGTACCCGCCGCCCGGCTCCTACCCGCCCGCGGGTCGTGCGGTCAACAACACACTGGGCCTCGTGAGCCTGATCCTGGGGATCATCTCGATCCCGTTGGCGTGCTGTGGCTGGGGAGGAATCATCTTCGGACTCGGCGGCGCCATCCTCGGCTACCTCGGCCGGAAGAGGGCCGCGCAGGGCCTTGCGACCAACCGCGGCCAAGCGCAGGCCGGCCTCATCTGTGGAGCGATCGGTTTTGTCCTCGGCCTGCTGATACTCATCCTGGCAATCAGCTACCGCAATTTCGACTGGACGACGTACTACAACAGCCGCTGAGCCCCACCCCCGCCACCCCCCCCCCCCCCCCCCACGCCGCTCATGGTGGTTGTGGCGTTCGCGTTTGCGTTCGCCTGCTCACCCCCCCCCCCAACA
>Ga0081539_10006165_pt1 | contig 11667 bp, 10 predicted proteins | sample TabmetS4T2R2_FD_71023 | JGI IMG/M metagenome (GOLD analysis project Ga0081539, IMG submission 71023) | Tabebuia heterophylla rhizosphere microbial communities from the University of Puerto Rico - S4T2R2 | ecosystem: Host-associated > Plants > Roots > Rhizosphere ...
GTTCGTTCAACGTCATTCGATCGGGACTCGGATGGCTCGAGGGGTTCGCACCGTATCACCAGCTACTGACCGTTTCCTGGTCGGCGTTTCTCGGCATTGCGGCGGCGTTCTATCTGCTGTTGAACGTCCTGTTCGCGCTTGACCTCCGGGGCGTCTCTTTTCAGTGATCTCGTGGCTACAAGCACCCCTCGGCACCCTGAACCTACGTGTATCATCTGTGGGTGATTCGCCGACTGTACGTGCACAATTTTCGCTGTCTGGAGAACTTCGAACTGCCGATTTCCAGGCAGTCCTCCGCTCTGCTGATCGGAAAGAACGGATCCGGAAAGACCACGATCGGACTCGCGCTCGAAATCCTGCAGCGCATCGCACGTGGGACGAATCGAGTCGGCGAGTTGGTAAAGCCTAAGGATTTCGCACGAGACCGTTCAGACGTGCCTATCCGATTCGAGATCGAGGTCGAACTCGATGGCCGGGTGTACGTTTATGTCCTCGCTCTCGAGTTTCCGCAGGGATTTAAGGAACTCCGCGTCCTACAGGAGAGTCTCATCGTAGACGGACAAGCGATCTACGATCGCGAAATCGCACAAGTGCATCTCGCGCGCGTTCAGCAGGATAAGGAGGCCACTTTCGCAATCGACTGGCATCTGGTGGCATTGCCCATCGTTCAACTGAGACCGACAAACCAGCCCCAAAATAACCCATTGCTGGTGTTCAAGCAATGGCTGAGCCGCGTGCTAATCCTGCGTCCAATACCGGGTCTGATTTTCGGCGACTCGACCGACGAATCGCTTCAACCAAATCCTCAGGTCAGCGACTTTGGCGCTTGGTTTTCCGGCCTTCTCGCGGAGGCGCCCTCCGCCTACACAAGGATTTCTGAGTACTTAAAACAAGTGATGCCCGACTTTAAGGACATCAAGAACCCTGCTATAGGCAAAGACTCTCGAAGCTTGGTTGTGCAATTCTCCACTGATAACGCCACCGTGGCCTTGCCGTTTGCAGATCTATCCGACGGCGAAAAATGCTTCATGATATGTGCGCTGGTTCTCGCGTCTCATGACCACTACGAGCAACTGGTGTGCTTCTGGGATGAGCCAGACAACTACCTGGCTCTAGATGAAATTGGCCATTTCATAACCACACTTCGCCAGGTTTTTCGATCGGGCGGTCAGTTCATCGCCACGTCACATAACCCGGAAGCAATCCGCCGATTCTCCGACGAGAACACGATTGTTCTGCAGCGGCGGAGCCATTTGGAACCGACAGTGGCAAGACCTCTCAGTCAGCTGCAAGTCCATGGGGATCTAGTCGACGCACTGATTCGCGGCGATGTTCAGTCGTGAGCGTAAATAGGCATTTGCCTCATGTCATGGTCCTACTTGAGGACCGTGCGAATGCTCAGATCGCAAATGGCTTCGTCCAAGAGGTAAGTCCGATTCGCTCGAGACGTATCCAGATACTTCCCGAGGCTGGTGGCTGGCACGAAGTTCTTGACAAGTTCGAGGACCAGCATGTACCAGAGATGGATCTATTCGAGCAGCGGTTGATGGTACTCGTGATGGACCTCGACGACCGTTTAGATCGATTGACTGACGCGCGAAATCAAATCCCCGAACGTCTTAAGAACCGAGTGTTTATTATCGGTGTTCGGAGTGAACCGGAGCGGCTCCGACAAATTCTCGGGACGAGCTACGAATCGATCGGCGCTGCCCTCGCGCGGGATTGCCGAGACGATACGTCGACTACGTGGGGCCATGAACTGCTAGTCCACAATGCCGACGAGGTCCACCGCCTCGGCCAAAGGGTTCGACCGCTCTTGTTTACTTAACTGAGTGGCGCGCTCGACGATCTACCCGGCGGCCAACGAGGACATCGGTGGCTCGCGCTGCGTCAGGTCGGCTGGTCGGGTTACCAGGCGATGATCGGCGACGACCTGCGTCTGGCGCAGCGGCTCCACGCCCGCGTGCAGGAGCATCCGGAATTCGAGGCGCTGACGCAGCATCTCAGCGTCACCACATTTCGCTACGTCCCTCGCGATCTCCGCGCGACGTTGGACTCGCGCGAGACCGGCGCGTATCTGGACAGGCTCAATCAGGAGCTGCTGACCCGGGTGGAGCGCAGCGGCGAGGCGTTTCTCTCCAACGCCACGATCGACGGCCGCTTCGCCCTCCGCGCCTGCATCGTCAACTTCCGGACCTCGCACGCCGATATCGACGCGCTGCCGCCGCTGCTGTCACGGCTCGGTGGTGAGGCGGACGCGGCGCTGCGGGGCTGAGTCACTCGGAGCATCGCCGCCATGTCATTTCGACCACGGAACGCCGCAACGGTCGTCACGGAGAGCGATCTGGCTTTGGTCAGCGTCCTCCGCGGCTTCGATCTGCGTCACTTCCCGGGGCCCGTCGACCGCCGATTACAATCGGACGGATGGCGCAGCGCTTCGATCCAAGCCCGCTCTCTCCGCGACGCACTCCCGAAGAAACCGCACGTGATTACGACCTGGGCTTCGGCTCTGTTGTCAGTCGTGAGAGCCGTCAGCGGCTGCTCAATCGCGACGGTTCGTTCAACGTCATTCGATCGGGACTCGGATGGCTCGAGGGGTTCGCACCGTATCACCAGCTACTGACCGTTTCCTGGTCGGCGTTTCTCGGCATTGCGGCGGCGTTTTATCTGCTGTTGAACATCCTGTTCGCGCTGACGTACCTGGCGGCCGGTACCGATGCGCTCGAAGGTCCGGGCGGCGCCATGCTCGGGGGATCGTTCGGCCGCGCCTTCTTCTTCAGCGTCCAGACGTTCGCGACGATCGGCTACGGCCAGCTGGCGCCGAACGGGTTGATCGCCAATCTGCTCGTGACCGTCGAAGCGCTCGTCGGCCTGATGTATCAAGCGCTGGCGACGGGCCTGCTGTTCGCGCGATTCGCCAGGCCAACTTTCTCCGTGGTGTTCAGCCGCCACGCGGTGATCGCCCCCTACAACGACGGTCAGGCGCTGATGTTCCGCATCGCCAACAAGCGACGGAACGAGATTCTCCAGCTCGAGGTCCAGGTACTGTTCACGGAGAAGCGGGACGACAGCGGCGGCGGGACCACCCGACGTTATTCCCTGCTGGCGCTGGAACGGAACCGGGTGACGTTCTTTCCCCTGTCGTGGACGATCGTCCATCCCATCGGCGCGGACAGTCCCCTCGCCGGACGGTCGCTCGACGACCTGCGGCGCACCGAGGCCGAGATCCTCGTGCTGCTCACCGGCACCGACGAGACGTTCGAGCAGACAGTCCATGCGCGCTCGTCATACGGAGCCGACGAGATTGTCTGGAACGCGCGGTTCCGCTCGATGTTTCTCGGCGCCGATACCCGGGCTCGCGTGGCGGTCGACGTCAGCCGCATCCACGACATCGACCCGGCGTAACTTCCGCGGCATGCCGGCCGTTTCTAGGATCGAGACGCGCGGTTCGGATTGACGCCCACTTCCGAGGACGACCGGCTTCTGATCGAGGCGGCGCAGGCCGATCCCGCCCGTTTTCTGGAGATTTACGAGCGCTACGTCGATCGCATCTACGCGTTCGTCAGTCGCCGTACGGGGGACCGTGCCGCCGCCGAGGACGTGACCTCGCAGGTGTTCGAACAGGCGCTGCGGACAATCGGGCGCTTCGAATGGCGTGGGGTGCCGCTGGCCGCCTGGCTGTTCAGGATCGCATCCAACGCGCTGGCCGATCACTGGCGCCAGCGCGGGCGTGACGCCGCTGGACCGCCGCCGGACCTCCCGGATTCAGGCGAGCTCGACGACATCGACCGCCGGCTCGCGCTGTATCAGCAGGTCGCCCAGCTGCCTGAGGTCCAGCGCCGGGTGATCGAGATGCGGTTCGTCGAGGAGAAGAGCATCCGCGAAGTCGCCGCCGCGCTCGATCGATCGGAAGGCGCCGTCAAGCAGCTCCAGCTTCGCGCGCTGGAGAACCTGCGAAAGAGCATGGGTGGCCATGGCTGAGCGCGACCTCATCGATCGCGTGAACGAGACCGTCGACGCGATCATCGCGCGTGACGATGCGACCATCGCGCTGCGGGATCCCGAGCTGGCGCCGCTGGCGCGGGTCGCTGCCGATCTGCGTCATTACGTCAGTCCGGACTTCAAAGCCAGGCTCCGGACGACACTGGAACGGAGAACGAGCATGACAACGATGACGACCCCGACAGCCGTTCGCGAAGGATTCACGACGGTCACTCCGTACATCCGGGTGCCGGATCCGGGGCTGATCGAATTCCTGACCCAGGTGTTCGACGCGCAGGAAACGTTCAGCGCGGCCGGAGGGGGCGGCGGGATGCATCGCGAAGTACGGATCGGCGATTCGATGCTGATGATCGGCGAAGGCAGCGACGCCGGCGGCATCATGCGCATTCGTCCGATGGCGTTTCACGTGTTCGTGCAGGACGTGGACGCGGCGTATGCCCGCGCGGTTGCGGCCGGGGCCACCGCCCTTGGCGAACCGGCCGACCGGCACTACGGCGAACGTGCCGGCTTCGTGCGCGATCCATTCGGCAATCACTGGTACATCGCCACTCCGCTCGGCCCCCAGTCGCTGGCGAGCTCGCAGCGCGCAGTCACGCCCGTGCTGCACGCGAAAGGCGCCGGCGAGTACATGGACTTTCTGACACGCGCACTCGGCGCCGTCGAGGAGATCCGCGCGCCTGGACCGTCGGATGAGGTGCGCTACGCGCGCATGCGCGTCGGGGACGCGGCGATCGAACTCGGCGAGGCCGACTCGATGCCCGGATCGTTCATGCTGTACGTGACCGATCCGGACAGCTTGTATCAGCAGGCGATCGCCGCCGGATGCCGGTCGATCATGCCGCTATCGGACCAGCCGTATGGGCGAGTCGGAGGGGTCGAGGATCCGATCGGCAACCAATGGTTCTTCTCTCGCCCGGCGACGCCGCCAGCCTAAACACTTTTAGTGCGGCACCTGCACGGCACAGCGTCCACGCTCCGCGGAGCCATGGACAGCGCTGCACGCAACATCGGGAAAATCGCCGAAGATCCCATCGACGCCAAGCGCCACGAACTGGCGGTACTCTTCGGCCGGTGCGCCCTGATAGGTCGGCGATAGAAACACCGGCTCGCTCCGCAGCGTCCAGACGTGGACGAGGAGGCCGGCGCGATGCGCGTCGGCGACGAGCGAGGTCGGCATGCGCAGGGTGCGATCCTGGTTGGCCGGAATCACCAACCGCGAATTCGGTCCGATGCCGTCGGCGTACTTGGCAATCTCCGCCAGCCGCACCAGCGAGACGTCGGCTCCCTGATCGAGCAGTTGGATGAGACGGAGGTTCGTCAGCGGACGCAGCGTCTGCAGACTGGATGGTTCGAACGACTGGATGAACACCGCGTCAGTCTTCCCGGTCTTGCCACGCTTGCCCAGCGTCTCGAGCACCCGCTGTTCGAGCGGTAACCCAATCGACCGGAAGTACGTCGGATGCTTCGTTTCAGGATAGACGCCGATCGGTCGGCCCACTTCACGCGACTTCGCGTCGGCCAGGGCGATCACGTCATCAAAGGTCGGGACCAGGAATTGTCCGTCGTAGGCGTGCGATCTGAACGGCAGCCGCTCTTTCGCGCGCAGCGTCGTCACCTCCGCGAGGGTCAAGTCCTCGGTGAACCATCCAGTGACCGCCTGGCCGTCGATCGTCTTGGTCGTCTTGCGCTCGGGGAACTTATCGGCGACGTCGGTCGTTCCGCCGATTTCGTTTTCATGGCGCGCCACCAGGACGCCGTCCTTCGTCGAGACGAGGTCCGGCTCGATGAAGTCGGCGCCCATCGCGATCGCGAGCGTGTATCCCTCGATCGTGTGCTCCGGCCGGTGCCCGCTGGCGCCTCGATGGGCGATGATCAGCGGCCTGGCCGGACTGGCGCCGTCGACGAGCGCCGCCGTCAAGGTCATCGTCACGATCATCGATCGACCTACCATAGGACTTTCACTCCAAGCTGGACCTGACGCGGGTCGTAGGCGGCGGTGATGGTTCCGAACCCGGCCTGGCTTCGATTACCGTTCGGCGCGGCGAAGTTGACCCGGTTGAACAGATTGAAGGCCTCGATACGCAATTCGATCCGCGTGCCGGCGGACACCGGCACCTGCTTGATCGCCGCCAGATCGAAGGTCCAGAAGTTCGGACCGCGGACGTTGTTGCGCGGCGCGTTGCCGAACGGCTGGCTGGGATCGGTGGGGATCACCACGCAGTCGCGGTTGAACCAATTCGTGATCGTCTGCTGCGCGCCGGACGCGTACGGATCGCACGTCAGGTTCGGCCGATAGTTGTTCGCACCGCGAAAGTCCTGCGCGATGCCGGACACGACGAACGATGCCGCGGGCGAGTAGGTCAACGTCACCGGTTCACCGGATGTCACGCTGTTGATGCCGGCGAGTTGCCACCCGCCGATGAACCCGTTCAGCAGCGGTGAAGCCCCGGCCCCCCAGCGATGGTCACGTCCGAACGGCAACGCCCAGACGAAGCTCGTGGTGCTGTTGTAGGGCTGGTCGTAGGCGCCGGTGCCGTACTCGGCTGAAAGATTGCGGTAATCCTGCGGTCCGGGGAAATTCCCGTTCTGATTCTCCAGCGACTGTGCGCCGTTATCCTTCGCCTTCGACAACGTGAGCGACGACAGCACCGTGACGTCCGGCAGACGCCACTCCCACTTCGTCTGGAACGCGTTGTACCGCGACTTGCCGCCGTTGAACACGTAGGTGATGTCGGCGAATTCCGGAATCGGACGACGCGCCTGGAGCGGAATCGAGCCGGCGGCGTTGTTCAGTGTGGCCTGGTTGAAGTTGGCGATCAACACGAGGTCGTCGGCGCGGTTGCCGACGTAGGCGACGTCGAGCAGCATGTTCGGCGCGAGCTCGCGCTGGACCGACGCGAACCAACTCTGGACGCGACCCGAGCGATAGTCCTCGGGAATGTAGGTGACGTTGGCCGCCAGCGGATTGAACGTCGACGAGTCCGTGAAGCCGGCGGGATAACCCTGCTGCGTCGTGCGGAACGCCGGATCGAGCGCGTTGGCCTGCGTCACGACGGCGTTGATGACCTGCGGTCCATTGATTGGCAGCAGGTCGGCGGCGCCGGTCCGCTGATTATGGACGTAGCTGACGCCCCAGCCGCCGCGCACCACGGTCTTGGACATCAGCGCATAGGAGAGGCCGAGGCGCGGCGCGACGTTGTTGCGATCGGGATTGACCAGTGCGCGATCGCGGATCGAACCGTCGCCGGCAAGCACCATCCGCCTGGCGGCCGGATCGAAATTGGACAGCACGTTGTTCGCTTCCCACAGCGGCGTGGCGTACTCGTAGCGGAGACCCAGGTTCAGCGTCAGCTTGTTGCCGGCCCTGATGTCGTCCTGCACGTAGGTGAAATGCATGTTGCGCCGGACGTCGGCGATCAAAATGTTGCTGAGCGCATACTGCGAGCGCAGACCGAACATGAAGTCGGCGAGGTTGTAGATGTTGTTCGCGGCGACACCGGCGGGGCGCGTGAACTGACCGGTGTAAGCGTCGCGGCCATAGAGCGGGTTCACGTCCTGCACTTCGACGTTGATGCGCTGGAACTCGTAGCCGGCTTTCAGCGACTGCCGCCCGAACAGCCACGTGTAGTTCAACTTCGGATTCCAGACCGTCGGATACTGCCACTGCGGGTTGGTGGCCTGGCGGCCCAGATCGGCGTAACCGGTGATCAGCTGGGTCGGCAGCCCGCCGGCGATACGTGAATCGGTCGGCAGCCCGGAAATACCGAATGCCTCGAGGGCGCTGGTGGACCCGAGTGCCGGCGGGTTCTTGCCCGCTTGGGTCGTCGACCATCCGAAGCGTGCTTCGAACAGCGATTGGCGGCCGGTCACGTACGTGGCGCCGAGCGCCAATTGCTTGTTACGCGCGTAGATGTGACCGTTGCCGGAACCACCCGACGGCAACGCGATCGGCGGCTGATCGTCGGTCGCCAGATCGCGCCACCCGTAGCGGCCGAATACGTTCACCGACGGGTTGACGTGCAGGTCGACCTTGCCGCCCGCCTTGTTGGAATGGTTGGTGAACGTCTGCAGCACCGAATAGTTGTTTGCGCTGCCCGGAAGGTTCGGATCCGGCAGTCCCGAGAGCACCTGGCGTGCGAACGCTGTCATCGGGATCGGCGTGCCCGCGGCATACACGATACCCGTGCGTGGATCGCGAATGTCGACGGGAAGAATCCCCTGTCTCTGCGCGGCCGTCGGAATGGTCACGAAGCCTGTCGACTTGCGATCCTGGCGAAACCCTTCGTAATCGGCGAAGAAGAACGCCCTGTTCCGGACGATGGGTCCGCCGAGCACGCCGCCGAACTGATTGCGCCGGAGCGGCGGCTTCTGTCCGGTGACCGGACGAAAGAAGTTACCCGCGTTCAACTTGGTATCGCGAAAGAACTCCCACGCACCTCCGGTGAGCTGATTGCCGCCGCTTTTGTAGGCCACGTTGACCGTGGCCCCGGCGGCGCGGCCGTACTCGGCGCTCTGGTTGTTGGTGACGACCTTGAACTCGGCGACGGCGTCGGGCGGCGGCTGCATGACCTGGTTCGAAAAGCCCTGGTTGCTGGTGCCGTAGGCGTTGTTGTCGACGCCGTCGATCAGAAAGTTGTTGAAGACACTGCGCAGCCCGTTGACGTTGAATGCCCCTTCGCGCGGCGTTCCATTCGTGCTCTTGTTCAACGCCGACAGGCGCACGCCGGTCGTCAGCAGGGCGAGCGCCGAGTATTCGCGACCGTTGAGCGGCAGCTCGCGAATCTGCGCTTCCGAAATCACCTGATCGCGCTGGCTGGTGTCGGTCTCGAGCAGCGGCGTGCTGGCGGTGACTTCGACCCGATCGGCGAGTGCGCCGACGGTCATCGTCAGATCGACGCGAGGTCTCGCGCCCACCTGGACCTGCACGTTGTCGACCAGGGCAACGGAGAATCCGGACTTCTCGGCCGATACCACGTAGATGCCGGGCCTCACCGCAACGAACTCGTACTCTCCCGACGCGCCTGTACTGCGCATGACGGCGACGCCGGTAGAGGTGTTCAGCAGCGTGACCGAGGCGTCGGTCACCACCGCGCCGCTGGCATCGATGACGGTTCCAACAACGGATCCGCTCTCGAACTGCGCCGCTGCCGGAACAGCAATCAGCGCACAGATCATGAAACACACGATCGATCGGAACATTCGGAGGACCTCTGAGGAGAGTCGGGGACAGAGGTCAGCATCCGTCGCGTCTGTGACGGCCGCATCACAAACGCGATCCGCGGCGGTAAATATTTGCCGGCCGCAGCGACGCGCGCTGCGACCGGGCAGGGGTGGCGTCAGCGGACCACGTTGAGGATCACGGCACCATACACGCGGTGCCCATAGCGGGTCTGCTGCCCGAAGAACGCCGGCGCGTCGTCTTTCGACTGCACGCCGACGAAGCGGTAGTCCCCGCGCAGCCCCCATCGGCCCGCATACCACTTCACGCCGCCACCGACGTTACCCGTGACAAACGTTTCCGCCTGGTTGACGCCGAGATCCGCGGTCTCGAACAGCGTGAGACCACCCACGCCTCCGGTGACGTACGGGACGACGGAGCTCCGATTCGCGGCCGACACGACAAGGTTGCCGGTGTAGCTCAGAAGATGCGGCGACTTGCGGTCGGACGTGATGCCGCCGAACGGCAGGCTCTGCGAGACGCCGAGCGCGCCACTGACTTCACCCTCGACGCCGACGTAGCGATTGAAGTTCACGCCGAGCGCGGCCCCCAGGTCGTAGTTGCCGAAGCTCGGTTCGCTGGTGTCTTTCTCCTCGGTGAAGTAGGCGAACCCACCGGGAATGAGGCTGATCTCGACGCGGCCCGGACCAGGCGCGGCTTCCTGCGCAAACGCGCGGCCGCTTCCGGCCAGACTCACGACGGCTACCAGCACTGCGATCAAACGTTTCATCATCGACCTCCTCGAATGTGATCACTCTGAACTCCGGAGAGGTCGCACACAATCGGGCAGGAGCGCCATCGCACAGTAGACCGGCTGCACGAGGACAGCCCCGTGCGAGCGGCGGAACCGCGCATCGTCCTTTCGGACGAGGAGGCGGCAAGGCGACGACGCTTGCACGGGCCTGACTCGTTCGGGTCGTTCGGGTCGTTCGAGTCGTTCACCGTTCGAGTCGTTCGATGGCACGGATGGAACGACCTACGTCGAATAACCGCACCAGCACGAACAGCCCGAACGATCCGAACGCGAACGATCCAAACGTTCCGAACGACTAGAATTGTCGTCATGTCCGCCAGCGAGACCATCGCGGCGGAGGGCCACCTGATCGACTCCGGCCTTCTGTCCGCGATCTTCGACAAGATCATCGAGTTCAAGGGCTCCTACGAAATCCTCCATTTCGACATCGGCCGCACCAATGACGACCCGTCGCGTCTCGAGATGCGCGTCACCGCGCCCGATGGCCCGTCGCTCGACGATCTGCTGCAGCAGCTCACCGGCTTCGGCTGCCACCAGGTCGGCGAGCGCGACGCCCTGATCAAGCCGGCGGAAAAGGATCGCTGCGTCCCGGACGATTTCTATTCGACGACCAATCACCGCACGCACATTCGCCTGCGCAGCCGGTGGATCGAAGTCGACCAGCAGCGCATGGACGCGGTCATCGTCGTGACCGATGGTCGCGCCGAGTGCCGCAAGCTGCGCGACGTGCGCGCCGGCGAGCCGGTCGTCTGCGGACACGACGGCATCCGCGTGACCCCGGAGTTCCGCGAGCGCGACCGCCTCGGGTTCGCGTTCATGAGCAACGACGTGTCGTCGGAGCGGCGCGTCGAAGGCAGCGTCGCCCGCATTGCCGCGATGATGCGCGAGGTGAAGAAGTCGGGCGGACGCATCGCCGTCGTGGCCGGGCCGGTCCTTGTCCATACTGGCGGCGTCGAGCACTTCTCGGAGCTGATCAGGCTCGGCTACGTCAACGTGGTCCTCGCCGGAAATGCGCTCGCCGTGCACGACATCGAATACGCGCTTTCAGGGACGTCGCTCGGGATCGACCTCGTCGCCGGCGCGCCGGTCGAACAGGGCCACCGCAATCACATGGCGGCGATCAACACCGTCAACCGCGCCGGCAGCATCCGTCAGGCGGTCGAGCGCGGCGTGCTGAAGTCAGGCGTGATGTACGAGCTGGTCACGCACGGCATCCCGTTCGTCCTTGCCGGCAGTATCCGGGACGACGGCCCGCTGCCCGACACGCTGATGGACCTGGTTGCGGCGCAGGAGCACTACGCGGCCGCGCTCGCCGACAACGTGCACCTGGTGCTGATGCTGTCGACGATGCTGCACAGCATCGGCGTCGGGAACATGCTGCCCTCGTGGGTGCGCGTGGTGTGCGTGGACATCAACCCGGCGGTCGTCACCAAACTGAGCGATCGCGGATCGCAGCAGACGGTCGGCGTCGTCACCGACGTCGGGCTGTTCCTGCACCGGCTCGCCGAAGCGTTGCGGACCTGAGATCCTGATCCCGGACCTCGCCGGAGCTCACTTGTGTTGAGATGCGGGGCGAGCCACTGGCACCCCATCGCGCAAGCGTGCGCGCTGGGGACACCGCCGACCGGCTCCCCCCCGCGGAGCGCAAAGGGCCGCGCCGCGGCTCGGCCCCACGGGGCCCCCGTTTTGGCGC
>Ga0081539_10006166_pt1 | contig 11664 bp, 10 predicted proteins | sample TabmetS4T2R2_FD_71023 | JGI IMG/M metagenome (GOLD analysis project Ga0081539, IMG submission 71023) | Tabebuia heterophylla rhizosphere microbial communities from the University of Puerto Rico - S4T2R2 | ecosystem: Host-associated > Plants > Roots > Rhizosphere ...
GAGCAGTTCAGGTCGATGGTACTGGTCGGCGCCGCGACGAGGAACGGGATCGAAAAGTGTTTGGCGAGGATCGCGACGTTCAGCGTGCCGATTTTGTTCGCGACATCTCCATTCGCAGCGACGCGGTCGGCGCCGACGATCACCGCGTCGATCTTCCCGTCGCGCATGACGGTCGCGGCCATGTTGTCACAGATCACCGTGACGGGAATGCCGTTCTGCTGGAGTTCGAACGCTGTGATGCGCGAGCCCTGAAGAAGCGGTCGCGTCTCGTCGGCAAAAACATGGAATCGCATGCCGCGGTCGCGCGTCCCGACGTACACCGGCGCCAGCGCCGTCCCGAACTGGACCGTCGCGAGACCGCCGGCGTTGCAGTGCGTGAGAAGATTCAGTTCCTTCTTGCGTGCGAGTTCTTCGAGGAGCTCCGCGCCGTGCTCGCCGATCGCACGACAGACGGCGTTGTCCTCGTCGATCATCCTGAGGCATTCGTCGAGGACCGTGCGCCTCACGTCCGCCGCGTCGCGCGCGATCGTGCGAATCCGATCGAGCGCCCAGAACAAGTTGACAGCGGTCGGACGGCTGGTCGCAAGGTAATCGCAAGCCCCGTGCAGACAATTCAATTGAGCTTCGCGACCCTCGACGTTTCGGATGCCCAGGTACGCCCCGAACGCGGCAGCGACACCGATCGCCGGCGCGCCGCGGACGACGAGGCGCTTGATCGCGTCCCAGACCTGACGCTCGTCGGTCAGCTCGACGTAGACCGTTTGCGCAGGGAGTTTCGTCTGATCGAGCAGACGCAAGGCGCTACCGGTCCACGAGAGCGTTTGGAGCATTCAGCGGATTCTATGACGGCGCGCTTTCACGCGCAACGCGTTGCGTTGCGGCTATTGGGATGAGGTCACTCGTGAATCCAACCGCGATCCTCGAACCAACCGACTCCGGCGTGCTTGGGTAAGTACGTCTTCATCAGGTGATCGAAGTGCTTGCATGTGATGACGTGCTTGCGGCTCGCGCCGCGCGACAGGCGCAGCGATTTGTCGAGTTGTTTCAGTCGTTTCGTCAGCGATGTCTTGATGCTCGATCGGATGCTCATCCACCGGCGCTGGTGCTTCCAACTCGCAAGTCCGTGAACGTGACTCGGCTCTGACGTTCCCGCGAGCAAGCGACAACTGATGTGCTTGCAGGTCTTCTGAAGTTCCTCGATCAGGATCTTCTGAATCTTCCTGTCGAAGAGCGTCGGCTCGTCCTTCGCGCACTTCTCGTACTCGCGCGCTACTTCTTCGTCGGGACGCTGATATCCTTCACTGCGCTTCGTGTACCCGCGCTTGTGATCGGGCATCCACGATCGATACGCGTGGTACGTGAAGAGGTAGACGGGCATTGCGTGATCGTAACGCGCGCTTCGCTCGATAGCCGCAACGCAACGCGTTGCGCGTCAGAGCGCCCGGCTCACGCGCAACGCGTTGCGTCGCGGCTATTGATGCGTGTGCGAAGCATCCTTCGATTTTGCGCAGATCTGCTGCATGCTTGATGCGCTATCGCGGTTTCGTAGACTTACTCGCATGGCTAAAGTAAGGAAAGCCGTCATCACCGCCGCCGGGCGCGGGACGCGTCAATACCCGGCTTCGACCGCGGTCCAAAAAGAGATGTTTCCGCTCGTCGATCGCGACGGGCTCACCAAGCCCGTCATCCAGATCATCGGCGAGGAAGCGATCGACTCCGGGATCGAGGAGATCTGCATCATCACCCAGCCGGGCGAAGAGCAGCTCTACCGCGACTACTTCAAACGCCTCGACGACCAGATGGTCAAGTCCTTCCGCGGGAAGGACTGGGCGATCCTCGAATCCGAAAAGCTCCAGGCGTTCGGAGAGCGGCTCTACTTCGCCGAGCAGCACACGCCCGAGGGCTTCGGCCACGCGGTGTACCAGGCGAAGAAGTTCGTCGGGAACGAGCCATTCCTGCTGATGCTCGGCGACCACGTCTACATCAGCGACGTGAAGGACCGCTGCGCGCGGCAACTCATCAAGGTCTACGAGCAGTACATGCTCGACGCCGCCACCAGCGTCCAGCCCACCGTCGAGCGGCAGCTGCACCTGTTCGGCACGATCCGTGGCGCACCGATCGACCCCGGCAAGGGCATCTTCAAGGCCGAGCTGATCATCGAGAAGCCCAGCATCGAGACTGCGCGCGAAAAGCTGGTCACGGCCGGGCTCCCCGCCGGGAACTACCTTGCGCACTTCGGGCAGCACGTGTTCAGCCCGCGGATCTTCGATTCGCTGGAATACCTGATCAAGAACAACATCCGCGAGAAGAACGAGATCCAACTGACCGCCGCGCAGGAACACCTACGCCAGCAGACGGACAAGTACTGGGTCGTGCACGTCCAGGGACAGCGCTACGACACGGGCATCCCCTACGGCCTGATGGAAACCCAACTGGCGCTAGCGCTCAACGGCGTGCACCGCACGGAAATTTGCGAGGCGATCGCGCGCATCCTGGCGATGCAGGTCAAGTCATAATGGCGTGCCGGAGCGTGCCGACGACGTCAACGACAAGCCGCCCGCTCCCGGGCGGCTTGTTTGTTTTCGGATGCAGCTAAACTCGAAGATGTGAGCCTGCTCACGCGGCAACGCTGGTTCAGCCGAAATCAGGCCCAGGGATGTGTGAGCCAACAAGGTATTCGGCACCCGCAAATGCGGCAGTTTGGCCTGCGATTCGCTTGCACCCTAATGCAACCTTTGGCAAGTCACCCCGTCGCGACCGTGAGGCAGCCATGGAAGAGATGAACCCCTCAACCCACACGACGTCTTCGCCCCAGATGACCCACCTCGGCCAACCGACCGGCCACGGAAACGGCTCGTCGATGCCGCGCGCCGCGCGTCAGTCCGACGCGATGGCGGCCCTGCACGATCTGCTGGCCGATCCGGCCCTCGAAGTTCGCCGCAACGGCATTGCGTCCGGCGCGGTCGTGTTCGAGCCCAACACGCCTGCCAAGAACGTCTACTTCGTCCTCCGCGGTCAGGTCCGCCTCTACCAGCAGGACGACCAAGGCAACAGTCGTCTGGCCGAGATCCTGGGCGCCGACGAATGGTTCGGCGTGGCAGCGCTCGCCGGCAGCGAGACGTATGCGATCCGCGCCGTCGCGGTCGTGCCGAGCGTCGTCGCCGAGGTTCGCGCCGATAAGCTGCTGGACGCGCTCAGCAAACACCCGGACCTCTTGATCGAGTTCAACCGCCAGCTCGCCGCCAAGCTCCAATCCGCGCGCGAGGAGGCGGCGGAACTGATCTTCCGCGACACCAACGCGCGACTCGTGAACACGCTGCTGCGGTTCGCGTACTCGGCCGCATCGACGCCGCGCGAGGACGGCGTGGTCCTGAACATCACGCACAGCCAGCTCGCCCAGGCCGTCGGCGCGGCGCGAGAGACGATCAGCCTGGCGCTGTCGCAATTGCGCACGCGCAACCTGGTGAAGACCGGTCGGAACCAGTTGTTCTTCAACCCGGAAGTGCTCAAGCGCGTGAAGGGGGAGTTTCGGTCCCCGCCACCGCCGGCGCAGCACGAGCGCGTTGCGTGAACTCTTCAGCAGCAGCGCACGTGGTCGCCGGAAGCGACCACGCCGCGCGGTTTGGCTTTTCTCGTGGATTAGTGCGTGGGCACGCGCGCCGCGTTCGGTGCGATGGACATCCCTGCCGACGTGCTCACGCGGTCGCGGCCCGAGCCCTTGGACTTGTACATCGCCGCGTCCGCGAGCGCCACGAGTTGGTCGGCGCCGGCCGGTCGCTGGGCGCCGAGCGTGCCGATGCCGATCGACATCGTCACGCCGTCCTTCCGCTTCAGCAGCGCCGCGGATGCGGTGCGGAACTCGTCGCGGATGCGCTGCGCCGCCGCGCAGGCTTCGGTTTCGTTCGCGTGCGGCAGCAGCAGGACGAACTCGTCGCCCCCGTACCGCGCGGCCACGTCCATCCGCCGCATGCTCGCGCTGATCACCTTGCCCGCCAGTACCAGCAACTGGTCGCCGAGCTGATGTCCGAACGAGTCGTTCAGCTGCTTGAACCCGTCCATGTCGATCATCACGCAGGCCATGTCCTGGTTGAACCGCTGCGCCTCGGCGAACAACTGCTCGAGCACCCGGCCGAAGTGGCGCCGGTTGTACAGGCCCGTGAGCGGGTCGGTGGCCGCCATCTCCTCGACGCGCTTCAGCGAAGCCTCGAGCTGCGCGTTCTTGTCCTTCACGTCGGACAACGCCTGCTCGAGCGAGCGTCGCAGCATCGCGTTCTCGCGCATCAGGTTCGCCAGCGTCAGGTTCTTCTGCACCACCAGCGGGATCGTGAACAGGTAATCGCCGAGCTTCACGATGTAGTCGGTCGCGCCGCGGCGGATCGCGTCGACCGCGATCTGCCCGACGTTCTCGCCGGTCACCATGATGAACGGCGTGTCGCAGCGGCGGCGGACCTCGTCGAGCAGTTCGATGCCCAGCCCGTCGGGCAGGTTGTAGTCGGAGAGGATCAGGTCGAAGGCGCCGAAATCCAGCGCCATCGCCTCGCCCTTGCTGCCCACGCCCGTGACGGTGCCCTTCCCGAAGTGGTCTTCGAGGGTCTCGCGGATCAGGTCGAGCTGATCCACGTCGTCTTCGATGATGAGCAGCTTCAAGTTCTGCACGTTGCGACTACTTCCCACGCTCTGTCCGGTACTTACGATAAGTCCGCGAACCGCTCAACTCTGCTCCGCCCCTTAATGGCAAACGGGGCAACCACTTCTGAACTTCACCGCTTGCACTTTTCGGCAGGCAAGTGGTGATGGGGATACTGGTGAATCGTTAACCAATAATTCGTGCTCGCCAGCACCGTCCGCAAGAACTGCTCGGCGTTCGCCGGCTTGATCGTGTAGCTGTTGGCGCCCAAGGCGGCGGCGCGCTGCATCTGTGTCTCGTCGCTCACGCCCGTCATCATGACGACCGGGATTTCCGTCAGCTTCTTGTCCTCGCGGATTCGGCGCAGCGTTTCCATGCCGTCCATCACCGGCATCTCGATGTCCATGAAGATCAGTCCCGGCCGCGGCGCGTCGGTGTACGGCGCCTCGCGGTTGAGGAACTTCAGCGCGTCGCGGCCGTTGGCGACCTCGTAGATGCGGTTGGAGACGTTGCACTCGGCAACGGCGTCGCGGATGAGCATGCGGCAGTCGGGGTCGTCGTCGACGAGCAACAGCGTGATCGGTTGTTCGTCGCGCGTGAGCGTCAACGCGCGCAGCGCCGACGTCAACGGCGCGGAAGCATGCTTCGCTGCGCTCGTTGCGGGCTTCGCGTCCGGCTGCTGACCGTTCGCGTGAGGTTGGTGCTTTGCGTGCGCCATCGAACCTGCCGCTTCACACCCGCGCCCGTTATGCCGCCTGCGGCGTCGGGACGTCTGCAGGTTGCTCCTCGTGATCCTCGTCACCCGCCTCCGCGACCTCCGCCGGAAGCGGCTCGCCCACGGCCGAGCGCCCGCACGCGGGGACGTGCGCGCCGTCGAGCGTGAACCGGAACGTACTGCCCTTGCCCAGTTCGCTCTCCACCCAGATGCGCCCGCCGTGCGTCTCGATGATGCTCTTGACGCTCGCCAGGCCCACGCCCTTGCCGGCGATGTTCTGCGCGGCCGTGTGCTTCCCGCGGCGGAAGACGAAGAAGACCTTGTCCACCTCGTCCTTGTCGATGCCCATGCCCGTGTCGCGGACCCAGAACTCCGCCTCGGTCGGGCGGACCACGCAGCCGACGTGGATCTGCCGCTCGAACTTGCCGGTGCCCATGTACTTGATCGCGTTGTCGATCAGGTTCTGGAAGACCTGTCGGATGCGGGCGCGCTCGCAGTTGAGCACGGGGAGCTGCGAGTCCACGACCAGCTCGATGTTCTTGCTCTTCAGGTCGTTCTCGAACAGCCCGCGCAGCTCCCAGACCATCTTCTCCATGTCCACGAGTTCCATCTTCTGGCGGCGCGTCTTGATCCGGCTGAGCTCCAGCAGTTCGTTGATCAGGTCGGTCTCGACGTCGACGTTCGTCTTGATCCGCTCGAGCCGGTGCACGACGTCCTCGTCGAACTTGTCGCGGTGCTTCATCAGCAGCATCGTCGCCATCCCGCTGATGTTCCGCAGCGGCGCGTTCAGGTCGTGGGAGACCGCGCGCAGGAAGTCTTCCTTCTCCGCGATCTCCGAACTCAGCCGCTTGTTCGCGGCCTCGACCTGCGCGGTGCGCTGCTCGACCTTCGCCTCGAGGTCCACGTTGGCCTCGGCGAGCTTCTCGTTGACGGCGTTGAGGTCCTGCTGCTGCGTCTTGACCCAGATGACCATCTCGTTGAACGCGCGCGACAGCTCGCCGATGACGTCGCGGCGGTTGAGCACGACGCGGGCGTCCAAATCGCCGGCGATGATCCGTTGCGTGGCGCGAAGGAGTTGCCGGATCGGGTGGAAGATGCGGTGGACGACCATGTACGAGAGCGGCAGCGCCAGGATCACCATCACGCAGCCGATCCCCAGCACCATCATGCTCGCGTGCCGCGCCTGCACGTCCTGGAACTGGTCGGAGAGCCCGACCGTCACGTAGCCCAGCAGCCGCGTGCGGCCCGAAGCGTCGACGGGCGGCGTGCTCATGACCGGTACCGTGACCTCAATGCATTCGCCGAACGGCGCGGTGCGCTTGCGCTGCACGCGCATCAGGCTTTCCATGTTCACGGAACTGGACAGGGCCGCGGTGGACTTGGCGTCGAGGTCCCGGCTGCGCTGCACCAGCGCCCGGCCGGCCGAATCGAAGAAGCCGACGTAGACGAGGTTGCGACCCTTCACGAGGTTGGCGGCGGATTGCTCGAACTGCGCGGGGTCGGCGGACGTGCTGAGCGCACGCTCGCTGGACGTGGCGAGCGCGACGGCCAGTTCTGTGGCCTGCTCACCCATGAGCTGGCGGACGCCGTCGCGGTGCTCGCGGATGAACACGAAGCAGCCGATGCCCAGCGTCAGCGCCAGCACGAACATGAAGCAGAGCACGAGCTGGCCTTGGAGGCCGAAGCCGCTGCCCTTGCGCGTGCTGGCGCGCAGCGCTTGCTGCTGCGGCGGCAGCTCCGCGGGCCAGTTGTCCTGCCGGACCTGGCTTGCGGAGTCGGTGGTTGTCGCGGGCGATACGCTCATCCAGCGCGGGTGCACGCGCACGCTCGGCGAGCGCACCCGCGGGTTTCATCGTCGCCCTTCTCACCCCAGTTAAGATGTGCCCCGGTCGGTACTCAAAATGAACGTCTCAGCGGTGCCGGAATCGAATGAGTTATCAGACCGCCACCGTTTTCACCGCACCAGCTCCAGCTCCGGGTACCAGTGCTTCATGACGCCCCAGTACAGGCCGTCGTCCAGCTCGATCTCGCGCAGCTTCGTTCCCTTGAGCGGCCCGTCGATCGCGTGACCGTCTGCGGTCCAGACCGAGCCGGTGTCGGCGTCGGTCATCGCGACCTCTGGATGTTTGCGGTCGGACTTCGCGCTGAAGCTGAGGAACAGGTCTTCGGTGGCATGACGATCGAACGCGCGCAGCGTGCCGGCGCGATCGTGGAGCATGACGATGCGCGTTCCACCGACGGACACGTTCAGCGGGTCGCGCGACCGCTCGACCGTGGTGCTGATCGCCGCGGGACGCGTGGTTGCGAGCAACGCGACGGGCGTGGCCGGATCGGGTTCGGGCGGGATGCGCAACTTGTACTGCGGCAGGATCGGCCGGGTCGGCGCGGCGGCGATCGCGCCGGGCTTCCCGACGGGCAACATCACGAGCGTCTCGCGGTGCTGCGCCTTCCACGTTGCCCAGGTCGTCTTCTCGGTCGAGATTGGCGCGCCAAATCCGACGACGGCCGAGCCGTCCGTGCGGCGGCCCGTCACACCGCAGATGAACTGTCCCAACCGCTTGTCGTACACGAGCAGTGAGTTCGCCGGCGAGGACACGACCTCCAGATCGCGCGCCTTCATCTCGCCGCGGGCGACCTCGACGGCCGTCGCGCGGTTGGCGAACGCCGACCAGATCAAGAGCATCCGCTTGTCGTAATCCGTGATCGACACGACAGGCGTGACGAACAACGCCCGGTAGGGCAACGCGTAGTCTTTCCCTTCAAACGAGAACCCGACAACGTAATCGCCCGCCTCCGGCGCGCCCGGCATATCCGTGCGCACGAACGTCGGCTGCTCGACGACGGCCGACGGTCCGGGCGCGCCCGGGCGGAAGCGATGCACGAACAGCGCCAGCACCGGCGCCAGCCCGATCAACCACCACGCGCGGCGTTTGCCGGAGATCACCAGCCCCAGCAGTGAGATGCACAACGCCAGCGACAGCACCACCGCCGGCCACATGAGCCGGCGCGAGAGCACGATCAGCGCCAGGCCATTGGCGTACTGCGCCAGGTCCGGGTGGACGCCGTACGCCACCAGCGCCGCCGCCGCGGTGGCGAAGAAGATCAGCACGAGTGGAAGGACCATTGCCAATGTACGCGCGCGAGCGAGCGAACCCCGTGAAGTGCGCCATCGGCTAATCTACGTCCTTCGCAACACGTTGACCAGACAGTGCAGGTTCCCGAAGAACCGATAAGTGCTGGTGCAGTCGATCGGGCGAACCTCGTACCCAAGATCGCGCCAGACCTGCGCTGCCGCCTCGTTCAGCGGTTCGGCGCCGCGGTAGACGGGGAGGTAAACGATGTGCGCGCTCGCGGTGCGGTGGTCGGTGATGACGTTGACGTAGGTGAGATACGTCTTGCCGTCGGTCGAGGGGACGGTCGGGATCCGCACGACCCGGTAGCCTTCGCGCCGGCACTGCGACGCGACCGCGTCGAACCGCCGCTGCGTCGCGTCCGAGAAATCCGGCCCCCCGGGCAACTCGGTCATCACGCGCGGCCAAATCTCGTGCGCCAGGCTCGGGTCGCCGACGACCATCGTCCGCTCGCCCGCGGCCATCATGAACATGCCCGCGTGATGCTCGGGCGATTCGTCGAGCAGGATGACGCGCTTACCGGTCATGCGATTGAGCATCGCGATCAGCTCGTCGCGCGACTCGACGGTGCGCTGGAGGTTCTTGCGCAGCGCGTGCGCGACGACGAACACGTTATCCCGATCGGCGAGCAGGTCGCCGCCGTCGAAGAACAGGTCGCTGCGCCGCGCCACGACCGCGCCATTCGTACTATTCGCCAAGTCGAACGCGAGCTTCTCGTCTCCAGCCCGCGCGGGCCAAGAGCTTGCGCCGGCCTCCGATCGCGGCGCGGCGAGCATGATCGGATCGTTCGGGTCGTCCGACGCCGTCGCGATCCAACGGTCGCGCGACCAGGATGTCATCTCGTGACCGACGAGCACAGACCGCAATACGCATCGCGTTTCCCCGATGGCCGTGCACAGCTCTTCGTAATCGGCTTGCGCCGGGCACATCACGTGAACCGTGACGTCCGTCGGCAGTTGCCGAAGGAACTCGCGGTAGACCGGTAAGACCGCGTCGGCGTCGCTCACGTATTGGATGACGACTTCCGCCAGCGCGCCGTCGCACTCGGAGATCATCCGCCCCGGCCGCACCGGCGCGTGCCGCACCGTCGCCAGCTCGACGATGACGAGCGACATCACGACGCCGATGACGATGCCGGTCAGCTTCAACATTGCGCGGAGCTCACCGCAACGCGGTCGCCAGACCCAAGGCCCAGATTTCCTGGGATCCCTGCGAGAGCGCCACGGTCACCTGCACGTCTTGCGGGATCACCGTGTTGGTCTCGACGACCAGCGTTCTGGTCTCGCCCGGCGCGAGCGTGATGGTCGGCTCGGTCCGGTAGACTTCCGTCGGGGTCGACGGCGTGCGCGACATCCTCGACACGGGACTGGTGGACATCAGCCGAACCAGGGGCTTGACGTCGATCGTCTCACTGGCCTTGCTGACGGCGATCAGCTCGAGCCTGATCGGCTCGCCGGGCTTGAGCGCGGCGAACGGCTGGTCAGTCGCCTGGCCGGCAACGCGAACGCTCAGCTCGAACCCTTCGCCCGCCAGCACCGGCCGCGCCCTCTCCGGCTGCGCGATTGCCGAAACCTGCACCGGGTCTGTCGCCGTCAGCCGCTTGGGCATCAGGACCGTTAACGACGCCACGCACGACACGCCCGCCCACACCGCGATCGTCCGAACGATCGAGCCGTTCATGAGTATCACTCCTGGCAGCGCGCGCGTTTTGGCGGCTGCCGGATCGTTGGACGAGCAGGACGTCACAAAGTTCCCGAGCCTCCGCCGGTGCTGTAGGATCGAGCCTTTCCCCCTCTCCCTCCGGGAGAGGGCCGGGGTGAGGGGGCTTGATGTTTCAGTACGTGTGATCAGAGCAGATATGCCAGACCAATCGTCGTCATCGCCAACCGCAGCCGTTCGCACGCCCCCGCCGTCGCGCAAGCCGCCGCGGGCGCAGGAAATCGTCGCCTCCGTCCGCAACCTTGCGAAGATCTACCAGAAGCCCGGAACCGACGTGCAGGTGCACGCGCTGCGGTCGGTCAACCTCGAGTTCGTCAAAGGCGAGTTCACCGCCATCATGGGCGCCAGCGGCTCGGGCAAGAGCACGCTGATGAACATCATCGGCTGCCTCGACCAGCCGACCGGCGGCCAGTACATCCTGGGCAATCAGGACGTGAGCGAGCTGGACGACGACGCGCTCTCGGAGATCCGTTCGCGGAGCATCGGGTTCATCTTCCAGAACTTCAACCTCGTGCAGCAACTCACGGTGCTGGAGAACCTGGAGGTGCCGATGTTCTACCTCGGCATCCCGCCCGCCGAGCGACGGCGCCGCGCGATCGAGCTGGCCGAACGCGTCGGCCTGGGCGAGCGCGGCGACCACCGCCCGATGCAGCTCTCCGGCGGCCAGCAGCAGCGCGTCTGCATCGCCCGGGCGATGATCAACGACCCGCTCATCCTCTTGGCCGACGAACCCACCGGCGCGCTCGACAGCAAGACCGGCCAGCAGATCCTCCAGCTCTTCGACAACCTCGTCGAGCAGGGCAAGACGATCATCCTCGTCACGCACGACCCGACGGTCGCGCACCGCTGCCAGCGCGTGATCACGCTCCACGACGGGAACATTGCCAAGGACGAACGCAACGCGCGGTACGCGGTGCAAGCCGAAGGCGGGCAGCTCAGCGACGACCCAAGTATTGAACCACAGATGAACACGGATGAACACAGATGATGAAATGCGTTTGAACCGCAGATTTCTCAGATTACGCAGATGAAGACGGAAAGCTCTCTCGTCAAATCTGCGGTTTCATCCCCTGCCTTTATCTGTGTCCATCTGTGTTCATCTGTGGTTCCACTATTTCCCCGCTACGACCGGCTCGAATCCTCGCACTGGTTCCCTTTTCCCGTTCGTCGCCGACCAGATGCGGATCGCCGCGCCGAGGACCACGATCGCCGCGCACAGCAGCATCGCGGCGGTCGCGCCGGCCTGGAGCGTCGCGTTGAACAGCACGGTCACGTTGCGTTGATCGGCAGGTTTGCCGAGCTGCGTCGTGATTCCGTCGATCAACCCCATGAGCTGGAGCACGCTCGCGCTGCTCGTCGTCGTCGCGACGAACAGGATCGGGATCACCGTCGCCCACAGATATTTCGCCCGGCCGTTGTTCGCGAGGTACGCGCTGGCGATCGCCAGCGCGATCACCGCGGGCATCTGGTTG
>Ga0081539_10006167_pt1 | contig 11664 bp, 7 predicted proteins | sample TabmetS4T2R2_FD_71023 | JGI IMG/M metagenome (GOLD analysis project Ga0081539, IMG submission 71023) | Tabebuia heterophylla rhizosphere microbial communities from the University of Puerto Rico - S4T2R2 | ecosystem: Host-associated > Plants > Roots > Rhizosphere ...
AGCGAACGTGAGATCGGCGACGTGCTCGTGCCGGCGGGAAACGGTCACACAGTTTACCTGCGCGATCTCGCGCACATCGTCAGATCCTACGAAACTCCGGCGCGCTACCTGAATTACTTCAACTCGCGCGACGCCCAGGGAAATTGGCGGCGCAGCCGCGCAGTGACGCTGTCGGTGCAGATGCGTTCGGGCGAACAGATCGGCGAGTTTGGCAAACAGATCGATGCGACCCTCGCCGGATTAAAAGAACAGCTCCCGACGGACTTGGTCTACGCGCGCACTTCGGATCAACCGCTCCAGGTCGAAGAGAGTATCGACCTGTTCATGAAGAGTCTTTACGAAGCCATCATCCTGGTGGTGCTGATCGCGCTGATCGGTTTTTGGGAGTGGCGTTCGGCAATGTTGATGGCCCTGGCGATTCCGATCACGCTGGCGATGACGTTTGGCTTTATGTACGCGCTCGGCATCGACCTCCAGCAGATCTCGATCGGTACGCTGATCATCGCGCTCGGGCTGTTGGTAGACGATCCGGTCGTAGCAGGCGATGCGATTAAGCGCGACCTGGCGCTCGGACACAAACGCTCGGTCGCGGCGTGGCTTGGGCCAACCAAGCTGGCGACGGCGATCCTTTACGCCACCATCACGAACATCGTGGCCTATCTTCCCTTCTTGATGATCAAAGGCTCGACGGGGGAGTTTCTCTACACGCTGCCGGTCGTGCTGACCTGTTCGCTCGTAGCCTCGCGGCTCGTTTCGATGACGTTCATTCCGCTGCTCGGCTATTACCTGCTGCGGCCGAAAGCCGAGCCAACGATTCAGGAGCGGCGCCGGAAAGGTTTCGCTGCGCAGTATTACCGAGTCGGCACGTGGGCCATCAACCATCGTTGGAAAGTGATGGCGGGCGCGTTCGGTTTCCTCCTGCTCGGCGGCGTGATTTTTAGCCAGCTCCGGACACAGTTCTTCCCGAAAGACTTGTCTTACTTGTCGTACGTCGACGTTTGGCTGCCTGAAGACGCACCACTTTCAGCGACCAACGAGGCCGCGGCCGAGTCGGAGCACGTTATTCGCGAAGTGGCGGCCGAGTACGGCGAGCATCACCCGGATAGCGACGGCAAACCGCGCGAGCTGTTGAAGTCGTTGACGACGTTCGTCGGCGGTGGTGGGCCACGCTTTTGGTTTTCGGTTTCACCCGAACTGCAACAGTTGAACTACGCGCAGATCATTATTCAGGTGAAGGACAAGCACGACACGGCGCATTTGGTTCATCCGCTGCAGGAAGCCTTGTCGGCGCGAGTTCCCGGCGCGCGCATCGACGTGCGACAGCTCGAGTCGGGTAAAGCCGTAGGTCTGCCGGTGGCGATTCGCGTGAGCGGTCAGGACCCGCAGCTGCTGCGCTCGTACGCCGGCCGCGTGAAGACGATTCTTGAAGAAACCAAGATTGCCGAGCGCGTGCGCGACGATTGGGGTGACGAGAGTTTCGCCGTTCACCTCAAGACCGATCCGGATCGCGCCAACATCGCCGGACTGACTAACCACGACGTGGCGATGGCCTCGTTGTCGGCGACGCATGGTCGCGAAGTCACGACGCTGCGCGAAGGCGACAAGCAGATTCCGGTCGTGGCGCGGCTGCGAATGGAAGAACGCGCGCAGTTGGGCGACTTGAGAAACCTGTACGTCTATGCCGGCGAAGGAACGCAAAAGGTCCTGCTCAGACAGGTGGCCTCGACTGAATACGGCATGCAGACGGAAAAGATCAGATCGCGCAACCAGTTTCGCACGATCACGATTTCGACGCTGCCGGCGGAAGGACGGCTCGCTTCCGAAGTGATGTCGCGAGCGCGGGCGCAGTTGAAAGCGCTGCAAAAAGAACTGCCGGCGGGCTACCGCATGGAAATCGGCGGTGAAGAAGAAGACCAGGTCAAGGGTTTTAAGGACCTGACGATCGTACTCGGCGTCTCGGTGGCGATGATCTTCCTGGCGCTGGTGTTCCAGTTCAAGAACGCGGTCAAGCCGTTCATCGTGTTTGCGGCGGTGCCGTTCGGAATGGTGGGCGCGTTGGCAGCGTTGTGGATCATGGGTGCGCCGTTCGGGTTCATGGCTTTTCTCGGCATCGTCAGTCTCGTCGGTGTAATCGTGAGTCACATCATCGTGTTGTTTGACTTCATCGAGGAAAAACACGCCGAGGGAGAGCCGCTGATGGAAGCGTTGCTCGACGCGGGCATCATGCGGCTGCGGCCGGTGCTCATCACGGTCGGCGCGACAGTGATCGCGCTCTTTCCGCTCGCTTCGCACGGTGGCCCGATCTGGGAGCCGTTGTGTTACGCGCAGATCGGCGGCTTGAGCGTGGCGACGTTCATCACCCTGCTGCTCGTGCCGGTGATGTACGCCATCTTCGTGCTCGATCTGAAACTGGTCCGTTGGGAAAAGACGGACGAGACGACATCAGAGGAGATCTTGCCGGCCGCTTCCGTGGCCGCCGCTGAATAGGGATTAAGGTGATGAAACTCCGACGACGAAAACGCAAACACACCGCGGCGCGCACTTTTGAAAAAGAGTTTGCCCTCGAAATCCTGAAGAGCGACAGACTGCGCGTGACGATTCTGATCTGCGCGTTCGGCGCCGTCCTGCCGGTCACACTCGCGCTGGCCGTGTTTGTTTACGAAGACTTCCAGCGCATCTTTCACGGCAACTTCAAGAGTTTCCTGGTCGCGCTCCTGACTACGATGACCATCTGTCTCGCCTGTCTGACTCTCGAATGGGCGGCCTTGAGCCGCCGTATTCGCCAACGTCGTCGCGGCTATCCGTGCCTGCCTTATATCAGCGCCTTCGTCGAAACGATGCTGCCGATGGCCGCCTTGCTGATCACGGCGCAGTACGTCGGTCCGGCTTACGCTCTGCTGACGCCCGCGCCGTTTGTCTATCCGTTACTGATCGTGCTCTCGACCTTGCGGCTCGATTTCCGGCTGTCGGTATTCACCGGTGCGATCTCCGCGATTCAATACCTGGTGCTCTCGCTCATCTTCATCAGCTACACGGCCCAGCCCACGGCTGAGCCGCTGGTTTCGACGATGCCGCCGCACATCGTCAAGAGTTTTCTACTGTTGTTGATGGGCATCGCGGCGGGCGCGGTGACGGTGCAGATCCGGAAGCGCATTCTCAGCTCGTTCGAGATGGTCGAGGAGCGCAACCGCATCAGCCGCACGTTTGGCGAATACGTTTCGCCGATCGTGATGAACAAGCTGCTCACGCTGAAGCCTGACTTGCGCAGCGAAAAACGCGACGTGTGCGTGATGTTTCTCGACATCAGAGACTTTACGCGCTTCGCGGAGAAGCGTTCGCCGGAAGAGGTGGTGAACTATCTGGAGTCGCTATTTGAATTCATGATCGAGATCGTGAATCGCCATCACGGTGTCATCAACAAGTTCCTCGGCGACGGTTTCATGGCCGTGTTTGGCGCGCCGCTTTCCGATGGCGGCGATTGTTCGAATGGCGTCGCCGCGGCGCGCGAGATCCTGCTGCGCGTCGAAGAAGAAGTGGCGCTGGGCCATGTGTTGCCCACCACCGTCGGCATCGGTTTGCATGCGGGCGAGGCGGTAACCGGCAGTATCGGATCGTCGCTGCGAAAGGAATACACGGTGATTGGCGACGTAGTGAACCTCGCTTCGCGGATCGAAAAGTTGAATAAACGTTTTCAGTCGCGACTGCTCATTTCGGAAAACGTCTGGCACTCGCTCGGTGAGAGTTCGAACGACGCGATACCGATGGGCAACGTGCGCGTGCAAGGGCGTGAACAAGGAATCGGAATTTATCAACTTGCATAAATCGACCTACGCAAGCGACGACGTTATCTGATGCGCGAGCGGGTTGCACTTAGGCAGCTACATTCACACCGAGGGACGCGTGAAGCTCGAGAAAGTCGGCGAGGCGTTTTCGATCATGCAGATTGATTTGGAAACCGAAGCGGAGATTTCGGGGACCGAGTTTCAGCGCACAAGCATCATCTGCGGCTTTTCAACCATGGCGGGTCGATAGGTGGCCGAATCTGGGTGTAAGTGAGTAAAGCAAGGCCAGGGGCAATAAGATTAATAGCGGCAGCACCACGACGAAAGCAAAATGTTCCCAAAAGGAGCGGTGCCGGAATGAACCGTTGAGCAGCGGGATGCCGAGGGTCGTCGCATAGTAGACCAGCAGCGGAAACGGCAACAGGCGCGCCAAACGCAGCGGTTCTCCAGATTCAAATCGCTCCATCAGAAAGAACAACAAAAGCAGAAAGCTGAAGTAGACCACGATACCTTCCAGCCGGTGCAGTTCGTTGCCGGTCAGACTACCGACCTGCACTCTTCCGGCACGCAGCTCCAGCGCCAACCAGATACGGACGGTGTTTGCGATCAGTGTCGAAACGTACGCCAGCACGGCCGCAAACGGAAGGAACGCCCAGCCAATCGAATGAAATCGTTCGCGCCATAAACGTCTCAGCGAAAGCATCAGAAACGTCGTGATCAGGAAGTTGACTCCAGCACACGGAACAGCGATCACAAACGTGTGATCGCTGCTCATGTAACCGGTATACGATTCGAACTCAAAATGCTTTCCACTCAACAACTCAACCAGCGCGGTCGTGGGCGCGAGTATCCAAAGCAAATCGTCGGCAGTCGCCGTCGAGTAGAACGCCTTGAGGGCCAGAGCGCACAGCCCCACGATCAATAACTGTGCGCTCCAGATCAGTTTCTGTCTCATACAAACGACCGCCTTCGCCGGAACGTCATCGCGAGCGTGAAGATCACGAGTAGCGCCACGATCGTCCATATCAGCTCCGGTTCGCTGCCGGTTTCACTGCCGCCACCAACCGCCAGATCGCTCACTCTGAGCGGCAATGGCGACGCTTGTTGCACATCGTCTGCCGAACCGGTCGGATTCGTCACCACTTCGCGCACGGCGATGAACGATGTGTAGCGAGTCAGCAAGTTGTACTTCAGACCGAGCGCGGTGATCTCCGGCTTGTTTTCATCTTCGACCTGATAAGCGCCGTAGTCGGACAACTCGGCTATCCGCGAACGCGCCCACAAGTAACGCAACGCGCTGTTCGCTTCGTCGGGCTGAGCCGAAGCCACGTCGAGCTGCGCCGTGTAAACGCCCTGACCGGTCTTGCCCGTGAGCTCGATCTGCCCGGCGGCGGGTCCACGCCACTTGCCAAACAGAACGATCGGGCGTTGGGCCAACAGGTCGGGAAACTTCGCCGGATTCACGTCGTAAACGTCGAAACCGATCGTGCGCACCTGAATGTCAGTCAGCACCGGCGACTCGACGTATTCGCGAAACTTGTCAGCGGCGCCGGCAGCTTCCTTTTCGTCAGTCACGATGAACGGTTCGGCCATTCCTGCTTTCGCCACGCCCTCGATCAAGTAACGGTTCACAGACGTGCCGATGCCGAACGCAAACACGTTGCAGCGGTTCAGATTGGTTTTGATGTGATCGAACACGCCTTGTTCGCCGCCGACGAAGCCATCAGTGATCAGCAGCAAGCTGCGAGAGATTCCCTCCTGGCGCGGCAGGCTCATCGCCTGCTGAATCGCGGGCAGCAGTTCCGTACCGCCGGCGCCGCGTTGTTGTTCGATCAGCGCGATCGCTTTGCCGATGTTCTCCTGGTTAGCCGGCAGCGATTGCGGCGAGAGCACGTTTGAGTCGCCGGCGAAGAGCACCACATTGAATAAGTCGGTCGGACGAAGCTTGCCAATCAGGTTGCGCAGCAGTCGCTTCGACGTATTCAAAGGAAAGCCGTCCATCGAGCCCGACACGTCGACGACGAAGATGTATTCGCGCGGCGGCACGGCTTCGGCCGCGACGCGCTGCGGCGGCTGGGCCATGTAGAGAAAGAAATTCTCGTCCGCGCCCTGGAAGAGCAGCAGGCCCGACGCGATCTGATCGCCGGCCAGACGGTAGCGCACGATGAAGTCGCGATTGCCTTCGAACGGCTTCGAATCGTCGAGCGTCAACTGCGCCACGCCGTTTTGCCACTGCGGAAAGATTTGGTGCGACGGGCACGACAGATCGTAGATCGGCAACCCGGCCGCGATCCGTGCCGAAATGTGCAGTTCACTTGGCGGCTGCTGGCCTTGGTGTAAGTAGGGAGCCTGGACAAACCCGTCTTGTTTTTTGCTCTTGTCGTGCGGCGATTGATAACGCGGTCCAACCACGGTCGGAAACACGAGCTCGTAAACGTTCTCCGTCGGAATCAGCAGCTCGGTGTAACGCAGTTCGATCTCGACCTGTTCCTGGGGCATGATGTTGGCCAGGCTCATCGAAAAAACGTTGGGCCGCTCCTGCTCGAGCAGTGACGCGCTCTTCCCTTCTTCCTTGGCCTTCTCGAATTCCTGCTTGGCCTCTTCGCGCTCTTTGATCTTGGCCACGATGATTTCATTGCCGAGCTGCATGCGCATGGCGTAGACGGCGGCGCGCGTCGAAGCCGGAAAAACGTACGACGCATTGATGGGCCGCGCTCCTTCGTTCCGATAGATCTGCCGCACTTTCACGTCGGCAATGACGCCGGACACCGAGATGTCGACGCGCGTGTCCTTCAGCGGCAGATGATCGACATTCGGATCTCCCTTGACCACGAAGTACGGCGCGAGCGTCTTGTCTTCGGGCTCTTTCTCCTGTTCCTGGGCCACAACTGACGTGCAGGCAAAAGCCAACGCCAGCAACGCAAAAAACCAATTTCGCAAATGGACTCGCATAATCTCCTCCGCCTCTTGGGCGACTCAACGTTCCGGGCACTTGGCCCTACTCAAAACGCGGAGAATGCTAGAAGAAATGGGCTATTTCGCTAATGTTACCCACCACAGGCGGGCACCGTACCGACCACAGTCGGGCAGGCGGGGAACGCCGTGGCCGGTATGTAGACCGCTCTTTTAAAAATGTGGCGGCGACCCGAAGATCATGCCCCTTCGGGTCGCCGCCGGCGCGAGAGTGTGACTCACGGATTACACGGATACTACCGAAAACTATCCGTGGCGCGGACGAGTGCGTCCGTGATCCCGGGTTCCGTTGCCGCGTGTCCCGCATCCGGAATCACGTTCAACTCCGCTTCCGGCCAGGCGCGATGCAGGTCCCACGCGCTCATGAATGGACAAACGATGTCGTAGCGCCCGTGAACGATCACGGATGGCAGGTGACGAATGCGTTCGACGTTTTCGAGCAGGTAGTTGTCGCTGTCGAAGAAGCAGTTGTTGACGAAGTAGTGACACTCGATGCGCGCCAACGCGAGCGCCTTTTCCGGTTCGCTGAACTCATCGATCAGCTTCTGGTCCGGCAAGAGTCGCAACGCGCTGCCTTCCCAGAGCGACCACGCGCGCGCTGCTTCCATCCGCACCGCTTCGTCGTCGCTGGTGAGCCGGCGATAGTACGCGCGGATCATGTCGCCGCGCTCTGCTTCCGGAATGAGTTGGACGTAGTCGTCCCACTTCTCTGGGAAGATCGCGCTCGCGCCCTGACTGTCTTCGTAGAACCAGCGAATCTCCACCGGCCGGCAGAGAAAGATGCCGCGCAAGACGAGGCCACGAACTCTTTCGGGATGCGTCTCCGCGTAAGCAAGCGCGAGTGTGCTGCCCCACGAACCGCCAAACACGAGCCACTGATCGACGCCAAACTGCTCGCGAATCGTTTCGATGTCTTCGATGAGGTGCCAGGTCGTGTTGTCTTCGAGCGAAGCGTGCGGCCGGCTGCGGCCGGCGCCTCGCTGGTCGAAGAGAATGATGCGATAAGCGGTTGGATCGAAGAAGCGGCGGTAGTCGGGTACGAGACCCGCGCCTGGTCCGCCGTGTAGAAAGACGACGGGCTTGCCGTTCGGCGTGCCGCACTGTTCGTAATAAAGTTCGTGAACAGCGGAGACACGGATGTGCCCGCTGTCGTATGGTTCGATCTCGTCGTAGAGCGTTCGTCGTGTTTGCATGTTGGCGGGGATTATCGGGTGCCGGGCGCGGGAGTGCAAACACGGCTACAAAGAGGCACAAGAGGTGCAAAAGTGATTTGCGAAACCCCTTGTGCCTTTTGTGCTTCCTTGTGGCGCTTCGATCTAGTCGCCGCTTGCGTCGCGGTCGACGAATTTCGAGAAGCGACTCTGGCTGCCGTCAGCCGTCTTGTCCTGGTGAAGAAACCCGAGATTGTTCTCGTCGAAGATCTCAAAAAACTCATCCCACTCGATCGGCTCGAGCGTGTCCTCGCCGGAAAAACCGGGGTAATCGATGCGTAGCAGCGCCGAGTCTCCTCTTTCGGTTCCCTTCACTACGGCCGGCCGCCCACCGCGCGCTTCTACCCAGCGTCGGATTTCGTCGTGATCGGTGGTGACCTGCGCCTCGTGACTACTTTTACTTTTACCCGATTGTTTTGCTTTCGTTGCTTTCGCCATCGTTTACTACTCCTTCAATCAACGCGTGGGGTGTAGATTCTGGTGCCGAGCGTCTATCTCGTATGTCTTTTCATGCGTCAGCGAGTTCGGTGCATTGAGATTAGCGTTTGGTGAAACACCGACGCCGAGCCGTTCAACCAGCTCACCGCCAAACCAGCCACCAACCAGTGCGAGCGCAAGGCCGGCGAATGAACAGATCGTCGCCTGCATTACGGGCGTAGTCGGCGTGTTCCAACGCAGGAACAAACCCAAGGCAAACAGGATGATCGCGCCGACGTTTACGAGCGCGTGATAGAGACCAATGCTTTTGGCCCGGGTGCCGGTCGGAATGTTTATAAAGTCGATGAATCCGAACACGGCAGCCAAGAGCCCGCCGATAATTCCGGAGACGAGCATCCAAAACGAAACTGTCGACCACGTGGTGTTGCCGCTATAGAGATAGAGCGCGTCGAAGATAGCTGCGGTTCCCAAAAGACCGAGCGGAAAAACGATTAGGATTGGATGAATTGCGTGACCAAAGATCTTTGCCTTACTTTCCATGGTCTGCCTCCTACTTAAAACTTGATTCGATCTCTACGGTCGCAACTTCGATGCCGCCGTAAGTGGCGAAGAACAACGTCGTTAGCGCGATTGTTCGGCTGTATTCGATACACGCGGCGTTTGCAAACCCAACTACAATCGTTTTTCGTTTGTGGACCATCTGTACGCTGCCGAACAAGACGCAAGTCGAAAAATATGACTTTGGCGATCGCACGCGCACGTTCTAAGTAGATCCTGATTGGGGCATTTAATTTGCTGACTGCTCAGCGGATGAGAGGAACTAAAATGACGATCTGGCGACACTTATGACATCTTTATTGAAGAATATGCCGTCGGTCTACTGTCGCAGAAGACGCATCCCGCCGAATCGCATTTAGATTACTCGATTCCGGCTGCATCCTCTTCCGTCGGGCACGATAGCTCCGAGTAAGCGGAAGATATCTCCGACAATTTTGTTTAGGAAACCAACTGCTTTGCAGGAGGGGAATCTCGTGCACGCTGATAACTACACTCCGAACGCCAGGACACGTAAACCCGATCTAATTGTCTTCTCCCACTTGCGTTGGGACTTCGTTTATCAGCGCCCGCAACACCTGTTGAAGCGCAGCGCTAACGATCGACGGGTCTTTTTCGTAGAAGAACCCGTCTTCGATAACGGTTCGATGTGTCTCCACGTTAGCGAACGCGAAACCAATTTGAAAATTGTTGTCCCGCATTTGCCGGAGGGCCTGCGCAGCGAAGTGGCGAAGACGGCGGTGCTGCATGACATGGTGCATCGTTTGATCGCCGATAACAATATCAATCAATTTGTCGCCTGGTACTACACGCCGATGGCGCTCGACTTCACGCGTCACCTGCGTCCGCTCGCGGTCGTTTACGACTGCATGGATGAGCTCTCCGCGTTCAAAGGCGCGCCGGAATGTTTGAAGCTGCGCGAACGCGAGCTATTCAAGATCGCGGACCTTGTGTTCACTGGCGGACAAACTCTTTACGAAGCGAAGCGCAACCAGCATCACTCGGTTTTCGCGTTTCCGAGCAGCATCGATCGCGACCATTTCATGCAGGCGCGCGCGCAAGGTCCGGAACCGGCAGACCAGCAAGACATCCCACATCCGCGGTTGGGATTTTTCGGCGTCGTCGACGAACGCTTCGACGTCGCATTACTCGACGAAGTTTCTCGCCGGCGCCCGGATTGGCACTTCGTGATAATCGGTCCGGTAGTGAAGATCGATCCCGCGACTCTGCCGCAGCGCGAGAACATTCATTATCTCGGTGGCAAGAGTTATCAGGAGCTGCCGGAGTATATCGCCGGTTGGGACGTCGCTCTGCTGCTGTTCGCGCAAAACGAATCGACAAAGTTCGTCAGTCCGACGAAAACGCCCGAGTATCTCGCGGCCGGAAAGCCGGTGGTTTCGACGCCGATTCGCGACGTGGTGTATCCGTATGGCGAGCGCGGACTGGTGCGCATCGCGAACAACGCGGACGAGTTTGTCGCGGCAGCGGAAGCACTGCTCGACCCGGAAGCGTGTGGCAAAGAGTGGCTGAATAAAGTCGATGATTTTCTCGCCACGATGTCGTGGGATGAAACGTGGTCCCGCATGTCGCGATTGATTGACGACACGTTAGCGAAGAAGACGCGGGCGGTGTTGGCGCGAGCCAACCGGGCCGGCAGTGGCGTAGCAGCCTAAACAGTTCTCAGCAGCAAGGGGGTTAATGACCGTGTTTGATTATCTGATTGTAGGCGCCGGTTTCGCGGGCAGCGTGCTCGCGGAACGGCTGGCCAGAGGTTCTAACAAGAAAGTCCTGCTTTGTGACAAGCGTCCGCACATTGGCGGCAACGCTTACGATCATTACAACGAGGACGGAATCCTGGTCCACAAATATGGGCCCCACATCTTTCACACCAACTCGCGCGAAGTGTTCGAGTATTTATCGCGCTTCACCGAGTGGCGCTCGTATCAACATCGCGTGCGCGCCTGCGTCGACGGCCAAATCGTTCCTATTCCTATCAATCTCGATACGATCAATACGCTTTACGGTCTGAGTTTGACTTCGTTTGAAGTGGAAGAGTTTTTTAAGAAAGTTGCCGAGCCGAAGGAACGAATCAAGACGTCGGAAGACGTGGTAGTGAGCCAGGTGGGGCGTGAGCTGTACGAAAAGTTCTTTCGTAACTACACGCGCAAGCAGTGGGGCTTGGATCCGTCAGAGCTCGATGCAAGCGTGACTTCGCGCATTCCCACACGCACCAATCGGGACGATCGTTATTTTACCGATACGTACCAGGCCATGCCGTTGCACGGCTACACGCGCATGTTTGAAAACATGCTGGACCACCCGAACATCAAAGTATTGCTGAATTGTGATTATCGCGAAGTTGAAAAAGATATTCCGTTTCGGGAGATGATTTATACCGGTCCGGTCGATGCATTTTTTGATTATCGTTACGGCAAGCTGCCTTATCGCTCGCTCGAATTCAAACACGTGACGCACAACGTGCAGGTCTATCAATCGGCTCCGGTGATCAATTATCCGAACGAGCACTTGTACACGCGCGTAACGGAGTTCAAATACCTGACCGGCCAGGAGCATGCGAAGACGAGTATCGTTTACGAGTTTCCGCAGAGCGAGGGCGACGCTTATTATCCGGTGCCGCGCAAAGAGAACGCGGCGTTGTATGCCGAATACAAAGCACTGGCGGACGCAACGCCGGGAGTACATTT
>Ga0081539_10006168_pt1 | contig 11664 bp, 8 predicted proteins | sample TabmetS4T2R2_FD_71023 | JGI IMG/M metagenome (GOLD analysis project Ga0081539, IMG submission 71023) | Tabebuia heterophylla rhizosphere microbial communities from the University of Puerto Rico - S4T2R2 | ecosystem: Host-associated > Plants > Roots > Rhizosphere ...
TTCACCCTCCATTTCGAGCAGGCGCTGCGTTGCCTGTTGGCGCAACTGTGTATTCGGTTCCCTGGTTGCCAACTTCAGCAGTTTTGACGAAGCTCTCCGCTGTCCCAAATAGTCGATGAGATTGCTCCGCAGAGCAAGATCACGCGTCTTGTCGTAAATCTCGCCGAGCGCCGCTGTCGCCCATTCTCGCTCCGATTCCATCAGCCGCCGTAACGCCTGTTCACGCAATTGCCCATTTAAAGCCCGGTGCCGTTTTGAAGATCGATTTATAAGAGGAGAAAACTAGCGGCATTAACGAAAAAGTGGGCGATCATGTTGGAAGCGAGATCACGTCGAAACAGATAGAGAGCCGTTAAAATGGCGCCTTCGAATGCGATGGCTATTAAATTGGCCCATCCCCAATAATTCAAGTGCGCGAAAGTGAAAGCCGCGAGCGAGATGAGGGGAGCGAGCCAGCGAAACCCGGTGATCTCCATGAGACGTTCAATCGCGAACCCGCGATAATATAGCTCCTCGAATACCGCCGCTCGCACTATCAACGCGGTTTGAAACCAAAACGGCATTGATTGTAAAACTTGCAAACCACCTTCGTTTGCTTGTAAACCAAGTGCCGGAAAGACAACTAAATAGATGATCACAGATCCGCCAACCATGACCACAGCGCTTATCAGACCAAAGACGACACTCTTCCACGTTGGCCATTTCAGACCAATCGACGAAAGCGGGCGGCGTTCGATGAGCAGGATATAGGAGACAAGAATTAGCGTTAACGCCCAGAAAATAACTTCTCGTCCCGCTTGTGCGGCAAGGTTTTCACCACGCACTAAATGGCCAAGCGGCAACTGAAAGATGACCAGAACTAAAGCTGTAGTCACGACCCACATGCGCGAGTTGCGCCGGTGTTCGGCTTTCGCTGACATCTCGCCGTTGGCTTGCTCGACAGTTTTCCTTGAATACATCTCTTCCCTTTTTCTAAATGTGAAAATATATGGGCGGCAAACAAGACACATCGTTCCGGCAGATGGACCATTCGCCACCTTGACTGTAACGATCGTTTCATGACACAATTGTTATATGAAACGATCGTTACAGTCAACCAGAAAAGAACAGCTACAGGAGGAAATCCTCAATTACTTGATTAAACATGGCGTGGCCAATCTTTCATTGCGACCACTGGCCGCGAAGATTGGCACGAGCCCTCGCATCTTGATCTTTCATTTCAAATCGAAGGAAGAATTGATACAGGACGTTCTGGCAGAATTGAACACGCGATTACAGGCATCTTTATCGGCCATGGCATCCAGCGACTCTGGCCCAGATCCCGACGCATTACTAAAACGCTTTTGGCAATGGGCAACGAGCAAAGAGAATTTTCCTTACCTGAGGCTGCTCTACGAAGTGCAGATCATCGCCGCTCAGAATCCTGTCGAATACGCCGGCTACTTAAAAAAAATGTCCATGGATTGGCAGGCAATAACTATCCAATCTCTATCTCAATCTGTCCGCACTGAACCAACAGCAACACTTTGCATCGCCGTGTTCGACGGGCTCTTCATTGAACTGATGAGTACTGGTGACCGCCCACGTCTGACGCGGGCGCTGGATCATTTCATCTCAATGGTAAAAATGACAATACCGACAGAAGCCGCCAAGACTTCACGTGTTCGACGGTCTCAAGGTCAGCGTCAGGCGTGAACCATCGGGCTCTCCGGGCTGAAGGCGGCAGGACTCTCTGGCCACAGGCGATGTCAGCTTCACCATTCGCCCTGAAGCACGAACGCGGCCCAATAATAAGGCGCGCGCCATTTTTGATCTCGCCACATCGAGACCTGGGCGGCGCGCAAGGCGGCGGCCGGCGGCAATTGTTTTTCGCTGAGCATCTCCTGATAGAAACGCCTCATCAATTCGGCCGTCGCTCGATCGTTCACCTTCCAGAGGCTGGCGATGACTCGCCTGGCGCCGGCGTAGAGAAAACCGCGCGTCAGGCCCATCAATCCTTCGCCGCTGCTCTCTTTGCCGAGCGCCGTGCGGCAACCGCTCAACACGACCAGTTCCACCGGCAATTTGAGATTATAGACATCCAGCGCACGGAGGACCCCGTTTTGCGGGTTGCCCTGTTTATCGACAAGTGAGAGGACGAGGCCGGAGAGTTCAGGGTGCGCGCTGTTGAGCAACCCATGTGTAGCGAAATGAAGATAGCGGTACTGGCCCAGATCTCCGCCGGTGGCAGTGGCGCGGCTGGCATCGAAATCGAGCGCGGCTTTCCGCTGCGTTCCGGGAACGAGCGCAAGAATGGCTTCTGCTTCGCGCCGGGTGCCCGGCAGGCGTGGAACGAGAAAGTCGCCGGCTGCGTCTTCGTCAACTAAACGAAAGAGGTCCTCGGCGATCTCGCCGCGCGAGATGGCGTTTCCGGCCGATGGCTGCGCCCCATCCGCCGGCGCGGTCCGGGAATCGGCGCCGGACTGGCCGTCGAGGCGTTCATCTTCTTTGCCAAAGACCGGATCGGCCAGCACGGCCACCGTCTTCTGCGCGGCTTCGCGTCCCTCCAGTTCACGGCGCAACACAGCCAGCGTGGAAGCTGAAGGAAGGTTCACAATCTCGTGGTTGACGACGAGAGGCTGGCTGTTGGCGGATTGAGCTTCGCGGCGCGAGCCCGGCGTCCGGTTGCTCTTTGCATCCCTCAATGATGAATCGACGGTAACCGGTTCCGGCAAAGCGGCAAAAGGCAGGTAATGCAGCATGCCGTCACTGACGATCAGCAGCCGCTTTTTGCCGAGCAAATTTTCCACGGGAGCCAACAGCATACGGCCCAACGTGGTCGAGGCTTTCAGATATTCCTGTGCGAGGCGTCTCTCCCGGATTCGTTTCTCGTCGAGAGATTTGAAGGATTGCGGCTTGCCGGCATCTTCCAAGAGGGGGAGCATCCGTCTGGCCTCTTGCTCAATCTCGCTGCGTCCGGGCAAGACGAAAGATTTGATCTCGTCCGGCGTGACGGCAAACAGAAAGCTGCGTTTTTCGCCAAACGCATATTCGAGCAGCAACGTGTCGGAATCGAGGACCTGTTTTTGAATCTCCGGCAGAGTGAGCGGTTGTGGTTGGCGAAGCGCGGCATAGCGCGGGCTGCGGATCCGGATCTGGGCGGCGAGATCGCGCTGCTCAAAGGTCAGCGCGTCGATCTCGGCCTTGATCGCCGCCGCCTGTTCGCGGTTCTTTCCCGATTGGCCGAGCAACCAGAGGCGCTCGGCTTTGGCCGACAGACGCTGTTGCAATTCGCGCTCGCGGTTGAGCAATTCCGGATCGACGCCTTGCTGAATGTCCGCGCGCGCCTCGGCCAGGAGTTCGAGCAGGCTGCGGGCGCGAGCGCGTTCGACGGCATGCAATGCCTGCGCGGCGAAATGATCATCGCCTCTTGCGCGTCGCTGCTCGTGCTGGTTCATGAGCGCCTCGATGTATCTTTCGTAAAATTCTCGAGTAGCGCTAAAGAAAGTGATGCGAAAATCGGGGCTGGCGATTCTGGCGCGCGAGGTTTCGATCAGGTTGAGCGCGTTCTCGAGCAACATCTGAGCCTCGTGGTCATCGCCTCGTTCTTGCGCCAGCCTGGCCAATCCGCCCAACGCTTGAATCTCATAATCCGGCAACCGTTTCTCTTTGGCGGTGGTGAGCGCCTGCCGGAAGCTCTCGGCGGCATGTTCACGCTCGCCAAGAGTCAGATAAGAAGTTCCCAGGAGCCAGAGGGTCTCGGCCTCGTGGGCCGCAAGCTCCTGTTTTTGACTGAGCGCCAACGCCTGTTTGAAATAGTCCACTGCCGCCGCGGGCGTGCCGCGGATCAGTTCCAGATTCCCCAGTTGTTTGAATGCTTCGACGTCGCCGCTCGGCAGGCTCTTTTCGCGAAAAGCGCCGGCCGCCTGCTCCAGGTATTTTTCCGCTTCGGCGCGCCGTCCGAGCTTGATCGAGATGCCGGTCAGATCGCGGAGGCTGAACGCCTTCAGATACTGGTCGCTGGTCGCGACGCTGAGATTAAATGCCTGGTTGAAACTATTGTAAGCTTGTTCGTCATCTCCCAATGCCTTATAGATTCTGCCGAGGATGAGCCGCGTGTTACCTTCGGCATCACGTAATCCAATCTGCCGGTAAATCTCCAGCGCGCGTTGCGCCTGCGCCAATGCCTCTTGTAACTCGCCGGTCTGCAATCTGAGGCGAGCCAGGTTCAGACGAATATATCCTTGAGCGTAAGCGTCAAAGGCTGGAGTCACGATCTCCAACGCCTGGTTGAAGTAGGCCAACGCTTGTTGCGGTTCGCCGAGATAAATGAAGCTGTCGGCGATCTGCGTCAGAGCGAACCGTTCTCCCAAAGGGCTGGGAGCCGCACGACAGAAAGGCAACGCTTCGCGGTTATATTCCTGTCCCGCCCGGACATTTCCCGCGGCATTGCTGATTCCACCGAGGAGAACCAAAGCGCGGCATTGTCCGATCTGATCGCCGGTCGTCCGGCTGAGATTGAGCGCGTCCTTGGTCAGGACCACTCCGCGCAAGACCTGCCCCTGTTTCGCATATGTATAGCCGAGGTCGGCCAGGGCGTTGACCTCTAGCGCCTGGAAGCCTTCGGCGCGCGCGATGGCGAGAGTTTTTTCGAAATACTCCGTGGATTTCGGCAAATCGCCGAGCCCTCGATAGACCTGGGCGATGGAGGAGTACGTCATCGTCTCTCTCATCTTGTCGCCGGCGGACTGCCAGTGCTTGAGAGCTTCCATAAATTCGGCGATCACCTGCTGGGACTCCTGGCTCCAGCGAAAGCGCCGGCGGTGGGCGTCGGCGAAAATCTTGTTGCCCAACACACGATGGCGATCACTTTCGGTCGGCGGGCGTTGAGCGACAAGCTTGATCCGATACCGTCCGCCCCGCGCTTTTGGAAAGAAGAGGCGCACTTCAATGCGATAATTCCCGTCTTCTGCGGCAACCTGATTGACCAGATCACACTCGTTACTCTCCCAGGCCCCGTCGCCCTCCGCGACTCGCTGCCCACTCGGCGAAAAGACGGCGACATCCATGACCATTCCGACGCGCTCGACACAGACCTCAAAGAACTGGCCCGCATTCAGCTTCAATGTATAGAGATGCGTCTCACCGCCCTTCAACACTCGCTCGATCGGCTGGGCCGGATCGAGAGCCGGGACCTGTTGATCCTGATCGGAGGTTGATGGCGCCTGTGCGAAAGCGCAGCCGTAGAGGCTCAGAATAATTAATGTGAAAACGGCGATGGCGTGCTGACAAAACTTAGAGGGCATAACCAACTTTCTGGTGAGACGAGAACGCAAAATGCGAGGATGTTCGCGCATTTCATGCACTTTCGCGGATTTCGGGTGAGCTCTTCTCATTTCAAAATTTCGTTGCTTCCTGGGGTCAAGGCCTTCTCGAAAACAGCAGCGCGCTGACAATCGATTAAACGCGCATCTGAGTGGACGCCGGAGGTTACGCCCTTTCGAGAAAAGGCAATGGCTGGCAGGCCGATTTTACGCGATTTGCAGCTTATTCATCAATACAGGAGAGTGGGAAAGAGAGGGCGAGAGGGCCGGCTTTTTATCTCTGGCGCCAAAGCGTTTCGGACATTTGAAATGGACCACTGAAATGCCCGATATTTTCGAGGGATTAATGGGTCTGCGATTTTTCCCGTTAGAGGTGCTGGTCGCAGGCGACGGCGTGGTAGCTGTCTCGGAGGTAGGCGTTGACGCAACGTTGTGATCGATCTAAGCGTTGTTGTTTGCCTGCTACTTCGTTGCGGGCCGCGAGAAGCAGCGGGCGCGTCTGCGCATCTTCGGCGAGGATTTCGGTCGCGAGCATGGTCACGCGCTTGGCGACCGAGGTCCGCAGCGCGGGTTCCGCGGCCTCTCCGAGTTTGAGGCGCATCTCGGCGATCTGGCGGTGATAGACCTCCAGCCTCTCACCCAGGGTGGCGCGTTCTTCGACCACGCGCAAGATTTCATCGAAGTCCTTCGCCTCTGCCGCGTATGCCTCGCGCCGAGCCAGGGCCAATAAGGCTTCAAGGTCCGCGCATTGCGCGATCAACAGGTCGAGCACTGAGTCCGCATGAAGTTCGATGGGCTCGGTTTGAGACATGGCGGTCAAACTTCCTTGCCGTCGGGATCGTGCAGATCTCGTCAGTCGGCGGTGGACATCCGGGCATTGGTCGCCCAGGAATCGCGAACGGGAGCGAGCAGATCCGCGGCCCGTCGCATGAGTGAGCTGTCGAGTTGGGCGCTGGCGCGCAAGGTTACGGCCGCGACGCTCGTATAGAGAGCGTTGAGCACCGGCGCCACTTCGCCGCCTCGTTCAAAATCGAGGATGGATTGCAAATAGCCGATGATGTCGAGCGCCCGGTTGGTGTGCTCAGCTTTCGCGACCAGATCACGAGTCTCGATATCAGATGCCGCCAGCCGCAAGAATTTGATTGCTCCATCGTAGAGCATGACGATTTGCTGAATCCGATTGGTTTCGGCATTAGCAACACGGCCATACGCAGCAAGCACATTTGCTTTCCCGGACATCAGTGGTTCTCCTTACGAACGATTTGAGTGATGGGTATTGATCCCAACCCTCAATACTTATCGGCTCAACTTGCTTGCTGCTTGAGTTGTTTACTAGCTCCTGGGCTTCATCGATTCGATCACGCCGGCGAGCGTCGTCTGCTGTCCATTGAGCTGGCTCAGGGCAGAGTCCGCCGCGGCGAACTGCCGGGTGAGTGAGACTCGCAGGTCGCTCAGCCGCGCGAGTTGGGCGGAGACGGATTTATCGAGTCTCTTGATCGAATCCTGAAAACCGGTAATGGCGGTCTGGACTACACCCGTCACGTTGTCGCTCAGTTTGCTGTAGGAGTCATGAATGAAATTGGCGAGTCCCGTGTCGCTCGTCGTCTTGCCCGAGAGCAAGGATTTGACATCGCTGAAGGAGGTCGTGAGCTTATCGGTGAGCGCCGCAATATCGAGAGTCAACTTGCCGTCGTTGTCGCGGCTGATCCCAAGTTGTGTCAGGTTGGTCAAAGCTCCGCCATTGGTCGTCGAGCTGGATCCGGTGGTTTCTCGCAGTTGGGCCTGGACGGCGCGGACCGTCGGATCTCCGGCGAGGATGCCGGATGGCCGCCCTTTGCTGTCTTTGACATATTGCCCGGCGATAAAACTCTGGACGTCATTGTAAGCGTCAACGAAGTCGGAGATTTTGTCGGCCACCTCCGTCGTCTTCGCCGTGACGGAGACCGACGTCGAACCCGTTCCCCTGAGGTTGAAGGTCACTCCGGCGACGGCATCCGAAATTGAATTGGTTGAACGCGTCAGCGAGAGACCATTGATGGTGAAAGCGGCATCCAGATTGGAGAAATCGGTGGTTGCGTCCGGCGGATTGAGAGAGGTCAGGTTGAGATCAGCGCCGGTGCCGGTCGCTGTGGTTTCGACCAGCTCGACCCGGCCGGCGGATCCGGTCGAGGTCGAGGTCAGGACGAGTTTGTTCTGCGTGCCTGAACCATCCACATCGACGATGGCGGCCGTCACGCCGACATTGGCCGTGTTGATGGCGTCGCGCAATCCGGCGAGCGAGTTGTTGGTTGAATCGATCGTGATTGAGGTGCCGGAAGTGGCGCCCCCCTTGCGCAACTCGAAGGTCGCCGATGTGGCGCCACCGGCCAGAACAGCCGTCGTCGAAGAAGCATATGCGCGCGTCGACTGCGCGAGCGTCGTCGCCAGGCGAGTAACATTGAGATTGATCGCTCCGACTGCCGCCGCATCGGTATTGGTGACCGTCGCCACGCTCTGGGCCGAAGAGTTCGCCTGGCGCCCTGTCCCGATATCACGGTCAGTCAAAGCGTTGGCCGCCTCGGTGAGGGTGGCCAGTTTGGCATTGAATTGCTTGAGCGCGTCGCTGCGCTTGGTAAAGTCTGCGCTTTTGTTCTGGAGTTGTGTGAGCGGTCGCGATCGATCAGCCAGGATCGCTTCAGTCAGCTGGCTGAAATCGATGCTGCCACCCAGCCCGCCAATACTTGTCCCCGCCATAACTATCGCCTCCTCTGCTTATGCCTTTCGGTCGAAGAGTTGTCCCTGCAATTTGCCGAGCGTCGCCGCGAGGTGAAGGAGCGCTTCCGAAGGAATCTGTTGGACGGTTGTGCCTGAGGTCTGATCCACCAGCTTGACGACGATCGTCCCGGTCTCTTCGTCGCGGCTGAAATTGAGAGAGATGTTAGATTCTTTGACCACATCTCCCAGCTTGCGAAGGGCTTCTTCGGCTTCAGGTGCGCGCTCAGGTGGGACGGTCAGTCTGATCTCGCCGTCCTTCGGTTTGAGAAAGATGGCAGGTCTATTCTCGCTATTCGTCTGAGTGGTATCTGTTTGATTACGCACTCCCACGGCGGGTACCGGCGACACGGCAGGGGTTTCGGCAATCGGATTGATCAAATTGATCGGATTGATCGGATTGATCGGATTGAACTGCATAGTACCTCCACGACCAGGGAACTGGTGAAATTACCTTCAGGCGAGTTCTATTCAGAGAACTCGCCTGAAGGCCGCTTAATACTTATGCCGGCTGCTGTGCCGGCACTACTCAGCGCCCTGTCCGCTTATCGGAGCAGCGAGAGCACAGCTTGACTGGACTGATTGGCTTGCGCCAAAGCCGCCACGCCCGCTTGCTGCAATACGTTCAGGCGAGTGAGGTTGGAAGCCTCTGACGAGACGTCCGCATCGCGGATGCGCGACTCGGCAGATTGGAAGTTGTTGATCTGCGAGGTTGCCAGATCAATCGCCTGAAGGAGCTGATTTTGGCCCGCGCCGACGGTACCCTGAACCTTACCGAGAGTGGCGACCGCGGCTCTGACCGCATCCAATGCGGCTTTCGCCCCTGTCGCACCACCGGTGGTCGTTCCGGCTGTGGCCGCCGTCGTGTTCTGTGCCGTCAGGTTGTTGTTGGCGCCGGCCGTCGCATCGTTGCTGATGCCAAGGTTGAAGTTCTTGAGCGAGACGAAAGTCACGTTCGAACCGTTGGCCTTGTCCACGATCGCAAAGACCCCCTTGGAACGCAGCGTCAAATCATTATTGACTGCGTTCGCGGCATTCGTCGCGCCGGTGGCGGCAACCGTCGAAGTGGTAAAACTCACATTGTAAGAAGAACCGGAGTAACCGATCTCCTCGCCTCCGAAGCTAAGCGACTGTGAGCCGGCTGCCGTCGCAGCCGCCACTGCCTTTGAGACCTTGTTACCGGCGCCGCTGATGGCGATATCGTTGGCCGCTGCCGCCGCCCCGCCGATTCCGGTCTGGCCGGCGCCGTCTGCGAGGTCGGACGAAACGGTAAAGAAATTGGACGAAGAAACGACCAGCTTGTTGGTGCTATCGAGAGAGGCCGTCACACCCGCAGCCTTGAGGGTCGCATCATTATTGATGGCATCGATAATGTTGGATCCCGTGGCTCCGGCCGAGAGGGCGACCGTCGTCGACGACAGTTGACCGCTCGATCCGACCGTTTGAAAGGTCAGATTTTCTGCGGCAGTGAGAGTTGTAATGACCCGGTTGCCGGTCACATTGCCCGTTCCGTTACCGATGTTGAGAGAATTGAGACCGAGCGCGGTGGCATCCACCTGATTCGTCGATCCCGAAAGGTCCACTTTGATTCCGTTATTGGTGTTGGAAGCCGCGAAGGTGTCGCTGCCGCCGCCGATGATCGTCGTCAGCGCCTTGTTGTTCGAGCCGCCACTGACCAGCCCGACGTTCTGCGCCTGCCGCGTAATTTCACCAAGCACCTTGCCGAATTCCGATTGCAGCGTGTCGCGATTACCCGAGAAGGTATCGGATGCCGACTGCGAGGCCAGCGTGGCCGCGCGGTCGAGCAAGCTTGAGATCGTATTAAGACCGCCGTCGACAATCTGCAAGGTCGAAAGGCCGTCATTAGCGTTTCTCACGCCCTGGCTGATAACGGCAATGTCACTCCGGTATTTGTTGGCAATCGCCAGTCCGGCGGCATCATCCCCCGAACTGTTGATGCGCAAGCCCGATGACAGGCGCTGAATGGTCTGGTTTAATTTCGCTCCGGTCGCATCCAATCGGGACTGAGAAGATAGTGAACCTAAATTGTTGATTAATGAAAAACTCATGACGTTCCTCCGTGAACGATAGCTGCGGCATCCGTGCCTGGGCGTCTTGAAGAATTAATTGGAATGCATCCTGCCTTGAAGGTTTGTCGCGAACGCATCTTGCGTCCCACTATAAACGCCTTATCGGCCGCGCATTTTGAAAACTTTAGCTCTCTTGGCAAAATTATTGAGCGAAACTGAAAAAAATTTCACCGGTTCTCTGCCGGCCAAGCTGATTGAGCGAAGCGCGACCTTCCCTTTTCAAGAATTTCTCAACGCCGATCGATAGGATGAAGGTGCTGATAGTCAACACCAACATACAACCATGTATTGTCGGAACCTCGTTAATGAGGTAGTTCTCGGGTGCCAGCTCAGATATCGTGACCTCGTCAATGAGGTCGTTCTCGGGTGCCAAATCAAATAGTGGAACGAGTCATCTACTCGGATCATTAAACACCGCAACCAAATCGTCGGCGGCTCATCTGTTGTGGTTAAATGCCGGCGCATGACTGCGCCGGGCCACGGAAAGAAGGGCGCACGAATGGTGTCGCTCACTCTCTTATCGAATCAAGAGAGTGCGGCAAGATCGATCACGAGAGTCGCGATTGGCCTGTTCAGTTCGGCTGCAGGCCGATTTATCCCCATCATCCTGATGACAGGTGCGGTGAAATTGCGGGGCATGGAAGGAGAAACAATCGAGTTCGCAATTGGCGCCATTGGCGGTGGATGGAGTGTGAGGGTCGGAAGATCGGGATGCCAAGGGTAACTGCAGTAAATGTCAGGATCTGATTAGAGTCCCCTTCGCCGGAACCAATCTCTCTTTGATCAAAGTCTCAATCAGAGAGGGATCACATCACTCATCTCCATTCCTTCAGCCGCAACCCAAAACGAGTCCAGATCAAGCAAGATTGTCAGTTCAACCATTAACTGATTCCGGTCGAATGGAGAACAACAACCTGGCTTCGGGGAGAGGTTTTGAAAAAAATACGGTGATCGCGGTGAACAGAAATGCCCATCGAGGTCTCAGTCATCAGATCAAAATTTCTGCCTGATCCCCTCCCTCTCAGGTGATCTATTATGGCAATCAGAATTCTTTTAGTCGGGGACGACAAACCGATCAAAAAGCAATTATCGCATCTCTCGACGGAGTGCAAATATCAATTAGAATGCGTGGCATCCGCAGAGGCTGCCATTGAATTGCTCAACCACAAGGCCTTCGAGATGCTGGTCACCGACCTCGCGCTGCCCGGCATGTCCGGCCTCGATCTGCTGGCCTTCTGTCAACAACACTGCCCCACATTAATCACGACCGTCATCACCGAACACGGCGCGATCGATTTGGCCGTCAATGCCATGAAACGCGGCGCCGCCGATGTCTTCACCAAACCGGTTTCGCTTGAAACGCTCAAAGATTCGATTCAGGCCGTGGCCGACCGTGCGACGAATCGAAACAACGCATCTCTTGCCGGCCCCCCCGCCGGCCCCCCGGCTCCATCGCTGGTCGTCCATTCCCAGAAGATGCGCAAGCAGCTCGATCATGCGACCGCCATCGCGCCCTTCAA
>Ga0081539_10006169_pt1 | contig 11662 bp, 9 predicted proteins | sample TabmetS4T2R2_FD_71023 | JGI IMG/M metagenome (GOLD analysis project Ga0081539, IMG submission 71023) | Tabebuia heterophylla rhizosphere microbial communities from the University of Puerto Rico - S4T2R2 | ecosystem: Host-associated > Plants > Roots > Rhizosphere ...
CCGGCTGAGGGGTTGGCTCCCTCGGGTCGGGGGTGACGTTCACCTGAGGCATGTTCTTTGGCACCCCCTACCCAAGATGTTTAAGCCTTGTAAAAAGGCGCCGCCGCAAACGCGTCAGGAATCAGGATCTTCACACCCTGGTAACGAGGCCGTTCGATACTTGCCGACTCCAGTGGCCGGGACCGAAGACGACCGAACGACCGGGCGCGGGACGTCGAGCGGCTGCCCCAATTGCGGGGCGTCGATGTCCGACGACCAGCGCTATTGCCTGACGTGCGGCGAGCGCCGCGCGGCGCTGCCCGCTTCCGTTCTCGCCAGCATCGCGGCGCTCGCGACGCCACCTCCGCCCCCGCCCGCGGCGCCCGCGCCCGAGCCCGACGACGGGTCGGGCTGGATCCCGGCGCCGAGTGTCGCGGCGGTCGTGGTGATGGCGATGCTGGCGCTCGGGGTGGTGCTCGGCTCGGTCGGGGGCAAGTTCGCCCAGAGCGCCTCGCGGGCGCCGATCCTGGTCGAAGTGCCGCCGGAAACTGCGCCGCCGGCCGAACCGGAAGAAGAATTCGAAGAAGAAGCGGAAGAAGAACCGGTCGCCGAAGAAGCAGCGCCGGTGGAAGAAGAAGTTGCCGAAGAAGCGCCGGAAGAAGAACCGGAAGAATTTCATTCGCCCGATCCAGAACCGACCGAACTGCCGGAAGAAGTCGAAGAAAAGCTGCCGCCGGTCGAGCACGTCTTCGTGATCGCGCTGGGGGAAAACTCCTACGAGGAAACCTTCGGAAAATCGGCGACGGCGCCGTATCTGAAGGAAACGCTGCCGGCGATCGGCCAGCTGCTGCCGAACTACTACGGGGTCGCGGGAAGCGAGCTGGCCAACGGGGTGGCGCTGCTCAGCGGTCAGGGACCGACGCCGGAGACCCTCGCCAACTGCCCGACCTACACCGACCTCCTGCCGGGCACCGTCTCCGAGACCACGAACCAGGCCGAAGGCGCTGGCTGCGTCTATCCGGCGGCGGTCGAAACCCTGCCCGACCAGCTGACCGCGGCGAAACTGAGCTGGAAGTCCTACGTCGAGGACATCGGCAACAACCCGGCCGAAGCGACCAGCTGCCGCCATCCGACGCTTGGCGGCGCCGACCCGCGGCAGGCGCCGACCGCGGGCGACGGCTACCTGACCTGGCGCAACCCGTTCGTCTACTTCCACTCGCTCCTCGACACCCCCGCCTGCGCCGAACGGAACGTCGGCCTCGACCGGCTCGCGGTCGACCTCGAATCGGCGGAGACGACCCCGGCCTTCTCCTACATCGTTCCCAACGCCTGCCACGACGGCGGCCCCGTGCCGTGCGCCCCGGAAGCGGTCGCCGGGCCGGCGGAGGCCGAAGCCTTCCTCAGCACCGTGGTGCCCCAGATCATCGCCTCCGACGCCTACAAAACCGGCGGCCTGATCGCGATCGTCTCGACCCAGGCCCAGCAGGGCGGCGCCGCGCCCGACCACAGCGCCTGCTGCGCCTACCCCGAATACCCGAACCTGCCGCCGCCCCCGGAGGAGAAACTGACGGGCCCGGTCAAAGCCAGCGGCGGCGGCGGCAAGGTCGGTTTGATGTTGATCTCGCCTTACGTCGAGCCCGGCACGGTCAACGAGGCCTACTACAACCATTACTCGCTGCTGCGCTCGATCGGGGAACTGTTCGAACTGCCGCCCCTGGGCTACGCCGCCGAAGCGGCGATCACCGGGTTCGACAGCGCGGTCTACGGGCTGGCGCCGAGCGCCGAAGAAGAAGACTGGCTGGTGAAACGTCCCTGGTTCAGTCCGCGGGGGCTGGGGCTGGCGCCGCGGGCAGGGTCTCGCTGATCCCCCAGCGCTCGTGCAGCCGCCGCAGCGGCGCCGGCGCCCACCAGTTCCACTTGCCGAGCAGCTCCATCAGCGAGGGGACGAGGAGGGCGCGGATGATCGTGGCGTCGATCAGCACGGCGAGCGCGGTCCCGACCCCGTTCTCCTTGATGAAGATGATCTCCGAGGTCGCGAAGGCGCCCATCGCGACCGCGAAGAGGAGCGCCGCCGCGGTGACGATGCGGCCGGTCCGCTCGAGCCCGATCGCCACCGACTCGGAGTCCGAGGCGCCGTTGTCGCGCGCCTCCTTGATCCGCGAGAGCAGGAACACGGCGTAGTCGGTCGAGAGGCCGAAGGCAACCGCGAAGAGCAGGATCGGCATCGTCTGCTCGATCGCCCCGGGACTGGAGAAGTCGAGCAGACCCTCGAGCCGGCCGTCCTGGAAGATCAGCACCAGGAGGCCGAAGACGGCGCTGAGGTTGAGGAAGTTCATCAGCAGCGACTTGATCGGCAGCACCACCGAGCCGGTCATCAGGAAGAGGATCACCAGGGTCGCGACGACGATGATCGCCAGGGCGATCGGCAGGTGGCTCTCGAGGCTCGACTGGAAGTCGATGAAGTCGGCGCTGGCGCCGCCGACCAGGGCGCTCGCCCCGGCCGGGGTCGGCAGCTCGCGGATCGCCCGCACCGTCTCCTGGCTGGACTCGGAGGAGAACGGGTTGGCGGAGATCACCCGGATCGCCGTCACCCCTTCGGCCAGCGGCTGCGGCCGCGCCACTTCGGCGACCCCCCCGACCCCGCGCACCTCGGCCGCGTAGGCCGCCGCCTCGCCCGGCCCGCCGCCTTCGAAGTCGATCCAGATCGGGGTGTCGTGGTAGGGCGGGAATTCCTCGGAGACGGTGTCGTAGACCTGCCGCGCGCTCGCCGACTCCGGCAGCACGGTCGGGTCGACGGTGTTGAACTTGATGCCGAGGAAGGGCAGGCCGAGCACGATCAGGACCAGGGCGCTGGAGGCGGCCACCGCCACCGGCCGCCGCTGCACGAAGCGCGAGAGCCGGTACCAGAAGCCCTGGTTGTCGGGACGGGCGTCGGCGTCGGCCCGGCGCTGGAGGAACTTCGGCGCGCCGGAGTTGACCCGGGTGCCGAGCAGGGTCAGCACCGCCGGCAGCACGGTCAGCGAGACCAGCGCCGCAAACAGCGCCACCAGAGCTCCGCCGAGGCCCATCGAGTAGAGGAAGCGCTGCGGGAAGACGAGCAGCGAGGCGAGCGCCGCCGAGACCGTCAGCGCGGAGAAGAAGACGGTGCGCCCGGCGGTCGCCAGGACCCGTCGCATCGCCGTCAGCCCCGGCCCGTGCACGGCGATCTCCTCGCGGTAGCGGGAGACGATGAAGAGGCTGTAGTCGATCGCCAGCCCGAGCCCCAGCGCCGTGGTCAGGTTCAGAGCGAAGACCGAGATCGAGCCGACCTCCGAGGCGACGCGGAGGATCAGGAAGGTGCCGACGATCGCGAGGCCGCCGATCATCAGCGGCAGGAGCGCGGCGACGAGGCTGCGGAAGAACAGCAGCGAGAGCAGGAAGAGCAGCGGGAAGGCCAGCAGCTCGGCTTTTTTCAGGTCTTCCTCGACCTGCTTGTTGACCTGCTCCTGGGAGACCGCGTAGCCACCGACCAGGACTGCGGGGTCTGACTCGGTGAGCTGGTCGGCGATTTCCGCGCCGGTGTCCTGGACCTCCTTGTCGCCGGTCGCCTTCAGCGAGACCGCGAAGTAGGTCGACTGGCCGTCGCTGGAGACGAAGGCGGGGGAGCGGGTCGTGTAATAGCCCGTTACCGCGGCGACGCTGGGCCGATCCCGGATCTCTTCTTCGAGCCCGGTCACCCGGGCGCGCGTCGCCGGCCGGTCGACCGGCGCGTCCGGCACCACGGCGATCACCGCCGGCGAGCGCAGGCCGGCGTCCTGCAGCCGTTCCTCCGCGACCACGGTCTCGGTCGAGGGGTCGTCGGCCCCGTAGGGATCGAGGCGGCTGGCGACACCGCCGCCGATTGCCCCGGCGAGGATGAAGAAGACGATGGCGAGCAGGCCGATGCGGCGGGCTCTGCCGTCGGCGAGGCGGGCGAGTGCGTCGAACATCAGCTGCTCCTTCTCTCGGTCTCTTGCTTGTCCGGCGAGGCCAGCACCTGGGCTTCCATGCGCTCGCACCAGCCGGCGAACCACTCGGTGAACTCGAGCCCGCCCCGCAGCACCATCAGCGGGAACGGGTCGTCCTTCTCGGCCGCGAGCGGCTCCATCGCGCGCAGTTGCTCGTTGGCCCGCTGGCGGTGCTCGCGCATCGCCCGCAGGATCGCCGGCACCTCCTCGCGCGGCAGCGCGCCGGCGAAGAACAGCTTCAGCAGCCCTTCCTCGCGCATCTCGAAGGTGGTCGGCGGCTGTCGCAGCCAGGCCAGCAGCTCCTCCTCGCCGTCGGCGGTGATCTCGTAGACGGTCCGCCGCCGGCCTCCGGTCGGCGCGTCGGCGCCGACCACCAGCCCCGCCTCTGAGAGCCGCTTCAGCTCCGGGTAGATCTGGCCGTAGCTGGCCGCCCAGAAGAAGCGGGTCGTGTTGTCGACGATCGACTTGATCTCGTAGCCCGAGCGCGGTTCGTGCCGGACCAGGCCGAGGATCACGTAGGCGGTGGCGCTGAGGCTCTCCATGGCTCAGATATATCGGCTCGATATATCACGAAGCGTGATACTGATCACACAGTAAGGTCGAACCGAACGGACTTCGAACGAGGGAGAGGCGATGGGTCTGGACCAGAGCAAGATCGGCCGGGTCGTGGCCGAGCAGATGGAGGCGATCGAAGGCGACTACGGCGAGGACTGCGAGATCGGCGACGTCTGCACGATCGTCGAGGTGATCGGCCCGCACGGCTCCCACGTCCGCGTGCGCAGCAGCGACATGCGCCCGCACAGCGGCCTCGGCCTGATCCGGATGGCCGAACAGGCGATGCTCGGCAACCTCGGGGGCGGCACCGATTAACGCCTAGGACATGGGTCCGACCTGAGTTGCCGTCCGCCCGGCGGCCCTAGGCTTATCGAACACTGTCCGGTAAGCCGAAAGGGAGATCCATGCACCGTAAGTTCGCGCTGCTCGCCAGCATCGCTGCCGCCTTCGTCGTCCTCCTCGCGTCCAGCGCCTCCGCTTTCACCTTCGCCCCTGCGCAGATCCGCCCAGCCGCGCCGGGCGCGCAGGAAATGCACGGCGTCGCCAGCGCCGACGTCGACGGCGACGGCCTGCTCGACGCGGTCGCTCGGGTTACTACGCGGGCGTGGCGGGCGGCGAACCGGTGATCTCGGTCCTGCGCGGCCGCGCCAACGGCACCCTGGCGCCGGCGAGCAGCTCGGCCATGACCGGGGCCGGGCCGGTGACCGACCTCGCGCTCGGCGACTTCAACGGGGACGGCAGCCCCGACGCTGTCCTCGGCGCGCCCTTCGGCGAAGAACTGGCGATCAGCCTCAACGACGGCAACGGCGGCTTCGAAGCCCCGACCTTCGTCTCCGCCGGCAACTTCGGTCCCGAAGACCCGGTCGTCGCCGACTTCGACGGTGACGCCAACCTCGACATCGCCTCCGCCAACGGCGGCTCCTACTCGGTCATCCTCGGCAACGGCGACGGCACCTTCGAACCGGCGCTGAACGTGGCGCTCGACGACTGGGCGCTGAGCATCGCCAAGGGCGACTTCGACGACGACGGTGTCGTCGACCTCGCGCTCGGCAACATCGACGCCGGCGTGGTCCGGATCCTGCTCGGCGACGGCGACGGCAGCTTCACCGCAGCGCCGCCGGTCGACCTGGAAGCGCTCGCTCCCGAGGAGGAATGCTTCTGCGTCGAAATCTGGGGGATCGCCGCCGGGGACCTCGACGGCGACGGCCGCGACGACCTCGTGCTCAGCGACCGCTTCGAAAACCGGATCTTCTCGGTGCTCTCCAACCCGGACGGCAGCTTCACTCCCAAGGGCCCGTTCGCGACCGGCAACGAAGGCAACCCGATCAGCGTCGCGCTCGGCGACCTCGACGCCGACGGCGATCTCGACGCGGCCACCGCCGACTACCTCGAAAGCACCGGCACGGTCCTGGCCGGCGACGGCGCCGGCAACTTCACGCCTGCGCTCGAAGTCGAATCCGGCGACCTGCCCCAGGACGTCGTCGTCGCCGCGGTCGGCGGCGAGGCGAAACCCGACCTGCTGTTCGCCGACCAGGGCTGGACCGTCGGTCAGGTGACCCTGGTCGCCAACGCCGGCAAACCGACGATCTCCCTGGGCCCGGCCGAGATCGACTTCGGCAGCCAGGCCCAGCAGACGGTGAGCGCGCCGCAGGCGGTCACGGTGACCAACGAGGGCGACGCGTTGCTGCAGGTGACCAGCGCCCTGCTCGGCGGTCCCAACGCCGGTGACTTTCTCGCCAGCGCCGAGGACTGCGCCGCGGCGCCGGTCCTCTCCGGCCAGAGCTGCACCGTCGCGCTCCGCTTCATCCCCGGTGGCGAGGGGCTGCGCGAGGGCTCGGTAGTCGTCCTCAGCGACGCTCCGGGCCTGCCCGCGGTCGGGCTGGAAGGCACCGGCACGGCGCTGCCGCAGGGTCCTGAAGGCCCGGCCGGTCCGGCGGGTCCGACCGGCCCGGTTGGTCTGACCGGCCCCAGCGGTCCCGCCGGCCCGACGGGCCCCGAGGGCCCGGCCGGCAAGGAAGGCGCCGGCGCCTCACTGGTCCTCGCCCTCGCCCAGAAGAAGCTGACCGCGGTCGCCGGCAAGCGCGTCCAGCTCAGCTTCGCCGTCACCCTGCCCGGCAAGGCGATGCTGAGCGTGAAGGGCGGCCCGACCGTGCGCAAGACCCTGAAGGCGGCCGGCACCGGCACGCTCGGGCTGAAGCTGGCGAAGCCGGGCACCTATGCGCTGAAGCTCGCCTTCAAGGCCAGCGACGGCCAGCAGCGCACGGCCAACGCCAAGCTGGTCGTCGCCCCCGGCCCGTAGCGGGTGGTCGCCATTTCAACCGGATACCGGTTGAAATGGCGACCACCCAGCTCAGGCGTTAGCGCCAGCTCAGGCGTTAGCGCCAGCTCAGGCGTTAGCGCCAGCTCAGCCGTTAGCGCCAGCTCAGCCGTTAGCGCAGCTCGGCCAACAGCGCTTGGACCACGGCCGGGTCGAACTGGGTGCCGGCGTTGGCCTCCAGCTCGGCGACCGCCACCGGGCGCTCCATCGCCCGCCGGTAGGTGCGGTTGGAGGTCATCGCGTGGAAGGCGTCGCAGGTGGCGATGATCATCGCCCCGCGCGGGATCTCCTCGGCGGCCAGCCCGTCGGGGTAGCCGCCGCCGTCCCAGCGCTCGTGCGCGGAGCGGACCAGCGGCGCGACCGGGGCGAGGAAGGGGATCCGTGCAAGCATGCGGGCGCCGATCGCCGTGTGCTCGTCCATCAGCTCGCGCTCTGAGTCGTCCAGCGGGCCGGGCTTGCGCAGGATCTCCGCGGGGACGCCGATCTTGCCGACGTCGTGCAGCAGCGCGCCGTAGCGCAGCCGGTCGAGCTCGACCCCTTCCATCCCCAGTCGCTGCCCGACCGCGACCGCGAGGTCGGCGACCTCGTTGGCGTGGTCGGCGGTGTAGGCGTCCTGCAGCTCGACCGCGTCGGAGAGCACCCCGATCGTGGTCAGGAAGGCGCCCTCGAGTTCGTCGACCAGCTGGCAGCGGTGGATCGCGGTACCGACCTGGCTGGCGATGACGTGGGCGAGCAGCAGATCGTCTTCGGCGAACGCGCCCGGTTCCTCCTGCTCGATGTTCATCACGCCCCAGATCGAGCCCGCGACCATGATCGGCAGCGAGAGCTCGGAGCCGGGGTCGGTGCGCGGGTTGCGCGCCAGGTAGTCGGAGTCGAGGCGGGTGTCGTTGACCATCGCCGGCCGCCCGGAGCGGACGACGCGGCCGTTCACCCCGACCTCGACCGGCTGCTCGCGGGCGAGGAAGTCAGCCAGCTCCTCGGCCAGCGGCCCGGCGCCGGCGACCACCCGCAGCCTGCCGTCGGGATCGAGCCGCTGGACGACCGCCAGGTAGTAGTCGAAGGCCTCGTGCAGCAGCCGCACGGTCTCGCCCGCCGCCTCCGCGACCGAGGTGGCGCGGGAGAGGTTCTCGGCGAGCCTGCTGGCGACCAGCAGCCGCCCGCCCTGAACGGAGGCGTCCGCGACCGAGCTGACCACCGGAAGACTGCTCGTTTTTGGCTCCACGAAGCGAGTTATCGGCGCGGCCGTGCATTGCTTGAGCTATCTCTATCCTCAGGCGTTCATGAGTGAGGCGGGTTCGGACATAGTCGTGATGAAGTTCGGTGGCACTTCCGTCGCCGGGCCGGAGCAGATCATCCGCGCCGCCGGGCGGATCGTCGCCGCCCGCGAAGCCGGCAACCGGGTGGTCGCGGTGCTCTCGGCCCGCGGCAAGACGACCGACGAGCTGGTCGCCCAGGCGCAGGAGATCTCCGAGCGTCCGGACCCGCGCGAGATGGACATGCTGCTCTCGACCGGGGAGCGGATCTCCTGCGCGCTCTGCGCGATGGCGATCCACGACATGGGCCACGAGGCGATCTCGCTGACCGGCTCCCAGGCGGGGATCGTCACCGACTCGACCCATACCAAGGCGCGGATCATCGACGTCCGCGCCGACCGCATCTCCGAGGCCCTGCAGCAGGACCGGATCGTGCTCGTCGCCGGCTTCCAGGGCGTCTCCACCGACAGCCGCGACGTGACCACGCTCGGCCGCGGCGGCTCCGACACCACTGCGGTTGCCCTGGCGGCGGCGCTGCGGGCCGACGTCTGCGAGATCTACACCGACGTCGCCGGCGTCTACAGCGCCGACCCGCGGATCGTCGCCGACGCCCGCAAGCTCTCCCAGGTCTCCTTCGAGGAGATGCTGGAGATGTCGGCCTCCGGGGCCGGGGTGCTGCAGCTGCGCTCGGTCGAGTACGCGCGCAACCACGGCGTCCGGATCCACTGTCGCAGCAGCTTCGAGGACGGCCCCGGTACCCTCGTCGTAGCCGAGGACCAGACCATGGAGAACCCCTTCGTCACCGCCGTCACCCACTCCAACGCGGAGGCCCGCGTGACGCTGCACGGCGTTCGCGACGAGCCCGGGGTCGCCGGCCGCATCTTCGGCGCCCTGGCCGAGGCCAACGTCAACGTCGACGTGATCATCCAGAACGAGCCGATGGGCGACGACCAGCTCGCCGACCTCTCGTTCACGGTCGGCCGCGACGAGCTGATCACCGCCAAGGACGCGATCGCCGCGCTCGGCGACGTTTCGCTGGAGGTGCGAACCGACGAGCAGATCGGCAAGGTCTCGATCATCGGCGCCGGGATGCGCTCGCACCCGGGCATCGCCGCCAAAGTCTTCGAGGTCCTCGGCGAGGAAAAGATCAACATCGAGATGATCTCCACCTCGCCGATCAAGATCTCGTGCGTCATCCCCGCCGACCGCGTACCCGACGCGGTCAATGCCCTGCACAAGACCTTCGAGCTCGGCGAGGACGCCGTCCGCGCCGAGGATCCGACCGGCCCCGGCCACCGGCCGACGGTCGCCGGCTGAGCCCGCCCCGGGCTGACGATGGCGGGCGAGGGATACAGGGTCGGAGTGCTGGGCGCGACCGGGCTGGTCGGGTCGACGATCCTCGAGCTGCTCGCCTCGCGCGAGTTCCCCGCCGCCGAGGTGCGCCCGCTGGCATCCGCCCGCTCGGCCGGCAAGGAGATCGAGTGGAACGAGGAGATCCTCACCGTGCAGGAGATCGGCGAGGACTCGATCCAGGACCTCGACCTGGTGCTCTCCTCGGCCGGCGGCTCGGTCAGCGCCGAGTGGGCGCCGAAGATCGTCGCGGCCGGCGCCGTGGTCGTCGACAACACCAGCTACTTCCGGATGGAGGCGGACGTGCCGCTGGTCGTCTCCGAGGTCAACCCGGAGGCGCTTGAGGGTCACAAGGGGATCGTCGCCAACCCCAACTGCTCGACGATGCAGATGGTCGTGGCGCTGAAGCCGCTCTACGACGAGGCCGGAATCGAGCGCCTCGTGATCTCCACCTACCAGGCGGTCTCCGGGACCGGCAAGGCGGCGATCGACGAGCTGCTCGAACAGTCGCATGCGATCCTCCACGGCCAGGAGGCCAGCGCCAGCGTCTATCCCCACCAGATCGCCTTCAACCCGCTCGCCCAGGCCGGCGTCTTCGCCCCCGGCGACGACCACACCGACGAGGAGCGCAAGCTGATCCGGGAGACCCGCAAGATCCTCGGCGACGACGCGATCGAGGTCAGCGCCACCTGCATCCGCGTCCCGGTGGTCACCGGCCACTCCGAGACGGTCAACGTGCAGACCCGCGAGCCGCTCAGCGCCGAGCGGGCGCGCGAGCTGCTGGAAGCCGCGCCCGGCGTGACCGTGGTCGACGACCCGGCCAACTCGCGCTTCCCGATGGCGATCGAAGCGGCCGGCAAGGACGACGTCTTCGTCGGCCGGATCCGCGAGGACGCCTCGCACGCCGGCGCGCTCGACATCTGGATCGTCGCCGACAACCTGCGCAAGGGCGCCGCGACCAACGCCGTGCAACTGGCCGAGCTGCTCATAGAGCGCGAGCTCCTGTCGCGATAGTCGCTGTATGAGCGACTTTCGCGCTACTCGCGGCTGAGGCGGCGGAGGGCGAAGGGGGCGATCAACGTCGTCAGGATCGACATTCCGACGACCACCCCGAAGAGCTCGGGGTCGACGACGCCCTCGGCGGCGCCGATCGAGGCGACGACGATCCCGACCTCGCCGCGCGGGACCATGCCGACGCCGACGATCGCCGCTTCGCGCTGGCCCAGCGGGCGGCGGGAGGCCAGGTAGGCGGGGACGAGCTTGGCCGCCGCGGCGATCGCGGTGATCGCCGCCAGGAGGACCAGCGCGTGGCCGTTCAGCAGCTCCCCGAGGTCGAGCTCGATCCCGATGAAGGCGAAGAAGAAGGGCGGGAAGAAGGCGTAGAGCGGTCGCACTTCTTCCTCGATCGCGGTGTGGTCCTTGGTCTCGGCGACGATCATCCCGGCGAGGAAGGCGCCGATCAGCGCCGCCAGGCCGATGTTGGCGGCGAAAGCGGCGAGGCCGAGGGAGAGGATCACCGCCGGCAGCAGCGGCGACTTGGCGAAGGCCGGCGCCTCCAGTAGCTGCGGCCGCCGCTGCAGCAGCTGGGTGCCGCCGAGCGCGACGAAGCCGACGAAGGCGACCGCGATCGCCAGCGCGAGCAGGATCTTGCTGGCATCGACGCCCCCGTCCGCGGCCATCCCGACCGCGACCGAGAGCAGGATCAGGGCAAGGATGTCGTCGACCACGGCGGCGCCGAGCACGGTCCGGGCCGAGCGGCGCTTGGCGATCCCGAGATCGAGGAAGGTGGCGGAGGTGATCCCGGCGCTGGTCGCCGCCAGGGCGGCGCCGAGGAAGACGCTGGTCTCGCTGCTTTCCCCCAGCGCCAGGCCGAACCCGATCCCGCAGAGGAAAGGCAGGACCACGCCGGCCGTCCCGACCGTGATCGCCGTCTTGCCGACTTCGCGCATTTCCGAGAGCCGCGTCTCCAGCCCGACCCAGAAGAGCAGGAAGACGACCCCGAGCTCGGAGAAGACCCGCAGCACCTCGCCGACCTCGACCCAGCCCAGCACCGAGGGCCCGACGAGGACCCCGCCGAGGATCTCACCGACGATCGCCGGCTGCCCGATCCGCTTGAAGACCTCGTCGCCGAGCTTCGCGGCGACCAGCACGAGGAAGAGGTCGGTCAGAACCCCGGCGGTGTCGCTGGTCGCGGCGAGTGGGAGGGAGGCGAGATCCATCGG
>Ga0081539_10006170_pt1 | contig 11661 bp, 8 predicted proteins | sample TabmetS4T2R2_FD_71023 | JGI IMG/M metagenome (GOLD analysis project Ga0081539, IMG submission 71023) | Tabebuia heterophylla rhizosphere microbial communities from the University of Puerto Rico - S4T2R2 | ecosystem: Host-associated > Plants > Roots > Rhizosphere ...
CCGCAAGGATCCAGGGCGAGAGCCTGCGTGCGCCTCGCAGCATCCTGTGAGACGATATCATGACGACCGCGCCTGCTGCCCCGTCTCGTGAGTGCTACAAGCTACATCATCACCCGTCCCCATCCGGAGAGCGGCCTCGGCGCCAACCTGCTCTCGATGGTCGGCGCGCTCTACCTGTGCGAGCGGACGCGGCGGCCGCTGCTGGTGGATTGGACCGGCATGTCGCCGCTGCGCGACAAGGGCGTCAATTACTTCACGGCGTTCTTCGAACCCCTGCGCCGATGGCGCGACGTAGAGATCGCGTACGTCAACGATCCCGACGTGTCGGCGCCACGCGTGACCTACGACGAGCGTCTCGTCTTCAAGCCGGATGAGCGCGACTTGGGCGATCTCGTCGCCGGCACGGTCGACGATCGCAGCGTGTGGCTCGAGGCATTTCACTACTATCGGGTGTTCAAGCGCAGCCCGCTCTCGGCGGCCGACGTGTTCTATCGAACGCGCGAGTTCTATCAGGCGCTGCAGCCGCGAGCCGTGCTCCGCCGCCGCATCGCGGAGGCGCGCGCCCCGTTCGAGCGCCGCGTGGTCGTCGCGCTGAACGTGCGGTCCGGCAACGGCGAGTTCGAGCCGGGCAAACCGTACTGGAAGCGCGTCAACACGGCGATTTTCGGACGGCGCCGCTTTCAGGACACGCTCTTCCGGGCATGCCGCGATTGCCTGACCGGGTTTCCACCCGCGCTCAGGTCCGAGCTCGGCATCTACGTCGTCACCGACTCGCACGGCATGCAGCAGCGTCTGCTCGAGCTCCCTGGCGCGTTTGCGGTGCGCAAGCGATTTCCGCCGCCGGGGACGGGCCATCAGTTCGCCGACTATGATCCACAGATCTACGGCGACTATTCGGACGTGGAATCCGTGAACGAGACGATCGTCGACATGTTCCTGATGGCCGGGTGCTCGGGTCTCGTCTACAACGAGTCGGCGTACAACCTCTATGCCCAGCACATGACGATGTGCTTCAACGGCAATCAAAAACTGCTGGAGCGGTACTTCGAGCATCCGCTCAAGCGGCTGGCCCGCGCGCTTCGGCCCGCATAGGTACTCATGAAAACAGCGCTGGTGACGGGATCGAGCGGGTTGATCGGCTCCGAGGCGGTCCTGCACTTCGATCGGCTCGGCTACGCGGTCGTCGGCGTCGACAACAACATGCGGGCCGAGTTCTTCGGCCCCGGCGGCGACACATGCAGCAACCTCGAGAGACTGCGGCGGGCCGCGAAACATTTCGAGCACCGCGATCTGGACATCCGCGATCGCGACCGCGTCGCCTCTCTCGTTCGCGAGGTTCGGCCATCGGCGATCGTCCACTGCGCGGCGCAACCCTCGCACGATCTCGCGGCACGAAGGCCGTTCGACGACTTCGACGTCAACGCCAACGGCACGCTCAATCTGCTCGAAGCGGTGCGCCAGACGGCTCGCGACGCACCGTTCGTGCTGATGAGCAGCAACAAGGTGTATGGCGACGGCCCGAACCGGATCGAGATGCGCGAGACCGACACGCGCTGGGTGGCCGTCGATCCGCGATTCGCGTTCGGCGTACCGGAGACGCTGAGCATCGATCAATGTCTGCACAGTCTGATGGGCGCGTCCAAGGTCGCCGCGGATGTCCTGACGCAGGAGTACGGCCGGTATTTCGGCATGCCCACGGTCTGTTTCCGGGCCGGCTGCCTGACCGGGCCATCTCACGCCGGCGTCGAGCTGCACGGCTTCCTGGCCTACCTGACGGCGTGCGCGCTGTCGGGCCGTCCCTATACCGTCTTCGGTTACAAGGGCAAGCAGGTGCGCGATCAGTTGCACGCCGCCGACGTGGTGGCGGCGATCGAAGCCTTCGTCGACGCGCCGCGTGTCGGCGAGGTCTACAATCTCGGCGGCGGACCATCGAACAACGTTTCGGTGGTCGAGGCGATTGCCCTCGTCGAACGGGCCGCGGCGACCAAGGTCACTTGGACGTACTCGCCCGAACACCGTCGCGGCGATCACATCTGGTACGTCTCCGACATCAGGAAATTCACGCAGGACTATCCGAAGTGGTCGGTCACCCGCTCGCTCGACGACATCGTTGGTGATCTCATTGCGGCCCGACGCTCATAGGCAGGTCGGAGGAGCCAGCTGAATCGCCGGCAGTTTCTGACCGCGGTTTCTCTCGGCGCGGCGTGCCGGCCGGCGTGGGCCGCGCCGCAGGAATGGCCGCCGCGATATGAGCTGGCGGCGCTGCCCGTCGCGCCGCCGTATCTCGCCAACCGTCCTCGCCCGATCCCCATCGATACCGGCCGGCAGCTCTTCGTCGACGACTTCCTGATCGACTCGACCACGATGGTGCGGGTGTTTCATCAGGCGGCGTACCACGAGGCCAATCCGATTCTCGAGCCCGATCGAGCCTGGGAGCGGCAGGGCAGCGTGCCGACCGCGATGCCGTTCAGCGACGGCGTCTTCTGGGATCCGCGGGATCGGCTGTTCAAGATGTGGTACATGGCCGGCTACCAGCGCGCGACCTGTCTGGCCACTTCCCGCGACGGCCTGAGCTGGACAAAGCCTCAACTCGACGTGGTCGCCGGGACGAATATCGTGCTCGACGAGCCGCGCGATTCCAGCACCGTCTGGCTCGACGCCGTCAGCACGGATCCGCGCGCGCGCTTCAAGATGTCGCTGTTCCCGGCCGGGCGCACGACGAATCCGCTCACGTTGTACGACTCGCCGGACGGCATTCACTGGCGCCGCGCCGGGCAGGCGGGCCGCGCGGGCGATCGGACGACGTGCTTCTGGAATCCATTCCGGCAGCGCTGGGTATACAGCATTCGATCCGGCGGCGACGTCTCAGGCGACGTGCGCCATCGTCGTTACGTCGAGAGCGCGTCGTTCGTCGCAAAGTGGGACGACCGCCAGCCGGTGCCCTGGAGCCGCGCCGACGCACTCGACGGACGCCGCGACGACACGGGATCGCCGCCGCAGCTCTACAATCTCGATTGCGTCGCGTATGAGAGCGTCATCCTCGGATTGTTCTCCATCTGGCGCGGTGATTTTCCGGATCGGCCGAAACACAACGACGTGTGCGTGGGATTCAGCCGCGACGGCTTTCATTGGGATCGCCGGAACCGACAGCCCCTCCTGCCGGTCTCGGAGCGCGAAGCCGACTGGAACTGGGGCAACGTCCAATCGGCTGGCGGCTGCTGCGTCGTTGTGGGCTCGAAGCTTTTTTTCTACGCCAGCGGCCGCGGCGGCCGGCGGTCGCGTTCGGAGCCGGAGGTCTGTTCGACGGGGCTCGCCGTGCTCAGGAGAGATGGATTCGCGTCGATGTCCGCCGCGGGATCGGCGGAAGGCACGCTGACCACGATGCCGATGATGTTCTCGGGCGGGCACCTGTTCGTCAACGCCGACACTCATGACGGCGAGCTCCGTGTCGAGGCGCTCGACGAGAGCGGTCAGACGATTCCGGAGTACGCTCGCGCCCGCTGTGTTCCGCTCCGCGGCGATACGACGTCACGGCGAATCGCGTGGGAAGCGCGTCCCGACGTCGCACCACTCGCCCGCCGTCCGGTGCGATTCCGCTTTTTCCTGACGCGGGGACATCTCTACGCCTTCTGGGTGAGCCGATCGACCAGCGGCGCGAGCGGCGGCTACGTCGCGGCCGGAGGACCCGGATTGCCAGGCCCGGTCGACGCGCCGGGACAGCCGGTGTGAAGCCGCGGTCCTGGCCGGCAGTCATCGCCGCGCTGGCGATCACGGCCGCGGCCGTCATCACCATTCTGGGCATCGCCCGATCGCGGCGTCCGCCGCCATCCCTCGACGTCAATCGTGTCGAAGAGTATCTGCCGCTCTCGGATTCACTGATTGCCGACGACGGTCCCTCGTTGGCGCTCTCTCCTGACGGACGTTTGCTCGCCTACGTCGCGAGGCGCGGCGGCGCCGAGCGCCTCTTCGTCCGGCCGATGGACCATTTCGTCCCCGATGTCATCGGCGATTCAGCGGGCGCCAGGAGTCCCTTCTTCTCTGACGACGGCCGGTTCGTTGGTTTCGTTGCCAACGACTCGATCCGGAAGGCGTCACTATCCGACTCCAAGGTGACCGCCGTCTGCCAGCTGGCCGGCCGCTCGATGGCCGGCGCGAGCTGGAAACGCGATGGCACGATCGTGATGGGATCGGCGCGCGGCGGGCTCGCGAGGTGCCAGGCCGACGGCAAGGTCGCGGAGCTCACGCAGGCCGGTGCCGATGCCCGCGAGTCACACCGCTGGCCCGAGATCCTTCCCGACCAGAACGCCGTCGTGTTTGCCGTCCACGGACCACACGAATCACCACAGCTCGCGATTCTGTCTTTGCAGACGGGCAAGACGGTCGCGCTCAACGTGCCGGGGACGCATCCCCACTACGCTTCGACCGGTCACATCATCTTCACGCGCAGCGGCGATCTCTGGGCCGTGCCGTTTCGGACGGATACCTTGGCGGTCAGCGGCACGGCGCGAATGATCGAAGCGGCGGTCGAAACGACCGCCGACGGCGCAAGTCAATACAGCTTCTCGCGGAATGGCCGCGTGTTCGCGCTGGTCCGCCGCGGCGCTCTGGGCGCCGAACTGGTCATTCTTCACGGGGTCCCCGGCGTCCCCGGCGTCGACAGCGCCAATGGCCGAGCGTCCCAGATCGCGGCGCTGACCGACGTCTACGGAACCTACCGCGGTCCGCGCTTCTCTCCCGACGGCCGGTTCGTCGCCGTCGCGCGGGAGCGGGCGCCGTCCCGGGGCGACGACATCTGGGTCTTCGACACGAACGACGGCAAGGGCGTGAAGCTGACCGACACCGGCCACAGTGCCCGGCCCACGTGGTCGAGCGATGGCCTGTGGGTGATGTATGCCGCCTGGGAACGCGGCGAGTGGACGCTCAATCGCGTCGCGATGGACGAGCGCACCGGGGCGCACGAGATTCAACGGTTGTTGACGCGCAAGGAGCATCTGCCGGCGTGGCTGGGCGGCCATGATCTGTTGTCGACGGCGTCGGCTGCCTATTCGTGGCCGCTCGCGGGTGACACTCTTCGCGATTCAGCCGGGCCGGACTCGTGCGCACCGGTTCTCGAGCGCTCACCCGACCGCCGCTGGTTCGCGTATGCGCCCGATCCGGAGGGCGTCGTGATCCGGTCAGCCACGGCCGCTGTCGATCTCGTTCGAATACCTCGTGCCCGGGAACCTCGCTGGTCAGCCGATGGACGCTCGCTCTTCTACCGTGACGGGATGACGATGTATGCCAGGTCCGTCGCTCCAGTCCCCGGCGCGGGCCGCGCAGAACCGGTGTTCGAAGGCACCTACAGCGAGGATCGCTGCGGCTCGGCGGCCTACGATGTTTCGCCGGCCGGTGATTTCGTGCTGACCCGGCCCGGTTCCCGATCCACGCGGCTGTCGTTCGTCTTCGACGACCTGTTCGAGCGCATTCGGCGCGCGGTGCCGGCGAGATGACACGCCAATGGCTCGCGGCGCTGGTTCTCGCGGCGGGGACGATGATGCTGTACTGGCAACAGCTCGAACGGGTGCCGCCGAATCTGTCGCACGACGAGGTCATCTATTCTCTGCACGCCAAGAGCATCGCGGCCACCGGACGCGACGTGAACGGCCGGTTGATGCCGTTGTTCTTCCAGGTCGCGGGCGGCTATTGGGCCACACCTGTCAGCATCTACGTGACGGCGGCGATGTTGACGATCCTGCCGCTCACCGAGACGGTCGTGCGGATGCCGAACGTCATCATCGGCGCCCTCGACGTCGGCCTGGTCTACCTGCTGACACTGCGAATCTCGAAGAGCCAGGTCCAGGCGCTCGTCGCAGCAGTACTTTTCGCGCTCACACCGGCACACCTGATTCATGCGCGGATGGCGGGCGATCTCATCTACCCGCTGCCATTTCTGCTGGCGTCGCTCCTGTGCCTGACCGAGTACTTCGAGAAGGGCGATCGTCGGCTGCTCTTCATCGGCAGCGCGCTGATGGGCGTCGGCTGCTATACCTACCTGGGTGCCGCGGTCGTGGCGCCACTCGTCTTTGTCGTCCTTTGTATCGTCATCGTCAGATTCCAGCCTGCACCTCTATACGCGCTCGCGATTGCGGTCGCGGGTTTTGCGGTGCCGCTGCTCGCGCTGGTGCCGTGGCTGATCTGGCACCCGGGCCAATTCAGCAGCCAGATTCAGATGTACGGCGTGTACGACGCGGCGCACTTGAACCCGCTCGCCGGTCTGCTCGACTTCTTGAGTTTCGAGAGCGTGTCGAAACGCGCCGTCCTCTACTACCAGGGGTTCAATCCTTCGTATCTGTTCCTGGGCGGTGACTCCAGCCTGATGAATTCGACACGCGCCGCGGGCGTGCTGCTGTGGCCGACGGCCGTCTTTCTACCGATCGGGATCAACCACATCATCAATCGCGATCGGTCGGCGGGCCACCTTCTCGTGCTGGCGGTATTCGTGCTGGCCCCTGTGGCAGTGCTGATGCCGATGGAGGTCAAGATCAATCGGGAGCTGCTCCTGCTGCCGGCGGCCGCGATGATTTCCGCGTGTGGGGCGCTCGTGATGCTGCGGGCCAGGAACAAGATCTGGGCGGTCGCCGCCATCGTGCTGCTGGCCGTCGCCGTCCGCTCCTTCGTGCCGTTTTATCGCGACTACTTGACCGAGTATCGGGTTCGGGCCAGTTTCTGGTTCGACCGGAACATTCGCGGTGGACTGGAGGACGTCATCAGCCGCGACCGCGAGCGTCCGATCTCCCGCGTCTACATCAGCCGCACGACGCGGTGGATTGATTGGTACTGGAAGTGGTATCTCGCCAAGCATCGCCGGCCGCAGCTCCTGGCGCGCACCGTCTACACCGTTCCGGCGGAAATCGATCCGGCGCAGATGCCGCCGCACAGTGTGGTGTTCGGTGAGACCGAGGAGATGGAAGCCTCGACGGCCTTCAAGACCGTCGCCGGACGGATCACCCGCATCCCCGATCCGGACGGGAAGGTGTGGTTCGTTGTCTTCGAGCGGGAGTAGCCCATCTACCCTCGCACCCAATACATCGCCGCTTGAACAGCGGTGAGCGTGAGGAGCGCCCACGTCGTCAGTCGCCAGATCCATCCTCGCGACAGGCCGTACTCGATGCCGGCGGCGGCGGCGAGCGCGGCGAACGGCAGCAGCACAAGCTCCCGCCGGGCGACGTACCGCTCGTCCACCAGGATCGCGGCGAGCGGCGCCGTCGCGATTCCGGCGATGACAATCCCTCCGGCGACCGTCCCTCGCCCGAGGAGCTGCGCGATGCCGAGCGGCACCAACACTGCCGCCGCGAGCGGAAGCACGCCGGCTCGCACGGTCGGCGTGTCCGCGCCGCCCGCGGCGAACAGGTACACGGGATCGAAATAGTCCCAGTAGACCGAGATGCGTTCCTGGACGTTGTCGTAGTTGAGGAAGTCCTTGAGCCCTTGCAGCGGCGTCAATCGATGCGCGTCGTAGATCCGATAGCGCTGCACGTAGTCGGCGTAGATTGACGGATCTCTTGCCAGCATCGCCATGCCGAAGACGGTCGGGACGACGAATGCGGCCAGCACCGCGGCGGATGTCGACACCGAACGCTCGGTCCGTGTGTGTACCGGAATCAGAGTGACCAGTAGATAGACCGGCATCAGGACGATCGCCGGCGTGGAGCTGTAGCAGCCGACGCCCAGAATCAGGCCGGACGCGACCAGCCACCACCGGTTTAGATGGCGTTCGTACTCGATCACGCTGCACAGCCATGCGAGCACGAACGGTAGTGAGTGGAGCGCATCCGGAGCGGCGCGGCTCCAGAGCATGTAGGCGGGAGATGCGACGAGTACGAGCACCGCGGCCAACGCCGGCCAGCCGCGACGGCCCATTTTCAGGGCAACGACGCACATCAGGAACGCGGTGAGCGCCGTGAGGGTCATCGTTGCGGCTGCGGAAGGGCGAGCGTGTCGCGCAGATACGCGAACAACACCTCGGCCTTGACCGCGTTCGCGTTGCCGAGCGAATGCGCGCTCGCGCCCGGCATCTGCGACGGCCGCAGGTGCATGAACGCCTCGTAGGTGCTGACCACTGGTGTGCCGTCCGACATGATGCGCGCATAGAAGCGGTCGATCGCGCGCGTTCCCGCGTCGTAGAAGTAGTCGCTCTCGGGATCGGGACCGCACGCAGGGGGTGCATCGTTCAGGAAGAAGACGACTCGAAAGCGGCCTTGGCGCGCGAGCGCCTGGAATGCGCGAACCGCGTCCACCCAGCGGCCAAATCCCGGATCGCGCTCCATCGCCGGAATCGTCTCGGGATCCGGCTTCATGCCGCCGGCGCACTCGTGCTGCCGCACTTGATCGTCCGAGAACCGCTCGAACGCCGTCAGCTGTTGCTGCGGCGCTTGCGTCGCGTCTCCAGCCCGCGCCAGGAGGGCCTCTTCGGTCGCCAGATGCTCGACGCGCAGCTTGTAGTTGTTTGTTGTCGACAACTTCCATGCCGCGGTGAGGGTCAGCCGTTTATAGAGCTCCAGCGAGTACACATGCCGGCGCGCGAACGCCAGCGCGCGAGCGCCGAACCGGGCCAACGGCCCCGGCGACGGGATCGGGCGGTTGTCCATCAAGTCGTTCTCGAAGAAGCCGACGACCACGAGATCGGGCTGAAATCGATCGCCCACTTCGAGCAGTTGCGCCAGCTCCTGGCTCGTGTTGTAGCCGGGCACGGCCGCATTCCAGACCTGCCACTCGACATCGGGTCGCCAGGCTTTGAGCCGCTGTTCAACGAGATACGGGTACGTATGCTCGTAGATCGATCCGTGCCCGAACGTCACCGAATCGCCGAGCACCAGAATGCGGAAGGTGTTCGGCTTCTTGGCGAGCGCATACTCGCGCGGATCGCGCAGCTCCAGGCTGTTGATGTGGACCGGCACGCCAGCGAACCATCCGGTGTAGTTCGCGGCCAGGCGTTGGCCGCGGACCGCGTCGCTCAGGAAGAAGCCCGGCGTGCCTCGGTACGGATCCCACGTAGATCGCACCCACGCCTCGACGAGGATCGCGAAGACTGCCGTGACGACGAAAACGGTTGGCAGCGAGATGAAGACGATCTTGCGAAGCCGCCGCTGCACCGTCACGCCGTGATTCTCACGATCAGCGCGATCGGCGAGCCGCCGCGATCGACGATCGTGTGCCCCACCGTGAAGCGTGACTTGAGCTCCGCCGACAGCACCGGATCGCGCGCGGGCACGATGACGATGCTGCCGGGCGCCAACGTCGCGGCGTCGCGCGCGTCCAGATATCGCGTCCGCGCGAACAGGTCATCCCGCTGGTGCTTGTACAGGTAGAAGCGCCACCGGGCCGCCCCGTAGTCGAGGCTCGGACTCAGATAGACCGCGGGCGCTTCGCTGACGGCGTCGGCCGCGATGACGGCGTCGGCAATATCGCGGAAATCGAACGGATCGAAAATGCCGGCGACACGCTGCCGGTAGTCGCCGAGATAGTCGCGATAGAACATCCCGAACTGCAGCGGGATGAGCAGGCCGCAGACCACGGCCACGTAGCGCGCCGGCCCCCGCTGCGCCAGCAGCGCCGATGCGCCGGCCGTCGCGACCAGAGCGGCGAAGGGCAAGAGCATCAGCTCTCGATCCGAACAGTAGCGCTCGTTGACGACGAGCGCGGCCACCGGCGCGCAGACGAGTCCCGCCAGCAGGAGCGCCTGCACCGGCTCCCGGCGCCTGCGCCACAGGTGAGCGACGCCGGCGGCGAGCAGAACCGCGACTGGTGCGAGCAGGACGCCGACTCGCCGCGTCGATTCGATCGTATTCGAGCTGCCGGCGAGGAACAGATAGGCCGGGTTGAAGTAGGACCACGCGAGAGACACGCGATCCAGCAGCGGGTGGAGATCGAATCCTCCAGCCTTCGGCGCGCCGCCAGCCAGACCGTAGCGATTGAGCGTGTCGCCGAGCATTCCGGGATGCAGCCAGATCCAGACGGCGAACGCCGCCAGCGCGATCGCGAGTCCGGCACTGGAGACGAGCGCCGCCGCGGCCGGACGCTCCGCGGTCTTGTACGCGAGCATCCAGGTCACGAGCAGGTACAGCGGCATCATCACCCACGCCGCGATGTAGCTGTAGAAGCCGGCGCCGAGCAGCGCGCCGGCGAGTGCGAGGAGCTGGAGCCGGCGGCCGCCAGTCTGCACGAACGTCACGACGCACAGCAGCCAGCCGAGCGCGAACGGCACCGTGCACAGGTAGTCGAGCGCGAGCCGGCTGTAGACGACGTGCGCGGGAGTCATGAGCAGGAGCGCCGCCGCCAGGGCGGCCTGCCAGAGGTGCGGGAAGACACGGCGCGCCACGAGAAAGAGCAGGACAATGTCGAGCGCGGCGATGACGGGCATGGGCGCGCGCACCGCCCACTCGTCGACGGGCAGCACCTTGAAGGACGCCGCGACGAGATAGAACAGCATCGGCTGGAACCAGACGGCGCCGTGCCGCTCCGGGGCGACCGGGTCGATCACGTTGACGAACAGCGGCAAGGCGCGGCCGTTGAAATCCCGTCCGGTCGCCGCGAGCGCGCGCGCTTGAACGGCGAATTGCGCTTCGTCGCCGCTCAAGTGCATCGGGGCCTGATCCAGGCGATAGAACGACAGTGCCGCGGCCATCGCGGCAAGACCGATCACAAGGACGACGCTGGACGATCGACTGCGACTGGCGTTCACGCGGACGCCATATTGTAGCTGGCGCTTCCGAGTCCCGGACCAACCGTAGCACCGTGGCGCAACCCGGGCGCTTACGCAATAATCGTCGAGCCTTTCTTGCCGATGCGCCGGATCGCCATCGCTCTCGCCATCGCCGCCGCATCCGCGTCGATCGTCGTGGTGTATACGGCCCGACTTGCGGACGTGCCGCCGCATCTCGGGCACGACGAAGTGCTGTTCGCGCTGAACGCGCAGAGTATCGCGGACTCCGGCACCGGCATGGATGGTGCGCGATTCCCGCTGCTCTTCAGCGACGGCGCCCTCGGTCCGTACGGCCGCGAGCCGCTCAGCATCTACGCCACGGCGCTGGTCCTGCGGACGATTCGCCGCGACGACGTCGCGGTCCGGCTCGCCAGCGCGCTGGTCGGCCTGCTCGACGTCGTTCTCATGTACTTCGTCGCGCGCCGGCTGTTCGGTGCCGCGATAGCCGCGGCGGCGGCACTGCTCCTGGCGTGCGCGCCGGCCCATGTCTTCTACGGCCGCGAAGGCGTCGAAGTCGTCTACATGCTGCCGTTCATTCTCGGCTGGCTCTCTCTGATCCTGAGAGCGGCCGAATCATCCGGGCCGCGGCAATGGGGCTGGGCGGCCGCGGGCGCGGCGATGCTCAGCCTGTCGATCTATGCCTACAAAGCCGCCCAGATCGTTGCACCCGCGTACTTGTGTCTGACGCTTGCTTTCCTCACGGACTGGGGCAAGCGCCTGCGAACGGAGCGGCAGGCGTCGCTGGCGATCGCCGGTGTGTCCATCGCCGCCTTCGCGGCTGTCGGCTTGCCGTACGCGATTGCGGCCATGTCGCATCCCGAGCGCTACGCGAAATTCTCGTCGACCTATGCCGTCGGCGATCCGAATCTGTCGTTCCTCCAGAACCTGCACGACTTCCTGCGATACGAGAATCTCGGCGA
>Ga0081539_10006171_pt1 | contig 11661 bp, 14 predicted proteins | sample TabmetS4T2R2_FD_71023 | JGI IMG/M metagenome (GOLD analysis project Ga0081539, IMG submission 71023) | Tabebuia heterophylla rhizosphere microbial communities from the University of Puerto Rico - S4T2R2 | ecosystem: Host-associated > Plants > Roots > Rhizosphere ...
GCACGGGACGCCACGGTGGCGATGACACCCCGCGATTTCGCTGCTGTACCAACGGCTTCCGCCTCGGTTCCTGCGATGGTCGCAGTCGTGACGCCGGCCCGCGAGGCGATGAGCTGCTGGTTGCTGCGGATGAGCTGCCGATTCACGGCGATCTCTGCCGCCTTCATCGGCAGGTTCGCGAGCTGTGCCACGTTGGCCGCGAGGACGGCTGCCTTGTAGGCGACGAACCCCGCGATCAGGAACGGCATCGCCTTGGCCAGTAGGTCCGCGTGATCGGCCAGTACGGACATCGCGATCCCGGTCACCGTGAGGGTGTCCGCGAGCCCGGACCCTCCGGCCGAGCCCAGCGACGTCAGGGACGTGCCGATGCTCTTGAGGGCGGCGAACGACTGGCCGAGGTCGGCCGAGGCGTTGAACCCGTTCTTGGCGATGTCGGTGAAGAACGCGTTGACCTTCGGGGCGTACTGCGAGACCAGCACGTTGAGTGCAGGCAACACCTTGTCCCGGAACGCGATGGCGAGCGCCGTGACGCCAGGCAGGAGCGCCGTGCCGATGGTGGCCGAGAGGTTGGCGACGCCGGCCTGGTTGGCACGCATGACGTTCGCCAGGCCCCCGCTGGTCCGGGCGAAATCACCCTGTGCCCGCGCGGAGTCCTTGACGATGATGGCGTTCACGGCGAGCGCCTTGTCCTGAGCCGTGAGCTCCTTCGCAGATCGCTTGTGGGACAGGGCGAGTGCCTCGGTCTCGACCCGCGCGGCGGAGATGTTCGGGATGAGCCGCTGGAGACTGTCCATCTCGCCGCGATAAGCGCTCGCGATGGAGTCGGCGACCGTTGCCACGTCAACGTTTGAGAACGATCCGAGGTCGGCCGCTACCTGCAACGTGGACTTGCTCAGCTTGGTCGCCTGGTCGACGCCGAACCCTAGCTGCCTGAACATGTCGCCAAAGCCCGAGCTTGCCTCGAGGGCCGCCTGCTGCGACAGGCCGAGGTTGCGGTCGGCGGTCTTGGCGAACGCGATGATCGACCCCGCGCCGTCCCCGAAGATGACCTTGGTCTTGCTGGTCGTCTCGTTCAGATCGGATGCCGCTCCCACGGCGGTCTTGAGGTAGCCGGCGACGCCCCGGATCGCTTGCGAGGCAGCAGAGATCGACACGGTCGCCACGGCGACGGCCTTGAGCCGTCCTACGGTCCGAGAGGCCGTGTTGCTGTAGTCGGTGAGCTTCGCTGTCGCGGTGCCGTAGGCGTTGCGGGCGAGCCGGTCGTACTCGTCAACCTTGGCGTTCACCTTCGCCAGGGACTCGCGTGCCTCACGGCCGAGCGCGGCATAGTCCCTCGCGGCGCCCCGGACGGCTTGTGTGTCGACCGACAGCCGAGGCGCCCGCAGCCGGCCCAGCGACCGCACCGCGCCGACGATGCCGGTGAGCTCACGCCGTGCCCGGACAGCGTTGACCGTCACGGAAATCCGCACAGGAACCGCCACCGGTCAACTCCTCTACTGGCTTGCTTGCCTCTGTGCCTCGCGTAGCGCGTCGTACAGCGCGTGCCGGTCGGCGAGCGTCAGGCGGGCGAACTCTTCCGGCGAGATCCACGCGCCGAGGCTGACGACCGCGCCGGCCCACGCGTCTCTGAGTCGTCTTTTCCCATGTCCCGCGGGGACTCCTCGTCATCGGTGCCGGACTCCCAGCCGCAGACGGGGCAGTGCGTCAACGGCTGGTCGGCCTGGTCCTTGGGCTCCGGCGCGAAAGAGTTGTCCATCTCGCCGAGCTTCATCCGCTTGACGGCCTGCCACGCGTCGGCGGTCTTCATGCCCTCGCGCCGCTTGCGTGCCCACAGCAGCGACAGCGTGAGAGTCGTGCCCGTGAGGTCGCCGAGGTCGCGGCCCCAGTAGTCCTCGATGCCGCAGATCTCGAACCCGTCCAGGTCTTGGATCGCTTCCGACAGCCGAGGCTTGGTTTCGTCCGTCTCAGTGGTCTCGTCGCTCATCCCAGTCCGTTCCGCCTCACGTCGTCCGCTACGGCGCGCTCGATCTCGCGTTGCGCGACGTCGGTGAGGACTCGGTCGGCACGGCGCATGAACGGATGCGCGGGCATCCGCCGAGTGCCGTAGGCGACGTACGGCGAGTAGGTAGCGGTAGCGACCACAGACGCCCGTGTCCGGCTCGACTCGGCCCGCACCGACCGGGACAGCCGGCCCGTCCTCCTGGGGGCGCTCAGACGGGCTTGTGCGGCTGCCTGACGGGCGATCGTGGCCATAGCCGGCCGCAGGTCCCCCAACGCGCCCGCGAGCCGCTCCAACGCCCGTACAGCGTCGGAGACATCGACCTCGACGTCCGCCACGTCCTCGGCGCGTGGCTACGCGGTCTCGTCCAGGACGGGCTTGGCGAGGAACTCCCAGGACACCTCGGTGGTGAACCGAGCCGTCGCGGACTTGTTCGCCTCGCCACCCAGCAGGGTCCCGTCAGGCCCGGACATGACCACCGTGCCGGCGAACGTCGGAGTAGTCGCGCCCGGCGTCGTGCCGCCGTTGGGTCGAACGATCACGTCGACCTCGTCACCCGCGCTGTCCCACATCTTGCGCCACAGGGACGCCGAGCTGGTGTCTTGCTTGAGGGTCATCGTCAGGACGTACTTGCGCGCCCCACCGGCGGCGGCGTTCGCGAACGACACGAAGTCGCTGTCGGACTCGGCCGAGTCCACCCGGACGACGCTCACGGCGTCGCTGTAGTCGGTTCCGTCCACCGAGAGCTTCAGCGCTCGGGTGCCAAGTTCCGGCATGTCTTGCTCGCTCTCTCAGCTCTCGATCAGGAATGTCGCGACGGCGCAGTACAGGTCCGTGCCATCGACGGTGGTGATCTGCGGTGTGACGGTTACGGGGGTGGCGCCGGCCTTGGCGCCGATGACGTCGACCAGGTCGACCGCGAGCTCATCCAGGCGTCGCTGTGCCTCGCCCTCCTCCTGGGAGAGTGCGAGGACGAGATCGAACGTCGCCATGCAGGTGGCGAACGTGGACGGCTCCACCTGCCGCAGGACCAGCCACCCGTCACCGGCCTTCGCGACGTTGGGTCGATGCGCGTACACCCGCACGCCCTGGTTGCCCACCGTCAGCGCGCCGTCGAGCGCATCGGCAGTCCGTTGCCGCGTCTGCGCCAGCTCGCCCACTACGCGACCACCCAACGCTTGTGTGGTGCCTCGAGGCGCGCGATCTCCCAGTCGGTCGACCCGACCCGCACGACGGCGACGTCGGAGACCGACAGACCGAGCGGCGACCGGCGCAGCGCGAGCGCCCGCGCGACTCGACGCCGCAGCGCCTCGCCGAGATCGGCCGGCCATTCGTCGTCGTCTTCGGGGACGATGCAGGCCCGGGCTTGGCTGGCGCGCTCGGCCTCGAGGACGCGCGCGACCTCCTCGTCGGACCACGAGGAGATCCCGCAGTCCGCGAGGTAGGTCAACAGGTCATCGACCGTCGGCGCCGGCATCGATCAGGCTCAGGCCGCGTAGTCGATCCGGATCACGTCGGCGGTCCGCGTGACGAACTCCGCGTGGTAACCCCAGATGCCGATGTCCACGGACTTGACGCGGACGTTGAAGTCGAAGCGGCGCGGGGCCGTCGCGAACTGGTAGACCGACGTCGGCACGAACAGGTAGCTGTGGTCGGTGAGCCCGTACGCCGGCACGCCGCTGAGGCCACCGACGGACACCCGACCGAACCCCGTGCTGATCTGCCCGTCGGCGTTGCTGGGCGCGATCAACGGCAGCAGCTTGCGCCCGTCGGCGTCGGCGGCGTTGGCGAGCGCGGTGAACAGGTCCTCGTTCAGCGCGAGCGCGGAGAACCGGTTGCCGCCCCGGCGGAACTGGGCGGCCACGAGCTGCCCGGTGATGCCGTTGACGACGTCCGCGTCGCTGCCGTTGATGTCGACCGGGGTGAGCGTGAGGCCGTCGAGCAGATCGCCGATCTTGGCCTCGAGCTGCTCGAAGTAGCCGGCCGTCATCTCGCGCCACACCAGCGTGTCGATCGCGGGGTTGCCGCCGCGGTCCCACGCCTCGCGGTTGATCTCGGCCTTGCCGGAGATCGCAGCCGGCGTGATCGTCTGGTCGGTGACTGTGAACGATCCGGGGGTCGGCTCGGTGCCCTCGGTGTGGTCGCCCACCAGTCCGGCCGAGGTACCGAACTTCGGGATGGTGAAGGGGTTGCCGTCCGTCAGGGTGCCGCCGGAGACCAGCGAACCCAGCGGGCGCGTGTACCGGAGTTGGTCGACGTAGAGGTCCGGCCTGTTGCCCTTCGGCGACAGCGCGCCGACGTTGCTGGTCGACACGGCGAACGTCGCGGCGAGGTGCTGGTCCAGGCGCGCCTTGGCATCGGCGTCACCCCGGTGCGCGTCCCGCAGGTCGGCCACGAACCCGTACCGGCCCGGCGTCCCGTCGAACCGGTACAGCGGCTCATCCCGCGTCACCGAGGCCATCGGCACCGGCTGCGGCACCGGCCCGTTCGTCGTCGCCGGCTGGTTGCTGGCGAGCGCGAGTGCGATGCTCTCGCCGAGCCGGGCGGCGTCGAGGTTGAGGGTCACCGGCTGCGGGGCGACCTCGGGGTCAGCGGTCACGGCCGCAACTCCTTCTGTAGCAATGGATTCGTCGCTGAGTGCGACGGAGTCGATGAGTGCGCCGCGGAACGCCGGAACCGGCGTCATCGACAGCTCCTTGCCGTCGGCGCGGGCCACGTCGAGGACGCCGTCCTTGCCGAGGCGGGCGTCGTCGGGGCCGATGTCAACCCCGATGCTCAAACCGAGAACCTGGTCACTGGCCAGAACCAGCGCCTCGTCGCCGGCCTCGGTCTTGGAGATCGCGAGCTCGACCTCGAGCCCGCGCTCGGTCCACTGCGAGCTCACAAGGCGCCCGACAGGCTGGGACAGCGAGTGGTACATCAGGACGGGCACCCGTGCGGACCAGCGGACCGAGTCCTTGGCGAACCGGAACTGCCGACCACCTGAGCGCGCGGTCTCCCCAGCGGGCACGGCAACGCCGCGGATGCGCCGAGATACGAGGTCGGCGAACACCAGCTCAGGGCCGGCGGAATCGAGCGTGACGCGCTGCTGCACGCACTACGGGTCGGTCAGACGACCTCGGAATCGGACTCGCCGCTGGTCGCAGCCGGGATGGGTGGCCGGTCCTCGAGTGCCCGGATCTCGGGCTCGGTGTATGCCCCGACCTCGAGCCCGACCTTGTACGTGTTCATCCGGGTCAGGTCGTCGGAGCGCAGGAATCCGGAGAGGTTGAACTTGACGGTGTGGCCTCGAGGCGTGCAATCGGGCAGCGTCAAGCGCTCCTCGAGCGCGTGCATGTACCCGGCGAGGGTCATGTCGATGAACCACTTCCGCCGGTCGATCTGGTTCGAGTAGGTGCGGCTGGTGGTCGAGACGGACAGCTCCTCGGCATCGACCCCGGTGAGCCTGGCGACCTCCAGCACGGCGTGTTGCCGGGCAGCGATCAGCTCCAGCTCCTCCGGAGTCATGCGGTCGGTCTTCTCGACCGTGTAGGCACTCGGCACGTAGGCAGTCCCGCGCTTCTTCCGCGCGGCCCGCCACGCGGTGAGAACCTCGAGGATCGTCTCCTCATCGGGGTCGACCCCGTCAGCCGAGCGGAAGTACGTCGTCGGCTCAGGCTCATCCGCATACAGGGCAGCCGTGGTTTCGAGCTGGAGTAGCGCACGGATCGCACGCGCGCCGGTCCGCAGCAGAGGATCGTTCGGCGAGGTGAAGACGATGACGTCCTCGGCCCGGACCTCGCGCCCGTTCACCCAGATCTCGCGCGTCTCGGGGTCCTGCGACCACCGACCCACGTCGACCCTTTGAACGGCCTGCGGGAAGCCTGCCGAGGTCCGAAGCAGGACCAACCAGAGCGACGTTCCGTCGTAGAGGAGATCCTCGACGGTGCGGGTGATGGTGACTGAGCGCACCAGGCCGATCGGTGCTTCGGGCTGCTGCAACAGTGCGTGATCGACCTGGTCACCGGCCGCGTTCACGGCGTGGATCGGCAGCGTCCCGATGGTGCCGCAGATCAGGTCCCGCGCCCGCTTCACAGCCGGCACGCTCGACGCCTCAGCCCGCGAGATCCGCCCCGTCGCCTCACCGGCGACCAGCGCGTTCCAGGTCGCGAGGTCTTCACCGATCACGCTGAACCGCGCCCGCGCACCGGACTCGGGCGCCGAGGTCGTCTCGGCCATCGCGGCACGCGTCACGGTCGACGGCCGGAAGATGTCGAGGACGCTCACGCCCGAGGTGATCGGGCCTGCCAGCCCGGAATCGGACGCTGACGGGACGACCCTGGGACGGATCTGTCCCAGGCTCAGGCCGCGACGATCAGCCGGCCCGCGCTGGGCGCCGGCATCTGGCGCGCCAGCAGGACGGCCCCAGCAGCCGCGTAGGCGCCGCTGACGGGTGCGCCGACGTCCCGGCGGGCGAACACCCATCCCGAGCCCTTACGCATCCGCGTAGCGCCCGCCACGTGTTCGTCCAGCAGGGACTGCGACCCGTGTCTGAGCCTGAGACCTGCAACCAGGCTGGCGAACGCCTGGCACGCCTCGGACGGGTCGGTGAGCTTCACGGCCCGGTCGCCGGCCGCCGCGCGGATGTCCTGGGCGAGCGCCGCCGTCGGGCTCGAGGCGAACCAACCCAGCTTCCGCGGAGCGATACGCCCGATCAGCTCCGTGAGCTCGACCCGCGCCTCGCTCGGTGAGCTCCAGCTCGCCGCGAGCTCGACCCGCACGACGCCATCACCAGCCATTCCCGCGACCGCGAGCGAGGTATGCCCGTCGGGGCTCACGTCCACGGCAGCGGCCAACCGACCGCGCGCACTGTCGAGGGTGCCTGCCGCGTCGGCGCAGGACTGCCACGCGTCGAGGTCGATGACCGACTCCTCGCGCGCGGCGATCGTCTGGCACAACACCTCTGTCCGGAACTGGGCCGGCGGCAGCGTCCCGCGCAGTCCCTCGACGGCGGCCAGGGTCACGGTGTCGCCGAGCGCCGGCATCCCGTAGGCCCAGCTCCGCGGGTCGTCGATGTCGGCGCCGTCGGGTGCGCTGTACTCGGCGTAGTAGAAGTCCGTCGCCTCGTCGCCGACCTCCTGGTCCTGCGCGCGTCCCTTGGCCTGCAACGCATTCAACACCACCGAGGAGTCATGCTCACCCGCGCTGGAGAGTGCGAACACCAGACCCTCCGGCTGAGCCAACGTCATGGCCGTGATCGCCTGCCACGCCTCCCAGTCGGTCTGCTCGCGCAACTCATCCGCGAGGATCAGCGCGGGCGACAGGCCACGTGAGCGCCTGCTCGCGGACTTCACCAGGTAGCGGCGCCCGTCAGCGAACTCCAGCCGCTCCTTGCCGTTCGCGTGGTACACCTTCGCGGGCTCGAGGACGTCGTCGGCTTCCTCGATGATGTCGCCGGCCCGTAGCCACACCTCGCGTGCGATGTCCACGGTCTGCGCGGTGCCGACGACCAGCCGCACTCGGCGCCGGTAGAGAAAGTAGAGCGCCAGCAGACACGCCAGCTCCGACTTCCCGCACTGGCGCCCGACCACGAGTAGCCCGGTGCGGTAGCGCAGCCGGCCGTCGCGTAGCTCCAGCAGTCGCCGGCCGACCTCGGCCTGCCACGCCAGCAGCGGCCGGCCGATCACCTCGCAGAACGCCTCGAACGCGAACCCGAGCGTCGTGTCCGGCGTCAACGCGCCGAGCGGCGGCGTCGAGATCCGCGGCACCACGTGCCCGCGCACCTCGCCTGTCCCGCCTGCCGCAGCATCCGGCCCGATCGCGCTCACTCACGCGATGTCGAGCCGAATATGCGGAAATCCGAGAGAATCCGCGATCTTGGAGAGGGAGCGGCCAGGGCGAGCGGGCTGGGCGGCTCACCCTGTCGGGAGAATCGCTCGCTACCGGCCTGGCTTACTCGCTGGTCTCGATGGCGTTCAGAACCTCGTCGAGGAACTCGGTCCACTTCTTACCCTCGGGCAGGAACGACGACAGCAGCCAACCGCCCATCACGAAGCAGACGTCGGACAACTCCACAACGCTGACCACGTCGCGGACGGGCGTGTGGTCGGCGAGCGCGGTGAGGAACCTACGGGAGACGTGGGGATCGATATCGGCCCAGGACTCGGTGTCGGCGAAGTGCTTCAGCAGGGCGCTGATCTGCTCATCGTCGGGGCGGCCCTCGTGAATTGCGTGGAGTGCAGCGGCGTCGATCACGACGGCAAGTTCCAACGCTCGCCCCGTGAACTCGTCGCCTCGGTCCGCGATGTTCTTCAGCGCTGCATCGAGCCAGTCGCCCTTGCCGGCGACGGCTGCGCCGTATGCCTTGCGGACGGCGGGTTCCACATCCTGGTCAATTCTCATGTCAGTCCCTCTTGTCCGTGCGCTTCCGGGCCCGGCGCTGCTCCCAGCGCTTCTTCATATCACCAGCCAAAGCGACACCCCCGGTGAGACCCGCGCCGATAGCCAGGATGGACGGCGGGAGGTGCGCCAAGGACGACGCAACGCCCCACGCAGTGGCCCCGACTATCCCGAGAGTGCCGATGTTGTCCGACGACAGCGGACCGCCACGGGGCTCGACCTCGGGACTCGCCGCCTGCCTAGCACGTTCCGCCGCGCCCGAGGTGGGCTGGGGGCGCTTGCGTGCCGGAGCAGACGGCGCCGAGGAGTCCCGACTACCTCCCGCACCTCTTCAAGTGGAGTCCGCGATCGACTTCGCCGTGGCCATCACCTCGTCGGCACCATTACGAGCGGCCTCGATCAGGCCCCGCAGCGTCTCAAGCTCGTCCTTGACGGCGGTGAACCCCTCGATCAGGGACGGCGCGCCAGCGGCGTTGGCGTGGTCCAAGCCCGTATCGGCCTCGGACTCCGCCGCCTGCGTCCCGGCGGTCGCCTCCTCCAGCTTCTCGATCACGTTGTCGAGTGCGCCGATCACATCCTCGATCGCGGACATCTGCTCTCCCCGTTGCCGCTCGCTCCTCCGTGAGGATCGAACCCTACCGAATCGGGCAGCCGATCGTCGCGCATCGTCCCTTGGGCCGGGCGGCACGGCGCCCGAGGCCGCGTGACCCCGGGCGCCACCGATCCGCTAGAGCCGGATGATGTGCCCCTTGCACAGGCCGTACTCGGGGCCCGCCACGGGCTCGTCGCAGCCGTCGATCTCGCACGTGTCGTCGGTGCGTGGCATGTCCTCGATCATCGCCTGGTGCTCGGCGGGCGTGATGCAGTCGGGGCACAGTACGGTGGTGCCGTCGCCGACGGCCTCCCACTCGGTGAAGTCCGCCGACTCCTGATCTGGCGCAGGTCGCCCGCACCGGTCACAGTGCTGCTCGCTCATGCCTCGACCTGCGACCGGTACTCCTCGGCGGCGTCCACGAACCCCTGCCAGTAGGGCTCGCTCATGTCGAGGTCGGGCATCTGCCGGTTGTTCGCCCAGTGGCCGAAGCTGTGCCCGTCCCAGAGCTGGGGCACTTCCTGGTCGACCCAGGTGGAGACGTCGAGCAGCTCCCGCCAGCTCGCGACCTGGACCCAGTCGGCGGCGTCCGCGCGGCCTTGGGCGCGCTGGTTGTCGTCGTACTGCTTGCGGCTGGCGCGCAGCCGCTCGATGTTGTCGTCGGGCATGAGTGTCCTCAAGGAACGGGTGGGGCCTGCCCGGACGGCTTTCCCACCAGTGGTCTCAGTGCCGGGCTATTCGCTCCGGCTTGACCCACGACGACGACATGGGCCGACTGTATCCGAGTGTCGCGGCGTGAACGCCACTCCGATACGAGGACGCCACGAGGACGTGTGACGCCCGATTCCAACGGTGCCAACGAGTTGTGCGAGCTGGACTGCTCCACGTCGAGCACTTACCGGCCGACGAGGATGCCGTCCGCCTCGAGCGCCGCGCGCACGCTGACCGGTAGCGCGCCGAGCGCGAGCTCGTGGTCGAGCTCGTGGGGCAGCCGGCCGATCCGGCCCGCGTAGGCGCCCTCGGCGACGAGATGCTGTTGCGCGACGTCGTGCAACATCGCACCCGCGAGCTCCGGGTCGGCCCGGAAGCGCGCCATCCACTCGTCGGTGGTAGGGAACCGGAACGTGCCGGCGAGGAGCTGCCGCTGTAGCAGCGTCACGCGTTCCTGCCGCCCCTCGTCGCGCTGCACGCTGCGCACGTGCTCCGCGTGGTCGTCCCAGACGAGCTGCTCGCGCATGCCCGGGATGGACACTTGCCCACACGCGCAGCGGACCCAGAACGTGCCCCCGGCGCGCAGCAGCTCCACCCTCCGGTGTCCCTCGGGTGCCTCGGCGACCTCGTGCACTTCGCCCGAGCTGGCAAGCGCGGTGCGCAGCCTCGCCACGTGCGCCGCCGGGCGCAGGTCGTCCAACCGGACCTTGCCCTGGGTTCGCGCTCGGGTGCGCTCGCGTTGCGATTCGGCGGTCTTGCGGCAGGCGTGGCACTCCAGCCGCCGACCTCGATGCCAGGCGAACGCCGGCCCGGGCTTCATCTGCTGGCAGGTCCGGCACTCGTACGTGATCTTGAGTGCCTGGATCTGGTCCTTCACCGAGGACTCGGTCCGCCCGAGGCGACGCGCACACTCGGCACGGCTCACGTCCGCCCGCCGTAGCCGGATCAACTCCTCGACCTCGGCGGTCGTCCAGTCCGGGGCGTTGAACGTGGCCTGCAACTCGACCACCCGCCGTTTGGTGGCGCGCGGCGTGCGACCCAACGCGGCGGCGACCTCGGCCACGCTGGCACCCTGGCGCCGCATCTCGACCAGCCGGGCGACCTCGGCACTGGTCCACGGCCGCGCGGGAGGCGCCACCGGCCCGCGTAAGAGCCTGACGCGCATCTCCACGGCCCCAGCGGTCCGCCCGAGTTTCTGGCCCGCCTGCGCGGTCGTCAGGCCCTCGCCGAGCAACCGGACCAGCTCGCGCTCCTCGTCTTCGCTCCAGCGCTCGCCCACCACGCGAGGGCATCGGCACCACGTCCCCCCGACTGCGCTCCCGCTGTGCTCCTGCTGGGGAACGGCCGATGCAGCGTGAGTTGTCTCTTGTTCTGCTGCGGCGTGGGCATCGCAATCCGCGTCACCGGTCGGGACACGGGGACGCGGGGTCTGACGGCCCGCCGCGCGGTTGCTTGCCCCGCACTGCGGGCCGTCGCCTATCTCTGGCCAGAACGACGGCCCTACTCCGGCCGGCTACTCGGCCGGCTGGTTCAGCCTCGCCAGCTTCTGCGCGTGACGCATCCGTAGCCCAGCCTCGCGCCGTGCCCTCAGAACGTCCCGCAGCTCCCGCTGACGCGCCTTGCGCGCTTGCGCCTCCACGGCCCACGCTGGCAGCTCGACCGGCCGCACGCCCTCCACGTCTTCCGGCTCGCGCATGGCCGCTGCATCGGCCATCCCCGCTGCACAACGGCATCACTGGCTGCCACGCCTTCGGCGCGGCATTTCACCGGCACTTCGTGCCGGCGACCAGAACACCGCTCAGGACGTGGCCGTGGCCCACAGGGCCACGTCCCCGTCCGCCGCTCGTTCTGGACTCCCCGGCGGTGACGCCTGCGGCGCCATGGCTTATCAGCTAAGCCTCGATCCGTGGGCCGGGGTCGTTGCTGACGGGCTAACCACCTGGTGATCTTGGTGTGGTGGGTGGGCGTGGCCGTTCGGCTG
>Ga0081539_10006172_pt1 | contig 11658 bp, 12 predicted proteins | sample TabmetS4T2R2_FD_71023 | JGI IMG/M metagenome (GOLD analysis project Ga0081539, IMG submission 71023) | Tabebuia heterophylla rhizosphere microbial communities from the University of Puerto Rico - S4T2R2 | ecosystem: Host-associated > Plants > Roots > Rhizosphere ...
TACGCGCGCGCACGCAGAGGCGGCGGCGCTCGTTCCCAACGCGGACGTCGTCGTCGAGCCGACGTTCGTCACCGACGTCATGCCCGGCGGGCACGACGTGCTCGCGTGCGGGCCCGAGCCGATGCTCGAGGCGGTGCGCGCGAGGGAGCCGACCGCGCAACTCGCGTGGGAAGCGCCGATGGCGTGCGGCTACGGCGCGTGCTACGGCTGCGCCGTCGAGATCCACGGAAGCTGGAAGCGTCTCTGCGTCGAAGGACCTGTCCTGTGCGACTCGTCAACGCGAGCGGCTGCCTCGACGCGCTGACCGCGCCGGACACGGCGCGCGCGCTCGACGCGTTCGTGACGAAGACCGTCACGCCGCTGCCGCGCGGCGGGAATGCACCCGCGCGGATCGCGGAGACGGACGGCGGCATGCTCAACTCGATCGGGCTCGCGAATCCGGGGCGCGACGAATTCGTCGGCCAAACGCTTCCTCGCCTGGCGGCGCTGGGCGTGCCGATCTGGGTGTCGGTCGGCGGCTTCGGCGCGCACGAGTACGCAGAGACCTGCGCGGCGCTCGACGAGCGTGGCGACGTCGACGCGATCGAGCTGAACCTCTCCTGTCCCAACGTGGAAGAGGCCCCGGAGTCGGCGGCCGAGATCGTCGCCGCCGCTCGCGCCGCTACGCGAAAACGGCTCTACGCCAAGCTTTCTCCCGCCAACTGGGACGTCCCCGAGGTCGCCCGAGCGGTGGAGGCAGCCGGAGCCGACGGCCTCTCGCTGGTGAACACGATCCGCGGTCTCGCGCTCGACGAGCGTACGCTCGCGCCGTGTCTCGGCACCGCGACCGGCGGCTACTCCGGTCCGGCGTTGAAGCCGATCGCGCTCGCCGCGGTGTACGCGTGCCGGCGTGTGACGCAGTTGCCGATCGTCGGAATGGGCGGTGTCATGAACGGGCGTGACGTGCTCGAGTTCGTCGCGTGCGGTGCGAACGACGTCGCGCTCGGCACGGTGCTGTTCGCAGATCCGGACGCGCCGGCGCGCGTGCGCGACGAGCTCGCTGCAGAGTTGAGCGCGCACGGTTTTGTCAACGTAGACGACGCGTTCGCATGCGCGCACGACGAGCAATCACCGGTTCGAGTGACGCGCGCGTTGTCGGCGATGTAAACGCGCACCGACGCCGTTGCATGCGCGCGGGACGCTGTTAGACTCACGCGCTCATGACCCCCGCGGAGACCAAGGCCCAGGCACCCGCCCGGTCGCGCGATCAACGGATGGAGGCTCTGAAGCGGGCGAACGACATCCGGGTCCGGCGCGCGAAGCTCAAGAAGGACTTGAAAGACGGACGCGTGAGGGTGCAACAGATTCTCAGCACCCCTCCCGACTTCGTCGAGACGGCCAAGGTCTTCGACATCCTCATGGCGGTTCCCAAGTTCGGTCGTGTGAAGGCTGCGCGCTTCTTGAACCAGTGCCGCATCAGCCAGTCGAAGACCGTCGGCGGCCTCTCCGACCGGCAGCGCGCGGAGCTGGTTGGTCTCTTCGACCGGCACTAACGGCGGCGAGCGACCGCTCCCGGTCTTCGTCGTCACCGGGCAGTCGGGGGCGGGCAAGGGAACGCTGATCAAGCGTCTGCTCGCCGAGTTCCCCCAGCTCGAGCTCGCCGTGTCGGCCACGACGCGCGCGCAGCGCCAGGGCGAGATCGACGGCGTCGACTACCGCTTCCTCTCGGAGGACGAATTCGACCGCCGCGTTGCCGCAGGCGACTTCCTGGAGTGGGTGCACTACGTGGGACATCGCTACGGGACGCTGCTCTCCGAGGTCGAGCGTCTGCGCAATGCAGACAACGCGCCGGTGCTCGAGCTCGAGACGGAAGGGGCGCTTTCCGTCGCCGAACGTGTCCCGGGCGCGATCACGATCTTCATCACGGCGCCGCTCGACGAGCTCGAGCGCCGGCTGCGCGGCCGCGCAACCGAGAACCCGGGCCAGATCGAGGAGCGGATCCGCGCCGCGCGGCGGCAGCTCGACGTCGCCGAACGCTTCGACCACGTCGTCGAGAACGACGATCTCGAGCGCGCGACCGCAGACCTTTCCGCGATCGTCGAACGGGCCTTGCACGCGGCCGCTACCATGACCGGGTGATCCATCCCCGTATCGATGAGCTCACTGACCACGTCGACTCGCGCTACGCGCTCGTGATCGTCGCGGCCAAACGGGCTCGCCAGATCAACAACTACCACCACCAGCTGGGCGAGGGAACGTTCGACGACTTCCCGCCCCCGCTCGTCGAGTCGCGCTCGAAGAACTACTTGACGATGTCCCTCGAGGAGATCTCGGAGGGCAAGCTCAAGTACTCGTACGCCAAGCGCTAGCGCGCTTGGGCGCTTCGCCCGAAATGCTTCGCATTTCGGGCGACGGTAGACCGCATGCGCGCTTCGCGCGCGTGCTTTCGGCGCCCGTTCGGCGTTTCGGGCTACGTCGAAGGCGGGTGAGCAGCCCGGCTCAGCCGGGCTGCCGACGGATTGTTGGTTGTGGGGCAGAATCTCTTCATGGCGAAGATCCTTTTGGGGATCACCGGGGGGATTGCGGCCTACAAGGCGTGCGAGCTGATCCGGCTGTTCGTCAAGGACGGGCACGACGTCGTCCCGCTGCCGACTCGTGCGGCGGAGGAGTTCGTCGCGCGCAAGACGTTCTTCGCGCTCGCGCGCCGCGCCGAGAGCGACGATCCGTATCCGCATCTCGATCGGGCCGACCTGCTCGTCGTCGCACCGTGCACGGCCAACACGCTCGCCAAGCTCGCACACGGCTACGCGGACGACGTCCTCAGCGAGGCGGCGCTCGCGCATCGCGGGCCGATCCTCGTCGCACCGGCGATGAACGCGCGCATGTGGAGCCACGAGGCGACGCAGGCGAACGCGCGCACGCTCCGTGACCGAGGCGTCGAGCTGATCGGGCCGGAGGAAGGCGAGCTCGCCGAGGGCGAGACCGGGGTCGGGCGAATGACCGAGCCCGAGGAGATCCACCGGCGCGCGACGCAGCTGCTCGCGCCGCCGCAGCTCGCGGGGAAGAAGGTGCTCGTGTCGGCGGGCGGCACACGGGAGCCGCTGGACGCGGTGCGCTTCATCGGCAACCGCTCGTCCGGACGCATGGGCGTGGCGCTTGCCGAGGAGGCACGCCGGCGCGGCGCCGACGTGACGCTGCTCGCCGCGAACCTGGCGGTCGCGGCGCCGCACGGCGTGAACGTCGTCACCACGCCGACCGCCGCCTTGCTGCACGAAGCCGCGCTCGCGCACAGGGACGCGGACCTCGTGCTGATGGCCGCCGCGGTCGGCGACTACGCGCCCGAGCCGGCACCGGACAAGCGGCCGAAGTCGGACGCGCCCTGGACGGTCGAGCTGCAGCCGACGCGGGACGTCGTCGCCGAGCTCGCGTCCCGCCGCACGAACGGCCAGGTGATCGTGGCCTTCGGCGCCGAGCACGGCGAGGCCGGGCTGGAGCGGAAACGACGGATGCTCACAGACAAGAACGTGGACCTCGTCGTCTACAACGACGTATCCAGAACCGACGTCGGCTTCGACGCGAAGGAGAACGAGGTGGTCCTGATCACGCGGGCAGGGGAACGGCGGGTCCCGAAGGCGCCGAAGGCGCGGATCGCGGCCGAGGTTCTCGACGAGGCGCTGGAGCTGCTCGATGGACGCCAGCGCTAGGCCCGTCGACCGCGAGGCGGCGGCGCGCACGATCGGGGAGGTCGTCGACAACGTCGCGCGCGTCGTGCACGCGGAGGCGGAGACGCTGCGCCTGGTGGTGCTGTCCCTCGTCAGCGAGGGACACCTGATGATCGAGGACTTTCCCGGGGTCGGAAAGACGATGCTCGCGAAGGCGCTCGCGCGCTCGCTCGACTGCACGTTCTCGCGCATGCAGTTCACGCCCGACCTGCTGCCGTCGGACATCACCGGCGTCAACGTCTTCGACCAGCGCACGAACGAGTTCGAGTTCCGCGCCGGGCCGATCTTCGCGAACCTCCTGCTGGTCGACGAGATCAACCGCGCTTCGCCGAAGACGCAGTCGGCGCTGCTCGAGTGCATGCAGGAGGCGCAGGTCACGATCGACGGCGTCACGTACGAGCTCGCGCGACCCTTCATGGTGATGGCGACGCAGAACCCGATCGAGTACGAGGGCACCTACCCGCTGCCGGAGGCGCAGCTCGACCGCTTCACGATGCGGATCGCGCTCGGCTACCCGCCGCTCGGCGAGGAGGCGAAGATGCTCTCCGAGCAGACGTCCGATCCGCCGCTCGAAGGGCTCGAGCCCGTCTGCACGGGCGAGGAGATGCTCGCGGTGATCGAGGAGGCCAAGGCCGTCTTCGTCGAGGAGTCCGTCAACCGGTACGTCGTCGCGCTCCTCCGCCACACGCGCGCGGACACCCGGCTCTACCTCGGCGCGTCGCCGCGTGCGGGGATCGCGCTGCTGCGGGTGGCGAAGGCGCGGGCGCTCGCCGGCGGCCGGGCCTTCGTCTCGCCGGACGACGTCAAGGCCGTCGCGTTGCCGGTGCTCGCCCACCGTCTGATCCTCGCGCCCGAGGCGCGGTCGGCAGGGCTGGACGCCGAGGACCTGATCCGCGAGGCGGTCGAGAAGACACCAGTACCCGTATGACGCGACGCGGACGCTTCGCGCTCGCGCTCGGCGTCCTCACGTACGTCGCCGCGTGGGGCTTCGGCTCGCGCGCGCTCTATCCGGCCGCGGTCGGGCTCCTGCTCGCGGTGCTGCTCGCGTGGCTCGCGGTGCGGATCACCGCACGCCCCGTCGAGCTTCGCCGGTCCGTGAAGGCCGAGCCGGTCGAAGGGGAGGACGTGCAGGTCGGCGTCCAGCTCGAGCTCGAGACGTCGCTCGCGCCGGCAGGCATCACGCTGGTCGAGCGCTACGCGCACCTGGGCGAGCGGCGCACACCGCTCCGGCGCGAGGGGAGCCACCTGTGGGCGCGCTACGTCCTGCCCGAGGTGCGGCGCGGCCGATACCGGATCGACGCGGCGGCAGTCGTCGAGGATCCGTTCGGGCTCGAGCGCATCGAGCTGACGCTCGAGCGTCAGCCGGCGCTCGTGGTCTACCCGCGGCTCGTGCAGCTCGACCGCCTCTTCTCGGACAGCGGCGCGCACGCGCGCGAAGGGCGGCGGATGCTCCTGCAACGGCCGTCCGGGTTCGACGTGCACAGCGTGCGCGAGTACGTCGAGGGCGACTCGCTGCGCAAGGTGCACTGGCGTTCGACGGCGCGACGCGGCCACCTGATGGTGAAGGAGCTCGAGGACTCGCCGCGGGACGAGCTCGCCGTCGTCCTCGACGCGCACGCCGCGAGCACGGCCGGCGAGAGCTTCGATGTCGCGGTGCGCGCGGCGGGCTCGGTTCTGCATTCGTACGCGCGCCAGGGGCGCCGCGCCGCCCTCGTCCTCGGCGGTGCGGAGCTGCAGGTGCAGTGCGTCCACGCGGAGGGTGACTGGCGCCGCGCTCTCGAGTTGCTCGCGGCGGCGGAGCCGGACGGCGACCTGCCGGCCGAGCGCCTGCTCGGCGGCGATCGCAATCCCGCGGGCCTCGCCCTCGGGCTGATCGTCGTCACCTCGCGACTGCCCGCCGGGCTCGTCGAACGGCTCGTCCAGCGATCGGCTGCACATCGCAGCACGGCCGTCGTCTATGTCGACGCGCCCAGCTGGAACGGCCGGCGCCGGACGGAGCCGCCGTTGCTCCGGCTGCAGGCGGCAGGCGTGGCCGTCGCCGTCGTCCGTCGCGGCGACAACCTGCGCAACGTGCTCGGGCCCGACACGCTCGCCGAGGCCGCCCATGCCTAGGGTGCTGCTCGCACTGGTGCCGGGGGTCGTGATCGTCCTCGACTGGCTGCGGCTCGAGCACCCGCAGCGAGACGGCGGTCGCGCGCTGGTGCTGGTCGCGCTTGCCGCGCTTCCCGCGCTCGGCCGCAACCTGCGTGAGCGGCTCGGCCTGCTCGCCGGGGCGATCGTGGGCGGACTGTCCGTGGCCGCGCGCGTCAGCCCGCGGGACGCGAGGCCGTGGGACGACAAGCACGACTTCTTCGGCCCGTTGGGCTCGCGGCTCGGAAACGGGCTCCTCGACTTCTACGACGTGCGCCTGCCGTTCGATCCGTATTTCCATCCGGAGATGCACGCCCTGCTCCTCGCCGCCGGCTTCGCCTTCGCCGCCGCCCTTGCGGTGGCGGTCGGTGCGCGCCGGCCGCTCGCGTCGGTGCTCGTACTGCTCGTGGGCGCCGGCTGGCCCGCGACGCTGCTGCCCGACGGGCGAGATCTCACCCGCGGCGCGGTCATCCTCGCCTGCGCGCTGCTGCTCCTCGCCGGGCTACGGCCCGATCCGCGTCGCACGTTCCTGCGCGCGAGCCTCGCGGGAGCAGCGCTCGTCCTCGCCGCGCTTGCGGTGTCGACGCAACCGGCCGTTGCCAAGAGCGGGTTCCTCGACTGGCAGCGATGGGATCCCTACACCCGCCCGGCGAAGGTCGTCGGCGTCCACTACGTCTGGAACGCACAGTACGAGGGCTTCTCGTTCCCGCGAAAGGTCACCACGGTCCTGAAGGTGAAAGCGCCGCCGCGCTCGGTCTACTGGCGCGCGACGACGCTCGACGAATACACGGGCGGCCGCTGGATCGAGGACCTGAAGCCGCTGACGCCGCAGCTGTTCGACGGCAAGAACGAAGTCGTGACGAGCGATCCTCTCGCTGCGTCGTCCGCGCTCGACTCCGGCGCCTGGACGCACGCGGAGGTCGAGATCGAGGCATTCCGCGACGACCACGTCCTCGCGCCGAGCGAGCCCGTCGCGTTCGGCCTCGACTTCAACGACGCAGCGTTCGCCCGGAACGGCGCGGTCATCGTGGGTGGCGGCCTACGCCGCAACCAGAAGTACGAAGTCTGGAGCTACCTGCCGAACCCGACCCCGTCCCGGCTCGCGCGGTCGACCGCGCTCTATCCGGACGACGTCTTGCCGTACCTCGCCGTGCTGCCCGGCGTCAGCACGCCCGCCTTCGGCACGCCGGACCGGGACGCGGCGATGACGAGCATCTTCACGTACCTGCCGTACGCGCAGTACTTCACGACGTACCGGCCGCTCTACGAGAGGGCTTTGGAGATCGTCGGTCGCGCGCGCAGCCCGTACGGCGCCGCGATCGCGATCGAGACCTGGCTGCGTCACACGGGCGCCTTCACCTACGACCAGCACCCGAAGGTGCGGTCGACCGAGCCGCTCGTCGACTTCGCGCTGAGGACGAAGCGCGGCTACTGCCAGCATTTCGCCGGCGCGATGGCGCTCATGCTCCGCTACGTGGGCGTACCGGCGCGCGTCGCCGCCGGGTTCACCAGCGGCAGGTACGACCCCGACTCCGGAACCTGGACGGTCACCGACCACGACGCGCACGCGTGGGTCGAGGTCTGGTTCCGGGGGTTCGGCTGGCTCCCGTTCGACCCGACGCCCGGCCGCGGCTCGCTGAGCGCACGCTACTCGGCATCGGCCCAGGGCTTCGATCCCTCGTTGGCGGCGCTGCTGGTGCGCGGCGCGCTGCAGCGGGTCCTCAGGCAGTACGACCAGCGGCACCACGCAACGGATCGCGACGCGATCGGCGGCGGCTTCTCGGCGGCCGACCCGCGCCGCGCCGGCGGCGACTCCGGAGGGGGCGCAGTGCACCGCGGCGGCAGCCTCGGCAAGCTCCTCGCGCTTGCGCTCGCCGGCGTCGTGCTTCTGATCACGCTTGCGAAGACCGCTCGGCGTCGCGCGCGCTACGCGACGAAGGATCCACGGCGGCTTGCATCCGCGTGTCGCGGCGAGCTCGTCGACTTCCTCGCCGACCAGGGGATCCGCATCCCCGCGAGCGCGCCGCCCGACGAGCTCGCGCGCCGGCTACGCGAACGGCTCGAGGTCGATGCGCGCCCGTTCGCGGCCGCGCTGTCGCATGCGCGCTACGGCCCGCCCGAGACGGCGACGCCTGCGGCTCGTCGCGCGCGGACCGAGCTCGCGGGCGTCCAGGCGCAGCTCCGATCGCGACTCGGCCGCCTGCGCCGCGCGCGCGGTCTCGTGTCGCTGCGGTCGCTCGGCTTCGCCGGCTAGACGGTGCACGCGGTCGTCATGGCGGCGGGGGAGGGGTCGCGCATGCGGCCGCTCACCGAACGCTGGCCGAAGCCGATCCTGCCCATCGACGGCCGTCCGGTGATCGCGCACGTCCTGCGCGAGTTGCGCGAAGCCCGCTGCGCCCGTGTCGCCGTCGTCACCGGCCACCTCGCCGAGCAGGTGGAGGAGCTGGTGGGCGACGGCTCGGCCTTCGGTGTGGAGATTGCCTTCGTGCGCCAGCCGCAGCCCGACGGTTCGGCCGACGCGGTCACGCGTGCGCTCGGCGCGGGCGCGGAGACGCCGGCAGTCGTTGTCGCTGCGGACACGCTTTTCGACCCCGGCGCACTCGCGCTCTTCCGGCGCGAGTGGGAAGCGAGCGGCGCGGTCGGCGCGATCGGCATCCGCCGCGGCCAGCCGCGAAGCGGAGGCAAGTCGACGATCGACGTCCGGGAGGGCCTTGTCGTCCGGGTCACGGGCGAGGATCCCGGGCGTGAGTTCACGCCGGCGCCGTTGTGGGGTCTCGGGGACGCGCTCGTCGACGAGCTCGAGGGTCTGCCGGGACCGCCGTACGAGCTCGGCGACGCGTACCAGCGCGCGATCGATGCGGGCGCGGAGGTTCGGGCGATCCTGATCGGCGGAACCCGCGACGTGACCGCGGTGTCCGACCTGGTCGTCGAGAACTTCCCGTACCTCTCGTAGCGCCTGCGTTACGGGCAGTGTGGCTGCAAGCGACGGCGGCCAAGCCGCCGTCGCGCGGCCTGAGACTAGGTCGCCTTGGGCGACCCTGTGGGTAGCGGCTACGGTGAGAGCTGCGATGAGCGAGCACGAGATCTACGACCTTTTTCAGCAGGGCAGGGCCCACCTGCGCGGCGGGCGAGCTGCGCAGGCGACGGTCGCGCTCGAGAAGGCGAAGCGGCGCGCGCCGGACAAGGCCTCGATCCGGGAGGCGCTGGGCATCGCCTATTTTCGGATCCACCGCTACGAGGAGGCCGAGTCCGAGTTCCGCGCCATGCTCGAGCTCGCTCCCACCGACGACTACGCGCACTACGCGCTGGGCCGCTGCCTCGAGAAGCAGGGACGCGCCCGCGAGGCGAACGGGCAGTACAAGCTCGCGAACGCGATGCGCCCGGGCAAGCACGACTACGAGTCGAGGATCAAGGATCTCTCGTAGCGCTCAGTGAGGTGAAGCGTCGGCCGCGTCGCCCGTCATGCGGCGGTCGTCCGTCCGACGGCTACTAGCCTGGCGGCGTGAGAGCCGTCGTCCAGCGTGTGGCACGCGCGGAGTCGAGGCCCGGCGGCACGATCGGTCCGGGCCTGCTCGTCCTGCTCGGCGTCGCCGAGGGCGACGACGAGGCCGCCGCCGACGCGCTCGCCGCGAAGGTGTCGAAGCTCCGGATCTTCGAGAACGCCGAAGGCAAATTCGACCGCTCGCTCGTCGACACCGGCGGCTCGGCGCTCGTCGTCTCCCAGTTCACCCTGATCGCAGACACCGCAAAGGGGAACCGGCCGTCCTTCGCGCACGCCGCGCCGCCCGAGAGCGCGGAACCGTTGTACGAGCGGTTCTGCGCCGCACTGCGCGACGCGGGCGTGCCCGTCGAGCAGGGCGTCTTCGGCGCGCGCATGGAGGTCGAGCTCGTCAACGACGGGCCGGTCACGATCGTCCTCGGGTAGCGCTTGCTACACTGACGCTCGACCACATTTCGGTAGTTTCGAAATGGGCCCTGCGGGCCCATTTTTCGTTTTGGCCTCACTACGCAGCCGCACGATGACCACACCACACGACAGGGAACGCGAGCTGACGCGCGAGATCGCGCGGAAGGTCGAGAACGCGCTGCCGGGCACCGAGGTGCTCGCCGTCGAGCTCAACGGCCCGGAGCGGTTCACGGTCTTCGTCGATCATCCTCAGGGCGTCGACCACGCCCTGTGCGAGCGCGTGACGAACGTGCTCCGCGAGTACCTCCGCAACTACGGCGTCGACGTGTCGTCGCCGGGTCTCGACCGGCCGCTGCGGACGCCGCAGCACTTCCGGAACGCGGTCGGCCACAAGGTCGCGTTGCGTACCGAGGCGCGCCGCCGCGTTCGCGGCGAGGTCGTCGACGTCGACGATCGCGCCGTCACCGTCCAGACCGCAAACGAAGCAGTGCACATCCCGTACGCCGAGATCGTGCGGGGCAACCTGATCCACGAAGGGTAGGAACAGATGTCGAGGGAGATCATCGAGGCCGTTCGCACGATCGAGCGCGAGAAAGGAATCGACGGCGACACGTTGATCCACGCGCTCGAGGACGCGTTGCTGGCCGCGTACAAGAAGACACCCGGCGCCGCGCGGCACGCGACCGTGGAGCTGGACGACGAGGGCGAGTTCCGCGTCTACTCGATCGAGATCCCGCAGGACCTCGAGGAGCGGCTGCTCGACGAGGCGCGCGAGCGCGCGATCGACGAGCTCGAGCGCCTCGAGGAGGAGACGGGCGAGAAGAACCACACGCTGATCTCGGACGACGACCTCGACCTCGACTGGGAGCAGGTTCCTTCGGAGCAGATGCGCCGCCAGGACGTCACGCCCGAGAACTTCGGCCGCATCGCCGCGCAGACCGCGAAGCAGGTGATCCTGCAGCGGATCCGCGAGGCGGAGCGCGAGATGATGTACGAGGAGTACATCGACCGCGTGACCGAGGTCGTCACGGGCATCGTCCAGCAGGCGGGCGACCGCAACAACGTGCTCGTCGACCTCGGGAAGGTGGAGGCGCTGCTGCCGCGCTCCGAGCAGGTCGACGGCGAGCGCTACGAGCAGGGCTCGCGGATCAAGGCCGTGATCACCGAGGTCCGCTCCGGGACGAAGGGGCCGCAGGTGATCCTCTCGCGCCGCGACCCCGAGCTGATCAAGACGCTGTTCGAGCTGGAGGTGCCGGAGATCGCCGACGGCCTGGTCGAGATCCGCGGCGTCGCGCGCGAGCCCGGCTACCGGTCGAAGATCGCCGTCGAGTCGCACGCGCAGGGCGTCGATCCCGTCGGCGCGTGCGTCGGACCGCGCGGCTCGCGTGTGCGCATGGTCGTGTCCGAGCTCCGCGGCGAGAAGATCGACATCATCCCGTGGAACACCGAGCCGGCGCGCTTTGTCGCGAAGGCGCTGTCGCCGGCGCGCGTGCGCGAGGTCTACCTCGACGACGACGGCAAGGACGCCACGGTCGTCGTTCCCGACGACCAGCTCGCGCTCGCGATCGGCAAGGAAGGGATGAACGCGCGCCTGGCCGCACGGCTGACGGGCTGGAAGATCGACATCGTCAGCGACACGGAGTTCGCCCAGCAGGAGGCCGACGCGGCCTTCGGCGGCGGCGGCGACGACGTCGACTTCTCCGGCCGGTGCGCGGCCGTGCTCGCGAACGGCAAGCGCTGCCCGAACGCCGCGCTGTCCGGCTCGCGCTTCTGCGGTGTCCCCGCGCACCAGGAGCTCGCGAAGATCGAGGCCGAGACGGGCGAGTACGCGCCCGGCTCGATCTCGCCCGCGACGGAGGCCGCCGAGGCCGCCGAGGACGGGTCGGCGGAGACCGACGGCGGCGAGCCGTCCGCGGTCGA
>Ga0081539_10006173_pt1 | contig 11657 bp, 14 predicted proteins | sample TabmetS4T2R2_FD_71023 | JGI IMG/M metagenome (GOLD analysis project Ga0081539, IMG submission 71023) | Tabebuia heterophylla rhizosphere microbial communities from the University of Puerto Rico - S4T2R2 | ecosystem: Host-associated > Plants > Roots > Rhizosphere ...
GATCGGGTCGCGGACCTCGATCCCCACGGGGATGCCCATGACGTGCTCAACCACGGGCGGCGTCGATCGCGGACTGCAGCGAGTCGCGGTAGCTCTCGCTCGTGTAGGTGGCGCCGCTGACGACGTCGATCTTCGCGCTGCCGGCTTTCAGCGCCTCCTCGCGCAGGATCGGCTCGGCGTGGGCGTTGATCGCCTGCGTCCGCGCGCCGTTGCCGCTCAGCTCGACGGTCTCCACGCGCGTGAGCTGCTTGCCCGTGAAGCTGACGCGCACCTGGATGATCGAGAACGGCGTCGTGACGAGCTGGCCCGTCCCCGTCCGCACCGGGCCGCTGACGGTCGCGGGGCGCGTGCTGACGCGACGCACCTCGGGCTCGGGCGGCGCGATCTTCGGCGGCGGGATGACCGGCGGGCGGCTGCGGACGTTGGCCAGCAGGGCGACGACGGCGGCGGTCGCGGCCACCGTGGGCACCGCGCGGCGCAGCACGGCGTTCATCCGAAGGCCTCGCTGACGATCTGGCGCGCCGGCACCCCCGCGCCGCGCAGGCTCGCGCGGGTGGCCTCGGTCATGCTCACCGGCCCGCACAGGTAGACGTCGCGCTCGGCGATGTCGGGCACGAGCGCGCGCAGCTGCGCGGACGACAGCCGCCCGTCGGCGCTGCGTCCACCGACCACGTAGTGCACCGGCGCGCCCCGGCGCGCGGAGAGGTCGTCGAGCTCGTCGCGGAACAGGAGCTCGTCTTCGCGCCCGGCGCGGTAGATGACCGCAACCTCTCCCGGCATGTCCTCGAGCAGCGCGCGGATCGGCGCGATGCCGACGCCGCCCGCGATCAGCACGGCCGCCGGACGCCGGCGCGTGGCGCGCGTGAGCCGTCCGAACGGCCCTTCGACGATCACCCGCGTCCCCGGCCGCAGCGCGGACAGCCGCGCGGTGTAGTCGCCCAGCGCCTTGACCGTGATGCGCAGGCGATCCTCGCTCGGCGCCGCCGACAGCGAGAACGGGTGCGACTCGGTCACGTGGCCGCGAGCGAGGAAGCGCCACTGAAGGAACTGTCCGGCGAGCGCCGGCAGGCGATCGAGGTGGCGACCGCCGATCTCGATCGAGACCACGCCGGGGGCCTCGGGGATGACGCGCGCGACGCGCAGGTCGTGGCGCAGCGAGCGCACGAGCGGCAGCACCACCCGCACGCCGAGGATCGCGGCGACCGTGGCCGCGTAGAGCGCCCACCAGTACGCGCGCGCGACCGGCTGGCGCTGGAACTCCTGGCCGGTGGCGAGCTGGTGGCTGAACGCCAGCGCGATCGCGACGTAGGCCAGCACGTGCAGCGCGTGCCACGTTCGATAGCCGAGCCTGCGGCGCACCGCCACGACCGAGGTGACCACGACGGCGATCAGCAGCCCGAGCCCGACCGTCGCGAGCAGGACGCCCGAGTAGTCGGAGAGCAGGTTGCCGGCTTCGCCGAAGACCCCGATCTCGTCGGCGATCGCATACCCGGCGGTGATCAGCACGGTGTGCGCGACGATGAGCGCCAGGCACACCGTGCCGTTCCAGCGATGCAGCGCCCCGGCACGGTCGAGCCCGAGCATGTCGACCACCGGCACGCGCGCGAGCAGCAGCAGCTCGACGAGCGCGAGGTAGGCCCCGAGCAGCCCGGTCACCCTGCCGAGGCTCGTGAGCGTCCCGGCGAGGTCGTCCATGTCCCCCAGCCCGCCCTGGCGCCACCACAGGCCGACGACGACGACCGCATTGGCCGCCACCAGCAGCGACAGGTCGAAGCCCTCGATCCTCCTCCGGGGACCCAAGCGGAGGCGTACTTTGCCACCGCGGGCGGCCGCGGGGCGCCGCTCAGCCGAGCTTGGCGAACACCTGCCCCACGTTCGCGTTGCCGAACGCCTCCGGAGGGAAGGGCCCGGTGGTCGGGCGCCGCTGCTGCGTGTAGCCCACGTCGATCCGCAGCGTCGCGTGACACCGGTAGGGGAAGTAGAGCGTCCTGCTCAGCACGGTGCCCGCTGCGACGTCCCTCGAGAACGAGCCCATCGTCGCGTACGTGCAGCCCTTGCCACGGCGCAGGGCCGTCGCGGTGATCGTGTAGTAGGACCGCGCGTCGGCCGCCCGGCGGGCGCGGAAGACGATCGTCACGCGCCGCTGCGCGGGCACCGGTCGCACGCCCTGCGGCTGCTGGCGCTTGCGGAACGGGTGCGCGGGCCGCTTGCCCACGTGCACGCGGATCGTGGTAGCCAGCTCGGCGTGGGTCACCGGCGGCAGCTTCGGTGCGACGTAGCCCTTCAGCGGGCAGCGCCGTGCGCCCCCCAGCCGCCGCGGGTTGCCAATGCGGCAGACGCTCCCATCGCGGTATTCGACGCTGTGCAGCCCGGTCGCCGGCGTCACGCCGGACGAGAAGTACCCGATGTTGCTGCGCTTGGGGTTGGTCCGCAGCACGAGGAGATAGGCGCCTTCGGCGTCCGTGACCGCTTGGCGGACGACCTTGCCACCCGGGCCGACGTACGTCACCGCCTTGCCCTGCGGCCCGAGGAGCCCGAAGTAGACGGTCCGCAGCGACCCGGGCGGGCACAGCGGCCGCGTGTTGAGCTTGTACGGCTTGACGGCGCAGGCAGTGGCGTCGCCGCTGTCGGGCAGCCCGACCCAGTTCGTCGCGATGAAGACGTTCTTGGCCGCGTCCTGCTGTTGGCAGACCGGCAGCTGCAGCGTCTGCGGCCGGAGCTCGTGGAACCTGCCGTCGTCGCGGAAGGACCCGTCGCGGCCGAGCACGCCGAGCTTGCCGTCGACCACTCGGCCGAGCTGCACGCACCCGAAGCCACGCGAGGTCCGGACCAGCCGCATCCCCCACTCCGGCCCGCCGTCCGGGTCGGCGTTGCGCACGCCGAGCATCTTCGCCGACACGACGACCCCGAGCCCCGACTTCGGGTTCGGGTGCGTGCCCGGTGGGTTCTTCACCGGCTCGCCCGACAGGACCCCGCTCGTCGCCGCCACCGCCACCGCGCCGACGGCGAGCGGCAGCGCCACGAGCGCCACGCCCGGACGCCACCAGCGCCGCCGCGGCCGGACCCGTCCCTCGAAGGCGGCGATGCGCTCGATCTCGCGCTCCAGCTCGTCCAGCACCCTCATAGCGGATCTCCTTCGGCAAGCGATCGCAGCTCCAGTGCGGCGGCCAGCGCGCGCAGCCCGCGCGAGACGCGCGCGCGAGCCGTCGCCTCGGTCACGCCGAGCGAGGAGGCGACCTCCGGATAGGGCAGGTCCTCGACCACGCGCAGCCGCAGCGCCTCGCGCTGGTCGCCGCCCAGCCGTGAGAGCTCCTCGGCCAGCGCCTCGCGCAACGGCCCGAGCCCCGCTCGCCGCTCGATCTCCTCGGCCTCGCCCTCCTGCAGCCGCGGCGTCTGCATGTCGAGCGCCTCGCGCGCACGCCGGTCGAGCACGCCCTTCTTCAGGTACCGGGCGACCTGGCGCCGGGCGATGGTCAGCAGCCAGGCGCGCGCCTCGAGCGCAGCACGAGCTCCGCCTCGCGGTGGTAGAGGGCGACGAAGCCCTCCGGGACCGTCAGTGGCGCGGCAAGCCGCCTGACCTCATCGGCCATCGCCACTGAGTGTCGCTCAGCGGCGAACCTGTGACGAGCGTGCTCAGGGGAGCGGCCGCGACCGCTTAGGGCGGTCCACGTTCGGGACTTCCTGGGACGCCTGGATCGACTCCGCCATCTCGAAGCTCAGGATCGCGACCTGCGCCATCAGCGTCGTCTTCGCGTCTGTGCGACGGGCGTCGCTCTTCGCCTGGATCGCCTGAGCCTTGTTCAGGACGTCCATCAACAACGCAGACAGCTCGCGCCACCCCTCGGTATCGAGCTCCACGACCATGCGGTCGATGTGCGCCTCGGGCGCATCGAATGCGCCAGTTCGGCCGGCTTCCGTCGCGTCCGCGACGATGCGTCCAAGGATCTGCCCCGCAACACCACGACGAAGCAAGATCGGCGACCGTTCCCATTGCTCGGCGTCGAAGAACGGTGGCGTCACCGCCCGGTAGTAGTGCTCCAATGCTCCGCGTCGCTGCTCGGCGCGGGTGAGCTCCAACGAGCCGGAGTCGCGAAGCACGCGGACGTGATGACTCACCGTGGCCAGCGGCTGGTCGAGGGCGCGTGCCAGCTCGACAGGGCTCGCCTCGCCGCGCTCGGACACGACCTCCAGGATGCGCCAACGCAAAGGATGCGCGAGCGCCTTCATGAGCGTCTCGTCGAGCGACTGCGGCGCGGTCATCCCGTTCCACGGTACAGCGGGCGCGGATCGGATCCGCACGACCACGCGCACCGACGACCGTATCGCTCCCCGGGACTTCAGCTGCCCTTCGCGATCGCCGATTCAGGCTCGATCGGGCGCTCGAGGATCTCGAGGTCCATGGATGTCACCTCCTTGTGCGCGCGGAACATATGCCAGGTGATCCAATCACTCTGGTCACCTTCGAATCCAGACACGATCGTGGACGTCGGCCATCGAGAGTCGGGCCAGGCCTCACGCCGTCGCCGACGTTCGCGCGCCGCCGACATGCCGTGGCCGCGTGGCCCTACTCGAAGCGCAGCTCGCGCAGCTTGGCCCAGCGCGGATCGGGCTCGCGCTCGTGGGCGTGGCCGGGTTGCTCGTTGAGGTTCGCGCCGCACTCGGGGCACAGGCCGGCGCAGTCCTCGCGGCAGACCACCTGGCTGGGCAGCGCAAGGGCGTAGGCGTCGCGGGCCCAGGCGGCGACGTCGAGCTCCTCGCCGTCGACGTACGGGCTGCGCAGCTCCTCGCCGCCGCCCGGCTGGTCGACCTCGCGCGCGTCGACGGCGATCGTCGGTGCGGCGGGCTCCAGGCAGCGCATGCACGGGCCAGTCAGGCCGGCGACGAACCTCAGCCGCAGCGCGTAGCCGCCGTGGGTCATGCGCGACACGTCGAGCGTCGCGTCGACCTGCGCCGGCTCGACGTCGTAGCTGGTGCCGCCGAAGTCGAAGGCTCCCGGGGCCACGCCCAGGGTCAGGCGCCGGCCCTCGCCGCTGGCGAGGCCGAGGGTGCCCAGATCGAAGCTGTCGGTGCGCGCGGCCATCCTCCTTCGAGGGTAGATCATGCAGCCATGCGCGCCATGGTCCTCGACGAGCCTGGACGGCCGCTGGCGGCACGCGAGCTGCCCGACGCCGAGCCCGGCCCCGGCGAGGTGGTCGTCGAGGTCCACGCCTGCGGCGTCTGCCGCACCGATCTGCACATCCGCGACGGCGAGGTGCGCGGCTCGCGGCTGCCGGTCGTGCCCGGCCACCAGATCGTCGCCACCGTGCTCGCGGCCGGCGATGGCGCAGAGCACGCGCCCGGCACCCGGGTCGGGATCCCGTGGTTGGGCTGGACCGACGGCACCTGCCGCTTCTGCCGGTCCGGGCGCGAGAACCTCTGCGAGCACGCGCAGTTCACCGGCCTGGACCGCGATGGCGGATACGCGACGCGCGCAGTCGCCGACGCCCGCTTCGCCCTCCCGCTGCCTGACGGATTCGGCGACCTCGAGGCCGCGCCGCTGCTCTGCGCCGGGCTCATCGGCCACCGGGCGCTGCGCATGACCGGCGACGCCGAGCGCCTCGGCCTCTACGGCTTCGGCTCGAGCGCCCACATCATCTGCCAGGTCGCGCGCCACCAGGGCCGACGGGTGTTCGCCTTCACGCGCGCCGACGACGCCGCATCGCAGGCCTTCGCGCTCGAGCTCGGCTGCGAGTGGGCGGGCGACGCGATGGGGCCGGCGCCGGAGGAGCTCGACGCGGCGATCATCTTCGCGCCCGCCGGCCCGCTGGTGCCGGCGGCGCTGCGGGCGGTCGGCCGCGGCGGCATCGTCGTCTGCGCAGGCATCCACATGAGCGACATCCCGTCGTTCCCCTACCCCGACCTGTGGGGCGAGCGCGTCCTGCGCTCGGTGGCCAACCTCACGCGCGAGGACGCCCGCGAGTTCCTCGACCTCGCCCCGCGCGTCCCGGTGCGCACGCACGTGACGACGTTCGCCCTCGACGACGCCGAGCGCGCGCTCGACGCGGTGCGCGACGGCTCGCTCGAGGGCTCCGCCGTGCTCATCCCCTAGGCGGCCGGGTCCGGCCGCGCGATCGTCCGAACGGCCGATGGCGCAGTCGGTCGGGCGCGGCGAGGCTCCAGCGCATGGCAACGGTGCAGACCACGTATCGCTACCTGGTCGTCGACGAGGACGGGCTCGAGGACGATCTGCGCCACGGCCTGGCGGTGCTGCTCGCCGCGAGCCTCGACGACGGCGAGCGCTACCTGCACCGCGCCTGGCGGACGCTGCGGCCCAGCTTCCGGGTGGTCGCGCTTCAAGCGGACGGCGAGCCGATCGGCCAGGTCTCCGCGTTCTGGGTGCCCACCCGGCCGCGGGTCCGCCTCGTCGGCCTCGGCGACGCGGCGGTCGCGCCGGACCACCGTCGGCGCAACGTCGGACGAACGGTGTGCGGCCTCGCCGTCCAGGAGGCCTGGCGCCTGCACGCGAGCGGAATCCTCCTGAAGACCAAGCCCATGCGGAAGGTCTTCACCGAGCTCGGCTTCGCGGCTGTGACCGCGGGGCCGTTCTTCTACGTCGAGCACGGCGAGCGCACCATGCACCCCGACTGGATGGCGGCGTTCGCCACCGAGCTGCCGCGGAGCGTCGAGCTCGAGGAGGGCGACTTCTGAGAGGGATTGGATGACATCATCCCTGCGGCATGGCCACCGTCTGCCTGACCTTCGACGTCGACGCCGAAGCCGGCCTCGCCGCGCGCCTGGACGACCACCGCGACCGGCTGAGCACGCTCTCCGAGCGCGAGTTCAGCGTCAGGCGCGGCGTGCCGCGCATCCTCGAGCTGCTCGGCGAGCACGGCATGCGCGGCACGTTCTACGTCCCCGGCGCCACGGCGCAGCGCCATCCCGAGGCGATCCGCGCGATCGTCGATGCCGGGCACGAGGTCGGCCACCACGGCCACCACCACCTCGCCTCGCACACGATCGACGCCGCGCAGCAGGCCGCGGAGATCGACGATGCGCTGACGGCGCTGCGCCCGTTCGCCGGGGACGCGATCGGCTACCGCTCCCCGGCCTGGGAGCTGACGCCGCAGACTGCCGAGCTGCTCGTCGCGCGCGGGTTCGCCTTCGACAGCAGCCTCATGGCCGACGATCGCCCGTACTGGCTGACCGTCGGCGACGCGCGGCTGCTCGAGCTCCCGATCCACTGGAGCCTCGACGACTACGTCTGGTTCGGCTGGGGCGAGGCCGCGCGCCCGACTGCGACGTCGGCGTGGCTGGAAGCGTGGACGGACGAGCTGGCCAGCGCCGACCGCGACAGGCGGCCCTCGACGCTCACCTTCCACCCCGAGATCATCGGACGCGGCTATCGCGCTGTCGGGCTCGAGCGCCTGCTGAAGCACCTCGCCTACACCGGCGCCGACGTGCTCACCCACGCCGAGCTCGCGGCGCGCGCGACCTAGAGCACGGGCTCGAGCGGCGCGTCGGGCCCGCCGTCGGCCCGCAGCCACATGCGCCCGCTCGGGACCTCGAAGGCGAGCGTGGCGAGCGTCGAGCAGCGCACGACCCATGGGTCGGTGCCCTCGTCGATGCGGAAGATCGGCTCGGCGCCGGCGCGCGACGACAGCAGCTCTGCGAGCTGCCGCGTGTCGGGCTCCAACCCGTTGGCGAGGGCGTCTTCGAGCTGTCCGAGGCGAGCGTGCGTGCTCGGCGCCTCGTCGATGTCGGCCTGGACGTCGCGAGCGCCGATCGATGCCAGGAAGTGGTTGGTGTGGGCGACCGCACCGCGTTCGGGCGCCACCTCGCCCACGCCGCCCGGCCACAGCTCGAACGCGCGCGCGTCCACGCCGCCGCCGCCGTCCGGGCCGGCGACCGTCATCGCCACCGACGCGCTGACCGGCGTCGACTCGATCAGGGCGCGCGCGTCGTTCACGGTGCGCGCCTCCTCGAGCACGGCGCGCGCCAGCACGTGCACCGGGACGCCGTCGAGGCCGCCGTCGGCGTCGGTGCCCAGGAAGTTGATGGCCAGCGCAACGCCGCTTGCGTTGACTCCGATCTTGGCGAGGACGCCGGCTTCGGTGAACGTCGTCAGCCCCGGCTCGTCGATCGTCCACACCACCCGCGCGTCGGCGAGATCCGGGTGGAAGTCCCAGTTCTGGGCGAGCAGCGCGCGGTCACCGTCGACCATGGCCACGGTCGAGCACTCGAGCGGGTTGCCGGCGATCGCGCCGCCGGCAAGCAGCTCGGTCCGCGCGTTGACGGCGAACAGCGCCTCGACCGGCTGCCCGGAGCCGGCGGCGATGCCCTCTATCTCCTCGGCCAGCGCGGGCCGGAACGCGCGCACGCGCCCCTCGACCTCGCGGCCGCGGGCCGCGACGTCGTCCGACCCCAGCCCGCAGTCCACCTCGAACAGCCGCCGGTACGTCGCCACGGTGTGGGCGACCGTCTCGGCCCGCGCGCGCCCGAACCCGAGCCCCCGGTCGTGGGGCCGCTGCTCGGTGGAGTGGTGTCGGGCGATCATCGCGCGCGGGCCGAGCCCGCCAACCTACGGCAGCTGACGCTGGTCTGCCGTGAACTGGGTGACGTTGGACTTGTCGACCATGATCAGCGGCGAGATGACCTGCTTGGGCACCTGCTTGCCCTCGGCCACCTCGATCGCCGTCTTGACGGCGAGCGCCCCGACCTTGAACGGGAACTGCCCGACCGACGCATCGATCACCGTGCCGGATTCGATGTCCTTCAGCGCCTCTGGCTGCGCATCGAACGACACGACGAGCGGATCCTTGCCGGTCGCCTCGATCGCCTTGACGGCGCCGAAGGTCTGGGTGTCGCTGATCGAGTAGATCGCGTCGAGGTTCGGATGCGACGAGAGCATGTTCTCCATCGTCGTCCGTCCCTTCTCTCGATCGCACTTGGCATCGAGGGTCGAGACGACCTTGAACGGCGCGCTGCCCAGCCCGGCCTTGAAGCCGGCGACGCGGTCGTCGGTGATCTGCAGCCCCGGGATGCAGTGAAGGATCCCGAGCTGCCCGCCCGACCCGGCGTGCTCGGCAAGCCACTTGCCCGCGAGCTCGCCGCCCTGGCGGTTGTTCAGCCCCACGAAGCTCGACTGCCCGCTGAGCTCAGGGATCGGGACGTCGAACACGACGACCTTCACGCCCTGCTGGATCGCGCGCTTGAGCGCCGGGATCACCGGCTTGGGGTCGCCGGCGTTGATCGCGATGACGTCGCTGCCGCGCGTGATCGCGTCCTCGACCTTGCTCACCAGCTCCGACGACGACTGGCCGGTGCCGGCCACGATCGACACGTGCTGGCCCGGAGACCGCTTGGCCTCGCCCTCCGCGCCCGCCTTCTCGAGCAGGTAGGCGTCGTTGGCCAGCGACGGCATGATCACCGTGATCTTCTTGCCGCCGGCGGCGGCCGCCGATCCGGTGCTCGACCCCTTGTCGCCGGAGCTCCCGCAGGCAGCCAGCGCGACCATCGCCGCGATCGATCCCACGGCGACGAGTACTCGCCTTAACATCTATCCCTCCTGGTCCTGTGAACCGGGTAACTCGGCGCCGGCGGCGACATCACCGCCGCTGGCGCCGACTATCAGGCCGACGAGGTACTGGTGGTTCTCCGCGGTCGGAATCGCCTCCCCGACCTGTCGGCCCTGACGGAGCACCACCGCACGGTCGGCGACCTGCATGACGTGATCGAGGTTGTGCGAGACCAGGATCACCGCGATGCCCTGCTCGGGCAGGCGCCGGACGAGCCGCAGGACCTCCGCCGACTCCCGCAGGCCGAGAGCGGCGGTCGGCTCGTCGAGGATCACCAGGCGGCGGGCGAAGGTCACGGCGCGCGCGACCGCGACCGCCTGGCGCTGACCGCCGGACATGAGCCCGAGCGGCTTGTCGAGGTCCTTGATGCGGACCTGGAGAACGTCGAGGTGCTCGCGCCAGCGGTCGAGCATGTCCTTCTCGCGCAGGAGGCCGAGCGGTCCCAGCCACCGCGGCCCCCGGCGCATCTCGCGGCCGATGTAGAAGTTGGCCGCCGGCGTGAGGTTGTCGAAGAGGGCGAGGTCCTGGTAGACGGTGTCGATGCCGGCGGCGCGCGCGTCGTGCGGCGAGCGGAAGCTGACGGACTGCCCGTCGATCGCGATGCGGCCGGCGTCGAGCTGATGGACGCCGCTGAGCGCCTTGATGAGCGTCGACTTGCCGGCGCCGTTGTCACCCAGCAGCGCGAGGATCTCGCCTTCGTGGAGATCGAGGTTCACGCCGGACAGGGCGGTCACCGCGCCGAAGCGCTTGCGCGCGTCGCGGACGGAGAGCAGCGGCGTCATCCGCCCTCCGCTCCCTGGAGCACGCGCAGGCGCTCCTCGAGGTAGCCGCGCGCGACGTCGAGCTCGACCGACGCCAGGATGACCATCGCGATCGCCACCTGCTGGTAGAAGGCGGAGACGTCGAGGAGGTCGAGGCCGTTGCGCACGACGCCGAGGATGAGCGCGCCGACCAGCGCGTTGACGACGCTGCCGCGGCCGCCGAAGAAGCTCGCCCCGCCGACGATCACCGCGGTGATCGCGTCGAGCTCGAGGAGGTTGCCGGCCGTCGGCGCGCCGGCGCTCGTGCGCCCGGCGGTGATGATCCCGGCCAGGCCGGCGAGCAGTCCGCACAGCGCGTAGACGGAGATCAGCAAACGGCCCACCGGAAGGCCCGCGCGCTTGGCCGCCTCGGGCTCGCCGCCGATCGCGTAGATCCAGCGACCCCACTGCGTGCGCGCGAGCAGCACCCACGCGACCACCGCCACGCCGAGCACGATGATGATCGAGACCGGGACGATCCCCACCGTGCCGCTGCCGATCGTCAGCACGCCCGACGGGATCGTCGTCTTCGTCTCGCCGCCCGAGATGATGAGCGCGAGGCCGCGGATCGCGCCGAGGGTCGCGAGCGTGACGATGAACGGATGCGGCACGCGGCCGCCGACGTAGATGACGCCGTTGATCAGCCCGACGGCCAGCCCGCCGGCGAGCGCCGCAGCGAGCACCGGGACGAGGTGCCCGCCCCACGACGTCCCCCCGACCACCGCGCCGAGGACGCCCGTGAACGCCACCGTCGACCCGACCGACAGGTCGATGCCGCGGGTGAGGATGACCATGAGCTGGCCGATCGCCAGGGCGGCGATCACCGCGGTCTGGAAGCCGAGGTTGGTGAGGTTGTTGCTCTTGAAGAAGTACGGCGACAGCGTCCCCATGACCAGCACGAGCACCGCCAGGATGAGCACCGGCCCGAGCTCGACCAGCCCCAGCCCCCACCGCAACGCCCGCCGCCGCGCCGCGCTCCCAACCGGCGCCTCGTCGTCCGGATCGAGGGCGGGATCGCCTGAGACGACGGGGACCTCCGCGGGCGGGACGACCATTCGGTGATTCAATCACTATATGAGCGGCTCCGTCAAGCGGTAAAGGTCGCGCAGGAGCTCGATGTCGCGCGCGGCCTGCTCGGGCGGGGTTCGGCAGGCGATGCCTTCGGTGATGCAGGCGTGGAAGTGGCGCAGCTCGGCGACGTAGGCGTCGCCGGTGTGCTCGGTCGGGGTGGTGCCGGTGACGCGGTGCACGCGCGGCGCGTCGGGCCAGTAGGGCGCCGGCATCTCGAGCTCGTGGATCGCGT
>Ga0081539_10006174_pt1 | contig 11656 bp, 15 predicted proteins | sample TabmetS4T2R2_FD_71023 | JGI IMG/M metagenome (GOLD analysis project Ga0081539, IMG submission 71023) | Tabebuia heterophylla rhizosphere microbial communities from the University of Puerto Rico - S4T2R2 | ecosystem: Host-associated > Plants > Roots > Rhizosphere ...
GAAGGACCGCGGCTACCCGGTCGAGACCCCCAAGACCTTCACCCCCGAGCAGCGCGAGCGCTACTCGCGCCACTTCCTCCTCCCCGAGGTCGGCGTCGAGGGCCAGCAGAAGCTGATGGAGGCCAAGGTCCTGCTCCTCGGCGCCGGCGGCCTCGGGTCGCCGACCGCGCTCTACCTCGCCGCCGCGGGCGTCGGGACGCTGGGCATCGTCGACGACGACGTCGTCGACGTCTCCAACCTGCAGCGCCAGGTCATCCACACGACCGATCGCGTCGGCGTGCCGAAGGTCGATTCGGCCGAGGAGCAGATCAAGGCGCTCAACCCCGACGTCAATGTCGTCAAGTACAAGACGCGCCTGGACGCCTCCAACATCATGGAGATCATCCGCGACTACGACATCGTGGTCGACGGCGTCGACAACTTCCCCACGCGCTACCTGCTCAACGACGCGTCGGTGCGCCTGAAGATCCCCGTCGTCAGCGCGGCGATCCTCGGCTTCGAGGGCCAGCTCAGCGTCTTCGCGCCGTACGAGGGGCCCTGCTACCGCTGCCTGTTCCGCCAGCCACCGCCCGCCGAGCTCGCGCCCTCGTGCGGCGCCAACGGCGTCCTCGGCGTGCTGCCCGGCACCATGGGCCTGCTGCAGGCCACCGAGGTCGTCAAGCTGGTCATCGGCGCCGGCGAGCCGCTCATCGGCCGCCTGCTGATGTACGACGCGCTCGCCGCCACCACCACCGAGCTCAAGGTCCGCCGCGACCCGGAGTGCCCGATCTGCTCGCGCGATCCCGACTCCATCTCCGACGACGAGATGGGCGTCTTCCCGGACTACGAGGCGTTCTGCGCCGCCGCGGGCTAGGGTTCCCCGGCCCATGGCGACGATCCGCATCCCACCGGTCCTGCGCCCGTCCGTCGGCGGCGAGCGCGAGCTGAGCGCCGACGGCGCCAACGTCGGCGAGATCCTCCGCACGCTCGCCGAGGAGCACCCGGCCACCCAGGACCAGCTCTTCGGCTCCGACGGCGACCTCAACCGCTACGTCAACGTCTACCTCAACGACGAGGACGTGCGGGTGCTCGGCGGCCTCGACACCCCGGTGGGGGAGAGCGACACGCTGGTCATCCTGCCGGCCATGGCCGGCGGGCGCTGAGCGGTCGGACGGGCGCCATCCACTACCCGCTTCGCGGGTTCTAAGGCAGCGCCAGCAGATCGGGCTCGACGAACCGCTTGCGGGCGGCGCTGCTGGAGAGGCGCTCGCGGGAGTAGTGGGCGAGGAGCAGGTCGCGGTCGAGCAGACGCGGGTGAGCGGTGAGGAAGGCGTCGAAGTCGGCCTCGCCGGTCGCGTGATGTGCGACCACGCGCGCCCACGCAGTGGTCAGGGTCTCGTGGTAGCGGTCGGGCTCGCCGTGGGCGGCGGCGAGGTGGCGCAGGCCGTGGCGGGCGCGCTCGACGGCGTGCTCGACGCCGCCGCGGCGGGCGTACGCGAAGGCGACGCGGACATGGTCGCGGTGGGTGAAGGAGTCCAGGCGGCCGGACTCGAAGCGGTGCAGGAAGGCGTCGTCGGTCATCGCGTGTGGTGCTCCAGTGCGTCGAGCACGTGGTGGAACGCGTCGGCGGCGTCTGGCGCAACGTCTGCGCGCACTGCCGCGTCCAGCGCGGCGAACGCCATCTGCACCCGCGCCGCGGCGGCCGCGCCAGAGGCGGTGAGCTCGATCGTGAACGAGCGCCGATCGGCGGCGTTGACGCGGCGGCGCACCAGCCGCTTGCGTTCGAGCCGATCCAGGACGCCCGTGAGGGTCGAAGGCCGCTGGCCCGTCGCTGCGACGAGCTCGCCGACCGGCCGCGCCTCGTTCGGCCGAAGCTGAGCGAGGACGTTGATCTCGGCCTGCTTGAGCCCGAGATCCCCGAGCTCGCGCGCGAGGTGGTCGAGCACGCGGTGCACAGCGGCCTCGAGAGCGGCGGTGATCGAGCGGTCTGGCACGGATTTGGATAATACGGATTCGAAAGAAAATTGCGAAGTTGGAGGCTCCGGCCGCGCTGGCCACTGTCGCGCTCTCCGCAGTCGCGCCGCCGACTCTTCGCGGTCCGCGTCCCTTTCGCAACACCTCGGCGGACGCCGCAGAGGGGTGTGGCAGGAAACTCGCGTATATCGCGAATTTGATGCCACACCCCCTCCGGCCCGTCGGCCGCCTGCGACCGGGCACACCCGCTCCGCAACGAATCTGCACCGACCCCTTCCCCTCATCGCCCTGCTCGCGGGCTGCGGGAGCGCGCGCGGAGGGGAGGGCGCGCGCGAAGCGGCGCGCGCGCTACGGCTGCGCGGGCCGCGGCCGACGTTGGGTTAACCCCCCATCCCACGACCGCGGCACCGCGTACGCTCCGGCGCATGGCGACCGTTCCGCAGACCATCGACCGTGCTCGCCTGCGCGAGCTGACCGAGCTCGAGCGCGGGAAGCTGCTCGCTCGCACCGAGGGGTCGCAGGCCTACTACGAGCGCGCGATCGCGGTGATGCCGCGCGGCGTCCCCAGCTCGTTCCAGACCGCCGATCCGCGGCCGATCTACATCTCCCACGGCGAGGGCGCGCGGGTGTGGGACGTCGATGGCAACGAGTACCTCGACTTCCACAACGGCTTCGGCGTGATGTGCGTCGGCCACGCGCATCCCGCGATCGTCAAGGCGGTCAGCGAGCGCGCCGCCAGGGGCTCGCACTTCGCCGCGCCGACCGAGGGCTCGCTGACGGTCGCCGAGGAGCTCAAGCGGCGCTTCGGCATGCCGCAGTGGCGCTTCACCAACTCGGGCACCGAGTCGACGATGGACGCCATCCACCTCGCCCGCGCCGCCACCGGCCGCGACCTCGTCCTGAAGATCGAGGGCTCCTACCACGGCCATCACGACGCGGTGATGGTCAGCGTGCGCCCGCCGCTCGACCAGCTCGGCGAGCGCGGCGTGCCCGGCAGCATCCCCTTCGGCGCCGGCCACCCGCACCAGGTCAGCGAGCTGACGAAGGCCATCCCCTTCAACGACGCCGACGTCCTCGAGCGCGTGCTCGACGACATCGGCGACCGGGTCGCCGCCCTCATCCTCGAGCCGGCGATGATGAACATCACGATCGTCGCGCCCAGGCCCGGCTACCTCGAGCGCATCCGCGAGCTCACCGCCCAGCACGGCGTCACCCTCGTCTTCGACGAGGTCAAGACCGGCATGACGATCGCCGCCGGCGGCGCCGTCGAGCGCTTCGGCGTCACGCCCGACATCGTCTGCCTGGCCAAGGCGATCGCCGGCGGCTACCCCAGCGGCGCCGTCGGGATGACCGAGCCGCTCGCCGACCTCATCACCACCGGCAAGGTCCGCCAGGTCGGCACGTTCAACGGCAACCCGCTGTCGATGGCCGCCGCCCAGGCCGCGCTGACCGAGGTCCTCACCGCCGACGCCTACGCGCACCTGGACGACCTCGACACCAAGCTCCGCGCCGGCCTCGACGACGTCATCGCCCGCTACGGCCTGCCGTGCCACACCGTCGGCCTGGGCTCGAAGGGCTGCGTCGTCTTCTCCTCCGAGCCGCTCTACGAGTACCGCGACTACGCGACGAAGGTCGACGAGGAGCTCTCGACGCTCTCGTGGCTGTACCACATGAACCACGGGATCTTCATGACCCCCGGCGTCGACGAGCAGTGGACGCTGAGCGTCGCCCACGACGACGACGAGCTGCAGCGCTACGTGGACGCCTTCGAGGCGTTTGCGCGCGATGTGACCTCCTGACACCATCCGGCCCATGCCCCGGGTCACGCCGCTGGGGTGGGCCCTCGTCGCCGCCATCGTCGCGACGGTGCTGCTCGCGCTCGTGGCGCCGGGCGCGGCGCTGGTCGCGGCGGTCGTGCTCGCGCTGATCGCCATGGCCGCCGCTGCCGACGGCTTCACCAGGAACGCGGGCTGGTTCGACGTCGGCACCGCCTCGGACCGCAAGCGCGAGGCGCTCAGCCACCGCCTGAAGCTCGGTCGCCGCCGCTGGGAGAACACCGCGCCCGACCACGCCGACGAACCCGCCGACGTGATCTGGGCGCGCGAGCGCGAGCGCCGCGGCCTTCGCTGACTACACTTTCTGAAGTGGCTGTCCCCCCGCTGCAGAACAAGCCGTGCGGCGGTCGCTACGGCGACCTCGTGCAGGCCATCGGCAACACGCCGCTCGTCGAGCTGCGCCGGCTCTCGCCCAAGCCCGGCGTCCGCATCTGGGCCAAGCTCGAGTCCCAGAACCCGACCGGGTCCGTCAAGGACCGCGTCGCCCGCGCGCTCATCGAGGACGCCGAGGAGAAGGGCGCGATCCGGCCCGGCATGACCATCCTCGAGCCGACGTCGGGCAACACCGGCATCTCGCTTGGCCTGATCTGCTCGCGCAAGGGCTATCCGTTGAAGGTCGTGATGCCGGACAACGTCACGCCCGAGCGCACGCAGCTGCTGCAGATGTACGGGGCGCAGATCGTCTACTCGCCCGGCGAGCAGGGCTCAAACGGCGCGGTCGCGATGGCGCTGGAGATGGCCGAGGCCGACGCCTCGTACTACATGCCCTACCAGTACGGCAACCAGGCCAACCCGCTCGCTCACTACCACGGCACCGCGCCCGAGATCCTCGACGAGCTCGACGGCGAGGTCGACGCCTTCGTCGCGGGCCTCGGCACCGGCGGGACGCTCATGGGCAACGGCCGGCGCTTCAAGGAGGAGCTCGGCGATCGCGTGAAGATCGTCGCGGCCGAGCCGATGCAGGGCGAGCCGGTCCAGGGCCTGCGCTCCCTGGACGACGGCTTCATCCCGCCGATCATCGACCTGTCGCTGCTGGACCGCAAGATCTTCGTCACCAACCACGACGCGGTGGTCTGGACGCGCAAGCTGCTGAACGAGGAGGGGCTGTTCGCCGGCGTCTCCAGCGGGGCGATCGCCTCGATCGCCGTGCGCATCGCCAACGAGATGGACGAGGGCAACGTCGTGTTCATCGTCTGCGACGACGGCTGGAAGTACCTCTCAAGCGGCATCTACACCCGGCCGGTCGAGGAGATCGAGAACCTCGACTCGACCGTCTGGTGGTGAGAACCAACCCAATCGCAACGCGCCGCGCGCTAGTCTGACGACATGCCCAACGTCGGCCCGCTCGAGCTCATCGTCATCCTTGCCATCGCACTCATCGTGCTCGGCCCGAAGAAGCTGCCCGAGGTCGGGCGCTCGATCGGGAAGGGCATGCGCGAGTTCCGCGACGGCCTCAGTGGAGATCGCGACCGCGACGACGACGAGGAGCGCCCCGTCCTCAAGACGGAGTAGTGCGGATCGAGCGCGCGCTGCTCGACCGCATCGTCGCGCACGCGCGCCGCGACTTCCCCAACGAGTGCTGCGGGATGATCGCCATGCGCGACGGCGCGGCGGTCGCCATCCACGAAGCGACGAACATCGCGGCGAGCCCGCTGCGCTTCGAGGTCGAAGGGCGAGAGATCATCCGAGCGCAGGACGCGTTCGAGGCCGACGGCGCCGAGATGGGCGCGATCTACCATTCGCACACGCGCTCTGACCCCTATCCGTCGCAGACCGACGTCAACTTCGCGCGCGGCTGGCCCGGCGTGGAGTGGCTGATCGTCGGCGTGCCGCGCGACGGCGAGCCGACCGTGCGCTCCTACCGGATCGACGACGGCGTCATCGAGGAGGTCGAGGTGACGGTCGATGGCCGATGACCTCGCCCGCAAGATCGACCCGCGCTACAGCCACGGCGATCTCGTGCAGGTGGCCCGCGCGCAGCACCAGGCCGAGGCCGAGTTCGTCCAGTCGCTGCTGATCGAGGAGGGGATCCCGTCGATGGTGCGCCGCTCGGCGGGCTTCGACGTCCCCGACATGCTCGCCGCCGGCCCGCGCGACATCCTCGTGCCCAGCTCCGGGGAGACGGCCGCGCGCGAGGTCCTGCTGCAGGCCGAGTACCTGACTCCCGGCGAGGCGGACGCCGCCGCCGCCGGCCCGGTGCGCAATCCCGCGCGGCTCCTCGCGGGCCTGCTCGCGCTGATCGCGCTCGTCGGCGTGATCGCCTGGGTGGGCACCGAGCTCATCGGCTAGATGATCACCCGCCGGCTCGGCGACTCCGACCTGCAGGTCTCGAGCATCGCGCTGGGGTCGTGGCTGACCTACGGGGGCGGCATCGGGCGCGAGCGCACCGAGGCGTGCACGCGCGCGGCCTTCGAGGCCGGGATCACCCTCTTCGACACCGCCAACGTCTACGGCCGCGGCGCCGCCGAGCGCGCGTGGGGCGAGATCCTCGCGGACTACCCGCGCGACTCGTTCGCGATCGCCACGAAGGTCTACTTCCCGATGTCCGCGCGCGACCGCGGGCTGTCCCGCGAGCAGATCCACAAGCAGATCGACGGCTCGCTGCAGCGGCTGGGCATGGACCACATCGATCTCTACCAATGCCACCGCTACGACGCCGACACGCCGCTCGAGGAGACGATGCAGGCGCTGACCGAGGTCGTCGAGGCGGGCAAGGCGCGCTGGATCGGCTTCAGCGAGTGGCCGATCGAGCGCATCCAGGAAGCGCTGGCGATGCCCGGCGTGGCGAAGTTCGTCTCCAGCCAGCCCCAGTACTCGGCGCTGTGGCGCGCGCCCGAGTCCGAGCTCATCCCGCTGTGCGAGCGCAACGGCATCTCGCAGATCGTCTGGTCGCCGCTGGCGCAGGGCGTGCTCACCGGCAAGTACCGCCGCGGCGAGGCCCCGCCGCCGGGCTCGCGCGCGCAGTCGCGCGACATGAGCCGCTTCATCGGCCAGTGGCTGAACCCCGCCACGCTCGACGCGGTCGACCGCCTGCACCCGATCGCCGAGGAGGCTGGGTTGACGATGTCCCAGCTCGCGCTGGCCTGGGTGCTGCGCCAGGACAACGTCGCCGCGGCGATCATCGGCGCCTCGCGGCCCGAGCAGGTCCACGAGAACGCCGCCGCCGCGGGAGTCGAGCTCAGCGACGACACCTTGCGCGCGATCGACGAGGCGCTGCTGCTCGTCGCGGTCACCTAGAACAACGGCGGGGTGACGAGCAGCGGCTCGATGCGCCAGCCGCCGTCAGCAGTGGCGGTGGCGTGCCAGAGCTCGTCGAAGCCCTCCTCGGGCGCGGGGCGCAGCAGGCGCCGATCGGTGCCGACCACGCCGGCCACCGGTACACGTGCGCGCCCGGCGCGATCGGCGTTGCGGGCCAGCGCCAGCGACCGGTCGACCTCGACGAGGTAGCCGATCACGCGGAAGCCGGCGGCTTGCGCGGGCTCGACGTAGCGGCGGCGGTCGGCCGCCGTGGGGTTGGTGTTGTCGACGACGAAGCGCTGGCCGCTCTCCACGCAGAGCTTCACGAAGGCCGCCTCGCGGGCGCGCGTCCGCAGCAGGTCCATCGACACGCGCACGTGGGTGTCGAGGAAGCGCTCGCGGTACAGGGTCGTCTTGCCCGAGCCCTGCACGCCGCAGAAGACGACGGCCTCCATGGCGCCGACAGTAGCCTGCCGGCCATGACCGTCGTCGCCGTCGGCCGCGTGTACGGCATCGCTTCGTCGCGCACCGAGCTCATCGAGCTCGTGCGCCGCCTGGCCGCTGCCGCGCGCGAGGAGCCCGGCTGCCGGTCCTACGACGTCGCCGAGGCGCTCGACGCGACCGACGAGATCGTCGTCGTGCACGAATGGGACGACCGCGAGGCGCTCTCAGCCCACTACGACGGCCCGGCCCACCAGGCCTACCAGCAGGCCGTGTTCGGCCTGCTCGCGCGGCCCAGCGACCTCGCCATCCACGAGGTCGCCTCGACGGAGCGCCCGGTCGGGCGCGGCCCGATGGACCCCCGCGACGCCGACTAGGGAGATCGCCTGGGGGCCCGGCTCAGGCGGCGACATCCGCCGCCTTCGCCACCCCTAGGCGAGGGCGGGAACCCGCTCCACGACGCCGCCGTGCACGATCGCCTCGATCTCCTCGGAGGCGCGATCGAACTCGTCGTCGGAGAGCACCGGGGTGCCCTCGAACGGCAGGTCGCGGGTGATCTCCAGCCACGAGCGGCAGCCGTGGAAGTCGTCGCGGACCTTCACGGTCACCGGCCGCGGGATGCGATACGTGCGCAGCAGCAGAACGTGCAGCGGATGCCGGCGCTTCCACTGCAGGCGCTTCTCGCAGTAGTCAGACGTCCACACGTAGTACGGAGACAGCGCGTCGACCGTGCGCGGATCGGTGATCGTCCAATGCGCGGCGACCTCGGCCCACGCACGGATGCGGACCCGGTCGGGCTGCGGGATGCCGCCGTCGCGGGTCAGCGCCTGGGCCGGGGGCTCGGCGTCGGGCCAGACGCCCTCCTCGAGGGCGCGCCGCAGCTCGGGCTGATGTGAGGCGCGGACGACGTCGTTGCGCTGGTGCTCGAAGGTCGGATACAGGAAGAACCGGTCGTGCTGGACCTCGAAGTGCTTGCGCTCCTCGCGGATCCCACCCTTGCGCAGGGTGACGAGCTGCTCGCCCTCGGCGAGCGCGCGGACGGTGACCGCCCATTCCTTGAAAGCAATTGGCATAAGGAAGGAGAAGAAGGGGGGACTGACGTGTTTCATCCCGGGCCGCGGACAGCGAGGTGCTACCCCTGGCACCGGGATCGCTCCATTCTGTCAAAGCTGAGCGGAAATCCCAAATGCGCTGCAAACAACCGTTTTTCGGCAACGAAATCGTGGCGCGTTGGCGCTCGCCATGCGAGGGACGTGATCCGCGCCGGGAGCGCGGTCAGCCGTGGGCGCTGACGCGGCGGGCGAGGGCGACCGCGGGCAGCTCGACCGGCACGCCGATGTCGAGCTGTGCATACGTACCACCCGCCTGCAGATGCTCGTGGAGCAGGTCGGCCAGCCGGAACTTCCCGATCAGCTCGTCGCACTCGATGCAGCCGTTGGCGATGTAGCCGCCGGGGACGCCGGGGCTGTCGCGATGGCGCAACGGACCGATCCGCCGGCCGGCGAGCGCGCGCGGGTCGACGCGCTCGACCAGGAGCTCGGCGACGTCGTCGAAAGGCAGGAACCCGCTGCCGTCAGGCGTCCGCGCCGGGTCGATGAGCACGCCGACCACGCCGCGCACCTTCGTTCGGCACACGTAGCAGCGGTCGGTGACCGCGGCCAGGCGGGCGCGGACCACGGGCTCGGACGGGTCGTGGAAACGTGGGGAACGTTCCCGCGTCGCCAGTGACCCCGTGCCCCCGATCAGGGTCAGATGAGCGCGCCGCAGGCCATCCGTGTCGCGAGCGTCTGACATCCAGCTCCCTTGATACGCGCTCTGCGCGCACTTTGGAACAGCGTGGTGCAATTGCGCACGTTTGCGTGCAAAAGCTGCAAACGGCATGGAGGGTTCGATGGACGGTCGTATGAACGCGCCTAAAGGCGAATGCCGGCCATGCCCTCGACCACCTCGACGACCGCCGCGAAGTCGTCGTCGGCGTGGCCGCGGCCCATGCCGGCGGTGAGCGCCTCGCGCACGGCCGCGGCGGCGGGGAAGGGGACGCCCGCCGCCTGACCCTCCTCGAGGCACAGGCGCACGTCCTTGAGCATGTGCTCGAGCTTGAAGAGCGTCGAGTAGTCGTGCTCGCGCATCGGGTTGGCCTTCAGCGCGAGCATCGCCGAGCCCCCGCTGCCGGCTCCCATCACCTGCGCGAGCGCGTCGAGGTCCACGCCGGTCGCGCGCCCGACCACGAGCGCCTGAGCCAGCGTGTGGGCGTTGGCCGCCGCGACCGCGTTGTTGATGAGCTTGACCATCTCGCCCTGGCCGACCTCCTCGCCGACGTGGACGATGAGCTCGCCCATCGCCTCGAAGAGCGGACGCGCTCGCTCGAAGTCCTTAGCCGCCCCGCCGGCCATGATCGTCAGCGTCCCGTCCTGCGCCTTCGGGCTCGAGCCGGTCACCGGGGCGTCGACGAAGGCGATCGCGCGCTGCGCCAGCTCGCCGGCGATCCGGCGGCTGTCGCCGGGGGCGATCGTCGACATGTCCACGCACAGCGTCCCCTCGCCGGCGCCTTCGGCGACGCCGTCCTCGCCGAGCAGGACCGCTTGCACCTGCGCGCCGTCGACCACCATCGTGACGACGACGTCGCTGGCCGCGCCGACCTCGGCCGGCGTGGCGGCCACGCTACCGCCGTGCTCGGCCGCCCACGCCTCCGCCCGCTCGCGGGTGCGGTTGTAGACGGTCAGCTCGTAGCCCGCGCGGCGCAGGTTGGCCGCCATCCGCGAGCCCATGATCCCCAGCCCGACGAAGCCGATGCGCTCCACGGGGCGGGATCCTAGGCCACGACGCTCTGATCCAGTCCCAAGCGGTGCGCGACCGCGGCCGCTTCGGTCCGGCTGCGCACGTCGAGCTTGGCGAGGATCCGCGACACGTGGACGCTGGCCGTCTTCTCGGCCATGAAGAGCACCTCGCCGATCTCGCGGTTCGTGCGGCCCTCGGCGACCAGCGCGAGCACCTGGCGCTCGCGCGGGGTCAGCCCGAACGGGTCCTCGGCCGCCGCCGGCGCCTCGGGCTCGGCGGCCGCCGGCGCGGCGCCGGGCAGCGTGAGCCGCGCGCGGGCGGCGAGGCTCTCGATCTCGCCGCGCAGCCAGCCGGCGCCGAGCGACGCGACGATCGCGTGGGCGCGGCCCAGTGCCGTGACCGCGGCGTCGCGATCGCCTGCCGCGACGTAGCCCTCGCCGGCCCGCCAGCGCATCAGCGCCTCCGGGTAGGGGCGGGTGACCGCGCTCCAGGCGTCGGCGGCGGCCTCGTGCAGGGCGGGATCCGGGCTGCCGCCGGCCCGGGCGCGCTCGGCCTCGGCGCTGAGCATCCACGCCTCCTCGACCGGTCCACCGTCCTCGGCGGCGGCGCTGACGCGCCCGACGTGGAAGTCGGCCTCGAGCAGCGCGCGGCGCTCGCCCTCCTCGTCGCCGACGTCGCGCGACCGCTGCGCCCCATCGGCCTCGACGACGACGCCGACCGCGGCCACGCGCGCAAGGCGCACCACGTCGTCGGTGCACGTCTCGATGCGGTCCAGCGCGCGGCGGATGGCGGCGCGCGCCGCGTCGAGGTTGCCGGAGCGGCGCTCGAGCTCTGCGCGCAGCGCGCCGAGGACGCCGAGGAACTGGGGCTCGTCGAGCCGGGCCGATGCCACCTCGACGTCGTCGAGCAGCGAGCGCGCCTTCTCGCCGTCGCCGTGCCCGAGCGCCAGCTCGGCCCGGCGCAGCGCGAAGTTCACGAAGATCGTGCCGGCGACCGGGCCGTGCTCGGGCATGTGGCGCGCGGCGAACTCCCAGTCGCCGGTGTCGAGCGCGATCTCGGCCTCGATCAGCTCCAGCCAGGCGATGGCGCCGCCTACGCCCAGCTCCCGCGAGCGCTCGTAGCCCTCATGGACAACCGCGCGGCCCTCCTCGGAGCGCGCGTGCATGTGCAGGTTCTCGCCGAGGTTGTTGTAGGCCGAGACGACCTCGGCCAGGCAGCGGTTGGCCTCGGCGATCCGGATCGCCTCGCGCAGGTGCTCGGCGCCCTCGTCGAGGTTGCCGAGCGACATCATCGACGTGCCCATGACGTTCAGGGCGCGGGCGTGCGCGGCGGGCTCGCTCGCGGCGACCTCCGCGTCCAGCGCCTCGCGCGCCGCCGCGATCGCGTTGTGGTGGCGCCCGCGCAGCATGAGC
>Ga0081539_10006175_pt1 | contig 11655 bp, 10 predicted proteins | sample TabmetS4T2R2_FD_71023 | JGI IMG/M metagenome (GOLD analysis project Ga0081539, IMG submission 71023) | Tabebuia heterophylla rhizosphere microbial communities from the University of Puerto Rico - S4T2R2 | ecosystem: Host-associated > Plants > Roots > Rhizosphere ...
TGCACGCCCAAAAAGGCATCCTCGCTTGGTGCCTCGAAGCGGAGGCGGTGTGACGGTTCCCGTCCGCCGGCCGCGCATCGAGGCCGAGGATGATTGCGTGCTGCCGTTCGCGGTCGAGCCGCTCGACGTGCGCGGCCGCGTGGTACGGCTGGGGCCGGCGCTCGACGAATTGCTTGCCAATCACGGCTATCCGAATGCGGTCGCACGGCTAGTCGCCGAGGCCTCGACGCTCGGCGTGCTGCTCTCCTCAACGCTGAAATTCTCAGGCCGCTTCACGCTGCAGACCCAAACCGACGGCCCCGTCGATATGCTCGTGATCGACATTGCCGCCCCCGACCGCGTCCGCGCCTATGCGCGTTTCGACGAAAAACGGGTCGCCGCACTTTCCGGTCCCTACGATGCGGGCGCGCTCACCGGCAAAGGCCACCTCGCCATGACCATCGAACGCGCCGAGGATCCCAATCGCTATCAGGGCATCGTCGCGCTCGAGGCGGCGAGCATCGCCGAGCTCATGGAGCACTATCTCGAGACGTCCGAGCAGATCCCCAGCCGGCTGCTGATTGCGCGGGACGAGGATCGAGTGCGTGGCATGCTGCTCCAGAAGCTGCCCGGCTCGGACGATGAACTGTGGCAGCGCGCGTCCGAACGCGCGCGATCCATCGACCGTGCCGAGCTCGCCGCCGCGCCAACGCCGGCGGATTTCCTGATGTCGCAATTTCCCGAGGACGACCTGCGCCTGTTCCGCTCGCATGCGACACGCTTTCGCTGCAGCTGCTCGCAGGAGCGGGTCGAGAACGCGTTGCGCATCGTGGGCCGCGAGGAGGTCGAGGACATCCTCTCGGAGCAGGGTGCGGTGAGCGTGACCTGCGAATTCTGCAATCGCCGCTATGCCTTCGCCCCCGAGGATGCGCGCGGCATTTTCGACGCACCGCGGCGCGACGGTCCGTCATCGCACGTCCACCACTGATGAGCCTCTACGTTCCTGCGCACTTCGTGCCGCAAGAGCGCTGCGCGGCGATGCGCATCATGCACGATTATCCGTTCGCCACGCTCGTGACCACGGTCACCGCGCGCGAGGAAGCGCCCGGCTCGCCGAAGCGAGCCGTCGTGGCCGACACCTCGATCACCCATCTGCCGCTCGTGCACGTGCCCGACTGCGAGCCGCACGGCACGCTGTTCGGTCATTTCGCGCGCGCCAACCCGCACAGCGCGTACGCGGAAGCTGCGGAGTCGATCGCCGTGTTCCACGGTCCGCACGCGTACGTATCGCCGTCGCTGTACGAGGATCCTGCGGGATCGGTGCCCACCTGGAACTACGCCGTGGTGCATGCGCACGGCACGCTCGATCTCGCGACCGATCCCGCGCAGACCCGGGCGATTCTGGACACGATGATCCACCGCTTCGAGGCGCTGCGCCCGAATCCGTGGACGCTCGCGCTCGACGCCGCCCGGCTCGATGCACTGGTCGGCGCGATCATCGGCTTTCGACTGCGGATCAAGCGGGTCGAGGCGAAGTTCAAGCTGTCGCAGAACCGCAGCGGCGAAGACCGGCGGCGCGTCGCGGCAGCGCTCGCGCAGGGCGACGCCGAGTCGGCCGCGACTGCGGCATGGATGCAAGGCTACGGCGATGTCGAAACCGCAGCGCGTTGATGCCGCGCCCGAATCCGTCGCGGACGCCCGCGTGCGCCTCGACAAGTGGCTCTGGGCAGCGCGGTTCTACAAGACGCGCAGCCTCGCGGCGCAGGCCGTCGAGGCGGGCCAGGTGCGCCACAACGAGGAGCGCGTCAAGCCTGCGCATGCGGTGAAGGTCGGTGACGCGATCTGCGTGCGCAAGCAAGGCACCCTTTGGGACGTGCGGGTCACCGGACTCTCCGACCGCCGCGGCTCCGCGTCCGAGGCCGCGTTGCTCTACCGCGAGACGGCCGAGAGTGTCGCAATCCGTACGGAAGAAGCGTTGCGGCGGAAGGCCGCCGCGCAGGCCGACCCGCGCTATGCGGGGCGCCCTACCAAGCGAGAACGGCGCAAGCTCGAGGACTTCCTGAGCGAACCGTGAGACCTGCCTAGCAGATCCTCAAGCTGCCGAGGTCGAGCATGAGGTCGGGATTCTGGTAGGCGCGCCAGATCGCGTAGGCGAGCAGTGCCGCAAGGACGAGCTTCAGCGCCTGGAACAGGGCGCGCGCGTGAAAGGCGCCATACGCACCCGGCGCACGCAGCGCCGGGGGAGTCGATTGCGGAGGGTTGTCTACGTGCGAGGTCACACTGCGAGCTTACGCCCGCAGTGATTCCTCGGAGAGCGAGATGTTGACCGGGCCGGTGGAAGTGACGGACAGCTCGCGCATGCTGGCCATGATCGAGCTGAAGTCGGCCGCGGTGCGCACCTCGGGAATGGCCTTGGCGAGCAGGTTCACGGCGCGTCCGCTCACGATGAGCGGCATGCCGTGCGGCAGCTCCGCGCGCAGGCCACGGATTTCCTGTCCCGCGATCTTGCCGGAGATGCCGCGGTCGAACAGCAGCACGACCACGGCGACGTTGTACGCGCTCGCCGCACCGGCGATCTCCTGCGCCGGCACGCCTGCGCCGAGCGTGAGGCAATTGACGCCTTCGGTGAACAGCAAGAGCTCGAGGATCGCGAGCCCGAGATGATTGGGATCGTTCGGCGGCGTTGCGAGCAACACCTGGCGCGCGTCGCGCGTCGGACGCACGAGACGCGTCACGTCGCGCAACAGGCGCTGGGCGAGATCGGCGAAGCGCAGCTCCTGGAAGTTCTGCATCTCGCCGCGCACCACCCGATCGTGCACCGCTTCGTTGAGCGGAATGAGCGTCGCCTCGAGGAACTTGCGCAGGCCCTGCCCGACGAGCAGCTTGGACAAGTGGTTCTGCAGCTCACCGATGCGATGCTCGGCGAGCAGCTTCACCGCGGTCTCGATTTCGACGGGCAACGGCGCGGGATCTTCGACGGTCAATCCGAGCATCGACTGAAGCGCGGATTCGGCGAGCGGCACGACCGCGCCCGCACGCCAGCCCTCGGACAGGAGCTGCTTGATGAGCTTGAGGCGCGCGACCTGCTCGGGCGGATACACGCGATCGCCGAAGGGATCGCGCAGCGGCGACGGAAAGCCGTAGCGGCGTTGCCACATGTAGAGCTGCTCGCGGCGCAGACCCGTGATCCGCACCACCTCGCGAATGTGCAACGCGCTGCGCGGCTCGTGTACGGCTCCGGGCGCTTCGGCCACCGAAAGCGGCGCTTCGTTGCGCCGGGTCGGGGCCTTGATCAGGATGCCCATGGTCGTCCTTCCCTTTCGTTTTTTGTCACCTGCGCTCCGCGCACTGTGCTCCACAAGGACGGGGGATCGCCGACGTTCGGTCAAGGTGACCGCAACGACCGGTGCTCCGGCCCTGCTGCGCGAATGTTATTGGTATCGCTGGAGCCACCATGCAGGATGCATGCCAGTGGTCCCATGTTGCTGACGTTGCCGCAGTTTGCCTCGCTGCCCGGTTTACGGGATCATCGGCGACACGACACCGCGGCATGCGGTTATTACGACCTGTCGGAACACAACAATAGAGCCGGTCGTCGGCGACGCGCCCGACGGTTGGTCAACTGGGGCAGGATACGGCGATGTTCGGCTTCGCCAGGAATTCGAAAGAGCCGCTCTCCGATCCGCGCGCGGCGCAGCGCTGGGTCGCATCCCTCGCGACCAGCGATCCGCTCGCGTTCCGCGACACCGTCGTGCACGAACTCGCGCACGTTGCGCAATCCGCCACGCGGCGCCGACCGTACGAGCTCGAGGCGCTGTTCGTGGTCGATGCGCATGCGCGCACCGTGCTGGACGCGCTGGTCGCGCAATACCTCGAGCACGGCACGCGCTCGGCACGCATCGAGGCGCAACTCTGGGACGCGCTGTTCCAGCTGAACGAATCGTTTCGCACCGCGTATGGCGCGTGTGAACGCGACGCCCTCGCCCAAGCCCACGACACGCGCTGGACGCCGCTGCTCGCCGAGCTCGTCGCGCGTCAGACGATGCACCTCGCGTTCGACGCGAAGTTGCGGATGTTCCGCTACGAGCCGTGGATTCCCGCGAAATGGGCCGAGCTGCACTCGCGATTCGCGCTTGCGTGTGCCCATGGCTTCGAGCGAGAGCGCCTGCACCTCACCGGTGACAGCAGGGCCGTCACCGTCGAGCAGCTCTACATCGTCGCGCTCGTGCTGCAGCTCGCCAATGCAGGCAACCTGTCTCGCCCGCAGATCGACTGGCTCGCCACGCACCTCGAGAAGTGGTGCGCATCGCTGCGCATGTCGGTGACCTCGCCCGCGAGCACCGCGTTCTACGTCGACGTGGCGCAGGGCACCGGACTGCGGCGCCGCGGCGATCAGCCGCTCGAGGGTGAGGTCCTGTTCCTCGATACCGATCCCCTGCACGGTCTCCTGCAGCACTACATCCTCGCGATCGAGCAGAAGATCCGGAGCCAGCCGATTTCATCGAAGACGCCGTTGCGCGTCGAACGTCTCGCGCTGCTGACGAAGGTGGCGGCGCAGATCGATGCGCAATTCCGGCCGCTCAAGCGTCGCGGCGAGCGGACCGCGGCGGTCGGCACCGTGGACGTGGTGGTCGGTCTCTCCGCGATCTGCGGCTATCTCCACGAGGAGGCGCGCGCGCCGGTCCCCGAGCTCGACACCGTGAGCACGTTCTCCGACACCATCGACCTCGCCGTGTTCGGACATCTGCGCCACGACCGCGACAAGCGCAAGGAGCTCGCGCGGCGACGACTTGCGGCATTCGCGCCACCGGGCGGGCCGTGGGAGATGAAGGACGTCAGCGCGACCGGCGTGCGTCTGGTCGCGACGATGGAAGCGGCGTGCGTCCTCACCCTCGGCATGCTCGCCGTGATGCGCACACAACGAGATCTCGTGTGGCGTCTCGGCGTGGTGCGCAGGATGCGCCGCATGACGCCCGAGCGGGCGGAGATCGGGTTGCAATGCATCGCCGACAGCGTGTCGGTGATCGACGTGCTCGCGCAGCCGCAAGCCGCGGGCTCCGCCGAGGAAACGAGCGTCACCGGGAGCCCGCGCGAGCGCCGCTTCCGCGCGCTGTTCCTGGTGCTTCACGCCGCGCAGCATGGTGCGGCCGTGCAGTCGCTGATCCTTCCCGCCGCGGAATACCGCGCGCGGCGTCGCCTGTTCGTGAGCACGCCGACGCAGGACCATCCGATCCGTTGCGGGACGCTGCTCGAGCGTGGACCCGAATGGGCGTGGGTGTCGCTCGAGCCGCTTCCGATCGGGCGACCGCGCGAGAGCGCTCTCGCACCCGCGGGCTGACAAGACCCGCAGCGGCATGAGCGTGGACCGCTACGCCGAGCTGCATGCAGCGTATCGGTGGGAGGTGCCCGCCGACTTCAACATCGCGGTCGCATGCTGCCGCCGCTGGGCGCAGGACCGCAGCCGCTTCGCGCTGTACTGGGAGGACGAATCCGGGCAGCGCGCGGCATGCACGTTCTGGGACCTCGAACGCGAGGCGAACCGGCTGTCGAATGCCCTCGCGCAACGCGGTGTCGGCCGCGGCGACAAGGTCGCGATCATCCTGCCCCAGCGCCCGGAAACGGCGATCGCGCACATCGCCGTGTATCAGCTCGGCGCCGTCACGGTGCCGCTTTCGTTCCTGTTCGGGCCCGAAGCGCTCGAGTTCCGGCTCGACGATTCGGAATGCAAGGCGGCGCTCGTCGACCCGCAATCCCTGCCGAACCTGGAGCCGATCCGCGATCGCCTGCGGCGCTTGGAGCACGTGATCGGCGTGGCCGGCGCGAGCGCGCCGTTCATCATGCCCTTCGAGGACTTCGTCGCAGATGCGCCACCGTATTTCACGCCCGTAACAACGCGCGCAGACGATGCCGCCACCCTCATCTACACCAGCGGCACGACGGGACCGCCCAAAGGCGCGGTGATGCCGCACCGCTGCCTTCTCGGCAACCTGCCGGGATTCACGTGTTCGCACAACGGCTATCCCAGACCGGGCGATCTCTTCTGGTCGCCGGCGGATTGGGCGTGGACCGGCGGCCTCATGGACGCGCTGCTGCCGGCGCTGTATTTCGGCCAGCCCATCGTGGGGTATCGCGGGCGATTCGACGCGGAGCGCGCCTTCGCGCTGCTCGAGCGGTATCAGGTCCGCAACACGTTCCTGTTTCCTACCGCGCTCAAGCTCATGATGAAGGCGTTTCCACGACCGAAGGAACGCTTCGACATTCAGCTGCGCAGCATCATGAGCGCCGGCGAAGCGGTCGGCACGGCGGTGTTCGAATGGGCGCAAAGCGCGCTGGGCGTGACCATCAACGAGATGTTCGGCCAGACCGAAATGAACTACATCGTCGGCAATTCGCACGAGCTGTGGCCGGCGAAACCAGGTTCGATGGGGCGGCCGTATCCCGGACATCGCATCGCCCTGCTCGACGAGCGCGGGCGCGAGCTGCCCGACGGCGAGGTCGGGGACATCGCGGTGCATCGCATCGCCCCCGACGGTCAACGCGATCCCGTGTTCTTTCTCGAATACTTCGGGAACCCGCAGGGCACCGCGAAGAAGTTCATCGGGGACTGGTGCCTCACGGGCGATCTCGCGCAGCGCGACGGCGACGGTTATCTGTGGTACCAGGGCCGCGCCGACGACATGTTCAAGTCCGCGGGCTATCGCATCGGGCCCTCGGAGATCGAGAACTGTCTCGTGCGCCATCCCGCCGTCGCGAACGCCGCCGTCGTGCCCTCGCCGGACGAGACGCGGGGATACGTGGTGAAGGCGTTCATCGTGCTGGCGCAGGGGTACAGTCCGTCGCCTGCGATCGAGCAGGACCTGCAGCGCCACGTGCGCCAGTATCTCGCTCCCTACGAATATCCGCGGGAGATCGAATTCATCGATGCCTTGCCCATGACGACCACGGGCAAGGTGCAGCGCCGCGTCCTGCGCGAACGCGAGGCCGCACGCGTCAGGCGATCCTGAATGCTTGCCCGCCTCAGGCGGGCGCTTCCAGCGGTTGTCCCCGCATGCGCAGCAGGAAAGTGCGATGGGTCATCACCCACGCGATCGCCGGGATCACCGTCGGCAGGATCAGCGATCCGAACTGGAACGCGAACGCGATCACCTCGCGCTGGCCCGCCGAGAACCCGGTCTGCGATGCGATCAGCGGCCCCGACGTGATCGCGATGTTCTTGAGGAAATCGGCGAGTGCGCCCCACGTCACGACCGGGAGCAGCGCGAGATAGCCGATCGCGAGGATCATCCAGCGCCGCGACTCCGCGGCCGCGAGGGTGAGCGCGGCGAAGAGCGGCATGCCGAACGCGTAGAGCAGCGTGTTCACTTCGACGGTCACTGCAGCCGCCGTGGGCGCGGCAAGCCCCGGACGCACCGTGGAGGTGAAGATCAAGGTGGCGCGCGCCTGATCGATGCTGCGCACGAGGTCGCCGAACGCGGTGTAGGCGATCGCGCGCGTCAGCCACGCCGCGGGCCAGACGAGGAGCGGCGCGGCGACATACCAGAGCGCGAATGTCACCGGCAACCACGCAAGCACCCGCACGATGAATCGGGAGAGCGGGCTGCGCATCGGGCGCTACGTGGCGGCGGGAACGGTATCGATGCCTGCCGGCGCATCCGGAGGTTCGCCCGGACCGACCTCGCCGTCGCGCGGCAGCGTGCGCACCCAGACCAGCCACACCACCAGCACGTCGAGCATGATGAGCGCCTGCCACACGTACAGGTGGGCCCACTCGAAAGCCTTGAGGTTCCACTGGCCGATGTAGAACAGGCTGATCACCCGCACGATGTTGAGACCCTGCACGGCGAGAATGCCGGCGAAAAGGCCGATCAGCTTGTTGCGCCACGGTGCGGGAAACGCGAGCACCGCTGCCACCAGGACGATGCACGCTTCCACGCCATTGCATCCGGATTCGATCGAGACGGCGAAGCCGTTGGCGGTGCTGCGCAGCACCTTGCCCATCGCCACGACATTCGGGTCGAACACCGTGACGAGCCACGCGCTGACCGCGGCGATGGCGTTGGTCCAGGGGACGACGAAGTACGCCTGCGCCCACGGCGTGAGCTCGGCTCCGAACAGCGCGGCCTGCAGGACGAGAAACAGGACGAAGAAGCGCACCATCGTGCGCCTATTCTACCGACGCGTTCGATCTAGAGGCGATCCAGGCGTCCGCCGTCGACGCGCAGCGCGCTGCCCTGTATGAAACACGCCTCATCGCACGCCAGGAATGCGATCGCGGCCGCGACGTCCTCGGGCTTTCCGACATCCGCGGGATCGATCTTCTCCGCACCCGACTCGATGTTCGGATTGCTCCACAGCATCGGCGTGTCGATCGCCCCGGGGATGATCGCATTGACCCGCAGCCCTTTCGCCGCGCCTTCGATCGCGGCGCTGCGGGTGAGCGACAGCAACGCCGCCTTCGACGCGGCATACGGCGCCACGAGCGGGCTCGTCGCGACCGCATGCACGCTCGCGACATTCACGATCGCGCCGCCGCGATCCATGTGTCGCAGGCCGGCGCGCACGAAATAGAACGCGCCGAGGAGATTCACCGACAGGATGTCGAGCCAGTCCTGGCGCGTCTGCTCGGCGAGCGGCCGGAAGTTCATGCGCGCGGCGTTGTTGACGATCACGTCCAGCCGTCCGAACTGTGCCAGCACGCGTTCGACGGCGCGAGAAACGGCATCCTCGTCGGCGACGTTGCACACGATCGCGAGGGCGTCGATGCCGCCCGACTCGCGCACCGCGCGCGCCGCATCCTCGCAGCGCCCGGGATCCGTGCCGATGACCACCACGCGCGCGCCTTCCGCGCCGAAGCGCAGCGCGGTTGCGAGGCCGATGCCGCTCGATGCGCCGGTCACCAGTGCGACCCTGTCGAAGAAGCGGCCTTCGCTCATGGCGCGCCTCAACCGTGACCCTCGACAACGTTCGATAGCGCCGCGCGCCGCCGCTCGCGCTCGTCGGCGAGCCGGATGAGATGCGCGTCGACCGGGGTGTACTCGCTCGGACGCTTCACGGGAACGCGCAGGCACACGCTGGAGGTCGGCAGTATGTACTGCCAGTCCATCATCAGCTTGTAGTATGCCTCGCCGACCGGGCGGATCTTGCGATCGAGGTCGAACAGTCCCAGCGGATTGACGTTGCCATTGGCCTCGCGCAGTGCGGTGTCCCAGTCGACCTGGTCGATCAGCGAGTACCAGGTGAAGCCCACCATGGGCACGCCGTCGTTGCGGATGCGCAGCACGTTCGCCCACTGCTTCCAGAGCCAGAACACCGCCTCGTCGCCCTTGGCGCCCTGCTTGAAGTTCGTTTCCGTATGCATCACCGGAAGGTTGTACCGCCGGTGATACTGCCGCGTGATCTCGGCGTAGCCGAACACTTCGCCGGCCGGGCCGCTGCTGCCGTCGGCGCCGACGCGGTGCTCGTTGGTGACGTAGTAGTCGTTGCCCATGATGCAGTGGTGCTTGAGTCGGTTGTCCATGAAGAAGTGGTACTCCTCCTTGGTCATCCCGTTGTCGAGCAGGTACTCGTACATCTCGGACGAGACGCGCATACCGTAATTGAGGTCGAGCGAGAGGAAGCGCCGCTCGTTGAGGATCTCCGCCGGCCGGATCGCCGACGGATCGGAAGCGTGGAAGTACTCGGTCGATTCGCTCTGCACGAAGATCGCGTCGGGACGAACCTCGAGGATCGCCTTCATCGCCAGCACGTTCGCCTTCACGATGTGTTTCAGCGCCGTCACGTACGACGTGTCGTCGGCGAGCTGCTCGTTCCACCATCCGAAGCGCGCCGAGAAGAGCGAGCAGATGAACATCTCGTTCACCGGCGTGTAGAGCTGGACCCACGGATACCGTTTCGCGAACGCGCGCGCGTAGGTCGCGAACAATCCCGGGAAGTCGGCGTTCTGGAAGTTGCCGATCCAGTCGGGCAGTCCGAAATGACACAGGTCGACGATCGGCGTGATGTCGCGCCGGAACAGGTCGTGCATCGTGTCGTCGGCGAACCCCCAGTCGTAGCGCTCGGGCGCGAGATAGGTGGTGTGGATCTGCGGACCGTAGCGCAGGAACGTGATCCCGATGTCCTCCACCAGCTGGAAGTCGGTGCGCCAGTGCTTGTAGAACCCGCACTTCTCCATCTCGTCCACACGCGTGCGGCCCTGGTTGATCGTGGGCGCGCTGTTCTCGATGCCCGTGGCGAACATGAACGGAGGCGTGCGCTTCATCATGGACAAGCTCCGGGAGCGCCGCGCCGGGGCCGGCCGGGCCCACGACGCACGGCCTTGCAGGCGTGCACGGCGGCAGCAGGATGGGACTGTGAAGAACTGCGAGGAGTTCGCCGGGACAAGGATGAACGGAAGGGCTTGCGCCGCGTCTCGCGGCGGCCCTTCGTACTGCAAACGGGCGAGGGCGCCATCCTAAACGCAGCCGACGCGCGGCAATCGCGTTCGCTTAACCCGTGCTCGTGCGCACGCGCGCAAGGGGCGGGTTCTTCGCGAAGTATTGGCGGATTCCATCGCGCATCGATTCGGCGAACCGCGCCTGATGCCGGTCGCTGCGAAGCTTCTGCTCTTCCTCGGGATTGGAGATGAACGCCGTCTCGACCAGGATCGACGGAATGTCGGGCGCCTTGAGCACCGCGAATCCTGCCTGCTCGACGAAGGGCTTGTGCAGCGGATTGACCGAACCGATGCCGTCGAGCACGTGCCGGCCGACCTTGAGGCTGTCCTTTATCTGCGCGGTTTGCGACAGGTCGAGCAGCGTGCGCGCGAGCAATGGATCCCGGACGCCGAGATTCACTCCGCCGATCAGGTCCGCGCCATTCTCGCGGTTGGCGAGCCATCGTGCCGCGGCGCTGGTTGCGCCGTGCTCCGACAGCGCGAACACCGACGAGCCGCGCGCTGTCGGTTCCGTGAATGCGTCGGCGTGGATCGACACGAAGAGATCGGCTTCGACGCGCCGGGCCTTGTGCACGCGCGTGGCGAGCGGCACGAAATAGTCGTCGTCGCGCGTGAGCACCGCGCGCATCCCGGACTCGGCGTCGATCAGGCGCTTCAGCTTGCGCGCGATCGACAGCACCACGTCCTTTTCGCAGGTGCCGCGTCGTCCGACCGCGCCGGGATCCTCGCCGCCATGGCCGGGATCGAGCGCCACCGTGACCACACGTCGCTTGCGATTCGGCGCCAGGCGCGGGGGCTCCTCGTCCCTCGGCGCATCGCGGGCGGCCTCCTTGCGCTCGCTCTCCTGCAGCAACGCCATCAGTGGATCGACGGGATTCAGCGGATAGAGATCGAGCACGATGCGATGCGCGAATGTCGCGACGGGCTCCAGCGCGAAGAGCTGCGCCGAGGCGGGCTGCTTCAATTCGATGACCACGCGCACGATGTCCGCGCCGCGGCGGCCGAAGCGGATCGCCGCGACGTACGGATCGGTCCCCTGCACGCGCATCGGCAGCTGCGCGAGCTCGCTGCTGATCTCCACACCGGCGAGGTCGAGCACGACCCGCTCCGGGTCCTTCAGCATCGTGAGCTGATGCGCGATGGGCAGCGGGCCCTCGATGATCACCCGCGTGTACTCCTGTGCCGGCCACAATCGCGCCGAGGTGACCCGAGGACCCAGCCGCGGAATTTCCGGCAGCCCGAAT
>Ga0081539_10006176_pt1 | contig 11655 bp, 11 predicted proteins | sample TabmetS4T2R2_FD_71023 | JGI IMG/M metagenome (GOLD analysis project Ga0081539, IMG submission 71023) | Tabebuia heterophylla rhizosphere microbial communities from the University of Puerto Rico - S4T2R2 | ecosystem: Host-associated > Plants > Roots > Rhizosphere ...
TTCCAACCACAACTCCAAGATCGCGGGGATGGGACCGCGGCGCCCGGTCCTTCCGGCGGCGTGGAGAATCCGAACAGAACCAGGCGAGTGTGAACGAGCAGGGCACCGGGTAGTCGATACCAGGCACGGTTCGGGTCACTAGGGCAGGGAGAGCGCCATGCCGCACCGCGTCGACGCAGGGCTGTCGGATGTGCTGAAACGGGTGGCCGCGGCGCTGAAGCAGGCCGACATCCCGTTCGCCCTCGGTGGCAGCTTCGCGGTGTACGGGCACGGCGGGCACTCCAGCGACCACGACGTGGACTTCCTGATCCGGGAGCGGGACAAGGAACGGGTGCTCGAGGTGCTGACCGAGGCCGGCTTCACGGTCGACCAGCCGCCGGAGGACTGGCTGGTCAAGGTGTTCGACGACAAAGGGCGGATGGCGGACCTGATCTACCGCCCGGTGGAGTCTCCGGTCACCGACGAGACGCTCCACGACACCGAGCAACTGTCCGTCGAGTCGATCTTCATGCCGGTGGCGTCGGCGACCCAGCTGATGATCCACAAGCTGCTGAGCTACACCCAGCAGTACTGCGATTTCGCCACCGGGTTGCCGATCGCCCGCTCGCTGCGCGAGAAGATCGACTGGGATCGGGTACGCAGAGAGACCGCGAAGTCGCCGTACGCCGAGGCGTTCCTCGTGCTGCTCGATCGCCTCGACGTGGTGCCGATGCCGGGCGATGCCCGGTCGACCATAGGGGGATGAGATGACACGTCAGCTAGACGAATACGTGGAGGCGGAGATTCAACGGCTGCTCACCGAGCATGGTGACGTGGCCGAGCAGGGCATCAGCGTGCACCGCCGGGAGCACACCCTGATCCTGGCCGGTGAGGTGGAAAGCGCGCAGCGCCGGGACGAGATCTGCCGGCAGGTCACCGCGCGGTTCCCCGAGGTCCAGATCGCCTGTGACATCGGCATCATCCGGGCGCAGGCGCCCTCCGAGGTGGAGGAGATCTCATGATCCGGATCGCCGCTGTCGGTGATGTCCACGTCGACAAGGACGTCGTGGGCCGCTACCGGCCCGCGCTGGAACGACTGCCCGAGGTGGCCGACGTGCTGCTCGTCGCCGGGGACCTGACCCGGCACGGCACGGTCGAGGAGGCGCGCTGCTTCGCGACCGAGTTCGGTGGCCTGGGCGCACCGGTCGTCGTTGTGCTCGGCAATCACGACCACCAGAGCGACCAGCAGGACGCCGTCGCCGACCTGCTCACCGATTCCGGCATCGCGGTGCTGGAGGGCGCTGGGATGGTCCTGGACGTGCACGAGCACCGGCTCGGTGTCGCCGGTGCGAAGGGCTTCGGCGGCGGGTTCGCCGGGGCGTGTGCGAGCAAGTTCGGCGAACGCGAGATGAAGGCTTTCGTCAATACGACCGAGGTCATCGCAGACAAGCTCGGCGCAGCCTTGCGCGGACTCGACTGTGACGCGCTGGTCGCGCTCACCCACTACTCGCCGGTCCCGGAGACGCTGGCCGGCGAACCGTTGGAGATCTACCCGTTCCTCGGGTCGTACCTTCTGGGTCAGGCGATCGACTCGGCGCCGACGGCCCTGGCGCTGCACGGGCATGCGCACGCAGGTACCGAACGCGGCCGTACGCCAGGCGGCGTGCCGGTCCGCAACGTGGCGCATCCGGTGATCAAACAGGCATACAACGTGTATCAGCTGCTGACGGCCGACGCCGGCCTGGTCACGGTCTGATCGATCGATCCGGGCCGAACCGATGTCAGGTTTTCGATTTCCGCGGTCCGGGTATTCGCGCGGTCATGGCTCTAGTGCTTTGGATTCTCGCAGTGATTCTCGTGGTCGCCGGCATTCTCGCGCTGTTCCGGCGGCAGTTCCTCTGGGGGATCGTGCTGATCATCGTCGGTCTGCTCGTCGGCCCCGGCGGCGTCAGCATCTTCACCTGATCCTCCACAATCACCTCTCTCGACACGGCAACCGGGGGTTGCCGTACCGCCCGTCTGACTTCCCCCAACCCGACGGCGGTGCGGGCCCCGGTTGTCTTTCTCTGCAGCCCGGCTAGCTAACCTCCTCAACGCAGAACGCGCAGTCCGAAGGACCAGGCGCCGGTAGCTAGCACAGCATCCCCCGCACACGCAGTGCGACGGCGCGTCGCTGACATATGCCTGAATCTGCCGCGAACGATCCCATTCACCGGACAAGGGGCGGCAGAGTGGCCGAGGTCCATCACTTCGCGTACGGCGCTTTCAACCCGATCGCCGCATACCTGCTGGCGTTCCTCGGGTCGTTCCTCGGGCTGCTCAGCACTGGTCGTGCGCGCACCGCGCACACCCGCAGCCGGCGGAACCGATGGCTGATCATCGCCGCGTTCTCGATCGGCGGCGGCGCCATCTGGCTGATGCACTTCACCGCGATGCTGGGCTTCGAGGTCCCGGACAGCCCGGTTCGCTACGGCCCTGCGATCACCGTCCTGAGCCTGGCCATCGCCATCATCACGGTCGGCGTCGGGCTGCTGGTCGTGGGCCACGGCAAGCGGAGCCTGATGAAGACGGTCGTGGCGGGCGCGATCACCGGGGTCGGCGTGCTGGCGATGCATTACAGCGGCATGGCGGGCATGCACGTCGCCGGTGAGGTTCACTACCGGCCCACGCTGGTGTTGGCGTCCGGCATCGTGGCAGTCACCGCGGCGACGCTGGCATTGTGGTTCACCGTCTCGGTGCGGGGCTGGGGCCGGATCACCGCGGCGTCCGCGATCATGGGCGTCGCCATCTGTGGCATGCACTATCTCGGCATGGCGGCGATGGAGGTGCGGCTGCACCCGGTCACGTCGGGCGGAGTGACCGGGCTGCGCCCGCTGGTGATGATCGTGCCCATCACGATCATCACCGCGGCGGCGATCGTCGGAGTGGCGCTCAGCGCACTGCAGGCGATGACCGAGGAGGAGTTCAGCGACGGGGCCGGCATCCCGAAGCGCGGCGTGCATGCCGAACATCCGTGGTCGCTGAAAGAGATGTCGCTGGCCGCGATGCGGCGGACGCCCGGTCCGCGACCGTCGCCGCGACCCGTACCGCAGCGCGCCGGCGAGGATGAGTTGCAGCCCACCTTCCCGTACTGACCGGTCTGTGGGGCCCGCTGGATAGCCTTGGGCCTATGCATTCCGACGCTTGGTGGCGCGACGCCGTCATCTATCAGATCTACCCCCGCTCGTTCGCCGACGGCGACGGCGACGGCGTGGGCGACCTGCCCGGCATCGAAGCGCGGCTGACGTTCCTGCGCGACCTCGGCGTGGACGCCGTATGGCTATCGCCGTTCTATCCGTCCCCCCAGGCCGACGCCGGATACGACGTGTCGGACTACCGGTCGGTCGATCCGCTGTTCGGTACGCTCCCCGACGCCGACCACCTCATCGCGACGGCGCACGGCCTGGGCCTGAAGGTGATCCTGGATCTGGTGCCCAACCACACGTCCAGCGCGCACGCGTGGTTTTCCGAGGCGCTCGGGTCGCCGCCGGGGAGCCGGGCCCGGGACCGCTACCTGTTCCGTGACGGGCGCGGGCCGGGCGGGGACGAGCCGCCCAACTCCTGGCGCAGCGTCTTCGGCGGCCCGGCGTGGGAACGGGTGACCGAGGCGGACGGCACGCCCGGCCAGTGGTACCTGCACCTGTTCGACGTTTCCCAGCCGGACCTGAACTGGGCCAACGCGGACGTCCGGGCGGAGTTCGTGTCCGTGCTGCGGTTCTGGCTGGACCGTGGTGTGGACGGTTTCCGGGTCGACGTGGCGCACGGGCTGATCAAGGAGGCGACCTTGGCGGACTGGCACTACCCCAGCGCCATCCTCGGCGAGCTCGGTCACGAGGGGCCACCACCGCCGATGTGGGACCAGGACGGCGTCCACGAGATCTATCAGCAGTGGCGGGCGGTCCTGGACACCTATCCGGGTGGCCGCATCCTGGTCGCCGAGGCGTGGGTGCAGCCGGTGGAGCGGCTGGCCCGGTACGTGCGGCCGGACGAGATGCACCAGGCGTTCAACTTCGAATATCTGGACACGCCGTGGGCCGCCGATCCGCTGCGCAAGGTGATCGACACATCACTGGCCGCCAACGACACGGTCGGTGCCGCCACCACGTGGGTGCTGTCCAACCACGACGTGGTCCGGCACGCGACCCGCCTCGGCTACCCGGTCGGTGAGGGCCGCCGGCGGGGCATCGGCATCGGCGACCCGCAGCCGGACACCGCGCTGGGCCTGCGCCGCGCGCGCGCCGCCACATTGCAGATGCTGGCCTTGCGTGGGTCGAGCTACCTGTATCAGGGCGAGGAGCTCGGCCTGCCCGAGGCCACCGAGATCCCGGACGAGTACCGCCAGGACCCCGCGTGGTTCCGCTCCGGACATGCCGAGCGCGGGCGGGACGGCTGCCGGGTGCCGATCCCGTGGGAGGCCGACGCACCGTCCTACGGCTTCGGCCCGTCCGACGCCAGCTGGTTGCCGCAGCCACCGGTGTGGGCCGAGTACGCGCTGGACCGCCAGCGCGGGGTGGCCGGCTCCACGTACGAGCTGTACCGGGCCGCCCTGCGGCTGCGCCGCGAGCACCGGCTCGGCGCCGCGGAGCTGACCTGGGAGGAGACACCGGCGGACGTGCTGGCCTTCCGGTCCGGCCACGTGCTGGTGCTGACCAACTTCGGTTCGGGGCCCGCGGATCTCCCGCCGGGCGTGACCGTGCTGCTGGAAAGCGGTCCGCTGACCGACGACGGCCGGGTGCCGCAGGACGTCACGGTCTGGGCAATGTGACCTGCTCCGCCGACACGCGCGCGGCCAGCAGCGCGGCGTGCGTGTCGGCCATGTCCTTGGCGACCGTGCGTGACGCCAGCCAGTACATGATGCCGGTGGGTACGAAGAACAGCTGGAACCCGGCGAGGCCGACCGCGTAGTTCACTGGTGGAGGGAACGCTGCGGACAGCGTCCGGAACGCGACGGCGACCAGCGCGTTGCCACCGGCCCGGCCGACGCCGTTCACCAGGTTCCCGAGGCTGTAGACGGTGCCGCGGTGCTCCGGCGGGTTGACGTCGGCGATCATGGCGAACCAGTTCGGCGAGTTCGCGGACGTCAGCGCCAGTGCGAGCACCGCCGTGGCGAGACAGGCACCGACCGTCGGCTCGGTGAACACGTCAGCGATCACGGCCAGGATCACCGCCCGGGAGCCGGCGTCGTCGGGCACCTCGATGCGCATGGGAACGAAGAACAGCACCAGGTAGAGCGGCACCGCGGCCAGCACGCCGGCCGCGGCGACAAGTGCCCTCCCCCGCGGCGTACGTCGCTGCAGCCGGTCGCCCACCAGTCCGCCCAGGATGGACAATGCGCCGCCGAGCTGGAACAGCGTGGCGAAGACGCTCCCGACGATCACCGCCGTACCAGTGCTGTAGCCCTGGGCTTCGGCCCGAGCCCGGAACAGCACCGGAAGCCAGACCAGCGAGCCGAACGCGATCTGGGCCGTGAGCCCCTGCAGGATCAGCCAGACGTTGGTGCGCCGGCCCAGAATGATCGGCAGGTGGTCGATGTGGATGCGCTCCTCGTAGTCGACGCCGGCCAGCTCGGGCTGGCTGTCACCGCGCGGCACGTCATAGGTGAACAGGTACGCCACCGTGGCGGCCACGCCGGCGGACGCCACCATCAGGAACGGCCGCCGCCAGTCGTCGTGGCCGAGCAGGCCGCCGACCAGCGTGCCGGTCAGCGTGCCGACACCTTGGGACAGACCCCAGAAGCTCATCACCAGGCCCCGGCGCCGGGGTGAAATCAAATCGCTGACCACCGCGAAGCTCACCGATGCGACCGCGCCCAGGCCGAACGCGGCCAGCACCTGGGACAGCAGGAACGACGGGTAACTGCCGGACAGGCCGGACCAGAACGTGCCGGCGATCCAGATGGCGGTGCCGATGACCAGCACCGGCTTGCGGTTGGTGCGGTCCCCGGCGTACGCGAACCCGATCGCTGCCACCGCGCTGATGAGGAACATCACCGTGGTGGCCAGCGCGATGGCCGCCTCGCCCACGCCGAAGCCGGTACCGATGTTGCCGTACAACGGCGGCACGATCCCGATCGCGACGTTGTCCATGGACGCCAGGACGATGAAGACGACCACGCTGTACACGCGATGCGCCGTGCCGCCCCGGATCGTCACGTGGACGAGGCTAGCCGGAGGCGCGATCGATCACCGCGTCGCGGGCCGCGGCGTACTGCTCCCGGATCAACGGAACGCTCGTGTCCTCGTACACCTCGGGGGTTTCGGCGGACCACGTCGGCGGTTTCCCGCCACCCAGCGTGACCCAGGCGGCCTGGCGGGCGGCGCCGTCGGCGACGTACTCGCCGGGCGGCGGCACGAGGACCGGCAGCCCGAACAGCGCCGGCGCGATGCGCCGCACGGCCTCGCTACGCGCGCCGCCGCCGACCAGGACGATCCGGTTCGCCTGCGCGCCATGCCGGACCAGGGCGTCGAGCCCGTCGGCGAGGGCGCAGAGCATGCCCTCCACGGCGGCCCGGGCCACGTGCGCCGGGTCGGAGGTCTTCAGCGTCAGGCCGTGGATGGCACCGGTGGCGTTCGGCCGGTTCGGGGTCCGCTCCCCCTCCATGTACGGCACCAGGACGAGCCCGTCGGCGCCGGCCGGCGCGGACAGCGCGAGCCGGGACAACTGCTCGTGGTCGACGCCCAGAATGCGCGCGGCCGCGTCGAGCACCCGGGCCGCGTTGAGCGTCACCACGATCGGCAGGAACCGGCCGGTGCAGTCGGCGAACCCGGCGACGCTGCCGCTGGGATCCGTGGGCGCCACGTCGGTGGAGACGAACACCGTCCCGGACGTCCCGATCGAGACGACGACGTCGCCCGGTTCCGCGCCGGCGCCGAGCCCGGCTGCGGCGTTGTCACCGGCGCCGGGACCGAGCGGGGCGCCGTTGGGCAGCGTTCCGGCGACGCCGGTGGGACCGAGCACCTCCGGCACCTCGATGACCCGGCCGAAGCCCAGCTCGAGCAGGTCGAGCCGGTACTGGTTGGTGACCGCCGACCAGTACATCGTGCCGCTCGCGTCGCTGCGGTCGGTGCGCAGCGCGTCCAGTCCGGTGGCTCCCGCGAGCTTCCAGGTGAGCCAGTCGTGCGGCAGGCACACCGCGGCCACCCGGTCGGCGTTGACCGGCTCGGCGCGGGCCAACCAGCGCAGCTTGGTCAGCGTGAAGCTGGCCACCGGGACGATGCCGACGGCGTCCACCCACGCGCGCCGGCCCACCTCACCGCCGCCGAGGTCGTCGACGAGCTCGGCGGCGGCGGCGGCGCTGCGGGTGTCGTTCCACAGCAACGCCGGCCGCACCACCTCGCCGTCCTGGTCCAACGTGACCATGCCATGTTGCTGGCCGGCGACCGCCGCGGCGGCCACGTCGTCCAGGCCGCCGGCCTCGTCGATGGCCGTGCGCAACGCCGACCACCAGGCGTCAGGATGTACCTCGGTGCCGTCCGGGTGACCCGCGCGGCCCTGGCGGACGAGCTTGCCGGTCTCGGCGTCGCGGATCACTACCTTGCATGACTGCGTGGAGGAGTCGATACCGGCGACCAGAGCCATCTCAGTCCGCCCGTACCAGGTGGTCGATGGCGAGCTGGTGCAGCTTCACGAAGCCGTACCCGACCGCGCCGGCAGCGTCCGCGTCGAAGTCCTCGAACGCGCTGCGGTCGTTGAGCAGATCGGTGTAGGTCTCCCCGGGGTTGAGCGTGGGTGTCTCCAGGTCGAGCACCTTCGCCGCCCGCAGCGCCTCCTGCACCACGGGGTCGGCGCGGAACTCCTGCGCCCGCTCCTTGAGCAGCAGGTACATCCGCATGTTGGCGGCCGCGGAGTCCCAGACACCGGTGATGTCTTCGGTGCGGGACGGCTTGTAATCGAAATGCCGTGGGCCGTCGTAGTTCGGTCCACCGCCGATCCCGCCGTGCTCCAGCAGGTCCACCAGCGCGAACGCGTTCAGCAGGTCGCTGTGGCCGAACACCAGGTCCTGGTCGAACTTGGGCCCGTGCTGGCCGTTGAGATCGATGTGGAACAGCTTGCCGTGCCACAGCGCCTGCGCGATGCCGTGCATGAAGTTGAGGTTCGACATCTGCTCGTGCCCGACCTCGGGATTGACGCCGAACAGCTCGGAGTGCTCCAGGTCGTTGATGAACGCGAGCGCGTGCCCAACGGTGGGCAGCAGGATGTCGCCGCGCGGCTCGTTGGGCTTGGGCTCGATGGCGAATCGCAGGCCGTAGTTGTGGTCCTCCGAGTACTGCGCGATCAGATCGAGGCCCTCGCGGTACCGGTCGAACGCGGCCTGGACGTCCTTGGCGACGTCGTACTCGGCGCCCTCGCGACCGCCCCACAGCACGAACGTCTTCGCGCCCAGCTCGGCGGCGAGGTCGAGATTGCGCAGCACCTTGCGCAGCGCATACCGGCGCACCGACCGGTCGTTGCTGGTGAAGCCGCCGTCCTTGAACACCGGGTGGGTGAACAGATTGGTCGTGATCATGGGAGTGACCATGCCGGTCTCGTCGAGCGCCTTCTTGAACCCGGCGATGATGCCGTCGCGGGTGTGTGCGTCGGAGCCGAACGGCACCAGGTCGTCGTCATGGAGCGTGATGCCGTACGCCCCCAGCCCGGAGAGCTTGTGCACCGCCTCGACCGGGTCGAGCGCGGGCCGGGTCGGATCGCCGAACGGGTCACGGGCCGGCCACCCCACGGTCCACAGGCCGAATGAGAACTTGTCCTCGCGGGTGGGCTGGACCGACACGGTTACCTCCACAAAGCCGATACGTCTCTATACCAGGTCATGATCTCGCGCTGGCGCCGGCTAGGCGGTGCGGGCGGACTTTGTGTTGCCGGATTCGTTTGCCGCCGCCGCGAACTCGGTAAGCCCTCGTATGAGCGCGGCCCGGCCACCCGTCGACATCCGCTGCAGGACGGCGGCGAGCATCTGCCGCCGGGTTTGCCGGAGCTCGTCCAGGAGCTGCCGCGACGACGGCGTCAGATACAGCGCAATCTCCCGCCGATCCACCCGGCCGGGCACCCGCTCCACCATGCCGGAGGCGACCAGCCGATCGCAGAGTCGGCTTGCCGACGACAGCAGCATGTTGAGCTCGCCGGCCAGCCCGCGCAGGTTGATCCCCTCCGCTCGTTCCACCACGAGCAGCGCGGACAGCTGCGGCCAGGAGAGCCGCGGCGTGGCTTGCTCGCGGGCGGCGTCCCAGGCAGCCAGCAATGCCTGCGCCGCGTCATCGACCTCCGCGGCGCGCATCTGGTCCGGCCCTTGCGGCCCATGGTGTTCGGCCATATTGCAGCTGAGACTACCCGTAGGTTCGACTGTGTCGAAGGGGGTGACATCGTGTCCGATCGCGTTTTAGGTGCGCAGAAGGCGATAGCTGATGCGCCCGCCGACGCCGTGGCGGAGTGCCTGGCGGAGGCGCTGGAGAAAGAGTTCGCGGTCACGGAGGTGGAGTTGTTCCTCGTCGACTACCGGTTGGCGGCACTGATGCCGCTGCTCGGCGGCACGACGGTGACCCGGCCGGGTGACCCGGCGTGGCGGTGCTTCGACCACCAATCCGAGGTGACCGTGGGGCGCACCGCGTACCTGCCGGTGACGGTTCGCGGCGAGCGGCTGGGCGTGTTGCGCTACGCACCCGCCCCCGATGACGCGGACGCCCGCGCGGCCCTGGCCCAGGTGGCCACGCTGCTCGCACACGAGCTGCAGTCGGCGGCCACCGGCACCGACCGGTACATCGTCGCCGCGCGGACCCGACGGCTCACGCTCGCCGCCGAGATGCAGTGGGAGCTGTTGCCCGGTCGTTGCCGGGTACGGCCGTCGTTCAGCCTGGCCGGGCAGCTCGAGCCGGCGTACGCGGTGCGCGGCGACAGCTTCGACTGGGCTGAGCACGACGACCATCTGTACGTCTCCGTGCTGAACGGGATGGGCGAGGGGGTGGCCGCGGCGCTGCTGACGTCGCTGGCCACCCAGGCGCTGCGCAACGCGCGCCGGGCCGGGCTGGGGCTGGCCGACCAGGCGTCGCTGGCCGACCAGGCGGTGTTCGCACAGCATCGCGGCGCGATGCACGTCGCCGCGCTACTGCTCGACCTGGACACCCGGACCGGCGTGATCACCGCGGTGGACGCCGGCTCACCGCGGCTCCTGCGGCTGCGCGACGGCGAGGTGCGGGATCAGCCACTCGATCCCCAGTTCCCGCTCGGCATGTTCGAGACCTCCGAGTACGTCGCTCAACGAGTTCCGCTGCAGCCGATGGACCGGCTCTTCGTGGTGAGCGACGGCGTCGTCGAAGCGGTGGGCGCCAGCGGCCGTTACGGCGAGGCGGCGCTGCACCGGTTCATCCGGCGTACCGGGTCACTGGCCCCGCTGCAGGCGGTCCGGTCACTGCTCGGCGACCTGCGCTCATTCCTCGGCGACGCCGACCTCGAGGACGACGCGGTGGCGGTGTGCCTGGATTGGACTGGACAGAGCTAGCACGCGCCGCCGATGAGTTGTGGGCCGGAGCGAGGACCAATATCATCGCGCGCCGGACCGGGTCGCGATCGCCTCCAGGAAGATGTCGCCGATCTTCGCCGGGTCGGGCGCGATGAACACGCCGCCGGCGTCCGTCGCGGCGGTGATGGTCTCCAGCTCCTTGCGGTCCACCTCGTTGCCGATGCCGATGATCACCATCCGGATCGGCCGTTTCGGGTCCTTGAGCTTCTTCAGCTGCGCCACCAACTGGTCCCGGGTGATGCCGGCCTTGTTCTCGTTCTTGCCGTCGGTCATCAGGATGACCGAGTTGACCCGGCCGGCCTGCCAGCCGTCCTGCACCTGCTTGTAGGCGGCCAGAGCGGTGTCGTAGAGGCCCGTATCACCGTTGGGTTTCGGGATGATCGCAGAGGTCGATTGCTGCAACCGGGTGCGCGCGGACGACAGCGGGGCGATCGGCGCGATCTCCTTCCACGGCTTCTTGCCGTCCATGTTCGTGGAGAACACCCACATGCCGACCGCCCACTGGTCGTCGAACAGCTCCAGACCCTTGGCGGAGGCCTGCTGCATGACCTGGGCGCGGGTCAGGCCACCGGCCGTCGGCACCTTGGTCAGCATGGAGCCGGACACGTCGAAGACGGCGAGCACGCGGCCCGGCACCGTGATCGCCGCCCACCGGCCGAGCGTCTGGCTGATCGCGCCGGCGTCCAGACCGGCGGCGGCCGTGCCGCCGTTCGCTCCACCCTTGGCGCCGTCGGACGGCGCGGTCGCCGGCGCCGACGCCGCCGGTGCGCCGACCGGCAACCTGAAGCCGCCGCCCGCGGTGCCGTCCGGGCCGCGCAGGCCGACCGCCGCCAGCGCGTTCTTGAACGCAGGTTTCTGCAGCACCTGGCGCAACCCGGTGGCGACCGCCGACTTCTGCGCGTCCACCTCGGGCATCACGGCGTACGGATAGTCCAGCGGAGGGGGCGTGGGCTCGAGGTAGAGCGCGGCCAGTTCGACCGGCGGCTTCTCCGTGTTGAAAGCGATCACGTCCTCTTCGGACAGCGGCGCCGCACCCAGGCTGCTGGCGATGTCGTTGGCGTCCGGGGCGCGTGGGAACTTCTGCAGCAGGTCCTCACGGATGCTCGAACTCCCCGTGTCCAGCGCCC
>Ga0081539_10006177_pt1 | contig 11653 bp, 8 predicted proteins | sample TabmetS4T2R2_FD_71023 | JGI IMG/M metagenome (GOLD analysis project Ga0081539, IMG submission 71023) | Tabebuia heterophylla rhizosphere microbial communities from the University of Puerto Rico - S4T2R2 | ecosystem: Host-associated > Plants > Roots > Rhizosphere ...
AATGATGAAGCTTCTGTTTATGAAAACAACACGAACACAACAAAAAAAGTGAATGCTAATTTTTTAAAAATAAAATTCAATGGTGACGAGCAAAACAAAAACGGCTTAGGCGCTATCGCTATAATTTATTATGATCATGGAAAAAAACAAGTTTGGGAAAATGAACCTGTTCGCGGTTATCTCTCCTGCGTTGAAAACAGTGTTCTGTTTGGATTAAATAAAACACCTGTTATTGATTCGGTAATTATTCAATGGCAAAATAATCGTGTTCAGAAATTAACAAATGTAAAAGCAAATCAAGTGCTGAATGTATATGAAAAAAATGCTGTGCAACAACCTCAAACGAAGCAAAACATTCTTGACTCAACAAGGTTGTTTAAAGATGTAACCACCGATCTCAATATTCGCTATCATCATTTTGAATCTGATTATATTGATTTCAATGATCAGCGTTTGCTGCCTCATAAACTTTCCGAATATGGTCCCGGCATAGCAGCAGGAGATATTGATGGTAATGGTTTTGATGATCTCTGTATTGGCGGCACCGGTGATTTGCCTGTAAAATTTTTACTGCAACAACCTGATGGAAAGTTCTCGGAAAAGGTTTTGCCTTTAGAGGGAGGACATGGTGCAAGACGACCAGAGTGCGAAGGAATAATATTGTTTGATGCCGATAATGATGGCGATCTTGATCTCTACTTAACAAGCGGCAGTAACGAATTTGTTCCCAACACAGAAAATTATCAGGACAGGTTTTATGAGAATGATGGCAAAGCCAATTTTACTCTTCGTAAAGAAGTATTGCCTCAAAATTATACAAGCAAGAGCTGTGTTAAAGCGGTTGATTTTGACAATGACGGCGATCTTGATCTTTTTATCGGAGGCAGAGTAATACCCGACCGTTATCCCCAAGCAGTAAGCAGCTTTGTCTATCGTAACGATTCAAAAAAGGGTGAAATAAAATTTACAGATGTAACTGCGTCGGTCGCTCCTCAACTGCAAAACATCGGATTAACATGTGATGCAACTTGGACCGACTTTGATAATGATGGATGGAAAGATTTAATCATTACCGGTGAATGGATGCCCATAACATTTTTTAAAAATGATCATGGTAATTTAAAAAATATTACTGCGACAACGGGAATAGAAAATTATAAAGGATGGTGGAACAGCATTGCAGCAGGCGATTTCGATAATGATGGAGATATAGATTATGTTGCAGGTAATCTCGGAACAAATACCTTTTATAAAGCGACAGAACAATATCCGATAAAAATTTATGCAGGTGATTTTGCCCACAACAATAATTATGTTGCCGTTCCTTCTCTCTATTTGCCCGACGAGCAAGGAGTGAAAAAAGAATTTCCCGCACAAACAAGAGATGACATTGTTGATCAGTTACCGGCATTAAAGAAAAAATTTCTTACTTATAAAGATTTTGCAAATGCTGAAATGAATCAGTTGCTCGAACCTAAAGACACTCAAACTGCATATAAGCTACAGGCAAATTACATGCAAAGTGCTTACATTGAAAACCTTGGCAACGGAAAATTCAAATTGCACGCATTGCCTGTGCTTGCACAGCTTGCACCGATTTATGGAATAGTTGTTGACGATTTCAACAATGACGGAGATCTTGATATAGCTGCGGTCGGCAATGATTACGGCACAGAAGTAAGTATTGGCAGATACGATGCGTTAAATGGCTTAGTAATGCTCGGCGATGGTAAGGGTAATTTTATCTGTAAAACAATTTTGCAAAGTGGTTTGTTTGTCCCCGGCAATGCAAGAGCTTTGGTAAAACTTGCAGGCAAAAACGATTATCTTCTCGCCGCTTCGCAAAACAAAGATGTTTTAAAAGTGTTCAAAAAAAGAAACAACGACACATTGGTTAAATTGTTACCGAACGATGAATACGCTATTATTTATTTGAAGAATGGAACCAAACGACGCGTAGAAAATTATTGTGGTACTTCGTTTGTATCGCAATCATCAATGGTCATTCCTGTAAACGATAACGTTACACAAATTAATATTGTAAACAACCAAGGCGAGAAACGCGAAATGAAATTTTGAGTGTAAGAAAAGTTGAATAGAAGCATTCAACTCTTTCAGAGTTGAGTTTATGTTTTCTGTTTGTTTCCGCAGATTTCATCTGCGGTTGTTTACATTCAAGCCTTCCGGGCTTAGCGGAATTGTAAGATGAAATGAAAATAATCACACACAAATATCTACTTAAGCAATTTGAGAAGCTAAAATTGCTGCCAAAATAAAAAAGTCCGAAGGACTTAAACATGAATAGCCACGAATGCAATTCAGGGTTAAATAAAAACACATATCACACACCAACCCCGAAGGGGTTGAATAATTTACCTGTTATATTCTAACCTTCAAATCTTTCTTGCATTAAGATTCTTATTCACTTCATCGTTCCCCTTCTTTGCTTTACCGCCACCTGAAGATTCTTTTCGTCCCTGGCTTGATGTTCTTGATATATCTCCTTTCCGTTGATTTTTCTTATCATTTTTAGTATCTGATTGCTTTTTTGAATTTGGCATAACACAATTTTTTATGTTGAAGAAATAATTTTATTCTGCTAAAAATTTCATGCCTGTATTTTTATTTCAGATACTGCTTAATTGAAAATATACAGATAAAGTGATTGCGACGCAAGGGACCCTGCCTGCGTGAACGCAGTTCAGGCAGGGATGCCATAAAAAACTAAAGCTGGTATCATAAAAATCACTCCGATCATTGAGTTCATTAGTACAGACGTTTTAATTCAATGATACAACCGTGCCAGTAAAAAATCACGCCATCATTCAAATCATTTCAATAGAGGTCACAACAACAATTTTTTATCATTAATCAATAATACATTAATTTGAGCGCTCCATTCCTATTGATGATTTCAAAAACATATTGTTGCTTATGAAAAAAATCCTTTTGCTATTGCCGGTGCTTTTTATTTCGGTTTTTACATTTTGCCAAGACGGTAAAAAGGAAATTGCACTTATTCCCGAACCGGTAACGCTTGTTCGAAATTCAGGGGAGTTTATGTTGCCGCAAAATATTGTGATAAGTGCCGCGCCGCATCCCCAGTTGAAACAGGTAATTGCCTTTTTAACAGGGAAGTTATCCACTGCAATCGGATACAAAGCAACAGTAACTAATGACGCATCATCTGCAGCTATTCGATTAATGCTGAACACAACACCCGATAATGCTCTTGGAGATGAAGGTTATCACTTATCTGTTACTGTAAATGGTGTTGAGATAAAAGCCAATCAACCCGCGGGTTTATTTTACGGTGCTCAAACATTGGTGCAACTTTTTCCCAAAGAAATTGAAAGCAACTCGCAGGCGAAGAATGTTGAATGGAAAGCGCCTTGTGTTGAAATAACAGATTATCCGCGATTTAAATGGAGAGGTCTAATGTTTGATGTATCGCGCCACTTCTTCGATAAAAAAGATGTGGAAGAATATATTGATGAAATGGCACGATATAAATTCAACGTTTTTCATTGGCATTTAACCGATGATCAGGGCTGGCGCATTGAAATAAAAAGTTTACCAAATCTTACAAAGAAAGGAGCATGGAATGTTAAAAAGGTTGGGTACTTCGGCACATTCTCCGCGCCAACACCTGATGAGCCACGCGACTTCGGCGGCTTTTACACACAAGATGATATTAAAGAAATTGTTCAATATGCAAAAGAGAGATTTATTGATATACTTCCTGAAATAGATGTTCCGGGTCATAGTCTGGCTGCTGTTGTTTCCTATCCTGAATTATCCTGTACAAAAGGTGCAGATAAATACCAGGTAAATTCCGGTGAATCTTTTATGGACTGGTCACATGGTGCGCCGCCTATTGCACTTGTAGATAATACGCTTTGTCCTGCAAATGAAAAGGTGTATGATTTTATGGATAAAGTAATTACCGAATTGGCGCAGCTTTTTCCTTTTGATTATATACATCTTGGCGGTGATGAGTGTCCTAAAAATTTTTGGGAAAAGAGTTCAGCCATAAAAGCGTTGATGCAAAAAGAAGGTTTGAAAACAATGCAGGAAGTACAAAGCTATTTTGAAAAACGGGTAGAAAAAATTGTTGAATCAAAAGGTAAAAAGCTGATTGGATGGGATGAAATTCTCGAAGGCGGATTAGCTCCGGGTGCTGCAGTAATGAGTTGGCGTGGCATTGAGGGCGGAATTGAAGCCGCCAAGATGAAACATGAAGTAGTGATGAGCCCGACAACTTTTGCTTATATTGATTATATGCAGGGCGATCCTGTTTTAGAACCTCATGTGTATGCAACACTCCGGTTGAATAAAGCCTACCAATTCGAGCCCGTGCCACCGGGCGCAGATGCAAAATATATTTTAGGCGGACAAGCAAATTTATGGACAGAGCAGGTGTATAACATGCGCCATGCACAATATATGACATGGCCCCGCGCTTTTGCAACTGCAGAATCTGTTTGGTCGCCAAAAGAAAAAAAGAATTGGGATGATTTTGTTGACAGAGTGCAGCAACACTTTAAACGGTTTGATGAAGCTGAAATAAAATATGCACCAAGCGTGTACGATCCTATTTTTAAAATAAGCAAAACTTCGAAGGGTGAATATAAAGTTGAGTTAAGCACCGAAATAAAAGATCTTGATATTTATTACACATTTGATAACTCATTTCCCGACAGGTTTTATCCCAAGTATAAAGAACCGCTTATTGTTCCGAAAGATGCGGTTCAGTTAAAAGTAATAACATACAAAGGCAAAAAAGAAGTTGGCAGGTTAATCACTATGCCCATTGATGTAATAAAGCGAAGAGCTGACAGAAAACAGGAGAATGATGAGTAGAAAAATTCGTGCTGTGCGAAGCCGTGCTGTGCGAAGTCTCCGGACTTCGCAGTTCTTATGCTAAAAGTCTCCAGACTTTTTATGCCATGAAACTCAAAACGAAAAACGCAAAACATAGCGTCAATGCTTTGCGAAGTCTCCGGACTTCGCAGTTCTTATGCAAAAAGTCTCCAGACTTTTAAAACGAAAAACGCAAAACATAGCGTCAATGCTCTGCGAAGTCTCCGGACTTCACAGTTCTTATGCAAAAAGTCTCCAGACTTTTAAAACATAAACGAAAAACATAAAACGTGCAATGCTCTGCGAAGTCTTCAGCTTTCGCACTACTATGCTAAAAGTTCCTAACTTTTTAAAACACAAAACGTGCAAACGTATGTCCAAACAATGGCTCTCTAATAAATGTATTGTGATTATTGGCGGCACCGCAGGCATGGGATTATCCGCGGCGCTTGCTTGCATTAAAGAAGGAGCAAAAATTGTGGCTGTTGGAAGGAATTCTGAACATTCAAAGGATACACAAGAACGGATAAAAAACAACGGCATTGCAATAACCGGCGATGCAACAGATGAAACAGTAGCAGAACAAGCGATTGAAACTTGTGTAAAAGATTTCGGCAACTTCAATGGATTGTACCATGTAGCCGGTGCGAGCGGAAGGAAATTTGGTGATGGACCTTTACATGAACTCACAACAGAAGGTTGGGAAAAAACTTTACAGCTTAATCTTACGTCGCTTATGTTTTCAAATCGCGCTGCAATAAAATATTTTATGCAACAAAATAAGGGCGGTGTTATTCTTAATATGGGTTCTGTGCTTGGCTTCTCGCCATCTCCAAAATATTTTTCAACGCATGCTTATGCCGCAACAAAATCTGCAGTAATTGGTTTTACAAAATCAATAGCGGCATATTATGCATCATACAACATACGAGTAAACGTAATTGCACCTTCACTTATCGAAACGCCAATGTCGCAGCGTGCTGCAGGTGACGAAACAATTATGCAGTTCATAAAAACAAAACAACCACTGGATGGCGGCAGAATCGGAGTTCCTGAAGATGCAGATGGTGCAGCAATATTTTTGCTTTCCGATCATTCAAAATTTATAACAGGACAAATAGTCGCAGTGGATGGAGGATGGAGTGTTTCAGAAGGACAGTACTAAGAGCATGAATTTTTACCACGAATGCACGAATAAACCGAATAAACCAATAAACCAATAAACCAATAAACCAATAAACCAATAACCTAATAAACTAATAAACCACATGCCGGTTATAGGAATAGATTTAGGTGGCACAAGAATTAAAAGTGTAGCATTAGATAATGATGGTAATGTTTTGCATCAACTATACACGCCGACCAAAGATCAAGGCGATGCGATTTGGAAACAATCAATAAAAACTGCGGTAAATGAATTGCAATCAAAACTTCAATTATCTGATTTTGTTGTTGGCATTTCTGCGCCGGGCATTCCAAATGAAAAAAATTCTTGTATTAGTTTTATGCCAGGGCGTTTACAAGGTTTAGAAGGTTTTGATTGGTCTTCTTTTCTTGCTCATAAAACTTATGTAATTAATGATGCGATTGCAGCTTTAATGGCAGAAGCAAAACTGGGTATGGCAAAAGATAAAAAAAATGCAGTGCTGCTTACTCTTGGAACAGGAGTGGGTGGCGCCATATTAATTGATGGAAAACCTTACCAGGGAAACTTTCAAAAGGCAGGACATATTGGTCATATTGTAATTGATCACGAGGGTGAGTGCGATGTTACAGGAATGCCCGGCGCTTTAGAAGATGCTATCGGAAATGTTACCATCCAAAAAAGATCACTGGGAAAATTCAATGACACGCATGCTCTACTTGAAGCATATAGAGGCGGCGATTATTTTGCACAATGGGTTTGGTTAACTTCTGTAAGAAAATTGGCGCTGGGAATCGCTTCTGTTATTAATATCCTTTCTCCAGAATGCATTATTCTTGGTGGAGGTATTACAGAAGCAGGTAATGATCTTTTTCAACCGCTTGAAAATTTTTTATCAATATATGAATGGCAGCCGGGCAACAACAGAACAACAATTGTAAAGGCTAAATTTGGTGATATGGCAGGTGCTATTGGCGCCGCATGCTTCGCAATGATGCCCCCATCCCCCAAAGGGGAGTAATATTGCTGGAAAAAATTTAAGAAGATGAATGTTATAGAAACATATTTAAACAAGTGTGAAACAATAATCGAAAAAATCCACGCGCAAAAAGAGGAAATCGCAACAGCAGCAAACTGGTTTGCGCAAAGCATTTTAGCAGGCCGGGTTGTGCATCTGTTTGGTTCGGGTCATAGCAGAATTATGGTTGAAGAAATGTGGCCCCGTTATGGATCATTTCCAGGCTTCAATCCAATTGTTGAATTGTCACTCACGTATCATCACAATGTTGTTGGTGCAAATGGTCAGCGGCAGGCGATGTTTCTTGAAAATGTTCCCGGGCTCGCAGAGCGTATTCTCCGCAACTTTGCTCTCGATAAAAAAGATACTGCATTAATCATCTCATCAAGCGGCAGCAATATTGTTCCGATTGAAATGGCAGAATTATTTCAGCAAAAAGAAATAAAAGTTGTTGCGCTTGTTACAAAAGAGCATGCTGAAAAAAGTAAAAGCAAAAGAGCCGACGGAAAAAAGCTTACCGATTTTGTCGACATTATTTTAGATAGCGGCGCTCCTCTCGGTGATTCAATGATAACCATAGAGGGATTGCAAACACCCGTGTCTCCGGGTTCAACGGTTGGCGGCGTAATAATTATCAATAGCATAAAAGCAGAAGTGGCAAGGCTTTTAACAGAAGCGGGTAAACCGCCTAAAGTGTTGACTGCTTCTGCAATTGTTGGTGATGAAAAAGCAAAACAATTATTCGAAAGCGCTTATGACGAACATGCACACCGGTTGGCAGAATTGTACAAGAATGTTGGTCGTGAATCGTGAGACGTGAATCGTGAGACGTGAGACATAAAACGTGAAACGTGAGACATAAAACGTGAAACGTGAGACACACTACTCACTATTCACGACTCACTATTCACTACTGACCACTCACCACTCACGACTCACATTGCTGAATAAAGTTCCGAACGTATAAGTGAGTGACACAACAGACGATGAGTAGTCAACTAAAGCTCACTCAAAAAAAATTACAATGCCCGACATCTTTCATCATCATAAAATTCCATTGCTTGCTAAAACAGATATTCTTGTAATTGGTGCAGGCTCTGCAGGTTGCATTGCCGCGCTTGCTGCTGCACGATCAGAAAAATTTTCTGTGATGCTGATTGAAAGATACGGCTTCCCCGGCGGCACTTCAACGCAAATGCTCGATACTTTTTATGGTTTCTTCACACCCGGTACAACGCCGAAAAAAATTGTGGGCGGCATTCCCGATACAGTGATAAATGAGCTTGATAAAACAAATGACATTTTTCTGCGACCAAACACTTACGGCGCAGGAACGGGTGTGAATTATAATCCCGAACGATTGAAATATGTGTGGGATCAATTGATACTAAAAGCAGGAGTTCAATATTTGTTGCATACAACTTTGATTGATGTAACACAACAAAGTGATTTGATTGAATGTATTGTTTGGAATAAATCCGGATTCCATAAAATACAAACGCGCAGAGTTATTGATGCAAGTGGTGATGCTGACTTTTGTTATCTCGCAGGTTATGATTTTGAATTGGCGGGAGAAAAAGAACCTGCTCAAAGCATGACAACAACGTTTCGAATGTGTAACGTTGATATGGAGCAATTTGTAAAAAGCGGCGGCAACAAAATGCTGAATAAAAAAATGGCTGAAGCTTTCGAAAATAAAACGCATGAATTGCCACGAAAAGAAGGCTCGGCGCATGAAATGTGTGCGCCTAAATGTATCTCCACTGTTGCAGTGAAAGTAACAGACTTAAGTGCATTGAAAATTGATGAATTAACGAAAGCAGAAATTGAAGGACGAGTACAATCATTTGCGTACGAAAAATTTTTTCGTGAAGAAGTTCCCGGTTATGAGGACTCAAAAATAATTGGCTTGTCTCATCAGATTGGTGTAAGAGAAACACGCAGAGTATATGGCGAACATCGTCTTACGAAAGAAGAATGCCTTGAAGGTGTAATTCCTGCGACAAGTATTTTACTCTGTGGTGCACCGATAGAAGATCATAGGAAAGGAGCAGGCGGTGAAGATGAAACATACTGGGAATATATTCCGGGCAGTGGCGTGTATGGCGTACCGTATGGAACAATTGTTCCTAAAGGAAGCGTAAATGCATGGGTAGTCGGTCGTTGTTTTTCTGCAACACATGATGCGCATGCATCGTGCCGTTCGATGGCTCAAACAATGAGTATGGGTCAGGCTGCGGGATTCGCCGCTGTTCAGTCATTGCAAAAAAATTGTGATGCCAAACTTATTGATGTTGCAGCATTACGAGAGCAACTTGTACAAATAGGTCAGATACTTGAAGTGCCTTCTGTTGAAGCGGACACTGCCAGAGACGGTTGGAAAAATAATTTCAGTAAAAATAAAATTAACACCTGAAGAATGTCTTTTGTAAGAACTGTGCTTGGAGATATTGAGCCGCATGAAATGGGTTTAACTTATTCGCATGAGCATGTTGTTATTGAAGAAAGCTTTCCCACGCTTGCCAATCCTGATTTTATTTTAAACAATACCGAACTCATCACTCACGAGTTAAAAGAATTTTACCGGCTTGGCGGAAAAACACTTGTTGATACAATGCCTGCCAATTGTGGCAGAAATGTTGCAAAGCTCGCAACCGTTTCGCGCAATTCCAGCGTAAATATTATTGCACCAACTGGTATTCATCTTGAAAAATATTATCTGCCCAATCATTGGCGTTATCATTTATCTGCTGATGAACTTACATCGCTTTTTATAAAAGATATAACTGAAGGAATTGATGAATACGATTATGGTTGTCCAGTTGTAAAACGCACACAGCATAAGGCAGGACTAATTAAACTCGCAACAGGTGATGAAAGTATTACAGCGCATCAGCAAAAAATTTTTGAAGCTGTGGTGAACGCACACATTGAAACAGGGGCACCGATACTCACGCATACAAACAGCGGAAAGCATGCAATTGCGCAGGTGGAATTATTTTCAAAACTTGGCGCCGGTCTCAATCATGTTGTCATATCCCACGTTGATAAAAATAAAGATCTCGATTATCATAAAGCGTTAATGCAAACCGGTGTGTACGTTGAATATGACAGCCATTTTCGCTGGAAAGAAGGTGAGGAAAATTGGACTTATGCATTGCTGGAAAATTTATTGCCACAATATTCGCATCGCATCGTGATCGGCATGGATATGGCTCGAAACACATATTGGAAATCGTTTGGCGGCAAGCCGGGTCTCACTTTTCTTCTTACAACTTTTAAAAACGAATTAACAACAAGAGGTCTCGATAACTATTACGAAAAACTATTTTTTACTAATCCGCAAAATTTGTACTCATTCAAAACTATGTGAGATGATTATGATACCAACAAATATTTTCATGGCATCACCTGTTGCGTCGCACTACGTTCATCGTTCGGAACAGTGATTGAGCGATGGCGATCAGATTCAAACATTCATCAAAAAATCAAAGAATAAACTTATGCAACCGATACCAATAAGAACTACAGTAATCGGAAGTTATCCTTTCCCTGGCTGGCTTGAATTTGCAACACTTAATTTAAAAAGTTTTGGTGCAGCGGATATTGAAGAGATGATAGAAGATGCAGTGATTGCTGCTGTTCATGATCAGGTTGCAGCAGAGCTTGATGTTATTACAGATGGCGAACAAACACGTCTCGATTTCAATCTTTCTTTTTATGGTTATATAAAAGGCATTCGCAACAATGAAACGGAAACAAGAAAATTTGGTCCGTCTGCACATGATCAAAGAGGAAAACATGACATTGTTGATGAGTTGATTGCACCAAATGGTTTGGGTGCGGCGAGAGAATTTTTGCGATTGAAAAAACTTGCGCCACAGGGACCGGTTTTGAAAACAAGTGTTCCGGGACCTTATACATTAAGCGGAAGATTATTGCCCAATGAAAGATATAAAGACCGTTATGAAATAACAGAAGCATTATTACCAATCATTCGCAAAGAGCTGGAAGACTTGGTAGCAGCGGGTTGTACAGAAATAACGGTTGATGAACCTTCGATGAGTTGTTATGCTTATAAAGAAGACACAAAAAGATTTGTCGACATTTTTAACCGGACAGTTAAACCAATTGTTAACAAGTGCAGATTATCCACACACATGTGCTTTGGAAATTTCAAAGGAAGACCGGTTGGTTATCGCAGCATAAAACCAATGCTTCCCGATTTTCTTAATCTTACTGTTGATGAGATACACATTGAAATGGCAAACCGTGAATTTGCAGAAATAGAATTGTTGCAACCTTTCGCAGAAAAAATGGATGTATCGGTAGGCATTGTTGATGTAAAGAATTACTATATAGAATCCGTGCAAGATGTTGCCGAAAGGATACAACGTTGTTTGCAATTTGTACCCGCAGAAAAATTATCAGTTGCACCAGATTGCGGTCTTAGTCAAACCGCACGATGGGCAGCAAGACAAAAACTTGCAAACATGGTGAAGGGCGCAAAGAAAGTAAGAGAAAGTTTATAGTTGTATTGTCATTATAAGGCATTACTCTCACGTTTGTCGTCTCACGTTTCACGATTAAGATAACAATAATATTGAACGTATCAAATGAATTTAATC
>Ga0081539_10006178_pt1 | contig 11648 bp, 9 predicted proteins | sample TabmetS4T2R2_FD_71023 | JGI IMG/M metagenome (GOLD analysis project Ga0081539, IMG submission 71023) | Tabebuia heterophylla rhizosphere microbial communities from the University of Puerto Rico - S4T2R2 | ecosystem: Host-associated > Plants > Roots > Rhizosphere ...
GGGGGCCCCCCCGGCGGCCCCGCCCCGCCGCTGCCGCGGTTGCCGACCACGCCGACCCGCCAGAGCGCTTCGCGGCGGTCGCCCTCGGCCCCGACCGGGATCCCGTCCAGGGCGCCGGCCCAGGCGAGGCGTTCGAGGCCCGGCAGGCCGACCCCGGAGCGCGAGGCGAGGTCGGCGACCCCGCCATAGTAACCACCGCTCCCGCGGGAGTCGACGCGTTCACGCGCCGCGACCAGCTCCCGCATCTCCTCCTCGCGCACCCCCTTCACGTAGCCGAGGCCGATCCGCACCACCATCCCGCCGCGCAGCGCCGGATTGGTGAGCGGCGATTCGACGTGGCAGAGGACCTGGCTGCGGTTGACGTCCGGCGGGGCGACGCGGAGGCCGCGGCGCTGGGCCTCGTGGGCGAGCGAGTCCGGCGGGTAGAAGCCCATCGGCTGCTCGTTCAGCAGCGCGCAGAGGAACTCCGGGCCGCGGTGCACCCGCAGCCAGGCCGACTGGTAGGCGAGCAGGCCGAAGGCCGCCGAGTGGGCCTTCGGGAAGCCGAAGCCGGAGAAGCCCTGGATCTTGTCCCAGATCCGCTCCGCCAGCTGCGGCTCGACCCCGTGTGTCCTCGCCGCGCCCTCGATGAAGCGGCGGTGGTGGGACTCGATCGCCTGCAGCGAGCGCTTGCGGCTCATCGCCCGGCGCAGGCTCTCGGCCTCGGCCGAGCTGAAGCCGGCGAAGGCGATCGCCACTTCCAGCACCTGCTCCTGGTAGACGATCGTCCCCAGGGTCTCGGCCAGGACCGGGCGCAGCGACTCGTGCTCGTAGGGGACCTCGAAGCCCGGGTCCTCGCGGCTGCGCTTGCGCCGCTCTATATACGGGTGCACGGCGCCGCCCTGGATCGGGCCCGGGCGGACCAGCGCCACCTGCACGGTGATGTCGTCGAGGTCGCGCGGCTGGGTCCGCGGCAGCATCTGCATCTGGGCGCGGCTCTCGATCTGGAAGACGCCGGTCGTCTCGGCTCGGCGGATCGACTCGAAGGTCTCTTCGTCCTGGTAATCGATCCGCGAGAGGTCGAGCCGCTCCTCGCGGGTCAGCCTCAGTTCGTCGACGCAGCGCTCGACCGCGGAGAGCATCCCGAGCCCGAGCAGGTCGATCTTCAGGAAGCCGGCGTCGGCGCAGGAGTCCTTGTCCCACTGGACGATCTGGCGGCCGCTCATCGCCGCCGGCACGACCGGGCAGACGTCGATCAGCGGGTCGGTCGAGATCACCATCCCGCCCGAGTGCTGGGAGGCGTGGCGGGGCAGCCCGAGCGCGTCCTCGCAGAGCCAGAGCAGCGCCCGCCAGCGCGGCGCCGCGGCGCGGTCGGGGCCGATCGCGGCGACCACGTCGGCGGCCAGCTGCCCGGCCGAGTCGTGGAAGCCGGCGACCTTCGCCACCTGCTCGATCTCGGCCGGCGGCAGGCCCAGGACCTTGCCGAGGTCGCGGACCACGCCGCGCGGCCGGTAGGTCGGGAAGGCGGCGACCAGGGCCGAGCGGTCGGCGCCGTAGACCTCGTGGATGCGCGGGATCAGGACCTCGCGGACGTCGCGCGGGAAATCGAGGTCGATGTCCGGCAGCGAGCTCGCTTCGTCGTTGAGGAAGCGCCCGGCGAACAGCCCTTTCTGGACCGGGTCGACGTGCGAGAGGCCGGTCAGGTAGCAGACGATCGAGCTGACGCTGGAGCCGCGCCCGCGCCCCGGCGGCAGGACCGAGCGGGCCGAGTCACGGCCGCGCACCTCGAGCGCGACCTCGCGGGCCAGCTCCAGCAGGTCGTAGTGGAGGAGGAAGAAGCCGGAGAGGCCGAGGTGGCGGATCGTCCCCAGCTCCTGCTCGAGCCGGCGCTCGGCCTCGGGCCGGTTGCGGTCGCCGGCGTAGCGCTCGCCGAGCCGGGTCCGGCAGAGCTCGGTCAGGACCCCGTCGGCGTCGGATTCCTGCGGGTAGCGGTAGCCGAGCTCGGTGCCGAGGTCGAAGCGCAGGCGCTCGGCCAGGCGCACGGTCTCGGCGACCGCCTCGGGATGCTCGGCGAAGCGGGCCGCCATCTCGGCCGGGGAGACCAGGGCCGAGCTGCTGTTGCCGCGGCGGTGCGGCTCGGACTCCTCCAGGGTCTCGCCGCGGCGGACCGCGACGAGGGCGTCCTGGAGGCGGGAGCGGCGGCGGTTGTGGGAGTGGACGTCGCCAGTGGCCACGGTCGCGACCCCGAGCCGCTCAGCGAGCAGGGTGAGCCAGCGGTTGCGGGCGCGGTCGCGGCGCCAGCGCGGCAGCTGCAGCTCGACCCGGAAGCGCTCGCGGCCGAAGGCCTCGAGCAGGCGGCGGCCGAGGCCCTCGCCCTGGTCCGTCTCCCCGCGCTCGAAGGCGCCGGCGAGGACCCCGTCGCGGGCGCAGCCGGAGAGGCAGACGAGCCCCTCGGCGTGCTCCTCGACCTGCTCCAGGGTGGCCCAGGGCTGGGTCGCGGCGCGGGCCGTGTTGTCGCGGGTGTGGGCGTGGGCGGCGGTCAGCAGCCGGCAGAGGTTGCGGTAGCCGCTGGCGTCCTCGACCAGCAGGGTGAGGTGGCGGAGCTGGGGCTCCCCCTCCCCCCCGGGCAGGGCCACGGTCAGCTCGGCGCCGGTGATCCCCCGCAGCTCGAGGTCGCCGCAGGCCTCGGCGAACTCGCGCGAGCCCCAGAGGCCGTCGTGGTCGGTGAGGGCGAGCGCGCTGTAGCCGAGCTGCTCGGCGGCGACCGCCAGCTCCAGCGGGGTGCAGGCGCCGTCGAGGAAGGAGAAGGCGGAGTGCGCGTGCAGCTCTACGTAGGGGGTGCCCATCTGCTCACCTAGGCGCGCTGGCGGTACCAGTACTCGCTGTGCAGGTCGCGGAAGACGACGAGCGAGCGGCCGTCGGCCAGCACCAGCTCGAAGTACTCGCGGTGCAGGCGGGCGCGCGGGACCCACCAGCGGTCATCGACCAGCCAGCGCTCGCGCAGCGCCTCGACCGCGACCCCGTCGACCGCGGCCGGAACGCCGTCATCCCCGGTGCGGACGGCGACCGGCTCGGGCCGGTAGAGACGGCGCAGCCCGGGAGCCATCTACAACTCCGGGAAGGGGGTGAGCAGCGCCCAGCGCTCGGGCACCCGCGAGCCGACGTCGACCGGGAGGATCCGCAGCAGCGCCTCCGGCCCCTGGGTGGCGCGGACCTCGCGCACCGCGGCGCCGAGCCGGCGGCGGCGCGGCTCCTCCCCTCCGACCTCGAGCTCGAGCTGGTCGGCGGCGGCCGGGCCGAAGCCGAGCGCCCGCAGGCGCAGGGCCGAGGCCGGCCCCGGCAGCCCCTCCAGCCGCGGGCCGAGCACGCGGCGCAGGACCCGGGCGCTGGCGCTAGGCCGGCCCAGCCCCTGTTCGACGCTCCAGCTGCCGCCGCCGGCCAGGACCGCCCCGAGGCGCAGGCCGAGCAGGGTGCGACCGCGGCGCTGCGGGGCCGCCAGCAGGCGGTCGACCAACAGCTCCAGAGCGCGGTCGAGCTGCTGACCGGCGGTCCCCTCCGGCAGCTCCAGCTGCTCGACCAGCTCCTCGTGCGGGGCGCGCGGGCGCAGCGGCTCGTCCCCCCCACGGGCGAGCCGGTGGGCCTCCAGCCCGAGCGGGCCGAAGCGGTCGGCGACCTGGTCGGGGCAGAGGCGGGCCAGCTTGCCGAGGGTGTCGAGCCCGAGCCGTTCGAGGGCGAGGACCAGGGCCTCGCACTCGGGGGCGGGCGCGCCGAGGCGGTGGGGCAGGATCGCCACCCGCAACGGCGCCAGGAACCCGGGCAGTCCGGCCGGGTGGACGACGCTGCCGTCGCGGCGGTGGGCGGCGGCGAAGGCGGCGGTGCGGGTCGGCGCGACCCCGATCCGCCCCTCCTCCCCCGCGTCGAGGGCCAGCCGCAGCGCCTCCCGCGCCGCCGCGATCACCCCGGCGCGATCGCCGCCGTGGATCCCCCGCAGCCCGTCGACCGCGAAGAAGACCTCGCCCGGCCGCTCGCTCTCGACCGCGGCCCCGATCCCCTCCAGCGCCCGCGCCATCGTCTCCGTCCGCTCCGCCACCGCGACCGGGTCCTCAAGCTGAGCGCACCCGGGCCGGGACCCCCCGGAACGGCCCGGGCGCGCGGGAGTCGCCGCACGTCCATCGATAGCGCAAGCGATCTCCATACGAACGTATGTTCGTATATCGCGCCTCACGATTCAAGACCTTTTTTGCAGGGATTTTTGGCTCTAGAGAGCCGACTTGAGCTTAACCGCAAGGTGCCGCGGAGCGGCTGGGGCTAGCTGCCCTGGGCGGCTTTGGCGGCCGCGGCGGTGCCGAGGTAAGGGGTCAGCGCGAACTCGACCAGGTCGGGCAGAAGCTCCTCGAGCTCGGCCGTCTGGCCGGCGATGATGCGGCGGGAGATCAGCGAGACCATGCCGCCTACCAGCGCTTCCTCGGTGGTCGGCGAGAGCCGCGCCAGGACCTCGGGGGGGCGGCCCTCGCGGCCGGCCTCGAGGTAGGGGACGAGGCTGCGGATCGCGGCGTCGTAGCGCTCGACCACGACCGGGCCGGCGACCAGCGCCTCGACCATGCTGAGCCGCGCCAGGTTGGGCTCGGCAGCGAGGAAGCCGAGCATCGCGCCGATCCCGGCGCGGACCGCCTGCGGCCACTCCTCCTGCTCCTGGTAGGCGGCGTCGACCCGCTCGCGCAGCTGCTCCATCACGGTTTCGTAAGCGCTGACGAAGCACTCGTCCTTGCTGCTGAAGTGCTCGTAGAAAGTGCGACGGGAGACCGCCGCGTGGCGGGTGATGTGGGCGATCGTCGTGCTCGCGTAGCCGTTTTCGGCGACCGCCTCGGCCAGCCCGGCGATCAGCCGCTCGCGCTGGTTGTGGACGACGAACTCGCGCGGGAGGCCGTGCCGGCCGGGGGGAAGCCGCGAGAGCTCGGGGGGGTAATCGGTGGCCGACTGGGCGGAGGCTTTGGGATCAGCAGCCACGGGAGGCGAGAATGATACGCGGGTTTTTAATGTCTTACCTGGCTCAAGCCGAGGCGCGCTTCGCGGCCTCGGCGCCGATGTACGGAGTCAGGGCGAACTCGACCAGCTCCGGGAGCAGCCGCTCGATCTGCCCGGTTTCATCGCGGATGATGCGCTGGTAGATGACCCAGAAGATGCCGCCGATGATCGTCTCCTCGAGCGTCTCCGGCAGCTCCTCGCCGCGCTTGGAGACCTTGCGGCCGATCCGGAAGAGGGGGATGAAGGACTGCAGCGACTCCTCGTAGCGGGCCAGCGAGGCCGGGCCGGCGGAGAGCGCCTCGACGATGCAGGTGCGAGCCAGAGCGGGCTCGCTGGCGACGTAGTGGAGGAAGGCGGCGAGGCCGGCATCGACCCGCTCCTGCCAGCTCTCGACCTTGGTCGCCGCGTCGACCACGCGCCGCAGCGCCTCCTCGACGGCGTCGTCCTGGGTGGCGAGGAAGCAGTCCTGCTTGGAAGAGAAGTTCTCGTAGAAGGTGTTGCGGGCGATCCCGGCGCGGCGGACGATGTCGGCGACGGTGACCGCGCGGTAGCCGCGGGCCACGGTCTCCTCGGCCAGGGCGGAGATGATCCGGGCGCGCTGGTGCTGGGTGATGAACTCGCGCGAGAGCTGTTGGCGGCCGGGGGGCGGTCTCATGGTCGTGCTGCGCTGCGTCACGAACGCCAGAGTACCTGAGCCAGACTGGTTCTAACCCGATTCAACACGCCGCATACTCGTCGAGTTCATCTTGGCGTTCAAGATCGGTTCTACCGTTTGGCGGATCCCGCGCGGCGAGTACGCTGGCATACGTGGATTCGCCGTCGGCACGCAGCGAGCGCGGGCGCATCCTCGAAGCCCTGGTCGAGGTCGGCGCGCAGCGGGGCTACGAGGGGATCACAGTCGACGCGGTGGCGGCCCGCGCCGGGGTCGACAGGGTCGAGTTCGAGCGCCACTTCGCCGACAAGGAGGCCTGCTTCCTGGCCGCCTACGAGGCGATGAGCGACCTCCTGATCGGCTGCGTGCGCGCCGCCTTCGAACGCACCCAGGATCGTCCCTGGGCCGACCGCATAGCCGCGGCCCTAAGCGATTTGGTCGCCTTGCTGGCCGCCCGGGCGGAGCTCGCCCGGATGCCGATCCTCGAGGTCACGGCGATCCCCGGCGACGCCCGCCTGCGCTCGCGCGAAGCGCTCGACCGCTTCATCCCCTTCCTCGAACAGGGCCGCGGCGTCGCCGCCGAGCCGATCGAGTTGCCGGAGGAGACGGCCCGGTTCGCGATCGGCGCCGCCAGCACCCTGATCTTCGACGAGTTCCGAGCCGGCCGCGGCGCCGAGCTGGAGGCGATCCTCCCGGACCTGGTGTTCGCGGTGACGATGCCCTACCTGGGCGTCGCAGCGGCCGAAGCGGAGATGCGCAAAGCCCGGTCTCTGAACTGAGTTCGGTTCAAACCCCGGTTCCGTGGCGGCCGTCGCCGCCGGCGAAGCGGGCGGCCCCGCGGACCGCGACGTCGAGCGTCTCGCGGCCCAGCCGGCGCTCCAGCTCGAGGCCCTCGGCGAGCGGCATCCCCAGTCCCTCGATCGCGGCGCGGCGGTCGGCCAGCATCGTCTCCTGGGGGAAGCCGGCCAGTCGCTCGGCCAGCTCCAGCGCCCGCTCCAGGTGCGCGCCGGCCGGGACGACCTCGTTGACGAGCCCGATCCGCTCCGCCTCCTCGGCCGCGACCGGGCGGCCGCTGAGGATCAGCTCGAGGGCGCGGCCGAGGCCGATCACCCGCGGCAGCCGCTGGGTGCCGCCGTCGACCAGCGGCACGCCCCAGCGGCGCTCGAAGCAGCCGAAGGTGGAGCCGGGGGTGGCGAGCCGCAGGTCGCACCAGATGGCGAGCTCGAGGCCGCCGGCCAGGCACCAGCCGTCGATCGCGGCGATCGTCGGCTTCGACGGCGTCAGCCGGCTGAACCCCATCGGCCCGGCCGGGTGGTCGACGTCGAGGTCGATCGCCTTCAGGTCGGCGCCGGCGCAGAACGCCTCGCCGCCGGCCCCGGTGAGGATCAGGACCCGGGCCTCGGCGTCGGCCTCGAAGCGCTCCAAGCCCTCGCGCAGCGCGACCGCGGTCGCGTTATCGACCGCGTTGCGGCGCTCGGGCCGGTCGATCGTCAGGACCGACGCGGCGCCGACGCGCTCGTAGCGAACCTCCTGCGGCCCTTCGTCTCCCACCGCGCCATCCTCCCACAGGGCCGCCAACCGTTTGAGAGCCAGAGGAGGTGGGAGCGGGCGGGCTAGTCGCGGCGCTGCTCACGGGGTGCGCCCGCGACGCCCAGCTCCCGGCGCGGTGCGCCCCGGTCGCGCGGCCGGGAGGGCAGGTCTCCGGCCAACGGCAACGCTAGGCGCCGGCTCGGACGACGCGGTGAAGATCGCGGGCACAAAAAAACGACCGAGGGGGGCGCTCGTCGCCTGCCTCGCGCGTAGCCTTCGCGCTCAGAAGCTCGTTGCGCCACCTTCGAGACCCTTCCCCGCTTGGCTTCCGCGGGGCCGGTCTCTCCCGGTCGCAGGTGCAACTTAGCCGGGCCCCGAAGCGGCGCGCAAGGGGTCCCCGGACCCTGATTCCGCAAACTACGGGGTAATAGGCATCCTGGCCGTCGCCATCTGGGGGGTAGCGCGCCGCTGGTCGCGCGTATACGGTTCTCGCGGGATGACCGAGGGATCCGCCGCCTCCGCTCGCAGGGCGCGCCGCAACGTGGTCTTGACGGCCGCGATCGCTGGCCTCGGCGGCCTGCTGTTCGGCTACGACACCGGCGTGATCGCCGGCGCGCTGCTCTTCATCAAGCCCGAGTTCGACCTCGGCAGCTTCGCCCAGGGCCTGGTCGTCGCCGCGGTCCCGATCGGCGCCGTGTTCGGGGCGATGATCGCCGGGCCGAGCGCCGACAAGTACGGGCGGCGGTTGATGATCCTCGTCTCCGCCGGGGTCTTCATCGTCGGCGCGCTGGGCAGCGCCGCCGCGCCCGGGGTCGAGGTCCTGGTGATCGCCCGCGTCATCATCGGCGTCGCGATCGGGGTCGCCTCGGCGGCGGCGCCGGTCTACATCTCCGAGGTCGCGCCGCCCGAGAGCCGCGGCCAGCTGGTCACCTTCTTCCAGCTCGCGGTCACCGTCGGGATCCTCGTCGCCTACCTGGTCGGCTACGCCTTCGAGCCGAGCGAAGGCTGGCGCTGGATGCTCGGGCTCGGCTGCGTGCCGGCGCTGGCGCTGGCCTTCGGGATGGTCCGGATGCCGCAGAGCCCGCGCTGGCTGGTGATGACCGGGGACGACTTCGCCGCGCGGGCGACGCTGGCGAAGATCCGGGTCGACGACCCGGACACGATCGACCGCGAGATCGAAGAAATCCACGAAGGGCTCGACGAGAAGCCGGGCGCCTGGAGCGAGCTGCTGCAGCCGGTGGTCAAAGCGGCGCTCGTGGTCGGGGTCGGGCTCGCGGTCCTGCAGCAGGTGACCGGGATCAACACGGTCATCTACTACGCGCCGACGATCGTCGAATTCACCGGCGTCGACGGCTCGGCCGGCTCGATCCTCGCCGCGGTCGGGGTCGGGGTGATCAACGTCCTGGCGACGATCGTCGCCCTCAAGCTGCTCGACCGGGCGGGCCGGCGGACGCTGCTGATGATCGGCGTCACCGGGATGACGATCTCCCTGTTCACGCTCGGCCTCGCCTTCACCGGCAACGACCACTCGACGCTGACCTCGGTCGTCGCGATCGGCAGCCTGATGACCTTCGTCGCCTCCTTCGCGATCAGCCTCGGGCCGATCTTCTGGCTGCTGAACGCCGAGATCTACCCGCTCAGCGTGCGCAGCAAGGCGGCCGGGCTCGGGACGATGGCGAACTGGACCTTCAACTTCATCGTCTCCCTGACCTTCCTGCTGCTGATCGAAGCGCTCGGGCGCTCGGGGGCGTTCTGGTTCTACGCCGCGGTCGGCTGCCTCACGCTGCTGTTCTGCTGGAAGCTGGTCCCGGAGACCAAGGGCAAGCACCTGGAGGACATCCAGGCCGAGTTCCAGGCGCGCGTCGACCGCCATCGGTCCTAGCCTCGCCAGCTACCCTCTGCGGATGCGCATCGACGAGATCCTCGCCAGCAAGCGGCCGACCTTTTCGGTCGAGTTCTTCCCGCCGAAGACGGAGGAGGCGACCGCGCAGCTCTATGAGACGGCGCGGGAGCTGAAGCTGCTGGAGCCGGACTTCGTCTCGGTCACCTACGGGGCCGGGGGCTCGACCCGCGACGGCACGGTGGAGATCACCAGGGCGCTGAAGGACGAGGTCGGGCTGGAGACGATGGCCCACCTGAGCTGCGTCGGCGAGACCACCGAAGGGCTGGCGGCGACGCTCGACCGGATCGAGGCGGCCGGGGTCGAGAACGTCTTCGCGCTGCGCGGCGACCCGCCCCGCGGCGAAGAGGAGTTCGTCCAGCCCGAGGGCGGGCTCGGCAGCGCCGCCGAGCTGATCGCCTTCATCGAAGCCGGCTGGAGCTTCTCGGTCGGCGGGGCCTGCTTCCCGGAGGTCCACCCCGAGGCGCCCGACCTCGAGACCGACCTCAACTACCTGAAGACCAAGGTCGAATCCGGCGCCGCCTTCCTGATCACCCAGCTGTACTTCGACAACCAGGTCTACTTCGACTTCGTGCGGGCGGCGCGCGAGCGCGGGATCGAGGTGCCGATCCTCGCCGGGGTGATCCCCGTCGCCAGCTTCGCCCAGACGAAGCGGATCTGCGAGCTCTGCGACGCGACGATCCCGGCGCCGCTGGAAGCGGCCTTCGAGGCGGCGGGCGGCGATCCGGAGCGGGAGTTCGAGCTGGGGATCGCCTACGCGACCCAGCAGTGCGCCGAGCTGCTGATCGCCGGCTGCCCGGGGATCCACTTCTACGCTCTCAACCGGGCCCCGGCGACGCGGGCGGTGCTGGGAGCGCTGCGCGCCTCGCGGCCCTGGGAGCGAACCCGCGGCGACGTCGCGACCCTGGCCGGCCGCGTCTCCGACTAATCTCCCGGCGACGATGGGCAAGGGCGATAGAGAACGCGAGCGCGAGCAGCTCCGGCAGGAGCGGATCGCAGCCGAAGAATCCGAAAAGAGCTCGGGCCGCAACCGCCTGATCGTGACCTACGCGATCGCCTCGACCGTGGTGATCGCGATCGTCGTCGCGATCGTCCTGGTCGCCAGCGGTGGCGATGACGACAGCGGCGGTGGCGGCGACGCGCACATCAACGTCAACACCGCGATGGGCTCGACCAACGGCGTCCAGCCCGACAACCGCGAAGGGATCGCGCCGGCGGCGGCGGAGACCACGAACCTCGAAGAGGCGGCGAAAGCTGCCGGCTGCAAACTGCAGCTGCGGCTCGAAGACGAGGGCAACCAGCACATCCCGGCCGGCTCGGACACGCCCGACTACAAAACGAACCCGCCGACCTCGGGCCCGCACGTCGAACCGCCCTACCAGCAGGCCGACGGCGCCTACAGCGAAATGCCCGAGGAAATCGACATCGTCCACTCGCTCGAGCACGGCCGCTTGGAGATCCAGTACGCGCCGAGCCTGCCGGAGAAAGCGCAGCTGGAACTGAAGGGTCTCTTCGACACGATGTACGGCGCGACCCTCCTCTTCCCCAACGACAAGATGGACTACGAAGTCGCGGCGACCACCTGGACCAACCTGCTCGGCTGCCCCACCTACAAAGGCCAGGCCACGCTCGACGCGATCCGCGCCTTCGGCAAAGCCACCTGGGGCAAATTCGGCGGCGAGCCCGTCGAAGCCTTCACCTTCACCGGCCCGACCCCGGCCGAACCGAACTAGGGCCTAGGGCGCCCTATAAGCGGGGAAGAAGCCGGCGGCGTCGCGGCCGGCGCTGAGGCGCTCGTAGGCGGCGGGGTCGCAGATGAGCTCGGAGCTGTGCCAGGCGAGCTCGCGGTTGGCGAAGCCGCGCTTGAACTCCTCGAGGGCGTCGCCGCGGCGCAGGCCGCCGCCGAGGTTGAGGGGGAGGCCGAGCTCGGTGGCGTGCTCGACCAGGCGGGTGACCACGTTCTTCATCGGCGCCTCGCGCAGGCGGGAGTTGGCGGTCCCGGAGAGGTAGTAATGGAGAAAGCCGTCGCTTACCGCGGCGATCGAGGCGGCGGCGAGCTCGCCGCCGGGGGCGGTGGCGAGGGCGAGCCAGGTGCGGTCGGCGGCGAGGATGCGGTCGAAGTAGGCGGCGCCGAAGAAGTAGTGCTCGGCGGCGGCGGTCCGGCGCATCGTCTGCTCGTAGAGGTCGAGGAAGCCGGCGCGCTCGGCGGGAGTCGTCTCGGCGCCGGGAACGAGCCGCAGCTCGTAGCCCGCTTCGAGGTTGCGCCGCACCTGCCGGCGGTCGCTGGGCCGGCTCTTCGGCGCCAGCGCCGGGTCGGCAAGCTGGACGACGTTGCGCTCCGTGGTCTCGGTCAGCGGCGGCGGGTCGAGCGTGTGGCGGAGGAAGACGCTGACCAGGCCGGTGGCGGAGAAGTCGATTGCGGCCGGTTCCAGTCGGGTGGTCGCCATTTCAACCGGGATTCGGTTGAAATGGCGACCACCCGACTGGGGGACGAGGCCGGGGGAGCCGTAGGGGGGGGGCGGGGCGCGGAGCGGCGCGGCGGCGGGGCCCCCCCTGCCCCCG
>Ga0081539_10006179_pt1 | contig 11647 bp, 14 predicted proteins | sample TabmetS4T2R2_FD_71023 | JGI IMG/M metagenome (GOLD analysis project Ga0081539, IMG submission 71023) | Tabebuia heterophylla rhizosphere microbial communities from the University of Puerto Rico - S4T2R2 | ecosystem: Host-associated > Plants > Roots > Rhizosphere ...
CCTTCAGACTGAGCGCAGCGTTAGCGTGAAGCTTCATCCGGAACTCCTTGGTGCTGGGGCCTCGACAACCACCAGCCTCCAAGGAGGTCCGGATGAACAACCTCCCTAGGAACTACACCTAGCCGCGCACTCGCAGCGGCCGCGCTTCGCGGCGCGGCCGCCTGCCGCCTAGCCGATCTTCTTCAGGTCGATGTCGAAGATCAGCGGCTCGTTGGGCCCGATCTTCGGCGGCGACCCCTGCGCCCCGTAGGCGAGGTCGGCGGGGATCGTCAGGCGGCGGCGCTCGCCGACCTTCATCCCGAGCACGCCCTGGTCCCAGCCGGTGATGACCTGGCCGGAGCCGATCGTGAACGTGAACGGCTGCTTGCCCTTGCCCCAGGAGGTGTCGAACTCCTTGCCGTTCTTGAACAGGACGCCGACGTACTGCACGGTCGCCTGCTGACCGTTCTTGATCGGCGCGCCGCTGCCGGCGATCAGCGTCTCGGCCTTCAGCGTCGTCGGCGCCGTGCCGGTCCCCTTGGGGACGACCGGCTTCTTGTTGATGTCGGCCTCGCCCGAGGTCGGGGTCACCGTCGGCGACGACACGGGCTTGGGCTCGGGGATCGGCTTCTGGTTCTTGGCCTCCTGCTCGGCCTTCGCGGCCGACTGGTCGGCCGCGCTGTCCTTCTTGTTGCTACCGCACCCCGCGACGGCGAGGGCGAGCACGGCCAGGACGGCGCCGATTCGGAGCTTCGGGATCTGGTTCATCGGCGGCACATTGTGCCGACGACGCGCCGAGGATGGCGCACCGACGCGCGGCCTACACGAAAGATTGCGTGTCAGGTTGCCGATCACCGTGTCGTGAAGTCGATGCCGACGCCCATTCGCGCGCTCTTCGCGCTGGTCGCGCTCGGGCTCGTCGCGGAGACCGTCAACGCGCTCGTCGGCCCCGGGACCGCGCCGTCGGATGCCGGGCTGGCCCGCTGGCTGTACACGGCGACCATGTTCGGCGGCAGCGCCCTCTGCCTCGCCGTCGTGCCGCGCCACACGCGCGAGCGCCGCGCGTGGGCCGCCATCGGGCTCGGCGTGCTGCTGTGGTCGGGCGGCGACCTCACCTGGACGGTCTGGCTGGACAACCTCGACAACCCGCCGTATCCGAGCATCGCCGACGTCCTGTACCTCGGAAGCTACGTCAGCATCTACGTGGGCATCGTCCTGCTGCTGCGCGAGCGGGTGCGCCCGATGCGCCCGGCGCTGTGGCTCGACGGAGCGATCGGCGGCCTCGCCGCCGCGGCGATCACCGCCGCCATCATCTTCCCCGTCCTCGACGGCCTCACCCAGGGCGACTCGATCGACGTCGCCTTCAACCTCGCCTACCCCGTCTGCGACACCCTCCTGCTCACCCTGATCGTCGTCGCGATGGGGGTCAACCGGTGGCGACTGGACGCGTCGTGGATCCTCCTCGGTCTCGGGCAGCTGGCCAACGTCGTCGCCGACTCCGTCTTCAGCTATCAGGAGGCCGTCGGCACCTACGTGCCCGGCGCCTGGCTCGACGCGCTGTGGCCGCTCGGCGCCGTGCTCACCGCAGCCGCCGCCTGGCAGCTCGCGCCGCGCGGGAGCGTCGAGGAGCTCGGTGGCCGGATGCTGCCGTTCGTCGCCGGCTTCGCGGCGATCGCGCTCGGCGTCCTCCTCGCCGGCCAGTTCACCCCGGTTCACACCGCGGCGGCGCTGCTGGCCGCGGCGGCGCTGATCCTCGGCGGGGTCCGCGGCGCGATGCTCTTCCGCGACAACCTGCGCCTGCTGAACACCAGCAGGCGCGAATCGCTGACCGACGGCCTGAGCGGGCTGCCGAACCGGCGCGCGCTGATGGCCGACCTCGAGGACGCCGCCGAGAGCGCGACCGCGCAGGAGCCGCGCACGCTCGCGCTCTTCGATCTCGACGGCTTCAAGCAGTACAACGATGCCTTCGGCCACGCCGCCGGCGACGCGCTCCTGCGCCGCCTGGCCGCCGACCTCGGCGCCGCGGTCGCCGGCCACGGACGCGCCTATCGCCTGGGCGGCGACGAGTTCTGCATCCTGCTCGACCGCCACGCCGACGCGCGCGACCCGGTCATCGAGAACGCGCTCCTCGCGCTGTTCGAGCCCGCCGACCCCTACGCGGTCGACGCCTCCTACGGCCTGGTCGCGATGCCCGAGGACGCGACGACGGCGACCGAGGCGCTGCGCCTGGCCGACCACCGGATGTACGCGCTCAAGCACGGGCGCCGGGCCACGCAGGGCCAGGCGCGCGAGGTGCTGCTCGCGCTGCTCGGCGAGCGCGAGCCCGACCTGCACCGCCACATGCGCGACGTCGCGGGCCTCGCCCGGTCGGTCGGACGCGAAATGGGCCTGGACGCCGAGGACCTCGACGTCGTCGTGCGCGCCGCCGAGCTGCACGACATCGGCAAGGTCGCCATCCCCGACGCGATCCTCGACAAGCCGGGCGCCCTCGACGACGACGAATGGGCCTTCGTTCGCCAGCACACGATCATCGGCGAGCGGATCGTCAGCGCGGCCGAGGCGCTGCGGCCGGTCGGGCGGGTCGTCCGCTCCAGCCACGAGCGCTGGGACGGGGGCGGCTACCCCGACGGCCTGCGCGGCACCGAGATCCCCCTGGGGGCACGAATCGTCCTGGCCTGCGACGCTTGGGACGCCATGACGTCCGACCGCGCCTACCGGCGCGCCATGCCCGCCGAGGAGGCCGCCGCCGAGCTGCGCGCCAACGCCGGGACCCAGTTCGACCCCGACGTCGTCACCGCGCTGCTCGCGGTGGTGTTCGACAACGATCGCCTTGCCGCGGCCGGCTGAAGCGCCTTGACCGGGGCGCCGATGACATGAGCATGCTCGCCGCGCTCGTCGCCCTGCCGCCGCTCGTGGCCGTCGCGCTGCTGTGGCGCTCCAACCGCGCGCTGCGCGCAGGGACCCACGTCGCCGCCGACGCCGACCCGGTCACCGGCCTCCCCGGGCGCCCTCGCTTCATCGCCGACCTCGACGCGCGCCTGGCCGCCCCCGGCTCCGCGACGCTGCTGCTCGCACGCATCGACGGCTTCGCCGCCTACGACGCGGCGTTCGGGCATCGCGCCGGCGACGCCCTCCTCGTGCGCCTGGCCGAGGAGCTGCGCCGCGCCGTGCGCGACGAGGGCATCGCCTACCGCCCCAGCGGCACCACCTTCTGCGTCATCACCACCGACGAGGTGCGCTCGGTCGACAACCTCGAGCGGCGCGTCGCCGGTGCGCTCGGCGCCCAGGGCGCCGGGTTCGTCGTGGCCGCGGCGTGCGGGCGCGTCGGGCTTCCGTCGGAGGCCTCGACGGCCGCCGACGCGCTGCGCCTCGCCGACGCGCGCGCCGACCTCGCCCGCCGCGCCGCCGACCCCAAGCCGCGCGACGCCTCCCCCACGTCGGCCCTCGCCGAGGCGCTGGCGCTGACCGGCGACCACGCGCTCGGCGCGTGCGAGCTGGCCGAGGCGGTGGCCACGCGGATGGGGATGAGCGCGCTGGAGCGTGCGCACGTGCGGCTGGCCGCCCAGCTCAGCGGCCTGGGCAAGCTGGCGATCCCCGACACCCTGCTGCGCAAGGCCGGCGAGCTGACCGGCGCCGAGCTCGACTACGTGCGCGACCACCCGGTCATCGCCGAGCGCATCCTGCTGCGTGCCCGGGGCCTGGAGGCCGTCGCGGCGATCGTGCGCTCCAGCCGCGAGCACGTCGACGGCAGCGGCCATCCGGATGGCCTCGTGGCCAGCGAGATCCCGCTCGGCGCGCGGATCGTCGCGGTCTGCGACGCCTTCGACGCGATGCTCTCGCACCGCCCCTGGCGGCCGGCAATGAGCACCGAGGAGGCGCTCGTCGAGCTGCGCGAGGGCGCGGGGACGCAGTTCGACGTCGCGGTGGTCAACGCGTTCGAAGCGGTGATCGCCGAGCGCAGCCGGATGCCGGCCTAACCCCGCTTCAGGGCTTCCTCTTCGACGATCCGCCGCTGGACGTCCGTCAGGGGCGGGCGCTCGCCGCGCTCGATCGCCGCGATGGCCTGCGCGATCGTCAGGCCGGTGCCGGTGAGCACCGAGCCGACGAGCGGCGGGACGTCGCTGCCGCAGACGCCGGTGTCACAGGGGTCGAAGCTCACACCGTTGAGGGTAGATGACGGACTCCACGACCCCCACGGCCATCTGCCCGCGCTCCGCGGCGCCGGATCGCCACGGTCCGAAGGGGTCCGTGTCACAGACACTGCCCCCCTTCGGCCCGCGGCGCCCGGCATCCACGGTGCACGGACAGCTGACCGTGCGGGCCGCGGACTCCGTCATCTAGTGTCCCGGCCGTGGATCTCGAGCTGACGGGGCGCCGCGCGCTGGTGACGGGCGGCAGCAGCGGCATCGGGTTGGCGGTCGCGCGGTCCCTGGCCGCGGAGGGCGCCGACGTCGCGCTCGTAGCGCGCGGCGAGGAGGCGCTGGCGCGCGCGGCCCAGGACGTCGCGAACGTCGGCGGGCGGCGGGCGATCTGGGCAGTAGCCGACACCGGCGACGATGCCGCGGTCACGGCGATGGTGAGCTCGGTCACCGCGAAGCTCGGCGGGATCGACATCCTCGTCAACGCGGCAGCGACGCCGGCGACCGGCGCGCCGTTCACCGACGACGACCTCGAGCGCGAGATCAACGTCAAGGTGCGCGGCTACCTGCGCTGCGCCCGGGCAGTCGCGCCGCAGATGGTCGAGCGCGGCTGGGGGCGGATCGTCAACATCAGCGGCCTGGCGGCGCGGCAGACCGGCTCGATCGTCGGGACCGTCCGCAACGTGGCCGTCGTGGCGCTGACGAAGAACCTCGCCGACGAGCTCGGGCCCAAGGGCGTCAACGTGACCGTCGTGCATCCGGGGATGACCCGGACCGAACGCACGCCGCAGGCGCTGGAGGCGATGGCGGCGGCGCGCGGGACGACGGTCGAGGAGCTCGAGCAGCGGCTGGAGTCGGCGGTGGCGATCGGCCGGCTGGTGACCGCCGAGGAGGTCGCCGCGGTGGTGACCTTCCTCGCCAGCCCCAGGAGCGTCGCGGTGAACGGCGATGCGGTCGTGGCCGGCGGCGGGGCGCGCGGCTCGATCCACTACTGATGGCCTCGCTCCCACGTCGACCGCTCGGTACGTCGGGCCTGGAGGTCTCGATCTTCGCGCTCGGCTCGTGGCAGACCTACGAGCGGATCCCTCGCGAGGAGGGCGTCGCGGTGCTGCGGGCGGCGCGCGAATGCGGGATCTCGTTCCTCGAGGTCGCGCGCTACAACGACACCACCGGGCGCGCGCCGATCCCCACCGGCTACTCGGAGGTCGTCTTCGGCGAGGTCTTCCGCGCGTCGGGCTGGCCGCGCGACGAGGTGACGATCGCCAACAAGCTGTGGTGGGAGTTCTGGCCGCAGCAGAGCGCGGCGGAGGAGCTCGACGCCTCGCTGCAGCGCACCGGCCTCGATCACTTCGACTTCATCTACTCCGATCCGCCGCCCGACGAGCTGCCGATGGAGGACGTCGTGGGCGCCGTCACCGATCTCGTGGCTGAGGGCAAGGTTCGCGCGTGGGGGATCGTGAACTGGCAGGCGGATCGGGTCGCGGCGGCCGGGCGCGTGGCCGATGCGCTCGGCGTGCCGGCGCCGTGCGCGGCGCAGCTTCCGTACAGCCTCGTGTCGCGGTCGTGGGTCGAGGACCCGGCGATGAAGGAGGCGCTCGCGTTGTGCGGGGCGAGCGTCGTCGCGTCGTACGTGCTGGCGGGCGGGATCCTGACGGCCAAGTACCTCGAGCCCGGCGCGCGGGGCCGGATGGCCGACCAGCTCGACGCGCCGGAGTGGGAGGAGGCCATCGCGGTGGCCGACGAGCTGCACGCGCGGGCGGCCGAGGAAGGCACCAGTGCGGCGGCGCTGGCGATCGCCTTCGCGCTTTCGAACCCGGACGTCGCCACCGTCCTCTTCGGCGCCACGACTCCCGATCAGGTGCGCGAGAACGTCCGCGCGGCCGAGCTCATGGGCTGATGGCGCTGCCCAAGCGCCTCGCGCGCTTCAACAAGGCGGTGACGAACCGGCTCACCGGGCCGTTCGCGGCGCGGCTGCCCGGCTTCGCGATCGTGCACCACGTCGGCCGCAGATCCGGCCGCCAGCACGCCAACCCGGTCAACCTCTTCCGCGACGGCGACCGCTACGTGATCGCGTTGACGTATGGCGCGGACAGCCAGTGGGTCCGCAACGTGCTGGCCGCCGGCGAGGTCCGTGTGGTGACGCGCGGGCGAACGCTGCAGCTGGTCGAGCCCGAGGTCGTCCACGACCCCACCCGCTCGCTGGTCCCCGCCCCCGTCCGCCCGATCCTGGGCGCGGTGGGCGTGAGCGACTTCATGGTGCTGCGGCGCCGGCCGTGATAGCGACCGTCGCATGAGCACCTATTGGCGGAGTGCCGCCGACGACGAGGCGATGCAGGACGAGCACGGCTTCATCTGGGAGGCGATGCTCGCGACGATCGACGTCGACCTCGCGGGCAAGCGCGTGCTCGACGCCGGCTGCAACCGCGGCGGCTTCCTGCGCCTGCTCGCCGACCGCTGCGCGATCGCCGAGGGCTTCGGCTACGACCCGGCCGCCGCCGCGGTCGACGATGCACGCCGCCTCGCCGGCGACCGCCCGCTTCGCTACGAGGCGACCGACACCGTCCCCGCCGGCTGGACCGGCTTCGAGGTCGCCTTCAGCCACGAGGTCCTCTATCTCTGCACGACCTCCCCTCCCACGCCCGCGCGATCCACGCCGCGCTGGCGCCGGGCGGCGCCTACTTCGCGGTGATGGGCGTCCACGCCGCAAGCCCGTTGATGTCCGGATGGCACGCCGCCAACGCCGAGCAGCTCGAGCTCCCGCCGCTCTACGAGATCGACGACGTCATCAGCGCGTTCCAGTCAGGCGGCTTCGAAGCCGCCGCGAGCCGCCTGGCGATGCGCTTCGTGCCGGCCAAGGGCCACGGGCACGCCGACCGCGGCACGCTGCTCGACTGGCTGGCGTACTACTACGACCAGAAGCTGCTGCTGCGCTTCAGCCGCGTGCCGGAGGGCTGAATGGCGGGGGCAGGATTCGAACCTGCGAAGGCATAGCCAGCGAATTTACAGTCCGCCCCGTTTGACCGCTTCGGTACCCCGCCGGGGCGTGCGAGTGTAGCGATCACGCCGCAAGCATCTCGGTCAACGGGCGCCCAGGCTCGACCTCGTACTGCGAGTACTTCGGGCCACCGAGCACGATGGCCGTCGTCCCCTCTACCGCGGTGGCCGGGATGAACCACCGCCTGCCGTCGGCAACGAGAGCGAACAGCCAGTCGCAGCGGTCGGCCGAGAAGCGCTTCACAAGGCCGTTCCAGCTTTGGTTACCGCCTCGCGTGCAGATCGTGAGCGCCCAGCCGCGCTTGTAGGGAAGCGTCGAGGTCTTGACCTGGACCCCGACGAGCCGCCCCTCGACGCGCGTGACGAGGTCTACGTCGGGCGAATGGCCGAGCGGATACCAGACTGGATAGCCCTTCGACCAGAGCCACTCGATCGCCGAGAACTCCCCCAGATCCCCCTGTCTTCGCGGATCCCGCATGACCCAAACATACGTTCGGGTCCGGACGGATTTATGGAGCGTCGCGGAGGCGCTGGGCCTCGGGGAGCGACTCGAGCTTCTTCAGCGTGTGGTTCTCGATCTGGCGGATGCGTTCGCGGGTGACGTTGAAGGCGCGGCCGACCTCCTCCAGCGTGCGGGGGCGGCCGCCGGTCAGGCCGAAGCGCATCTCGATGACCTCGCGCTCGCGCTGAGGCAAAGCGGCCAAGGCGCGATGGACGTTCTCCTTGCGCAGGTTCTCCGAGGCGATCTCGAACGGCGACTCGGCCGCCTGGTCCTCGACGAAGTCGCCGAGCTCGGACTCCTCCTCCTCGCCGATCGGCTTCTCCAGCGAGATCGGCTGCTGGCTCATGCGCAGGATGTCGCGGACCTCGCGCACCGAGCACTCGAGCTCGCTGGCGATCTCCTCCGGCGACGGCTCGCGGCCCAGCGCCTGCACGAGCTGGCGCTCGACGTGCACGACCTTGTTGAGCTTCTCGACCATGTGGACCGGGATGCGGATCGTGCGCCCCTTGTCGGCGATCGCGCGGGTGACCGCCTGGCGGATCCACCACGTCGCGTAGGTCGAGAACTTGAAGCCGCGCCGGTAGTCGAACTTCTCCACCGCGCGGATCAGCCCCAGCGAGCCCTCCTGGATGAGGTCGAGGAAGGTCAGACCGCGGCCCAGGTAGCCCTTGGCGATCGAGACCACCAGGCGCAGGTTCGCCTCGACCATGTGCGTCTTGGCCGCGATGTCGCCGCGCTCGATGCGCTTGGCGAGCTCGACCTCCTGCGCGGCGGTCAGCAGCGGCACGCGCCCGATCGAACGCAGGTACAGGCGAAGCGAATCGAGCGACGGCTCGACCGTCAGATCGATCTCGGGCTTCTTCGGCGCCTCGACGCCGGGCTTGCGCGCGGCCTCCGCGGCCGCCTCCACCTTCTGCGCCTCGCTCGTTGCCAGGCGCCCGTCGGCGGTGACGACGTCGATGCCCTGCTCCTCGAGGTGCTGGTGCAGGTCGCGCAGCTGCTCCTTGGTGACCTCCACCTCCTCGAGCGTCGTCGCGATCTGCTCGAAGGTCAGGAACCCTCGATCCTGCCCTTCGGCGATCAGCTGACGAAGGTCGTCGAGCTCCCAGATGGGCGCTTCGTCGGCAAGCAGAACTTCCGTCTTGGTGCTCACGCCTCCACTCCCCTCGCAGACGCGCCTTCCGAGCGGGCACTCCCCACGGGCCGCTCCTTCTGGTCTCCTCAGTTCACACGGCGTCAAAGCCGAGTGCTCGTGAGTGATAGCACAAGGTGCCGCGCGTACCTAGGAATCGTGTCGATACCCTGAACGGAAGCATGGAGCCCACAACCGTCCCCACGGGCGCCGACGTCCAGGCGTCGGTCCCCACCGTCCACGTCTCGCTGTCCCGGGTCGGCGTCACGAACGTCGAGAAGGTCATCCGCATCGGCCCGCCCGGCGCCGAGCAGCTCTACTACGCCAAGCTCGAGTGCTTCGTCGACCTCGGCCCCAAGCAGAAGGGCGCGCATATGTCGCGCTTCGAGGAGGTCGTCAACGACGTCATCGGCGAGGTGGTGATCGGCGAGAGCGGCTTCAAGGCCGAGCAGCTCGCCAAGCACATCGCCGAGCGCGTGCGCGAACGCCAAGACGCCCTGCGCGCCGAGGTGACCATCGCGGCCCGGTATCCCGAGTACAAGCCCGCGCCGGTCTCGGGCATCGCGACGCAGGAGATCTACACGCTGTACGGCTCGGCGGTGGCGTCCGAGCGCGGCACGCGCCGCCTGGTCGGCGTCGCCGCCCAGGGCATGACGGCCTGCCCGTGCGCGCAGCAGATCGTCGCCGGCCGCTCGCGCGAGCGCCTCTCGGCCGACGGCTTCACCGACGACGAGATCGAGCGCATCTTCGACGCGGTCCCGGTCGCCACGCACAACCAGCGCGGCCTGGGCACGCTGCACATCGGCTGCCCGGAGGGCTGCAACACCGAGCTCGAGGCCGACGCGATGCTGCGGATCGTCGAGGACTCGATGTCCAGCGAGATCTACGAGCTCATGAAGCGCTCCGACGAGGGCGAGGTGGTCGAGAAGGCCCACCGGCGCCCCCGCTTCGTCGAGGACTGCGTGCGCGAGATGATCCGCGGCGTCGTCGAGTACCTCGACGGAGTCGACTCCAACCCGTTCGTCTCCGCCCGCCAGGAGAACCTGGAGACGATCCACCAGCACAACGTCGTCGCCGAGCGCTTCGGCCTGTTCGACGAGCTGCGCCACGAGCTCCAGTCCGGCGAGCACCTCGCGCACCACACGTCGATGCGCGAGTGGCTGGACGCCGCCGGCAGGTAGCTCAGCCCTCCTGCTGAAGGCAGCCGGCGAGCACGCCCCGCACCGGGTCGCGCTCGACCGCGACGAGCGCCCACGGGCTCGGATCCCGGTAGACCCGGCGCAGGAGGTCGCCGCCGAGCGCGGGGTTGTTGGGCGCGCGCACCACGAGCACCGCGTAGTCGGCGCCCTGCAGCAGCACACCGCGGTCCTGACCCAGCGCGAACGTGCGCTCGCGCAGCCGCCGCCCGGCGAGGACGTCGGGCCGCGCCGAGGACATGCTCTCGCTCGTCTTGACCGCGTAGGCGCCTCGATCCTCGGCGCACGAGCGCAGCCGCTCGGGCACGCTGTCGTGCGATCGCTGCACCGCGAAGACGATCGCCGCCGTCGCGCCACCGGCCGCCAGGAGCGCGATCAGCAGCGCGAGGAACGTCTTCAGAGTCGGCACGCGCGGAGCATCGCATGGCTGCAGTTCGGATCACGCCTGCCGATCACCAATCAAGGGCCTCTCGAACATGGCAACCAACGACCTGTCCGCGATCCGTCGCCTCCAGGGGCTGATGGACATCCTGCACCTCGCCGGCGGCGAGAGCGTGCCGCTCCTGCTCGACGCGATCACGGCGATGCTGACGGAGACGATCGGCTACAAGGGCGTGGTCATCAACGTCTACCGCCCGGAGTGGGACGACTTCAGGGTCGAGGCGCTGGCCGGATCGCCGGAGATGCGCGACATGCTCATGGGCGAGACGTACGACCGCGAGGTCTTCCTGCGCGAGACGCTCGACGAGCGCTTCAACCGCCGCGGCGGCTACTACATCCCCGACGGCGCCTTCGACTGGGAGATCACCGCGGGCGCCCGCTACGTCCCCGACCTGCCCGCCCGCGACGACCCGGAGGCGTGGCATCCCGGCGACGAGTTCTTCGTCCCCTGCCGCAACTCCGAGGGTCTGGTCCTCGCCGTCCTGTCGCTGGCCGAGCCGCGCTCCGGACGCCGGCCGACCGACGACGACATCGACTTCGTCGTCACCGTCGCCAACCACGCCGCCCGCGCGCTCGAGCACGCCCAGCGCAACCACGAGGCCGCGCGCCACCGCGCCGTGCTCGAGCAGCTGCTCACCGTCTCCTCGATGTTCGCCGCCGGGCACCAGTCGATCGAGGCGATCCTGCAGTCGATCTGCGGCGGCGTGCAGCGCGCGCTGGGCTTCAAGAAGGTCACCATCGAGCTGACCGATCCGGTCAGCGGCTGCCTGGTCCCCCGCGCGGCGGCGGGCTGGCCGCCCGGCGAGGAGCCGCAGTGGGAGATCTCGCCGCACGAGACCGCCCGGCTCATGGACCCCGCCTACGAGGTCGGGGGCTGCTTCCTGCTCCCGCCCGAGGTCGGGCGGCGGCTGTCGCCCATCGAGTACGGCGAGCTTCGCTCGAGCATGAACGGGCGGGGCCCGTTCGCCTGGAACCGCCACTGGCTGTTCGTGCCCCTCCACGACCAGGACGGCTCGCTGCTCGGGCGCATCTGGGCCGACGATCCCGAGGACCGGCTGCTGCCCTCGACCGCGCGCCTCGAGGCGCTCGCGGTCTTCGCCAACCAGGCGACGATGGCGATCGTCGCCGCCGGCCAGCTCGAGCAGCTGCGCACGCTCGCCGAGCAGGACCCGCTCACCGGCCTGCTCAACCGCCGCACGTTCATGGAGGAGCTCGAGCAGGAGGTCGAGCGCGCCCGGCGCTACGGGCGCAGCCTCGCGCTCGT
>Ga0081539_10006180_pt1 | contig 11646 bp, 12 predicted proteins | sample TabmetS4T2R2_FD_71023 | JGI IMG/M metagenome (GOLD analysis project Ga0081539, IMG submission 71023) | Tabebuia heterophylla rhizosphere microbial communities from the University of Puerto Rico - S4T2R2 | ecosystem: Host-associated > Plants > Roots > Rhizosphere ...
GCGGCACCGTCAGGCCAGACTCAGTCGGTCGCCGTGGCGGCCCTGAGACACTGCGCCCGATGTACTGTGCCACTGCACGCCGCCTTCCCCGGCAACGAGCCACTCACCCTCGAGCCCCGGGCCGGAGATGACACCCGTCCGCTCATCGAGCCCGAGCTGACCGAGATGTGATCGCCGAAGTTCGGCGACCGTGCCCTCCCAGCCGCGCGTGTCGAAGCCCTCGAAGTGGGGCACGACGATCAGTCCCCGAACCAGCCCGAGGCCGTCGCGCCAGCCGCGCGGCGTCCACGTCCGCTCCGCGAGGCCCATCGCCCCGGCGCTGGCGCCGGCGAGCGTGGCGCCATCCCGGAACGCGACGACGATCGCCTCCCAGGCTGGACTCCCCTCGAGGGTCAGCGGGACGAGGTCGGGGTCGCCGCCGGGCAGATGGATGACGTTGGCAACCTTGAGGCGGGCGGCCATGTCAGCGTCCTCTGCCGCGTCTCGGTCCACGACCAAGACCTCGTCGATATCGACATGGCGGCCGAGTTCGCGAGCGACCGATTCGAACGCCTGGCGGCCATGGCTCGCGGCGAGATCAGGGCGGCTTCGGGCGGCTGCGACGGGGACGATGGCGATGCGGATTGGCTCGGTCGCGACGGTTTCGAGGAGTGCCCGAATGAACGCCTCGTCACCGGAGAGGAACTCCCCGCCGCCGTGCAGAGCGACGCGGCCGCGTGCAACGAGGCCTGGTTGGAGCACGTCCGGATCATACGGCCCAACCCCGATGCGGCCGGCCGGTCGCGGCGCCCGGGCCGCGCCGTCGTGAGCCGAGTCCGCTCGGCTAGGATCGGCGGGCGTTCGTGATCACCGATGAACTGGCTCACCCTCCGCGATCCGCGTCCGGTCCTCACCGCCTGGCTTGCCAGGTGGGGATCGATCCTGCCTCTTCTAGCTGCCGAGCTGATCATCTGGCTGGGCTTCGGCGCCCTGCTGCCCGTCATGCCGATCTACTTCACGGAGCACGGCGTCGGCATAGAGGCCCTTGGAATCGTCATCGCGGCGTGGCCGGCGGCCCGCCTGGTCGGCGAGCCGATCTTCGGCTGGGTCGCCGATCGGACCTCGCGGGTTCCGCTGATGGTCGGCGGCCTCGTGCTGGGTGCCGTGGCACTCACGCTCCCGCTGGTCCTTACCGGCCCCATCGAGTTCGTTCTGCTGCGAGCCTTCGCCGGCCTTGCGACATCGATCTATGACCCGGCCGCTCGCGGCTTTCTAACCGACGAAACACCGCCCGAGCGGCGGGGCGAGGCCTTCGGGCTGTACGGCGCCGCCCAGATGGCCGGACTGCTGCTGGGACCGGCGATCGGCGGTATCGGGGCGGCGGTCTTCGGCAGCGTGGCGTTCGTCTTCGCGTTCGGCGCAGTCTCGAGCCTGGTGGCGGGTGTCGCAGTGGCGGTCGCCGTTCGCGAGACGCCCGAAGTCACAGCGGCTGAGGGGACGCGTCTCCGGAAGCGGGTCGCGCCGGCATACGACGTCAGCGAGTTCCCCGCTGAGCCGCCACTCATGTACCGGCGCGCCGCCGACGAGGCGCTTGCCGACGAGGCGCTTGGCGACGAGGTTGGCGTTGAGACTGTTGACGGTCGGGCGGCCACGAGCCTGTGGAACCGGCTGCTGCTCGCGGCGATCTTCCTCAACGCGGGCGGCTACTTCGCAGGCGGCATCTACGAGGTCATCTGGAGCCTGTTCCTCGAAAGCAAGGGCGCGAGCCTCGACTTCATCGGCCTGACCTTTGCCTGGTTCGCGCTGCCGGTACTCATCCTGTCGCCGATCGCGGGACGGCTCGTCGATCGGCGAGGGGTCTACTGGTTCGTCATCGCGGGGTCCGCGGGAACGATCGTGGCGGCGCCTCTCTACACGATCATCACCGACCCGGTCCAGTCGATCCCGCTGCTCTTGATGGAGTCGACCGGGTTTGCGTTGATGAACCCGGCCCTCTTCGCGGCCGTGGCAGCCGGTAGCCCGCGCGGGCGCTCATCCACCGCGCAGGGATTGTTTGGGGCAGCAGGCACGATCGGGACGATCATCGCGTCGGTCGTGACGGGCTATCTCGCCGGGATGGACATCCGCTATCCCTTCCTCGTGGGTTCGGTGGTCATGCTCGGCAGCCTGATGATCGGGCTCGGTGTCGGCGGCCGGCCTCTGCGGGTGCTCGGCCGGCGGTCGGCCGGCGTGGAAGTCGATGGCATCGAGGTGTCGTTGACTCGATCGGAGTGACACCTGGTCCCCTCGCGCACGACGACCACACTCGGGCCAGCAGAATGTCAATGCCATCGGCGTGGACTCGACGGCGACGATGGAATTCCTGCCGCTCAGCGTAGCGTGGGCGACCGCAGCCGCGATTCGATGCCCAATGGATGCATCAAACGAGCTGATCGTCCACTCGGGACCGGCGAATCAGGCTGATTCGGCGTGGATTCGGTCAATGTGATTGACATTCCGTCATCGTTGGCCCTCGTGGACGCCACGTCCACGCTCGTGGGCCGGCTGCGTTTGCGTGATTCGGGGGCCGTCCCTAGAATGGGTGGTCGCGGGGTGGAGCAGCGGCAGCTCGTCGGGCTCATAACCCGAAGGTCGGCGGTTCGAATCCGCCCCCCGCAACCAACTCGACTCGAACGAAAAGCCGGCCCGAAGGCCGGCTTTCGTCGTGTCTGGGTCCTGACCGTGGACGGGAGGACCGACCAGAACTCGACCACCGGCACCACGTGACATTCGGCACAGGACCCGCAAGGGACCCGATCGGCTACCGTTTGCGCTGAGGGTTCCATGAGAATTCATCGCGGCCTCCTGTTCTGGGGCCTGTTCCTGATCCCGCTTGGCGTCATCCCGCTCCTTGCCCGCGCGAACGCGATCGATCTCGGCGCGATCGGACAGGCGTGGAGGTTCTGGCCGCTCATCCTCGTCGCGATCGGGCTCGCGCTACTCCTCGGGCGGAGCAGGGCGTCGATCCTCGCGACCGTCGTCCTCGCGCTCGTGCTCGGCAGCATCGCCGGGGCCACGCTCGCGGCGGGACCGGGTTGGATCGCGTCCGCCGTCGACTGTGGTGAGGAGCGCAATGCAGACAATCAGGTCGATCGCACGGGGACGTTCACCGAACCCGCGACGGTCAAACTCGACCTGCGATGCGGCTCGATCGACCTCACGAGCGGATCGGGCGCCGACTGGAGTGTCAAGGCCTCCTATTCGCGTGTCGCGCCGGAGGTCAATGGCTCCGGATCGTCCCTCGAGGTTGGTGTCCCCGGCAACACGAACGGCCAGCGCCAGACCTGGAATGTCGTGCTTCCGGCCGAACAGACAAACGCCCTCGAGGTCGCGGCCAACGCCGGTGCTGCGAGGCTCCATCTCGAAGGCGCCAAGCTCGCCCGGCTCGAGGCTGACATGAACGCCGGCGACCTGCTCATCGACGGTGGCGCCGCGAGCATCGCCGAACTCGATGTCCGGGTGAATGCCGGACGGGCGCGGATCACCCTCGACAACGCGATTGCCGTGACAGGCGAGCTCCACATCAATGCCGGTGCGCTCGACCTGTGTCTGCCGGCGGATGCCGAGCTCAGCATCAGGACGAACGACCAGCTCACGTTCGCGAACAACCTCGGGCAACGGGAATTGACGCGGAGCGGCGACACATGGCGGCGAGTGGGCACGTCGGGTGCCGCGATCGACCTGGTCGTCGAAGGCAACGCGGCGAACCTGACCCTTGATCCCGCAGGAGGCTGCCGATGACCGAGCGTCTCTATCGATCGCGCGACGATCGAATGCTTGCCGGCGTCGCGGGCGGGCTGGCCGACTACTGGGACGCCGATCCGTCGCTGATCCGCGTGCTCTGGGCGCTGCTCGTCATCTTCACCGGCGGTCTCGCACTGGTCGTCTACATCGTGATGGCCTTTGTAGTTCCCGAGGAGGGCGACGTTCCGATCGCGGGATCATCGATGCCCGCACCCGCCCCGCCCCCGGCGACGGAGCCGACGGGTGCCACACAACCGATGGCGGACGGCCCACGGGCCGGCTATGTGCAGCCGAACGCGCTCTCCTATGCGACCGATCCACGCAGCGCGCGCAGTGCCGCGCGGGCCGCTCGCCGCGCTGAGCGGCGGGCGAACCGAAGCAACACGGGGCCCGTCCTCATCGGCCTGTTCCTCGTCATCGTCGGTGCCTTCTTCCTCGCCCGGGAGTGGTTCCCGCAGATCGACTTCGATTGGGTCTGGCCAGCGTTGCTGATCGTCATTGGCGTGTTCGTCCTGCTCATGGCCGTGCGCCGTGACGACTCGAGCGGTCGTGACGAAGGTCGCGGGAACGTGCCTTGAACCCAGCGCGTCCCATGAACCCGGGACGGCGAGGCTCGTTCATCGCCGCGACCTGGCTCATCGGCCTCGGCACCGTCTTCCTGGTACGCGAGGCGGCCGGCTGGTCGTGGGGCCAGGCCTGGCCGCTGTTCGTGATCCTCGCGGGTGTCGCTGGTGTCGTGTCCACGGCGGTCGGTTGGCGTCGCGGCGGGATCTGGGCGTTCACCTGGCCTGTCGCCTGGACCCTCGCGGGCGTCGGCCTCCTGGCAAGCACGACCGGCAGCCTCTCGCAGGGACCTGGCGAGCTCATCGCGACATGGTGGCCTGTCGCCGTCATCGCGCTTGGGATCTGGTTCCTGCTCGGCGCGCTCTTTGCGGGTGGTCGCGCGAGCGGGGAGCGGCTCGTGATCCCGCTCGAGGGTGGAGCCGACGCGTCGGTCCACATCAAGTTCGGGGCGGGCCGGCTGACGACGGGTCGTGCGGCGCCTGGAAATCTCGTCGATGGCTCGTTCGACGGCGGCACGGAGCACCGGCGCGAGGGCGCCAACCGTGTCGTCCTGAGCCAGGATTTGGCGTACGGCGTGCCGTGGCTCGACCACCGATCCGAGTGGTCGGTCGGCCTGACCGGCGAGGTGCCGCTCGATCTCCGTGTCGAGACGGGAGCCAGCCGGGCGCTGCTCGACCTGACCGAGCTTCGCGTGCGTAGCCTGGAGCTGAAGACCGGTGCCAGTGAGACCCGGGTCCTCCTCCCCCGAGACGCCGGCAGCACCAACGTTCGGGCCGAAGCGGGAGCCGCCTCGCTCGTCATCGAGGTGCCGCAGTCGGTGGCCGCACGGATCCGGGGTCGAGTGGCGCTCGGCTCCAACGAGATCGACGAGCGTCGATTCCCGAAGACTGGCGATGTTCATCAATCGGCCGACTACGGGACGGCGGAGAACCGTGTCGACATCGACGTCCAGGGCGGCGTCGGCTCTCTGAAGGTCATCTCGGCGGCTGCGTAGCCGAGGTCGGCGGGCGGCCTACTCCCAGCGGAATGTCGCCGCGCCGAAGGCAACCGCGGCGAGCGACCACATCGCGAGGACGAGGACCGGTCGGGCAGCGTCTCCTTGTCCACCGAGGCCGATCCTCACCACCTCCGCCAGGGCGGTCGCTGGCAGGAGATGCGATACGTCCGCCAGCCAGCCGGGCAGCTGGTCCAGCGGTAGGACGATCCCGCTGACGGCTAGGAACGCCAGGAAGAGGAGGTTCGCGAGGGCGAGCACCGTTTCAGCGCGGAGCGCGCCGGCGAGTGCCAGGCCGAGGCCGGCAAACGCAAGGGTCCCGAGCCCCAGGGCGGCGACCAAGAGCGGCGGCGATGCCCCTGTCGGCGGTCGCCAGCCGAGCGCCACGACCGCGATGAGGACGAGCAGGACGACCTGGCCGATCTCGACGACGAGGACGGTCAGGAGCTTGGCGGCTACGAGGCTCGGCCGACTGAGAGGCGAGCCGCCGAGACGCTTCAGGACCCCGTAGTTCCGCTCATAGGCGGTCGCGATCCCGAGATTGACGAGACCCGTGGCCACGATGGCAAGTGCGATCGAGCCGCCGAGCAGGAAGTCGGTCCGCGGGCCGGCTGTCGGCACGACCGCGAACGTCGCGAAGAAGAGCAGGACGCCGGCCGGAATGACGAGCGTCACGAGCAGGTTCTCGCCACGGCGTGCGGTCAGGCGCAGATCCATGGCCGTCATCGCCAGCGTCGATCGCCAGGCTGGCGCCGGTTGGCTCATCGATCGTCGGTCCTGTCACGAGTTGCCGTCGAACCAACGGAGGAGTCGCCAGTCAGCTCCAGATAGCGATCTTCGAGCGACCCGCCGCTCGTCTGGAGGCGGGTGATGAGCAGGTCGCGCGCCGCTGCCCAGTTCGCAACGCGTGAGACGAGTTTGGGATCCGGCCGAGTGCCGGTCAGCGTCAAATGGGCCGCATCGGTGGTCATCCTCGCGACCTCGAACGCACCCCCAAGATCGCTGGCCATAAGCCTCACATCGTCGTCGCTCGGTGGGCTCCTGAACCACACGTTGAGCCGCGCCGTGGTTCCTACAGCCAGCTCGGATGGCGTGCCTGCCCCGACGATCCGGCCGTGATCGATGATCGCCACGCGATCGGCAATCCGTTCGACATCATCGAGGTCGTGGGTGGTCAGGAGCGTGCACACTCCGTCGTCGCGCTGGGCGCGGATCAGTTCTCGGGTCGTCGCCCGCGCAGCCGGGTCCATGCCCGCCGTCGGCTCGTCGAGGACGAGGAGCTCAGGCCGGCCGACGAGGGCCAGCGCGAACCCGAGACGCTGACGCTCGCCACCAGACAACCGCCGGTACGGCGACGTTGCCACCTCGTCCAGAGCGAGGAGGCCGATGAGCTCAATCGGATCGCGAGGCTGCTCGTGGAAGCTCGCGAACAGCCGGAGGATCTCGAGCGGCCGCGCCCGCGGATCGATCCCGCCGCCCTGGAGCATGAGCCCGACCTTGGCACGCAGCGTCGACCCGCCACTCCCCGGATCGACGCCGAGGACCCGGACCGCGCCTCCGTCGCGGTTTCGATATCCCTCGATGATCTCGACCGTCGTCGTCTTGCCGGCGCCATTTGGTCCGAGGAGAGCGAAGACCTCGCCGGGCTGGACCTCGAGGTCGATGCCGTCGACGACACGCCGGCCGGCGTACTCCTTGACGAGCCCCTGGACGCTGATCGCGGGCACGGCGGAATCGGTCACCGGCAACTCATCGGCACATCGCGGCCTATTTCGAGATCGAGGCGTATTGCCGCTCGAAGTCGGCTTCGACGACCTCGCCGATCTGGATCGCCCGCAGGATCCCGTTGCGATCGACGAAGTAAGTCTGCGGCCGGGCGACGACCCGGTACGCCTTCCGTATCCGTTCGCCGTCGTCGATCACCGTCGGCCAGTTCGCTTTGAACTCCGCGACGAAGGCCCGTGCCGGATCGGGCGGATCGTCCATGAGGACGCCGACGAGCTGCAGCCCGTCGGCGGCGTGCTCGGTGAGCTTTCGTTCGAAGAGCGGGAATTCGCTGCGGCACGGAATGCACCCAGGTCCCCAGAAATTGACGATGACCGGGTGACCGCGCAGGTCGGAAAGATGGAACTGGCCTCCGTCCAGCGTCGCTCCGACGACATCCGGGGCGGGCTGGCCACGCTCCGGGCCGGTGACGACCGGCGACGGCGAACCGCCGATCGGGGGCTCCGTCAGCCGGACGACAGCAACGATCACGATCGTGGTCAGCGCCGCGACAGCCAGAGCGAGGACGATGTGACGACGAGGCGTGGCGGGCCCTGGCGTCAGCCGGCGGTCAGCTCGCCGGTCATGTTCGTATGGAACGTGCAGACGAACTTGTACGTTCCGGCCGGCAACGGCTTGACGTCGTAGGTCTCCGCTTTCGGACCGGTGACATCGGCACCATTGAACAGGATCGAGCCCTTCGAATCGAGGATCGCGATGTCGTGCTGGATGCCGGCGTCCTTGTTGTCGAAGGAAATCTTGAAGGGCTTGTCGGCCGGGGCCTTGATCTCGGCCGTCGAGAACTTCAGGCCCTCAGCCGCGACCGCGATCCCGCCCGGCGCGCCCCCGGAGCCGGACGGCCCGCCCGAAGCCGGCGGCTGTCCCGAGCCGCTGGGACCACCGGCGGTCGTGCCCTTCGGCGGCAGGATGCCGAGGTTCAGCACGAGCGCACCGACGACGAGCAGGGCGCCGGCCCACAGGAGGCCGATCGGCCACTTCGGTGGTGTCAGAGCCTCGATGTGACCGCTCGTATCGGCGGCCACCGTCAGCGGATATTCCGCGCGTGCGTCCCGCAGCCAGCCCAGGAGCGTGACGATCGTCAGGAGGACGCCGACCGCCAGCAACCAGCCGCCGAAGACGAGTCCGAAGAAGAGGACGGTCACGCCGAGCGCCCCCAGGATCGGCCGGAAGGACGGCCCGATCATGTGGATGCCGTGCGGTGTCGGACCGTGGATCGCTGCCGGCGCCGGCTCGACATGCGCGAGGTGGTCGTAGTCGCGCAGCCCTTCGCGGCCCCAGTAGAGCAGCGTGAGGACGAGGACCGCGGCTCCGATCACGATCAACGGACCACCCGCGACGATGCCGCCGATGAGGAGCGCGGCCCCGCCCGCCGCGAGGATCGGCGCCATCGAGCCGGGCGCGGCATGCACGCCCGGTGGTGGGCTCGGGGTCAGACGCCGCTTGCCTCGTGACGTGGGACCGGCCGTCGCGAAGCGCCGCACCGTCCACAACAGCCACAGGGCGACGAGCACGAACAGGCCGATCGGAATGAGCGCGACCAGCCCCGCCCAGTCGGGGATGACCAGCTGCTCGGTGAACTTGAGAATGCTGTTCCAGGCCTGCTCTAGCACCGTGGCAGGACCCTCAGTCCGACGGACTGCCGGCGATGAGCACGTACGCCATGAGCCCCATCGCGATGCCGAGCACCGCAAGCATCGTCACGCCGGCGTAGTCGCTATGGAGCAGCCCGAACGGCTGCACATACCAGTAGACGACCGCCACGACGACGAACACCAGGCCGACGATGATGGCATTGCGTGGATGCTGGATCGGGTGGCGGGGCTCCATTCGTTGCTCCGCTAGAGGATGTAGAGCGTCGAGAAGAGGACGATCCAGACGACGTCCACGAAGTGCCAGTAGAGCGACGTCGCCTCGACCGCGTCGTGGTGACGCGACGAGAACTGGCCGGCCATGCCGCGGTACAGCACGACGCTGAGCATCACGACTCCGCCGAGGACGTGCGCGCCGTGGAAGCCCGTCAGCGTGAAGTACGTCGTCCCGAACGTGCCCGCGTCGAGGGTCACGCCTTCGCCGTAGAGCAGTGTGTAGTCGGTGGCCTGCATGAGCAGGAACACGACACCGAGGATGAGTGTGACGGCGATCGCCCGGAGGAAGCCCGTCCGGTCGTCACGCCTGATGGCGTTGACCCCGAGCTGGCACGTGAACGAGCTCGAGACCAGCAGGATCGTCGCCGGCAGCACGAGCGGCAGCATCTCGACGCGGAAGTGCTCCTGCGTGCCCGTGATCAGCGGCGGCCACTCGGGCGCGTTCGCCCGGACGTTGAAGTACGCCGCGAAGAGGCCCGCAAAGAACATGACCTCCGAGCAGATGAACAGGATCATCCCGAGGATCGGGTTGCTGATCCCGCCGCGGGTGTCGTGCGCGAGACCGGCGACAGGGCTCTGCTCGGTGGTGGTCAGCGCGTGAGCGTCGGCAGTCAACGCGTCGTCCTCTCAGTGGGTGGGCTGCGGCGCCGGGCCGGGATCAGGCAGCACCGCAGCGGCGTGCGTCCGTCCATGGCGGAGGTCGAAGAGGGGCCGCTCCGAACGGATCTCCGGCAGATGGTCGAAGTTGTAGGGCGGCGGCGGTGACGTCGTCGCCCATTCGAGCGTATTCGCCTCCCACGGGTCGTCGCCGGCGATCTTGCCGCTCCGCAACGAGAGGAACACGTTCCACAGGAACGGGATCATGCTCGCCCCGATGAGGAAGCCACCGACCGTGGCCGCCAGGTTCAGCTCGTTCCAGCCAGCCGACGAGGAGTAGTCGGCGATCCGCCGGGGCATGCCCGACAGGCCGAGGATGTGCATCGGGAAGAACGTCAGGTTGAAGCCGATGAACATCAGCACGAACTGCGTCTTGCCGAGCGCCTCGTTGAGCATCCGGCCGGTCATCTTCGGGAACCAGTAGTAGATGCCCGCGAACATCCCGAACACCGAGCCGCCGAACAGCACGTAGTGCAGGTGGGCGACGACCCAGTACGTGTCGTGGAGCGCGAAGTCGACCGGCACCGAGGCGCTGAATGCGCCGTTGATACCGCCGATGAGGAACATGCTCAGGAAGCCGAGGGCGAACAGCAACGGGGTCGAGAGTGAGATCTTGCCCCGGAACAACGTGAAGACCCAGTTGAACATCTTCACCCCGGTCGGTACCGCGATGAGGAAAGTCATCAGGCTGAAGAACGGCAGGAACACCGCGCCGGTCGTGAACATGTGGTGGGCCCACACGGAGAAGCCAAGGGCGCCGATGCCCGCCGTCGCGAAGACGAACGCCTTGTAGCCGAATAGCGGTTTGCGCGAGAAGACCGGCAGGACCTCGCTGATGATCCCCATCGCCGGCAGAACCATGATGTAGACGGCCGGGTGCGAGTAGAACCAGAACACGTTCTGCCACAGCACCGCGTTGCCGCCGGTCGCCGGATCGAAGAAATGGCCGCCGTAGTTGCGGTCGATGAAGAGCATGATCAGGGCGCTCGCGAGGACCGGCGTGGCGAGGACGACGAGGACGCTCGTCACGAGAACCGTCCACACGAGGATCGGCATCCGGAACATCGTCATGCCCGGTGCGCGCATCTTGAAAATCGTCACGAGGAAGTTGATGCCGCCCAGGATCGAGCTCGTGCCGATGAGCACGAGCGCGGCGATCCAGAGGTCCTGACCTGGGCCCTGCGACGAGAGCGGGCGGTCCTGCGCGAGCGGGCTGTAGCTGGTCCAACCGGCCGCCGCAGCGCCGCCGGTCACGAAGCCGCTGAGGAGCAGGATGCCGGCCAGGGGCAGCATCCAGAACGACAGGGCATTGATCCGCGGGAAGGCCATGTCGGGGGCGCCGATCTGGAGCGGGACCGCGTAGTTTCCGAAGCCGACGAGGACCGGGATGATGAACAGGAAGATCATGATCGTCCCGTGCATCGTGAACATCTGGTTGTAGAGACCTTCGTCGCGGACGAGCTGGAAGCCGGGGAAGGCAAGCTCGGACCGGACCGCGAGCGCGAAAATCCCGCCGATGAAGAAGAAGATCAGCGAGTTGACGAGGTAGAGGATCCCGATCTTCTTGTGATCGGTCGTCGTCACCCACTCGTACAGGCCGCTCCGGTAAGCGGTCGCAGCAGGCGTCAGCGCGGTCGTCGCCATCGATGCTCCCTTACTGGACCGTGAGTTGGCCGGTCATGTTGGCGTGGAAGGTGCAGATGTACTTGTATGTTCCCGCGGGCAGGGGTGGAACGGCGTAGAGCTCCTTCTTTGGGCCGGTCAGGTCGGCGCCATTGAATTTGAGGGCGCCAGCGCTGTCCTGAATCGCGATGTCATGCTGGATGCCGGCGTCCTGGTTGTCGAAGTCGATCGCGAACGGCTTGTCAGCAGGCGCTTCGAGCGCGGGCTTGTCGAAGGCAACTGCCTTTGCGACAACATTGAGCGTGACTGCCGGCGGGCCGCTCGGTGGCGGCGGCGGGGTCGCCTTGGCGGCCTCGACCTTCTGCGAGACCCAGGTCTCGTAGTCGGCTTTCGATA
>Ga0081539_10006181_pt1 | contig 11646 bp, 1 predicted proteins | sample TabmetS4T2R2_FD_71023 | JGI IMG/M metagenome (GOLD analysis project Ga0081539, IMG submission 71023) | Tabebuia heterophylla rhizosphere microbial communities from the University of Puerto Rico - S4T2R2 | ecosystem: Host-associated > Plants > Roots > Rhizosphere ...
TGGTTTCGACCTCGGCACGGCAACGCAGTTCCGTAGCTTCGTGAAAGCCGTATCTGGTGATCCGCTGGAATATCAGGAGCGTTCATCGCCTCGCACGGGCGTTGGCGATCAAATCTACACGTCGACGGACTATCCCGAGGATCAGAGCATCTTCCCGCACAACGAGCACTCGTACTCGCAGACGTTTCCATTAAAACTTTTCTTCTTCTGCGAGACGCCCGCCTTGAGCGGTGGGCAAACGCCTCTGGCTGACACGCGGAAAATTTACGCACGGCTGAGTCCGCAGTTGCGCGAGCGGTTCATCGAAAAGAAATGGCTGCTGGTTCGTAACTACGGTGATGGAATTGGACTGCCCTGGCAGACCGTGTTTCAAACATCGGACCGTGCGGCGGTCGAAGAATACTGCAAGCGCGCGGCGATCAGCGTCGAGTGGAAGCCGGATGGTGGATTGCGAACACGGCAGGTGCGCCCGGCGGTTATCAAACACCCGCGCACCGGTGAAGTCGCGTGGTTCAATCACGCTACTTTCTTTCATATCACTACACTCGAGCCGTCGCTGCGAGCCGCTCTGCTGGCGGATTTCAGAGAAGAAGACCTGCCGACCAACAGTTATTACGGAGATGGCTCACCGATTGAAGCTTCCGTGCTGGAAGAGCTCCGGGAAGCATACCGGCAGGAAATGGTGACCTTCGACTGGGAGGCCGGCAGCGTGGTGCTGCTGGACAACATTCTTACCTCACACGCGAGGACCCCTTTTAATGGACCACGGCGAATACTGTTCGCCATGGCCGAGCCTTTCACCCGCACCGATCTTTAGGCTGCAACAAGGAAGAAACGCAAAATGCAAACAGAGTCTATTGCAGGCTTCCGTCTGTCACCGCAACAACGCCGGCTCTGGTCGCTACAGCAAGCGAACCAAAAGATGCCGCGCCGTGCGCACCTCGTCGTCCTGATCGAAGGAGCACTCAACACATTCGCGCTCGAAAGGGCTGTGCGCGAGGTTGTCGAGCGCCATGAAATTCTCCGCACAAGATTTCACCGGCTGGATGGTCTGGAATTGCCGGTGCAGATCATTGATGACGACGGGATGCCCGCTATTCAATCAGCCCGTCTCGACAATGTGCAGCCGAACGACGTCGAGCACGCGTGCGAAATGCTTTTGCAACGTGCAAGTGCTCACGAAACGAATGGCGAAGAGGAGCCCGTGCTGCGCGTTGCCGTTGCGAGCCTGTCGTCTTCAAAGCATCTGCTGCATGCGGATCTGCAGTCGTTATCTACGGACGCTGAAGGTCTCAACGCCCTCGTGCATGAGATAGCTCGTTCCTACGAAGCCTCGTCTGGCGCGGCTAACGGAGACGGCGAGGACGAGGAGCTGATGCAGTATGCCGACCTTTCCGAGTCTTTCAATCAGCTTGTCGAGAGCGGAGATGCTGCCGCCGAGTCCGGGCCTGCACCAGATCTCTCAACCGCGTTGAGTTTGAAGCTCCCCTTTGAATCTGAGTCGCAGGTGCATCACGACTTCGAACCGGCAGTGTTCGAACAACACTTACCCGCAGCTTTGACAGAGAAGATAAGCGCGAGTGCTGCCGAAGCCGGCATCGACGCGCCGATATTTTTCCTCGCTGGCTGGTACCTGCTTCTTTGGAAGCTCACGCAGAAGCCGGAAATCACCGCGAGCTTCACCGTCGACGGGCGCGCCTTCTACGGACTAGACGATCTGCCGGGACTGTTTTCACACACTGTTCCACTTCAATTCCGGTTTGATAACACGCTCAAATTCGCTGACGTGCTGCGGCAACTCAAACTCGCGACCGATGAAGCAAAGGAAACGCAACCGAATTTTAATCTCGAGAGTCTTCCTTTCGCTTTCGAGTTCTCCACACGCGCGGGTGCATTCGAGGCTGGAGGTTTGAAATGGACCTGCTGCAAGCAGCGAGTCTACACGGAACACTTCACACTCAAACTGCACTGCTCGAGCAATGGCGGCACGTACACTGAGTTTCACTATGACGTCAACAAACTGCGAGGCGACGTTGTCGAGCGCATTGCCGGCTACTATCAGAACCTGTTAGCCAGCGCGGTAGCATCAGACAAAAATGTCGGCATTGAAAAACTGGAGATCCTGGACGACGTCGATCGAAAACGACTGCTTTCGGATTTCAACGATACGCGTGAGACATACTCGACTGATCTCTGCCTGCACCAACCATTCGAGGAGCACGCCGCTGCGGCGCCTGAAGCTGTCGCACTTCGTTTTCGATCCGAGTCACTCTCCTATTCAGAACTCGACCGGCGCGCCTCGTCGATAGCTCGACTTCTCCTCGCGCTCGACATCCCGGTTGATTCAACTGTGGCCGTTCTGTGCCGTCGCTCCACAGCGATGCCGGCGGCGCTGCTTGGAGTGCTCAAGGCTGGGGCGGCGTACGTCCCACTGGATCCTGATTATCCGATCGAACGGCTGCGCTTCATGCTGTCTGACTCGGGAGCACGGGCCCTCGTGGCTGAGCCGGAACTCGCGGAGCAACTCGGCGAGCATGGACTGCCGCTCGTGTCGTTGCCCGATACTGACGCGACCTGGACGGAAGCCGAGAACGCCAGCCTCTCTTCCGGAATCAATTCGTTTCCTGCTGTTGGCCCGGACAACCTCGCCTACGTCATTTACACATCCGGCTCGACTGGCAAACCAAAGGGCGTGATGGTCACGCATCGCGGCGTTGTCAACTGCCTGCAGTGGATGCAGCAGTCCTACAACCTCGACGCGTCCGACAGTTTCCTGTTCAAGACCTCGCTGGGTTTCGACCCTTCCGTTTGGGAGTTGTTCTGGCCCTTATGGGTGGGCGCGCGCTGCGTGATTGCCGAGCCGGACGGGCAATCTGATCCCGCATACCTGCTCAAGCTGATCGCCGAGGAGCAGGTAACGACTGCCTATTTCGTACCTTCACTGCTGAGTCAAATCGTAGAGGCTGAAGAACTGGAAGAAGCAGGACGAAGTCTGCGGCGAGTGATTTGCGGAGGTGAGGTGTTGCCGGTAGACGTGATGCGCCAGTTCATGCGCCGTGTACCAAAGGCGGAACTGCGCCATTCGTACGGTCCGACCGAAACTGCGATTGCCGCAACTGAGTGGAAATGCAACGCAGCGGCGACGCGTGCAGTGATGGGCCAACCGCTGGGCAACGTGCAGGTCTACGTTCTGGATGCGCAGATGGAGTTGTTGCCTGAGGGTGTTGCAGGCGAGCTCTACATCGGTGGCGAAGGCGTTGCGCGCGGTTATCGCGGGCAACGAGCCCTGACGGCGGAGCGCTTCGTGCCGGACCCGTTCTCCAGCGAGCCGGGTGCGCGGCTCTACAAAACGGGCGACGTGGTGAGATGGACCAGCGATGACGCACTGGAGTACCTCGGAAGAGATGACGGACAGGTAAAGGTGCGTGGCTATCGCATTGAGACGGGTGAAGTCGAAGCGGCACTGAGGCGGCACGTCGCGGTGAAGGACGCAGTCGTCGTCCTTCGTGAAGTAGCCGGCGGCGAGAAACAGTTGGTCTCGTATCTCGTCTGCTCGGAAGAAGCGGCGCCGCGCGTCGAGGAGTTGCGCGAGCACTTGCAGCAGTACGTGCCGAACTACATGGTGCCGCAGGCGTTCGTGGTCCTGAAGGAGTTGCCGCTGATGGTAAATGGCAAGGTGGATAAGAACGCCCTGCCTGCACCGGATGAGGTAATGCGGAGTGGTGAGGGCTCACACGCAGAGCCACGCAACGAGGCGGAAGAAGTTTTGGCCGCGATTTGGTCGCATGTGCTTGGCGTCGAAAACGTAGGTATTGACGACAATTTCTTTGACCTCGGTGGCGATTCAATTCGCAGTGTTCGCGTGGTGGCGATGGCGAAAGAGCGTGGGTTGCGTCTAACCGTTCAGCAACTTTTCCGCAGTCAGACGATTGCCGCCGTGGTACGTGAACACGATCTTTACGAGCGACGCGAGGTTGAATCGCCGGCGACAGCGCCCTTCAGTCTGATTTCGTTTGAAGATCGTGAGCGCCTGCCGGATGACGTTGAAGACGCCTATCCGCTTTCAATGATGCAGACGGCAATGCTCTACCACATGGAAATGACGCCCGATTCGCGGGCCTATGTCAACGTCAATAGCTGGTATCTGCGCGCGCCCTTCGATGCCGAAGCATTGCTGGAAGCGATGCGTCAGGTGGTTGCACGTCACGCCATACTGCGGACCTCTTTTGATTTGACGAGGTACAGCAAACCATTGCAACTGGTCCACCGCCACGCTGAAGTGCCGTTTGAAGTAATCGACATCAGACACGTTTCGCATGACGAGCAGGAAGAGTTTGTCCAGGAGTTCCTAAGGGACCTGCGCCGGCAAATGTTTGATTTCTCTCGCCCCTTGCAGATGTCCTTCTACGTCCATCGCCGCACTGATGATTCGTTCCAATTCTCGCTCGCCGAGAACCACGCTATTCTCGACGGGTGGAGCACCACCTTGACGCTGGTTGAATTTGCGGAGCGCTATATCGCGCTGCTCGCCGGTGAAGAAACACCCAGTCAACAGCCACCCGCCGTTTCTTACCGCGATTTCATCAACCTCGAGCTTAGTGCGCTGGCCTCGGAAGAGACGCAACAGTACTGGGCAGATCAACTCCGCGATGCCACGCCTGCCAGATTGCCGTACGTCGCACCAGGTGCGGTGCCGGCCAACGGCCAACGAGTCGAGAAGATACAGTTGTACCTTGACGATGAGGTGTACGAAGGACTGCGGCGAGTGGCGCGCACGCTGGCCGTACCGCTGAAGACCGTCGCGTTCACTGCGCACCTGAAGGTGATGAGCATGTTGAGCGGGCAAACCGATCTTCTCGCCGGGATCACGGCGAACGGGCGACCGGAGGAAAGCGATGGCACGCAAGTACGAGGCAACTTCCTCAATACCGTACCGTTCCGGTTCAAATTCACAGAGGGTACCTGGGCCGAGACGATTCGCAGGGTCTTCGACGCGGAGTGGGCCATGCTGCCGCATCGTCGTTATCCACTCGGGGCGCTGCAAAAGAGCTGGGGACGCCAGTCGCTGCTCGAGGCCAGTTTCGCCTTCCTGCACTTCCATGCGGTGGACGACATGCTGCGCACGGGCAAAATCGAAATCATCGACGACAGAGCCATCGACTTGTCCGAGACGAGCTTCCCGATGCTGTCGCACTTCGACATCAACTCGACTTCACTTAATAAGAACGCCTGGATGGACGTGCAGTTCGACGTCACGCGAACGTCTCCTGAGCTCAGAGCCGCGGTGCTGGGCTATTACGATCGCGTGCTCCGCTCGATCGTCGCCGATGTCTCAGCGCGTCATGAGGCGGACGACTATCTATCGGACGCAGAGCGCGAACGGCTGCTCGTAGCGTGGAACCAGACTGAAAGCAGCAGACCGTCAGCGAGTCTGCCCGAGTTGTTTGAGGCACAAGTCGCGCGCACGCCCGATGCTGTTGCGGTTGCTTGTGGCGACGAACGATTGAGTTACGGCGAGTTGAATAGCCGCGCCGATCGATTAGCGAATCGGTTGCGTGCCCTCGGTGTGGGTCCCGAGGTGCTGGTTGCGGTGATGTTGGAGCGTTCGACGGATATGCTCGTGGCGCTGCTCGGTGTCCTGAAGTCAGGCGGCGCTTACGTCCCTCTCGATTCCTCCAATCCGCGCGAGCGGCTCGCGTTCATCATCGCGGATGCCGCTGCGCCTGTCCTTCTTACGCAGCGACGTTTGCTTGCCGATCTGCCTCCGCATACGGCCGATGTGATCTGTGTCGATGACGATGTTGACGAGACGACCAGCAGCGAACCGGCAGAGCGAAAGATTGTTGCACCCGATAACACTGCTTACGTCATCTACACGTCAGGTTCAACCGGAAGGCCCAAAGGTGTTTTGATCACACACGCCGGACTCTCTAACTACCTGAGTTGGGCTGCGTCCGCATACCAGACCGGGAAAGGAACAGGCAGTCTGGTCCATTCCTCCATCTCGTTTGACCTGACCATCACTGGACTCTTTTCGCCATTGTTGACTGGGGGCCGAGTAGTGCTTGCACCCGAAGGAGTCGGAATAGAGCAGCTTACGCAAACGCTGAAGGAGCAGCAAGACCTCAGTCTCATCAAGATCACGCCCGCACAGTTGCAGTTGTTGAACCGCCAGTTAACGCCCGCTGAGGCCAACGGTCGCACACGCCGCTTCGTCATTGGTGGTGAGAACTTACCAGCCGAAATTCTGAGCTTCTGGCAGGACGCATCGCCTGAAACCGTTTTCATTAACGAGTATGGTCCAACGGAGACAGTCGTTGGTTGCTGCGTGTACGAAGTTCCTAAAGACGAGCGCCTCTCCGGTTCGGTTCCCATCGGACGTCCAATCGCCAACACGCAGCTGTACGTGCTTGACAGTTTTCTGCAACCCGTTATCACCGGAGTTGCCGGTGAGTTGTACATCGGCGGCGCCGGTGTCGCGCGTGGTTACCTGAACCAACCGGAACTCACTGCCGAACGTTTTATTCCCGACAGCTTCGGATCCAAACCGGGTGCCCGTCTCTACCGCACCGGCGATCTGGTCCGTTATCGCATGGACGGTCAGTTGGAGTTCCTTGGCCGTATCGATGATCAACTGAAGATTCACGGGTACCGTGTCGAGACTGAAGAAATTGCCGTCACCCTCAAACAACACGGCTCGCTACGCGACGCTTTCGTAACTGCCATTCAAGATCCGGACGGTGACAAACGGCTCGTTGCCTACCTCATTGCTCGTGGCCCGGAACCGTCGGTGACTGAGCTGCGTGCTTTTCTGAAGGAGAAGTTGCCGGAGTACATGATCCCTTCAGCTGTCGTCTGGCTCACCTACTTGCCTCTGACCGCCGCCGGTAAAGTGGATCGACGTGCATTGCCGGAGCCAGGTGTGCTGCGGCCGCAGCTCAACACGAGCTACGTCGCGCCCCAAGGTGAAACCGAGGATCTGATCGCGGGCCTTTGGCGCGAAGTCTTGCAGGTCGAGACTGTGGGGGTGCACGACAACTTCTTCGATCTCGGTGGCGACTCGTTTGGCGTGTACGAAGTGTACAGCAAGCTTTGCGAGTCGCTGGACCGCCAGCTTTCGATTCTCGATCTTTTCAAATATCCGACAGTCAGGGCGCTTACCGATTACATCGAGACTCTCGGCGAGGAACAACCTGTGGAGCAGCCTTTCGATGAGACTGAAGAGCGCGCTCGGAAGCAGCAGCAGGTTAACAGCCGTCGCCAGCAATTGGCGACGGAACACGCCGCCAAAGCGAATGTTCAGAAATGACTAACGCACATCTAAACAGTATCGCCATTATCGGTATGGCGGGCCGCTTCCCGGCAGCGCCCGATATAGCAGAATTCTGGCGCCTTCTTCGCGACGGAGTGGAAGGGATTTCGTTCTTCTCAGAAGATGAGCTGATCGCCAGCGGTGTCAGTGCCGCAAAAGTGCGCAGTCCGAATTACGTGCGCGCTAAGGGTGTGCTTGAAGATGCAGATCTGTTTGATGCGTCCTTCTTTGGCTACAACCCGCGCGAAGCCGAAGTGATCGATCTGCAACAGCGCGTCTTCCTCGAATGCGCGTGGTCCGCTCTCGAAGCAGCGGGCTACGGCTCAGAAAAGCGCCCGAGTGCCATTGGTGTATTCGCCGGCGCCAGTCCCAGTACCTATTTCTGGAACCTCTTGTTGAATTCTGAGCTCCTCGAAGATGTCGGCTTTTTCCAGCTTTCGCTCGGCAACGATCGCGACTACATCAACACGCGTGTCTCGTATGAGCTGAATCTCAAAGGACCAAGCGTCAACGTGCAGACGGGCTGCTCGACTTCCCTGGTTGCCATCCACTTGGCCTGCCAGAGCTTGCTCGATTATCAGTGCGACATGGCTCTCGCTGGTGGAGCGTCAATCACACTCCCGCTCAAAGCCGGTTATCTGTATCAGGTTGGAGGCATCGCATCGCCTGATGGCCACTGCCGCGCCTTCGATGAACAATCGCAGGGCACCGTTCCTGGCAACGGCGTCGCCATCGTGGTGTTGAAGCGGCTTACCGATGCGCTGGCTGACGGCGACACTATCCGCGCCGTTATCAAAGGCACCGCCGTTAACAACGATGGCTCCGGCAAGATCGGTTTCACTGCGCCGAGCGTCGAAGGACAAGCGGAGGTCATTGCTGACGCACAAGCAATGGCTGGCATAAGTCCCGACGCGATCAGCTACGTCGAGACACACGGTACGGCCACACAACTCGGCGACCCAATCGAAGTAGCAGCGCTGGTCCAGGTCTTTAACACGGCGAGTTCACGGCCGGGCTCATGCGCTATCGGCTCGGTCAAAACCAACATGGGTCACTTGGATGCGGCGGCGGGTGTTACGGGTCTTATCAAGACCGTCCTCTCTCTCGAACATCGGACAATCGCACCGAGTCTGCACTTCAGCCGTCCCAATCCACGTTGCGATCTGACAGGCACGCCGTTCTACGTCCCGCAGTCCGCGCGGCCTTGGGAGGCTGGCAAGAATGGCGAACCGCGTCGCGCTGGGGTCAGCAGTTTCGGCATTGGCGGAACGAACGCGCACATAATCGTCGAAGAAGCTCCAGCCGTAGAGCCATCGGCGGCATCACGGCTGCCGGCGCAAGTCCTGGTCTTATCGGCCAAAAGCGAGGCGGCGCTTGAGGACGCAGCACGGCGGTTGTCAGATCATCTGGCCGAGCACAAATCCAGTGCGGAAGGGAAGACGCCGCATCCCGGATGGCTGGCTGATGTCGCGTACACATTACAACTCGGCCGCGCGGCGATGACTGAGCGACTGGCGATGGTCTGTCGTTCGGTTGATGAGGGGATTGAAGCACTGGAAGCGTGGTCGCAGAAGAAACACGTGGCGACCGTTATTCGCGGCAAAGCCAATGCGTCACCGCCTCGCATCATCATGCTGTTTCCCGGTCAGGGCTCGCATTACCCGGGAATGTGTCGCGAACTCTACGATACGTTACCCGTGTTCCGTCGCGAATTCGATGTCTGTATCGACGCAGTTAAGCATGCTGGTCGTCCAGACCTGCGGCGAGTGGTGACCAGCGGTTTGGGACAAGATGAGATGAAACACACGGCCCTGGCCCAACCCGTGCTGTGGGCCATCGAGGTAGCGTTGGCGCGCGTGTGGGAAGAGTGGGGTGTGAAGCCGTGGGGGGTTGCCGGTCACAGCCTCGGCGAGGTGTCCGCGGCCGTGTGCGCAGGCGTGATGGACCTGGAATCCGGCGCGAGGTTGGTGGTACGGCGTGGTGAGCTAATGCAAGCGGCAGGAGCAGGCGGCTCGATGATTGCCGTCAATCTTCCGGAGCGTGAAGTGCGGACTCTGCGCAACACGTCGCACGTCGATGTGGCGGCGATAAACGCGCCGCGACAGTGCGTCATTTCTGGACCACAAAGCGCGGTAGCGGAAGTGATCGCAGAGCTGGATCGTAAAGAGATCGGCTGGCGCGATTTGGGTACCACGTACGCGTTTCACTCTGAAATGATGGACACGGCAGTGACGCCCCTCGTGGAAGAAGTAAAGAGACTAAAGCTGAGTGAGCCTAAGCTCGCGATGATCTCGGGCGTCAAAGGAAAGTGGGCCGAACCTGAAGAAGTGACCAGCCCGGAATACTGGGGGCGGCAAGTAAGGCAGCCGGTGCAGTTCAGCGCGGCAGCCGAGGAAATGTTAAAGAGCCTGGGTGCAGGCGGGGTGCTGCTTGAAGTAGGGCCGGGACGCACGCTTTGTTCCCTCGTAGAGAAACATCTGACGCCTGAAGCGAGGAAGCGCGTGGTCCTGCAAGCCAGTCTATATAAAAAGGACGAGGAGACGCCGGAAGTCGTTTCGCTGCTGCAGGCCCTGGGCCAGCTCTGGGCTGTGGGCAGCGAAGGAAACTGGGAAGCACTTCATAAGGACGAAAGACGCCGGCGAGTACCGCTGCCGACCTACTCCTTCCAGCGGCAACGCTACTGGATCGACGCGCCGCCACTGGACGATCTTCGACTCGCGCAGGCGCAGAGTCTCAGTAAGAAAGACGACATTGCAGACTGGTTCTATGTTCCCGTTTGGAAACAGTCTACCAGCTCGATCCGTGCGTGGCAGACACCATCCTCCGCGAATGAAGATAAAGCACGAAATTACCTCCTGTTTACAGATGAGTGGGGCCTGGGTTCCCGCCTGGCACGCAGGCTAAGGGCCGAGGGCGGGAATGTGAACACGGTGCGAATGGGCAGTGATTTCCGTCGCGTGGGCGCTGGTGACTACAGCATTGATCCCCAACAGCGCGAGCATTACGAGGAGTTGTTGAGAGAACTGCGGACGCGAGATCAAACACCCGAAATCATCGTGCATCTGTGGAACGTGACTGCCGGCGATCCGGTCTCCTCCGCTGTCGACTGGTTGGACCAGTCACAACAGAGCTCCTTTTATAGTCTGCTATATCTCGCGCAGGCGCTTGGTGAGGAGGTGCTGGCGATCCTGCCGGAGGCAAGCAGTGACAAAAAGGTACGGCTATACGTCGTCTCGAACGGGCTGCAAAGCGTTGCGGGCGAACCGTTCATCCAACCCGAGAAGGCTATGTTGCTCGGCCCCTGCCGTGTCATCGGGCAGGAGTACGAAGATGTTACTTGTAGCAGTATCGATATCATCCTGCCGGCCAACGAGAAATCCTGGCAGGAGCTCCTGGACCAACTGTCGAACGAGTTGGCCGTCGTCCCAGACGAGACGACCGTCGCCTATCGCGGCGGGCATCGCTGGGTGAGGGCATACGATCCCGTTCGTCTCGAAAGCCGAGCTATCCCATCCCGACTTCGACCGCGTGGCGTTTATCTGTTGACAGGCGGTACGGGCGGCCTCGGTATGGCGCTCGCCTCGTACCTCGCGCGCACGGTCCAGGCCCGTTTGATTTTGCTGAGCAGGTCAGCCCCAAAGGCTGAGCAGGTGTCAGAGTTGGAACAGCTCGGCGCGCAAGTGCTGTGGGTGTGTGCTGATGTGTCCGACGAAACACAAATGCACGCAGCAGTGCAGGAGGCGCGCACGAAGTTCGGCGAGATTAACGGCGTCATTCACGCCGCTGGCGTTCCGGGCGGGGGCTTTATTCAACTCATGAAATCCGAAGTTGCAGCGGCAACAATACGACCAAAGGTGAAGGGAACGCTGCTTCTCCAGGAAGTTCTGGCTGAGGAGTCGTTGGACTTTACGATTCTCTTTTCATCGCTGCGCTCAATTCTTGGCGGACATGGACGCGTTGATTACTGTGCGGCGAACTCTTTCCTCGACGCCTTCGCGCGCGCGCAGGCAACTGGCGATGCTCCGTTTACCTGTTCGATTATTTGGGACGGGTGGCGAGAAGTAGGCATGGCCGTCGATGCGGCGCGGCGCTCTAACCACGAGCCGGAAGACGGAATGCGGACGGAAGAGGGAATCGAGGCTTTTGCGCGCGTGCTCGATGGCAGGTGGCCTGAGATAGTTGTCTCTACCAGAGATTTGGCCCGGATCATCGAGGAAAACAAAGCGATAACGATATCCGGCAAGTTGGACCAGCTCAATGACGAGCGAACTGCGCAGCCGGCACACGCCCGCCCCAATATCAGCACGCCCTACGTGGCGCCACAAACAGAGACA
>Ga0081539_10006182_pt1 | contig 11638 bp, 11 predicted proteins | sample TabmetS4T2R2_FD_71023 | JGI IMG/M metagenome (GOLD analysis project Ga0081539, IMG submission 71023) | Tabebuia heterophylla rhizosphere microbial communities from the University of Puerto Rico - S4T2R2 | ecosystem: Host-associated > Plants > Roots > Rhizosphere ...
ACGACTCCGGCCGTCCGGTAGTTGCCGGCACGCCAGCGCATCGTCGGCCCGATCGCGACCGGGTCCGCGAGGTCGAGCAGGGTCCGCTTCGGATCGAGGCCCGAGACGACGGCGGCCGCCGCGATCTCCTCGCCACCCTCGAGGACGACGCCGGTCACCGCGCCGTCGCGCGACGTGATCGAGGAGACCGCCGTCCCGCAGCGGACCTCGCCGCCAGCCGCTCGCACCGCCGATGCCAGCGCCTCGGACAACGCGCCCGGTCCGCCGACCGCGAACACGGTCTGACCCGCGGCGCCGCCGTCGTTTCCGGCCGCGTCGGCGAGGAGGATCGCGGTCGAGCCCGCCGACCGCGGCCCCAGGAACGAGTGCCGGACGCCGCGCCACGCGATCGCGGCCCGCAGCGCGTCGGTCTCGAAGGCCTCGGCGACGAAGTCCGCGACCGGCATCGGCAGGACCCGCAGGATCGTGTGCGAGTCGTGCTTCCCGAGCCCGCGGAACGTCCGCCCGAGCTTCAGGCCCATCAGCGCATCGCCGATCCCCGGCGACTTCACGTCCGGCGGCGTCTCGGCGGCGAGGTCGGCGAGGAACCGGCCGAGGGAGCGGACGAGCCGGTCGAATTCGGGGTAGGCGTCGGCGTCCGCGGCGGACCAGCCGCGCAAGCCGCCGACCGTTCGCGGCTGATCGGCCCACAGCGTGATCGCCCGCCCGTCGGGCTGCGGCGCGAAGACCCGCACGTCAGGCGCCACGAGCCTCAGCCCATGCGAACGGAGATCGAGGTCCTTGACGACCGACGGCCGGAGCCGTCCGACGGTATCGGCGAGCCGCGGGACCCGGACGCCGCCGAGCTCGGCGGTCTCGGCAGCGCCGCCGACCCGGTTGCGGCGCTCCAGGACGAGGACGCGCCGTCCCGCCTTCGCCAGGTACGCCGCGGTCACGAGGGCGTTGTGGCCGCCGCCGACGATGACGGCGTCGTACGCTCGAGCCACAGTCAGGCGGCCTTCGGCCTGCGCCCGCGCGCCCGGAGGACCTCGAGCGCCGCGATTCGGCCGTTCGCGCCCATGATCCCGCCGCCCGGGTGCGTCGACGAGCCGCACAGCCACAGGTCGCGGACCGGCGTGCGGAAGCGCGCGTAACCGGGCGCCGGACGGTTGAAGAACAGCTGCTCGAGCGTGAGCTCGCCCTGGAAGATGTTGCCCTCCGTCAGGCCAGTCGTCCGTTCGATGTCGAGCGGCGTCTGGACGTTCCGGAACAGGATCGAGTCGCGGAAGCCGGGAGCGAACTCCTCGATCCGGTTCACGACCGCGTCGCCGAACGCCTCGCGCTGGTCGTCCCACGTCCCGAGCTCGGAGGCGAGGTGGTACGGCGCGTACTGGACGAAGCAGCTGACGACGTGCTTGCCGGGCGGCGCCATCGACGGGTCCACGAGGGTCGGGATGATCATGTCGATGTACGGCTTCGCGCTGAACCGGCCGTACTTCGCGTCGTCGTAGGCGTGCTCCATCTCGTCGACGGATGGGCTGAAGGAGATCGCGCCGCGCAGGTGCTCGCCGGGCTGCGGCAGGCTGGTGAAGACGGGCAGTCGATCGACCGCCATGTTCACCTTGCCCGACGAGCCGCGGAACTTGAACCGGCGGACCTCGCTCTCGAACGCGCCGTCGAGCGTTCCCGGCTCGAGGAGCGAGAGAAAGGTCCGACGCGCGTCGACCGACGACAGGACGGAATCAGCAAGGATCTCTTCGCCGCTGCCGGCGAGGGCGACGCCGACGGCGCGGCCGCCGCGGACGATGACGCGCGCGACCGGCGCCTCCGTTCGGATCTCCACACCAAGCGCCCGGGCGGCGCCCCCGATCGCGTTCGAAATCCCGCCGGTTCCGCCCTTCGGGATGCCCCATGCCCGAAAGGCCCCGTCGATCTCGCCCATGTAGTGATGGAGGAGGACGTACGCAGTGCCGGGCGAGCGGACCCCGAGGTACGTCCCGATGATCCCCGACGCGCTCATCGTCGCCTTGAGCGGATCCGTCTCGAACCACTGGTCGAGGAAGTCCGCCGCGGACATCGTCATCAGCTGGACGAAGACCGCTTGCTGGCGCTCGGGCAGTTGCTGGAAGCTCCGGAGGAGGCCGCCGAGCGGGAGCAGGGGGCGCGGATCGAGCGAGGTCAGGTCCGGCGGCGTGATCGCGAGGATCGGCTTGATGAACCGGGCCATCTCGACCATGAGCTGGCCGTATTCCTCGTACGCCTCCGCGTCCGTCGCCGACCAGCGCCGGAGCTCGCGGATCGTCCGGCCGTGGTCGTTGACCCGCCAGAGGTAGTCGCCGCCCTTCGCGGGCCCCTCCCCCCCGCGCAGAGGCGTGAACGTCCCGTCCAGCGGCAGGATGTCCAGGCCGTGGCGCGGCAGCTGGAGCTCGCGGATGATCTCCGGCCGGAGGAGCGACACGACGTACGAGAAGACCGAGAAGCGGAAGCCAGGGAACAGCTCCTCGGTGACCGCGGCGCCGCCCAAGACGTGACGCTGCTCGAGGACGAGGGTCTTCAGGCCGGCCCGGGCGAGGTACGCCGCCGACACGAGGCCGTTGTGGCCGCCCCCGATGACGATCGCGTCGTAGCGCTCGGCCACGAACCCTCCTGACGACTGCTGGGAACGGCGGAGACTGTACCGGAGGCGGGCCCGGCGCCGCGTCTGCGTTCCCGCCATTGCCGGCGCCCCGGCTGCGTAGGATGGCTGCATGCCCGACCAGCGCAGCTTGCTCCGTCAGACCGCCGACCTCGCCGCGGATTTCCTCGATGGCGTGGAGGATCGCCCGGTCGGCGGCAGCGCGAGCCGCGACCAGCTCATGGCCGCGCTCGGCGGTCCGTTGCCGGCGCACGGCGAAGGCCCGCCCGATGTCGTGGCGAATCTCGCGCGGTCGGCCGACCCTGGGATCGTCGCGAGCGCCGGGCCGCGCTACTTCGGCTTCGTCATCGGTGGCTCGCTGCCGAGCGCGCTTGCGGCGGACTGGCTGACGAGCGCCTGGGACCAGAACGGGTTCGGGTACGTGATGTCGCCGGCCGGATCGGTCGTCGAAGAGACGACGGCCGCCTGGTTGATCGATCTGTTCGGGCTGCCGTCGGAATCGTCCGTCGGCTTCACGACCGGCGCGACGATGGCGACGTTCACCGGGCTCGCGGCAGCGCGCCATCGGGTGCTCGCCCGGGCGGGCTGGGACGTGGAGCGGGACGGGTTGATCGGCGCGCCCGAGATCGCGGTGGTGCTCGGTGCCGAGGCGCACGCCACGGTGATGGCGTCGCTCCAGATGGTCGGACTCGGGAGCGGCCGGGTCCATCGGGTCGATGCGGATGGGCAAGGTCGGATGCAGGCGGACGCGCTCCGGGACGTCCTCGCCGGCCTGCGTGATCGGCCGGTGATCGTGTCGGCGCAGTCGGGGAACGTGAACACCGGCGCCTTCGATCCGCTGGCCGAGATCGTGCCGCTCGTGCGGGCGTTGCCCAACGGCTGGCTCCACATCGACGGGGCGTTCGGACTGTGGGCGGCCGCGTCTCCGGCGCTACGGCCGCTCGTCGCCGGTCTGGCCGGCGCCGACTCGTGGACCACCGACTGCCACAAGTGGCTCAACGTCCCGTACGACTGCGGCGTTGCGATCGTCAACGATCCCGAAGCCCACCTCGCCGCGACGAGCTACGGGGCGGCGTACTACGTGGCGGGCGGGGCGGCGGCCCGTGACTCGGGCGGATGGGTGCCCGACTCCTCGCGGCGATCCCGCGCCTTCACCGTGTACGCGGCCCTCCGCCAGCTCGGCCGCGATGGGCTCGCGGAGCTCCTGGACCGGACCTGCGCCCTGGCCCGCCGGATGGCCGACGGGCTGCGCGACGCGCCCGGGGTCACGATCCTCAACGACGTCGTCCTGAACCAGGTCCTCGTCCGGTTCGCGCCGCCGGACGAGCCGGACGCGGACGCGGCGGCGATCGATGCCTTCACTCGGGACGTGATCGCGGCCGTCCAGGCCGACGGCACGTGCTGGCTCGGCGGGACGACCTGGCACGGCATGGCCGCGATGCGGATCTCGGTCTCGAACTGGTCGACGACCGAGGCGGACGCGGACATGTCCGTGGCGGCGATCCGCCGCTGCGCGGCCCAGGTCGCCGAGCGGCAGCTGGCCCGCACCGGCTGAGGCTGGATCGCCCGGCGATCCACCGGTCGGGTTTCGGCGACCTCAGCCGACACGTGGATCGGTCGTGGTTCCACTCGCGGTCGATCCGCCCGATGTGGAACGCTCCGTGATCCAAATGAGGCGCGAATCCGACCGGTGGATCCACCCGCGACCCAGCCGGATCGCGCCGCGGCGGTCGCCACGCGTAGTCCGGTGGCATCGGTGGGTGCGGGCGCCCGCCGATCGGGGTCGGCCTGATCGCCTCATGTGCATTTCGATGCCAACCGCGGGCTGATGGCGGCGTGTTTCGGCCGGAACGTGAGCAGAACGTGGCCGCACCGTGGCCTTGAGGACCGCCCTGCACACGGCGTGATCGTCAGTCGCCCGATCGACGCGCGCCGGGATGCGTCCTCCGATGGATCGCCGCGGAATGAACACCCAGCGATCATCGGCTCGGCCATCGCACGCGACCGGCGGCCGTCGCCGGGCGACGCTCGGATATCCTCGCCGCCATGAGCGTCGGCACAGCGTTTCATCCCGTCACGGCGCCGCTGAACCGCAAGCAGCAATGGCGCGAGTGGTCGGGCTACTTCGCGTCGTCGGCCTACGCCGACGCCCACGACATCGAGTACAACGCGGTCCGCGAGGCGGCGGCCCTGATCGATGTCAGCCCGCTGTACAAGTACGTCGTCGGCGGGCCGGATGCGCGCCGCCTCGTCGACCGCGTGATCACCCGGGACGCCTCGCGGCTCGATCCCGGCCGGGTCTTCTACACCCCGTGGTGCGACGAGCACGGCAAGGTGATCGACGACGGCACCGTCCACGGTCTGGACGACGGCACGTTCCGCTGGACCGCCGCCGACCCCCAGCTGCGCTGGCTCCGGATGAACAGCGCCGGGCTCGACGTGACGATCGACGACGCGACCGAGCGAACGGCGGCCGTCGCCCTCCAGGGTCCCCACTCGCGCGACGTCCTCGAGGCCGCGTTGGGCGAGTCGTTCGCAAACCTGGGCTACTTCCGCCGGCGCGCCGCCACCCTCAAGCTCGGCCGGAAGAAGCTCGCCGTCGATGTCTCGCGGACCGGCTACACCGGCGACCTCGGCTACGAGCTGTGGGTCGACGCGGGGCACGCCGTCGCGCTGTGGGATGCGCTTTGGGCGGCCGGCCAGGACCATGCGATCCGCCCGGTTGGCATGCTCGCCCTCGACGTCGTCCGGCTCGAAGCCGGCCTCATCCTGCTCGAGGTCGACTACACCTCAGCGCGTCACGCGATGAACCCCGAGCAGAACTACAGCCCGGGCGAGATCGGGCTCGGCCGCCTCGTCAGCTTCGACAAGGCGGCGGATTTCGTCGGGCGGCTCGCGCTCGAGCGCGAGGCCCGCGACGGCGGTCCTGCCCGGCGCCTCGTCGGGCTCGAGCTCGACTGGAACGGGATCGAAGATCTGTTCAGCGCGCAGGGCCTGCCGCCTGCGATCTCACCAGCGGTCGACCGCTCGGCGAGACCGGTGTTCCTCGGCGGTCGCCAGGTCGGCAAGGCGACCTCGGTCGGTTGGAGCCCCATCCTCAAGCAGGCGATCGCGCTCGCGTCGGTGCCAGCCGCCCAGGAGCCGCTCGGCACCCACCTCGACATCGAGTGGACCGTCGAGGGCCGCCGCGGGCGCGTCGGAGCGACCGTCGTAGAGCTGCCGTTCCTCGACCTGGAGCGGAAGCGGGCCTGACCGGCGGCCGGGCCCGCTGGATCAACGCGCCTTCGGGACCCGCTCCGCCCGCTTCGCCAGTCCGGCGGCTCGGGTGACGTCCGCCTGGCTTGATTGTGCGCGGGGAAGGTGTGACGCCCGGCGCTCGGCAGAGGCGATCTTCAGTCGCCCGATGGTGGTCAGATGGCGCTCCGCGGCGATGTCCTGGCCATCCACGCCGCGCTGCACGGGCCCGCGGAAGAGCTGCTTGCTGGGCTTCATCGGATCCTCAGTTCACGACGACGTAGCCGACGTACGCCGTCTTGCCGGGTGCCTTCGAGAGGTAGATGTAGAAGTAGCCCGTGCCGCAAACAACGGATCGGACGTAGCAGCCGCTGATGTTCGTCTGCATCGTGGCTACGACGAACGACGAGCTGGTGACGCCGGCCAGCGTGATCTTCTTCGACGTCGCCGTCGACGAGAAGGCCGTCTTCCCGCTCCGGCTGAGGCGCAGTCGCCCAGCCACGTACAGCGCGTACTGCGACGCGCCGGCCGCGGCCGCGACGACGCCGTAGATCGCGCCGGCGCCGGCCCGGCCAACGACGCCGGCACCCGAGGTTGGAACGGGCGCGGACTCGTTCCCGGCGAACCCGTAGACGCCGGTTGAGCTTCCGTCGGTGTCACCGATCGATCCGACGACGCCGGTGCCGTACATCCCGTAGTAGCCGGTTCCGACGACTCCTACGCCGGTCAAGGTGTCGCCCCACACGCCGGCGGCCGTGAAGTTGTCAGGGTCCTCCGAGAAGCCGTACGCACCGGTGAACGTGGTGTTCGGCTGGAGGTTGGAGCCGTCACCAGTATGGGCGACCAGACCGGTGCCACCGTTCGTCGCGCTGTTCGCCTCGAGCCCGATCCCGGACGCGCTGGCGGATTTGATGCCGGTCGCCGTAGACGAGGCAGACACGAGCAGGCCAGGATTGCCGTCCGTCGCCAGACTCGTCGACGAGGTGGCGGTGTTGGCTTGGCCGAGCGTCAGGGGGTCGCCGTCAGCGGCGGCGGCCGACGTCGGCCGGCCGAGGGCATGCGCGAAGAGCGCGCCGGCGCCGCCGAGCGCTGCGGCCAGGATCGCCCGGCGGGAACGGGGCGCGCTGGAATCGATCGCCACGATGGGCCCTCCCTCTCGATGGGAGGATCCGTTCCCCCCACCCCTCTCCCGCCCGGTGTCGGGCGGTCCGCGCTGTGTCGCGGCGCCGCCATCATCGCGGACGGCGCCCGCGTGCACAACCAGGGATTGACTAATTGTCGCGCCCGCGCAGCAGCGAGACGCGGAACGGGCGGAGCTCGGGCGTCGCGATCCCGGAGGTGAAGACCGGATCTTCCTCCATGAACCGTCGCGCCGACTCCTCGTCGGGCGCCTCGAACACGCAGATCCCGGTGTTCTTCGGGCCGAGCGTCGGGCCGACGAGGACGATCCGGCCCGTCTTGAACTCGCGCTGGATCCGCTCCCAGTGCACGCCCCAGACCTCCTCCTCGGCCTCGGTCATCGTCTCGGCGAAGTTCTCGCGCGGGGGATGGATGAAATAGATCCACTCGGCCATTCAGCCAGCCTCCAGGAAGCGCTCGAGCCCGGCGACGGCTTCGGGCAGATCCGTCCGTCCGAAGCCGATCCGGAAGTGGTTCCCCGGGAACCCGAACCGGGACCCGGGCAGGAGGAGCACGCCTTCCGCCTCGACGAGCCGCTCGGCGAACCGATCGATCGGCTCCTCGTCGAGAAGCCTCGGAAACCCGATCGAGCCGCCACGCGGCCGGACCCAGGCGAGCCGGTCCGCCCGATCGAGGAATAGCCGATCGAGCCGATCGAGGTTCGCTTCCACGATCCGCCGCGATCGGGCGAGGATCGCCTCGCGAGCTCGCAGCCCGATGAGCGCGAGGATCTCCGACGGCGCCGAGGAGCAGATCGTCGTGTAGTCCTTGAACGCGGCGCACCGCGCGAGCAAGGCCCGGTCGCGGGTCGCGAGCCAGCCAATCCGCAGGCCGGCGAGCGCGAACGACTTCGACATCACGCCGAGCGAGATGCCGCGCTCGAAGGCGTCCGCGCCGGCCATCAGGCGATCCGCGGCGTCCAGCTCGAGGAAGCGGTAGACCTCGTCCGCGAGCAGATGGATCCCGCGCCGAGCGAGCTCCTCGGTGACGAGCGCCCACTCCGCGGGGCTCGGCAGCATCCCGGTCGGGTTGTGCGGCGCGTTCACGACGACGAGCCGGGTCGCCGGCCGGAGGGCGGCAATCAGGCGCTCGGGGTCGAGCGCCCAGCCGTCGCTCTCGCGCAGCTCGTGGAGGGTCACCTCCGCGCCCGTTGCCTGCCCGACCTCGTACACGCTTTGGTAGCCAGGCCAGGTCACGACAGCGTGACCGCCCGGCTCGAGGAGGACGTTCGAGAGGCAGAAGATCGCCTCCTCGGCGCCCGCAAAGACGAGGACGTCGTCGGGCTTGATCGCCTCGTACAGGCGCGCGATCTCCGCCCGCAGGAGCGGATGCCCGGTCGACTCGGTGTAGCCAAGCCGAAGGTCGCGCCAGAGGGCGGCCGTCTCGTCGTCCGCGAGCGCGACGAGCTCGGCCATCGGCCAGCCCTCGACGTCCGAGGCGCACAGGAGGTGGCGGACCGCGAACTCCCAGCGGGCGAAGAATCGTTCCAGCTCGAACTCGGCGATGCGCATCCCGACGATGATCGCCCACGGATGCGTCGCCGGCTGCCCGTCAGTCGCGGTTCGAGACGGCGGCCTCCTCGAACGTCGCCATCTCGCCGAGGATCCGGGCGGCCGCCCGGACAATGGGGATCGCAAGCGCCGCACCGCTGCCCTCGCCGAGACGCAGCTCGAGCTCGAGAATGGGTTCCAGGCGGAGCGATTCGAGGGCGATCCGGTGGCCGGGCTCCGTCGAGCGATGGGCGGCGATCAGCCGGCCGGGAACGTTGGGCTCGATGCCCGCCGCGACGAGGGCGCCGGCACCGGTGATGAAGCCGTCCAGGAGGAGCGGCACGCGGGCCTCCGCCGCGGCGAGGATCGCGCCGACGAGGGCCGCGATCTCGAGCCCGCCCACGGCGGCGAGGGTGCCCAGCGGATCCTCGCCTCGCGGACGGTGGCGTCGCACGGCGCTCGCGATGAGCTGGGCCTTACGCGCGACGCCGGCGTCGTCGAGCCCCGTCCCGCGGCCGGTGACCTCGGCGGGCTCCCGGCCGGTCAGCGCCGCGAGGAGCGCGCTCGCCGCGGTCGTGTTGCCGATCCCCATCTCGCCGACGGCGATCAGGTCGGCGCCGGCGTCGATCAGCTCGTCGACCACGCGGCGCCCGACTGCGATCGCCGCCTCCGTCTCCGCGCGGGTCATCGCCGGCTCAGTCAGCAGATCCCCCGTGCCGGAGCGGACCCGGGCGGGGACGAACCGGACGGCCGCGCTCGGAACGCCCTCGGCCGGCATCACGGGAGGCGCCTCGATCGGCGCTCCGGCCACGCCGACGTCGACGACCACGAGCTCGGCCTCGGCAGCCCGGGCGAGCGCATTCACGGCCGCGCCACCCGCCAGGAAGTTGGCGACCATCTGGCGCGTCACGGACGAGGGGTACGGCGAGACGCCGTGCCGGGTGACGCCGTGGTCACCGGCGAACACGACGATCGCGGGATGGTCGATGGAGGTCACGAGCTCGCCACGGATCCCGGCGAGCTGGACCGCGATGCTCTCGAGGCGGCCGAGGCTCCCCGGCGGCTTCGTCAAGCGGTCGAGGCGATCGGCAGCCGCGGCCTGCGCCCCGGCGTCGAGCGGCGGGATCACGGCCGTGGGGCTCATGGCGTGACGCGAACGAGGCCGGCCGGCTCGAGGGGCGGTGGGAGCGGCTCGACTCCGAGCGCGCGCGCGATCGCGTGGAGCAGAGCGCCGTGGGACACGACGACGACGGGCGCGCCGACCGCCGCGATCCGGATCCGCTCGGCGGCGCGAGCGGCCCGTGCGTCCACGTCGGCCGCGGTCTCTCCGCCCGGCCAGTCGACCCGGCCGGCCGCCGCGATCGCCGCGGCGAGCCCCGGCTCACGAGCCGCGAGCTCGTCCCAGATCAACCCTTCGGCGCGACCCACGTCGACCTCGAGCAGATCGTCATCGAGCTCGATCGGAAGCCTGCCCGGCTCCGCGACCGCCCGAGCCGTCGCGATCGCGCGTCGGGCCCGGCTGGCGAGGATCACCGTCGCCGGCGGCAGGTCGGGGACCAGCCTCGCCGCGAGCGCCTTCGCCTCGACCCGTCCTCGCGGGTCGAGCGGCGGATCCGCTCGGCCGCACCACCGGATCCCGGTCCAGGAGGTCGAGGCGTGGCGGACGAGCCAGATCGGGTGCCGTCTCGGTTCCGCCTCCGTCACGGCTCCATCGCCTCGAGGCGGATGGGCCGACCGGCAACGAGGAGCCACGCCTCGTCGGACCCCGCGACCAGGCGCTGCTGGGCGAAGCCGAGGACGTCCCGGAACCGGCGCGCGAGCGGATCGAGCGGGACCATCCCGAGACCGATCTCGTCGGACACGAGGACGGCCGGACCGGCGTGGGCATCCAGCGCGGCCAGCAGCGCCGCGACGGGCCCGTCGAGGATCGCGTCCACGGTCGCCTCGCCCGAGGTCATCAGGAGGCTCACCCAGAGGGTCAGGCCGTCGAGGATGATCGTCGTGCCCGGCGCCACGGCTCGGATCGCCTCGACGACGGCCTGGCCGGGCTCGACCGTCGTCCACCCGGCCGGGCGGTCGTCTCGATGGCGCGCGATCCGCTCATCGAGCTCCGGATCGCCCGGCAGCGCGGTCGCGACGTAAGTCACCGGTCCGCCCGCCGCGAGCCGGGACGCGCGATCCCGCCCGAAGCGGCTCTTGCCACTGCGCGTCCCGCCCAGGACCACGACGAGCGGTCGGCTCACGCTGCCACCGCGCAGGCCACGAGGATCGCGGCGAAGCAGCTCTCGATCGCGAACCCGTAGCCGTCCCCGTCGAGATGGCCGCGGATTCGGGCTGTGACCGCAGCCAGCACGCTGGCCGCGATGGTTCCTCCGATCACCCCGGCCGCGAGCGCGGTCGAGCCACCGAGGAGCACGGACGCTAGCAGCACGACGACCGCCCCCGAGGCGGCCAGCGTCGCTTGACCAGCTGTCACTCCGGCGACGAACCACGAACCGAGCCCGGACGGCGCCGGCCGGCGTCGCCCCAGGCTCAGCGCCAGCAGCGGGCCAAGGGCCCGTGAGCATGCGCCCGCCGCGATCCAGGCGAGCCCGACCGGCACGAGACCGCGTCCGGCGAGCTCGGCCGAAGCGGCGACCTCGGCCGCGAGAACGACGACGATCGCCGCGACGCCCGCGCTGCCGACCTGTGGATCGGTCCGGGCCCGCTCGGCGCGATCGGCAGGGGCGGCGAGCGCATCGACCGTGTCGGCCAGGCCATCGAGATGGAGCCCGCCATCGAGGATCGCGATGGTCGCCACGGCGAGGATCGCGGCGATCACGGGATGGGCGGCGCCGAGCCACACGAGCGGGATCGCCCCGAGCGCCCCGAGCAGCGCTCCGACGATCGGGAAGGCCGCCGCGCCGGTCGTGCTCCAGAAGTGCCCGCGCTGCCAGAGCATGAAACGCCCGCACCGCGTCTGCGACGAGTGCGGCTACTACGCGGGTGAGAAGCGGATCGCCGGCCGGGGAGCCTGGCGCAGGGGTCTTCGGCAGACCACGCCGCATGGTTGCTGCTCTGACCCCTGACCTGCGCTCCGGAGGGCGGCAAGACCCCCAATAGCCCTCCGGTTGGCGCGAGC
>Ga0081539_10006183_pt1 | contig 11638 bp, 9 predicted proteins | sample TabmetS4T2R2_FD_71023 | JGI IMG/M metagenome (GOLD analysis project Ga0081539, IMG submission 71023) | Tabebuia heterophylla rhizosphere microbial communities from the University of Puerto Rico - S4T2R2 | ecosystem: Host-associated > Plants > Roots > Rhizosphere ...
TGAGGTGCTCGCCGCCGGACAGGCGCAGCGGCTCTACGACGCCGATCCCTCATCGCGCATTGCGATTGTTGGGCTCGACGGCAAGCCACGCTGGCATCCGATCTGGGACGGCAATCCGATCATCGCGGGTCCCGCCGCGGTGGAGGCGGGCGAGTACGTCCGCACGGTGATCAACGGCCCGAACTGTCGGCCGTACATCATCTACCCATTCACCAAAGAGACGGGCTGGACGTTCAACCGTGACTTCCGGTGCGCCGATCACGTCGCACGGCTCTATCTCACCAAAGAGGAGCAGGCGCGCGGGAAGCAGGCCACGAAGAAGTACGGCCCGTTCGTGCTGATTGAGCCTTACACGAAGCATGAGAACTTCCGCTGGCCGCTTGAGCGGTGGACGCAGCTGGTCGCGGCCAACCCAGACGTCGTGTTCGTGCAACACACGCACGGCGATTCGATAAGGGTGCCAGGAGCGAACTACGAGTCGGCCACGTTCCGAGACGCGTGCGGGCTCATCTCCGAGGCAGCTCTCTACATCAGATCCGAAAGTGGGTTATGTCACGCCGCGGCCGCGCTCGGGTGCCCAACGGTGACACTGTTCGGCGGGTGCATGGACGCCCACGTGATGGGCGGCTACGCGCTCCAGACGTGCCTGGTCGACGACGGCATCAGAACGCCGTGCGGGTCGTGGCTGCCATGCGCCCATTGCGCAGCGGCCATGGATCGGCTCTCCGTGGAGACCGTCTCAGACGCGATGCTCTCGCGGATGAAGGTGGGCGCCCATGCCTGAACTCGTCACGATCGAGGAGGCGAAGGGCCACCTCAGAATCACGTCCGATAGTGACAACCCTGATCTCGCGATAAAGCTGGAGGCCGCGACGCAGGTGATCATCGATTACCTGACGCGTCGAGACGAGGACTGGAACGCCGAGATGGAGGCATGGACGCCAGACACGGTCCCGTCCTCTATCCGAGCGGCGGTGCTCGTGCAGCTCGGTGAGTTGTATCGGAAGCGCGGGGACGATCCCGATGTGGAGCAGCGGCCCACGGTCTCGCTGTCAACCACGGTGATGTCCCTGCTCATGCGCTATCGCGATCCGGGGTTCGCATGATCAAGACGCCAGCCTACCGCAAGTGTCATCTCGTGCGGCTGGACAAGCCGCTGCCGGAGGATGGCGGTGGGGCGCTGTCTCCGAGCCAAGTCTACGCCGCGATTGAGCCGTCGCAACCAGGGTCGTTCGACGAGGACAAGATCACGCACATCGTCACACTCGACTATCACCCCGAGATCACGCTGAACACGCGGATTCGGACGGAAGACGATCGCGATCTGTGGGTGCGTGGGATGCAGGACGTGGAGTTTCGGCACATCGAGTTGCGGTTGCTGTGCGAAGAGGTGCTGTCGCGATGAGTGGGGGCGTCACGATCACCGGCCTCGATGAACTGCGCCTTGAGCTCACCCACGCGCCCGAGCATGTGCGTGACAAGGGCATGGAGATCATCACGGACGAAACCGAGCAAGCGGCGCGCGACATTGTCGCCGCGCTCCCGAGTCGGACGGGCACGCTGCGGAGTCGCGTCCGAACCAGCTACCCGTTGCGTGGCGCGGTGCTGGCCGGCGTGGTCAAGAGCACAGCACCTCATAGCCATCTGGTTGAGTTCGGCACACAGCGGCGTCAGACGGCACGAGGCGCGGGGCGTGGGCGTATGCCGAAGCTCAATCCCGAAGTGACACCTCGGATCGCGGCAACGCGACGCGCGCGGATGTATCGGCGCTTTGCGGATCTGCTGCGCGCGATGGGGTTCGAGGTGTCCGGTGTCTAGGGCGCGCGACGTGCTGCTCTACGGCGCCAATCAATCTCCGGAGCTGTTCGCGCTGCTTGAGTGGTCGAAATCGACGGATGGTGTCGCCTTCTCGGCTCCAGATCCCCATCGGCTACAACTCGAGCACTGGATCTGGTCGAATCGAGACAGTCTCGGGTGCGACGTGCTCGACGTAGGCGTGATCGAACGCCGGGAGTACTTCGGCCGCGGTTATGTGACCTTCGGCGAGTGCGCCGAGGACGTGCGCGGAGACCTGTGCGCGCTTCCGTTCCCAGACGCGACGTTCGATGGCGTCGTGCTCACAGAGGTGCTTGAGCACTGTCAGGATCCGATGACAGCTGCGCGCGAAGTCTGTCGCGTGCTGCGCCCTGGAGGCCTCGCGCTCGTGACATCGCCGTTCTTCTGGCCGTGGCACGGAACACACGAATACAAAGACTATTGGCGCTTCACGCACGAAGGGTGGGCCCTTGTGCTGTCGCCGTTCGTGGACGTGTCGATCACGCCGTGCGCGTGGACGCCAGAGGCTGAGGCCGCTTACGACATTATGCGGCGGTTCGAGTGCTTCGGATTCAATCATCAGACCTCTGCGACGACTGGGTATCTCTGCACCGCGCGAAAGGCGGCCGCGTGAAACTGCTCGTCGCGCATCCAGGCGCGTCGTGGTCGGTGGCTGACGTCGAGGCCGGCCTCTCCTACGGGTTGCGGGCGAATGGCGTGGATGTCGTGCCCTACCGGCTCGATGAGCGGATCGGCTATGCGCGGCGGTTTCTGACCAATCGGTGGCGGAAGGTGAAAGAAGCCAACCCAGAAGTGGTCAAACCCACGCACGCGGACATCCTCTATCAAGCGTCGATTGGATTGCTAGAAAAGGCGCTCCGCCACGATGTGGATGCGGTGCTCGTGGTCAGCGCGATGTTTCTGCACCCGGACGTGCTGATCCTCTTAAAGCGTGCGAACAAGCCAACGCACGTGCTGTTTACCGAATCCCCGTATGACCTGGATAAAGAACTGAAGGTCGGGGCCTTGGTGGACGGGCTCTGGACGAACGAGCGGAGTGTGGTGCCGGCGTTTCGCGCGGTGAACCAGCGGAGCGGGTATCTCGCGCACGCGTGGCACCCCGGCTTGCATCAGCACCGTCTCCAGGATGGGGATGCGGAGGTGTCGGCGCATGACGTGGTGTTCGTGGGGACGGCGTTCCCGGAGCGGATCGAGTGGCTGGCTTCGATCGATTGGACGGGTATCGACCTGGGGTTGTATGGCTCGTGGGCCTCGCTCGGGTCGCGGAACAAGTTGCGGCAGTACGTGCGCGAAGGCGTGGTGAGTAACGCCAAGGCCTCTGCGCTCTACCGTCGTGCGAAAATAGGACTGAACCTCTATCGATCGTCGATGGGATGGGGCAAGAAAGCGCCCCGAGTTTCCCATGCGGAGTCGATGAACCCCCGCGGATACGAGCTCGCCGCCTGCGGGGCCTTCCATCTGAGCGAGCGCCGGTCTGAGGTCACAGAGATCTTCGGCGATCTGGTGCCGACGTTCTCGACGTCAACCGAGGCTGCCGCGCTGATTCGATTCTGGCTCGCCGACGCAGCGGGCCGAGAGCGCGTCGCAGCTCAACTCCCGGCCTGCGTAGCCGAGTCATCGTGGGTGCATAGGGCACGCACCGTGATCGGGGACTTGCAAGTGGCGCTGCGGTCCACTCCGGTGTGGGCAGCCGAGGAGTTAACGCATGTCAGCTTATCACGGTAAAGGGGGCGTCGTGTACGCCTCCGCCTCTGGATCAGGGACCGCGGTCAATGTGGTCTATCTCACGGAATGGACGCTGGACAAGGCCACCGACAAGGTGGAAACCACCTCGTTCGGCGATCCGAACAAGACGTACGTCCAGGGCTTAGCGGATGTGAAGGGCACCCTCTCGGGGTACTTCGACAACGCCACCGACCAACTGTTTGATGCCGCGGAGTCGAGCGACGGCGTGAAGCTCTATCTCTATCCCTCCGCGCTCGTGCCGACGGTCTACCACTACGGTCCGGCGTGGGTGGATGCCTCGATCAACGTGGGTGTCGATCGTGCCGTGTCGTTGTCCGCCAACTTCGTCGCGAACGGCGCGTGGGGCCGGAAGCCGTAATGACGATGACCGGCGCCGAGGGCGAACTGAAGCAGGCGTATTTCCGCGCTGCCACCCTCGGCGCCTGGTCGTTCACGGGCGATCGAGCGGGCGGCACGTTCACTGCACACGTGCTGGCGACCGATACGTTCAGGCTCGAGCAGCCGGGACTCTCCGTCGTGGTGCCCTATGGGACGCACGGGGCTCTCCGCTGGCCAATTCTGGCCATGCACATCGCGAACGGATCGCTCACCGCGACGGTGGGCGCCAGGGAGTAGGGGATGGGACGCAATCGGTTTGTGGTGCCGAAGGTGACGCGGTTGCCGTTGTCGGATGGCGACTGGATCGAAGTGAAAGACGAATTAACTGTCGGCGAGGCGCGTGCGGTCACACAGTCGTTCGTGGGCGTGATCAATCCGGATGGCTCGCGGACGCCGAACCGGGAGACGCTGGGGATGGGCCAGGTGTTCGCGCATTTGGTGGACTGGTCGCTCAAGGACGCCAACGACAAGCCAGTGCCGCTGACGATGGACGCACTCAAGGCGCTGTCGCTCGACGACTTCCGCGAGATCGACGATGCGCTCGATCGACACCTGGAGGCGGTGGACGCGGCAAAAAAAAAGATCCCGATGCCCGCCGCAGCCGGCACATCAGCGACTTCATAGCCTGTCAGGCCATGCACTGGACGCTGGATGACCTGTACGCGCTGAGCGAGGAGCAGTACGGCGTGCTCCTCGAATGGCTCGCGCCGCAAGTGAAAGCGCAGGGGATCGCGGGATAGCCGATGGCCGTCAAGGCGACCTTCGTTGCAGATTTCTCCTCGTTTAACTCCGGCGTCGAGAAGGCCGAAGTCCGCCTGCGAACGTTCGAGTCTGGCATTGGGCGCATCGACAAAGATTTGTCGCGGTTCGGGAATCAGTTTTCTGGCGTGAAGCTGATTCAGGAAGCCACGCTCATGGAGAAGGCCATCCGTGAGATTGGCGGCACAAGCAAGCTGACCCAAGACGAACTGCAGCGCGCAGGGAACGCAGCCAAACTCGCAATCGACAAGATGCGGGCGCTCGGAATTGATGTCCCCAAGGGCCTGAGAGATGTGGCGGAGGCGGCCAAGCCTCTGAGTGGCGTCTTCGGTGACCTCTCTTCAAAGGCGGTGGCCTTCGGGTCCGCGATCGGGAGCTTCGCCGGAGGTGTCGCGCTGCAGGCGGTGCAGGCTCTTGGGTCATCGTTCGTGTCTGCGGCGGCGAACGGGGCGAAATTGTCTGTGCTGTCTGGGAGTTTCGAGCGCCTGACCGAGAGCATCGGCGAGTCGTCTCAGGCGATGTTGTCAATGACGAGAGGGGCCACAAAGGGCCTCGTCTCAGACCTCGACTTGATCCAGTCCACGAATAAGGCGGTCCTTCTCGGCTTGCCTGTCACGGCGAAGGAGATGGGCGAGCTCAGTAAAGCCGCGGTGACGCTGGGTCGAGCGATGGGGCAAGACGCCACGAAGTCCCTCGATGACTTGATCACGGCGCTGGGTCGTTCGTCTCCCATGATTCTCGACAATCTGGGACTGACCGTGAAAGTCGGGGAGGCCAATGAGAAGTATGCGGCGTCGCTTGGGAAGTCTGCCGAAGCGCTGACAGATCAGGAGCAGAAGACGGCGTTCTACAACGCCGCAATGGAAGCCGCAAGAAAGAAGACGGCGGACCTCGGCGACGCACAGCTCACACTGACGGAGCAAGGTTCTCGGTTGCTCACGGCCACTGGCAACCTGATTACGAAGTGGGCATCTGGCGTGAATGAGGCCGGTGCATTTTCCGACGCCATAGGAGGAATCGCACACACGGCTGAAATTGCGGCGATTCGCATGGATGCCTTCGCCGAGGCGAAGCGTCGCATGCTGGCGCAGCCTGGGGCGATTGAACAACAGCTCACGGGTAACAGTGTTCTTGAGAACTTGGGTCTTTTTGGTGGCGCCGAAAATGTCAACGCCGCTGCGCAAGCCGAAGCGTTCGCTGTTGATGACGAATTGAACAAAGTGCTGCTCGAGAGATCTCTCGGTCTAGCGACGGCCTCACGGCCGAATCTGTTGCCGAAGGCGCTGGGAGTGCTGGGACTGCCTGATCAGCAAACACTGACCGACATTGACCGCAAATCGAAAGAGCTCTTCGACAAAGCAGGCGCAGCGATCACGAAAAACGCGTCTGACTTCAAGAAAGACGTCAACGATTCGATCCTCGACCTCTTCAAAGGCAATGAGAGCGTCGCGGCGATTCTTGAGAAGGGACTGACCGACGAGATCGGCGAGTTGCGTCGTCTGAGTGTTGCGGACGTGTCTGAGGCTAGCGGATTGTCGTCTCTCTTGGATCGATTAGCAGACATCAGCGACAACGTTGATGCGCTCGGATTATCCGAACAATCCAACAAGCCGTCCTTTCTCATTGACTTTGAGAAGCGCCAGAAGGGGAAGGGACTGGGCGACCTCTTGGAAAAGACTCTCGGACCGACCATTTTGCAGGCCGTGACCGGAGGCGGCAGTGTCACGCAATCGATCGGGAGCCTTGTTGGTGGCGGTGTCACAGACAAGTTGTTTGGATCAGGGAGCGCGTTTGGCAGGTCCGTCGGTGCCTCGCTCAAGAACACCTTCGGCGACAAGATTGGCGGCGCGATCGGCGCGGCCTTGCCTGGCATCGGCACGCTGCTCGGCCCGGCGATCTCCGGCATTGGCAAGTTGTTCGGCAAGCTCTTTGGCGGCGAAGGGAAGAAGACCAACGATCTCCGCGATCAAGCGATTGCGGCGGCGGGCGGGATTGATGTCCTCGCCAAGAAAGCCAAAGAGGCCGGCACCTCCGTCGACACCATTCTCAAGCCCTCGAAGATCAAAGACTTTCAGGCGGCGTGGGAACAGCTCACCGGCACGATCGACGCGTTCACGAACGAGCAGGAAGCCGACGCGCAACGCCTCGAAGCGGCGATTCAGCGCTACGGCATTTCGTTCGAGCAGGCCGGCGCGGCGTTCCAGAAGCAGAAGCTCGACGAGCAGGCCAAAGAACTGATTGAAGACTGGCGCGTGCTGGTGGGCTCCGGGATTGACCTCGCGCTGGTCAACGAGAAGATGTCGGGGGCCATCAACGAGTATCTCCAAGCGGCCTTGAAGGTGGGCCAGGAGATTCCGAGCGCCTTCCGTCCCATCCTGCAGAAAATGCTTGAGCAGGGCACGCTGACCGATGAAGCCGGTGTGGCCATTACCGATCTCGAAGAGGCGGGCATTCACTTCTCCGAGACGATGACGCAGGGCTTCGATCGCGTCGTGCAAAAGCTTGACGAACTGATCGCGAAGCTGGTGGCGGCGGGCACGGCGATGGAGCAGATCGGATCGCCGTCCATACCGGCCAACCTGCCATCGTTCGAGCCATCGTCACCGGATCTCCCTGGATTTGCCACGGGCACGGGCGGGCGGTTCCTCAACTTCGGCAGTGGCACGCCGGTGGTGTTGCATGGCCGTGAGCGTGTCTCGACGGCAGCGGAAGGCCAATCAGAGGCGGGTGGCATTGCGGCGGCGCTGGCGGCGATGCAACAGATGCAGGGCGAGATGATTCGCCTGTTCCAGACGGGGATGATCGCCAGCCGGGATCAGGCCATCATCGCGGTCGCGCGTAGTCGGTAGCCGATGGCGACGTACTACGTCTCCACGTCTGGCTCGAACGCGAACCCTGGCACGGCGCTGTCTCCAAAGCGCAACGTGCGCCACGGCCTGGCGCTCTGCGCGGCGGGTGACACGCTGCAGATTGCGGCCGGTACCTACACGAGCGCCGATGACGTGATCGATTCGGCGATTTATACGGTGCCGAGTGGGACGTCATGGGCGAATGCCGTCACCATCACCGGCGACGGGGTGAACGCGCCCTATACGACGCTGCAGCCACCGGGCGGGACTGAACTGTGCCGGCTGACGAACACGGACAGTTACCTCATCATGCAAGACATCACCTTCGACCATCAGAACGACACCAGTCTCGGGGCGATGGTCTACGTGAGCGGCGGGTCGCACCACATCCGCTTCCTGCGATGTGAACTCAAAAACGCCAACAACTTCGGGCTCAATGTCGGCCCCGGCGCCGCCGGTTCCGTTGAAGTCATTTCGTGCGACGTCCACGACAACGGCGACCCGACCGGCACGGGCATCACGGACGGTCACGGCGTCTACATCAACGCTCCAGACTGTCTCGTTGAACGCTGCAACGTCTTCGACAACGAAGGCTACGGGATCACGTTTCACAACAGCGGCGGGCCGACCAACAGCACGTCGAATAGCGTGGCGCGCTACAACCGGATCTGGGGCAACGGCCTCACCCATTCCACGGCGTACGGCCTCGATGCGGGGCAGGGCGTCGACATTCTCTTCTACAACAACGTCGTCTACGAAAACAACTCGGGAATCCTCGTCTATTCTCAGACCTCCAACTGCGGCGTCTACAACAACACCGTCATCAACAACGTCTATGACGGGATTCATCTGGAGTTCTACTCGTCGGCGCCGGTTATCAAGAACAACATCGTCTACGGCAACTCCAGCGGCGATCTCTCGCGGCAAATCTACGATGCCGGTGGCGGCAGCGGGACACCGGTTCTCAGCAACAACCTGACGGGCGCGAACCCGGCCGATCTTCTCTTCGTCAACCTCTCCACACACAACTTTCGTCTCACCGCGAGCAGCCCGGCGAAGGATGCTGGCACCAGCCTCGCAGGGACCGTCGATGATGACTACGACGGAAATCCTCGCACAGGCACCTGGGACGTTGGGGCCTTTGAGTACCAGAGTTCGGCCATTACCGGTACGCTGAGCAAGACGCTCGGCGCGTTGACGCTCAATGCCGCCGGCACCTCCGGCGCCACTGTCGCGCCGATGGTCTTGGCGTACCCGGACTCAGTCGCGCTCATGTGCTGCACAGGTGGCCGCTATGACGACGTGCTCGTGGATGAGGCCTTTGTCAAAGGGGCGTGGTCGTTTCATTCGCTCGAAACGACGTCGATTCCGGATCTGACGGGACTCGGACACACCGGCACCATCGGTGGCGTGGGCGTGACGCGCGGCGTCTCGTCGGATCTCCCTGACGGTTCGTTGGCCCTGAACTTTGCCGGCAGCGGCTACGTCGAGATGGCGCACGACATCGCCTTGGATCTCACCGGCGGGTCGATGGACGTGGTCGTCTACTTTCGTACCGTGATGGGTGATAGCACACGTCGGGCGATTGTCCAGAAGCGCGCGACGAACAGTAGCGGCAATGGGTATGACGTCTCGATTCAGAACGGCAAGCTGAAATGGGCGGTGAAGATTTCGGGCACGACGATCGTGGACCTCACCTCGGCCACGACCATTAGTGACGGCCTGTGGCATAGCGTTCATTGTTACTACGATCCGCCGACGACGACCGCCTCGATCTATCTCGATGGGGACCTGGACGCCACTGGATCGACGACGAACACGGATGCCGTCGAAGTGTCGTGCGTGATGCGGTGGGGCATGTTCACCGACGGCGCTGGTGGGTTCGTTGGAGACATTGCCAAGGGGATGGTGGGGCGCGAGGGCGATGTCACGCTGGGCGCTCGACTCGAAGCGCCGCGTGTCTGGGACTACGACCTGTGGCCCTCCGTCCGAATGGGCGTGATGCCACTGACGGTGGCCTACGGCATTCCCGGTACCGGCGTGCTCGACACCGTGGCGCAAACCGGCACACTGACCTGTGCGCTCGACAACTCTGAACGGCGTGGAGCCTCGTATCAGGGCAAGTTCACGGTTGGGCATGGAAATGCTCTGCCCGGGTTTCGGATTCGGATGCCGATCCGTCTGCAGGTGAGCTACGGCGGCACGACGTACTACAAGTTTCGCGGGCTCCTGAAATCGGCCGTGCCGATGACGGGAGGGGATCGCGAACGCTACACCGCGATCACGGCGGTCGATTGGTTCGATGTCGCGGCCCGTGGATCGTCGGCGGGCATTCAGGTGCAGACGGGCAAGACGGCGGATCGTGTGGTGGGGGCGGTGATTGATGGCGCCCGTCGTCAGCCGCCAGCGGTGGTGCTGAATGCCACGGCGGTCACGTTTCCGTCGGCGATCGACTCGGGCGGCGGGAATCGGCAAAAGCTCCTCGGGGAGTTGGCTCGGATCGGCGTCAGTGCGGGAGGCGCCTACATTTACCAGCGCGGCGACACGATGCAAGGTGGCACGTTTGTCTACGAGCCGAGGGAGTATCGACAAGCGCGGTCCGCGAGCCTGCTGGGTTCGTTTAGTGCCCTGCGTGATCTCGAGGTTGGCTACGACCAAGACCGCGTGATCAACAGCTTCCTCGCGACGGTCTATCCGCGCACGCCAGACGCGAGTGCGACGCGCACGTTGGCCACGGTCGTCGAATCCACCACGGCTACCATTCCATCGATTGCGGCCGGTGCAACAGGTGCGGTGTTCGAGGCTGAGTATAAGGATCCAGACGAATCGTCCAAGCCCATTGGCGGATCGGAGATGGTGTCGGTAGCGACGACCGACTACACATTCAATTCGGCGGCGAACGGCTCAGGGATCAACCTGACGTCGAGCTTGATCGTGTCGGTGCAGTTCTTCGCCAACGTCGTGCGGTGGACGGTGAGCAACCCCACGCCCTATCGGGCCTATGTCACCAGCATGAAGGCGCGCGGGCGTGCCCTGCGGCAAGACGATCCGATCAGTATTCCCGACACGGCGGAGCGCAGTATCCGCGAATTCGACGAGAGCGAACCGCTCGAGATCGATATGCAGTACGAGGGCTCCGTCACCGCAGCGACCGAGTTCATTCGGCTGGCAAAGGCGCGCTACTCAGAATTGAATGGGCCGGTGCCATCGAAAGCCACGATTGTCGGGACGCGATCCTCGGCGTTTCTCACGCAAGCCCTCGCTCGAGAGATCGGCGATCGGATCGGGCTTGAAGATGTGCAGTCGGCCGTCACGTTGTCGGACGGCTGGTACATCAACCATGTGCAGTTGACGCTGTCGGACGGCGGCCGGCGCGGCCCCTTGGTGACGGCGACATGGACGGTCGTGCCGTCCTGGCCGCAAACCGTCTTGGTGTCCTACGTTGGCCCCACGTCCGGCGTCTGGGATCTCGGCGGCGGCGCGCCGCTCGTGCTGGATGTGGCCGGCGATTACACCTTCACCCTCAGCCGCACGGGCGACTCGTACAGCATCACCGGTGTGGGCGGCGGCGGCGGCGGTGGCGGCGGCAAAGGCGTGGGCGTCGAAGAAGGTGGCAGCGGTGGCGGGAGTGGGGCCACGAATACCTCTGGGATCTCGTTCACGGCGTCGACGAACACCTACACCGGGAAGGTCGGCGCCGGAGGCGTGGGCGGCACCAGCGGCCTGGCCGGAAGCGCTGGCGGGACGACGGAGTTCCGGATCCCAAGCGGGACGATCTATTTGCAATTACCGGGCGGTTCAGGCGGCGCCAGCGGTGTCAGCGGCGGTGGGGCTGGAGGCGGGACTGGCACAGGCTCTGGCAATGTCGCTGGCACCGCCGGTGCAGTTGGGAACAGCGGGACCGCGAGCAACAACGCCAACGGTGCGGCTGGTGGCGGGGGCGGTGGTGCAGGTGGGGGCGCGAGCGGCGCCGGCGGGAACGGTCGAGATCAAACCGGCGGGGCGATCGTCAACTCGGATGCCAATGGCAACAACGCGAGCGGCCGTGGCGGCTTGAAGGGCAACGGTGT
>Ga0081539_10006184_pt1 | contig 11637 bp, 11 predicted proteins | sample TabmetS4T2R2_FD_71023 | JGI IMG/M metagenome (GOLD analysis project Ga0081539, IMG submission 71023) | Tabebuia heterophylla rhizosphere microbial communities from the University of Puerto Rico - S4T2R2 | ecosystem: Host-associated > Plants > Roots > Rhizosphere ...
GTGTCCGGGTTTCGACGAGACTCACGAGTATCTCCTTCCTACGGTCACGATGCGGCGGCGTCACTGATCTCGGGCTGGCCGTTCGCCTTGAGCAGCTCGTTCAGCGGACCGAGATCGTAGATGCCGGTCAGGTCCACCGGCTTGAGCAGACCGACGTCCTCGGCGTGCTGGGCGCTGCCGTACAACGAGGAGGCGATCGGGTCGGCGGTGAAGGTCAGGTTCTTGAAGGCGGCGGCCAGGACGGCGTCCTTGAGCGGCTTGCCGCTGAGCGCGGCGAGCTGGGCGTTGGCCGCCTGCCGCGCGCCGGCGTCGTCCGTCTTGATGTAGTCCAGGGCCCTCAGGTGCCCCTGGAGCAGCTTCTTGACCGTTACCGGGTACTTCTTCAGGAACTCCTGGGTCACGATCAGGTGAGTCGTGACGAACTGCCGGTTCGGCCACAGTTCCTTCTCGTTGACGAGCACCTTGCCGCCCGACTCCAGTTGCAGGCGGCTGAAGTTCGGCTCGGGCACCCACGCGCCGTCGATCGAGCCCTGGGCGAACGCCTGCAGCGACGTCGCGTTGTCCTGCGGCAGCACCGAGACGTCGCCGCCGCCCTGCTGGTCGGCGTTGAGGCCGTTCTCCTTGAGCCAGTGGCGCAGCGCGACGTCCTGGGTGTTGCCCAGCTGCGGCGTGGCGATCTTCTTGCCCTTGAGGTCGGCGACACTGGTGATGCCGGGTCTGACCACGAGGCCGGCGCCGCCGGAGGTGCTCCCCGCGATGATCTTCAGGCCGGTGCCCTGGGACTGCGCCCAGCCGTTGATCGCCGGGTTGGGTCCGATGTAGGTGGCGTCGATCGCGCCGGAGAACAGCGCCTCGATCGCGGCCGGCCCGGCGTTGAACGTCTTGGACTCGAGCTTCGTGCTGCCCAGCGCCTCCTGGAGAAAGCCCTTGTCGACGCCGATGAGCGCCGGGGCGTGGGTGATGTTGGGGAAGTAGCCGAGCTTGATCGTCGATGCCTCGCCGGAGGCCGACGCGCTGTCGTCACCCTGTCCGCAGGCGGCCGGTACGGTCGCGGACAGCACCGCGGTCACGGTTAGGGCAAGCGCACGTATGGTGCGAAAGCTCATGCTCACTCCTAGTTTGTTCCGGATGAGATGACGGAGAGTTCGGCCAGGGTCCTCCCGTCCGCACACCAGGTCTGTCTTCTCTATCTGGTAGATGGGAATAATGGCCGATGTGGGTAAGCCCGTCAAGCGCGGATCGCATGCCGGCGAGGGGCCACCGCAGTGATCCGCGCTACCCCTCGAACGGGGGCGGGCAGGCCGGCTGGTGACCCGCCGTCGCGACGATGACCACGCAGCGCGCTACTGTCAGTCCGTGGCGCGCAAAATCAAAATTCCCGCGACGAAATATCCGGTCGAGCGATTCACCCTGGACAACGGTCTCCGGGTGGTCCTCGCCCCCGATCGCAGCGCCCCGGTCGTCGGTGTCGCGGTCGTCTACGACGTCGGCATCCGTTCCGAGCCCGAGGGCCGCACCGGCTTCGCCCATCTCTTCGAGCACCTCATGTTCCAGGGCTCGGAGAACCTGGAGAAGCTGGCGCACTTCCGGTACGTGCAGGGCGCCGGCGGCACCTTCAACGGCTCCACCCACCTCGACTACACCGACTACTTCGAGGTGCTACCCGCCGGCGCCCTCGAGCGCGCGCTCTTCCTCGAGGCCGACCGCATGCGCGGGCCCCGGCTGACCGAGGAGAACCTGCGCAACCAGGTCGACGTGGTGAAGGAGGAGATCCGGGTCAACGTGCTGAACCGGCCGTACGGCGGCTTTCCCTGGCTGAAGCTGCCGCCGGTGATGTTCTCCACCTTCCCCAACGCGCACGACGGCTACGGCTCCTTCGGCGACCTCGACAGTGCCACCGTCGAGGACGCGCAGGCGTTCTTCGAGCGCTACTACGCCTGCGGCAACGCCACCCTGTCGGTCGCCGGCGACTTCGACGTGGCCAAGGCGACCGCGATGATCCACCGGCACTTCGACGACGTGCCGTCCCGCCCGGCGCCGTCCCGCCCGGACTTCGACGAGCCCGGCCTGGACGGCGAGCGCCGGGACAGCTACACCGACCGGCTCGCCCCGTTGCCCGGGGTGGCCAGCGCCTGGCGGGTACCCGACCCGATCGGCGACTTCGACGCCTACCTGCCGTACGTGGTCCTCGCCGAGGTGCTCACCGACGGCGACGCCTCCCGGCTGGTCGAGCGCCTGGTGCAGCGCGACCGTTCGGTGACCAGCATCGGGGCCTACCTCGGCTTCATGGGTGACGAATTCCAGGTGCGCAACCCCACCGCGATGCTGCTGCAGGCGCACCTGCCGCCCGGCGGCGACGCCGACAAGGTGCTGCGCACCGCCGACGAGGAGTTGGACCGGCTGGTCAGCGACGGGCTGGCGCCCGGCGAGCTGGCGCGTACGCAGACCCGGATCGCCACCCACCTACTCCGCGACACCGACGCGGTGCTCGGGCGGGCGCTGCCGATGGCTGTGCTCGAACTGCAGCGCGGCCGGCCCGAGATGCTCAACGAACTGCCCCGGTTGATCGGCGAGGTCACCGAGGCTCAGATCGTCGCCGCCGCGGCCACCCTGCGCCCCGAGCGGCGCGCCACCGTCGAGGTTCTCCCCGGAGCTGTCACATGAGTCAGACGCTGCCCGACCTTGTCCCCGACGCCAAGCTGAAGCTGCCTCGCGAGGCCGAGCGCACGCTGGCCAGCGGACTCACCGTGATCGCCATCCGCCGGCCGGCCGTGCCGCTGGTCGAGCTGCGGCTGCGGGTGCCCTTCGGCCGGACACCGTTGCCCCGGGCCACGCTCCTCTCGCAGGCGCTGTTCACCGGCACCGGCACGATGTCCAGCGTCGACATCGCCGCCGAGTTGCAGGCGGTCGGCGGCGGCCTCTCCGCGGGTCTCGATCCGGACCGGTTGCTGGTCACCGGCAACTCGCTGGCCGCCGGCCTGGACCGGATGCTGGAGATCCTGGCCGCGGTGCTCACCGATCCGGCGTACCCCAAGGAGGAAGTCGCGACCGAGCGGGACCGTCTGGTCGACCACATCCAGGTGGCCCAGAGCCAGCCCGCCCACCTGGCCCGCGCCGCGCTGCTCAAGCGGATGTACGGCCGCCACCCGTACGCGGTGCAGACCCCGGAAGCCGAGCAGGTTCGCGGCGTGCGCCCCGGCCAGCTCCGCTCGCTGCACGCGGACCGCGTTCGCCCGGAGGGGTCGGTGCTGGTCCTGGTCGGCGACCTCAACCCGGAGAAGGCGATCGACGCTGCGGAGAAGGCGCTGGGCAGCTGGACGGGTCCCGGCAAGGACGGCGACGTCCCGCCCACCCCGCCGCTCGAGCCGGGACCGCTGCTGCTGGTCGACCGTCCCGGCTCCGTGCAGTCGTCGCTGCGGATCGCGCTTCCCGCGGTGCCGCGCACCGATCCCGACTATGCCGCCCTGCAACTGGCGAACCTGGTGTTCGGCGGGTACTTCTCGTCGCGCTGGGTGGAGAACCTGCGCGAGGACAAGGGCTACACGTACGGCCCGCACACCGCGATCGAGCACTTCCTGGCCGGCTCGGCGCTGCTCGCCGCCGCCGAGGTGGCCACCGAGGTCACCGGTCCGTCACTGCTCGAGACGCTCTACGAGCTCGGCCGCATCGCCAGCCTCCCGCCCGGCGAGGAGGAACTCGAGCAGGCCCGCCGGTACGCCCTGGGCACCCTGCGGCTCGGCATGTCCACCCAGGCCGGCCTCGCCGGCTTGGCCAGCATGTACGCCAGCTTCGGTCTGCGCCTGGAGCACCTGCGCGGGCACTCCGCCGACCTGGCCACCGCGACCCGGGACCGGGTGGCCGAGGTGGCCGCCCGCTTCCTGGCGCCCTCCCGAGCGGTCGTCGTGGTGCTGGGCGACGCGGAGAAGGTCGAGGCGCCGCTGGCCGCGCTCACCAGCGTCACCCGGGACGGTGCTGTCCCCTCATGAGTGCCCCGGAGGAGCCCGACCTGGGTGAGCAGCCGGGCGCGCCGCCGCTCGCCCGCAGCACGCTGGACCGGGCCGCGCTGCACCGCCGGGACGAGGACTGGCTCGCCGACGCGTGGACCCGCGGCCTGGTGCTCGTCGTGGACCTGGCCAAGGGCGGCCAGGCGCTGGTCGCCGATCGGCCCGACGGCGGCGCGGCTCTCGTAGTGCTTTCCTCCGCCGAGGCACCCGAGGCGGAACGCTGGTTTCTCGGCCTGGACCCGGACGGCACCCCTTTGTGGACGATGGACGCGCCGCTGCCCGAAGTCGACGGCGCCCGTGCGGCGACGCTGCGCGAGATCGGGCACCGGCTCGACGATCGCGACGCCGGGCTCTTCACGGCCGCGGCGGCGTTGGGCAACTGGCACGCCAGCCACCTCTTCTCACCGCGCACCGGATTGCCGACCAAAGTGGTGGAGGCCGGCTGGGCACGCCAGGACACCGACGGCAACCTGATGTGGCCGCGTACCGATCCGGCGATGATCGTGCTGGTGCACGACGGCGTCACCGGCCCGGACGGCCGGTGCCTGCTCGGGCACAATGCCGGCTGGGGTACGGCAGCGGACGGGGTCCGTCGCTTCTCCTGCCTGGCCGGTTACGTCGAGCCCGGCGAATCGGCCGAGGCCGCCGTCGTCCGCGAGGTCCGTGAGGAGGTCGGGATCCGGCTCGCCGCCCTCCGGTACGCGGGCAGCCAGTCGTGGCCGTACCCGGGATCGTTGATGCTCGGCTTCCACGCCACCGCGGACCCTGCCCAGCCGCTGCGACTGGACCCCGAGGAGATCGACGAAGCGCACTGGTTCACCCGCGACGACATCGCCAAGATGATCGCCGGTGATTTCGTCCATCCGGAGAACGGCGTCCGGATGAGCCTGCCGATGCCGTCGTCCATCGCGTTCTATCTGGTCGAACGGTGGCTGGCCGGTTTGACCTGATAAGGTGTTGAATTCCGTCTAATCAGAGCACGCTTCTGCTTTCCCGGGCAACCGGTGCCCTCACCACCGCGTCTCGAGTACAGAGACCGGGAGGTGGAGGCGATGACGCAGGTGGACGTGCCCGCTTGGGCGCCGATGACGGACGATGAGCGCGCCCGGTTCGATCGCGACGGATTCCTGCTCCTGCGCTCGGTGCTGACCGGCAGCGAAGTGGAGGTCGCTCGCGAGGCGATCCTGGGGGCGTACGAGCGGGCCGGCCGGCCCGGCGGTCACGGCCTGGGCCCGACCGGCGCCCTGCACCAGCTCTCGGCCGTGACCACGCTGCCGGAGCTGGCCTTCCTCCTGGACCACGCCGGGGCGTTCCGGTACGTCTGGTCGGTGCTGGGCTGGAACATCCACGTGTACCACTCGCACATCGACGTGCACCCGCAGCTCCACGAACGGCAGAAGAACTGGTGGCACTGGCACCAGGACGGCGGACGTCAGAACCGCGAGCTCGAGACCGATCCCCGGCCGAGGATGTCAGTGAAGCTGGCCTACTGGTTCTCCGATGTGAGCGAGACCGGCCGCGGCAACTTCACCGTGCTGCCGGGCAGCCACAAGACCAACTGGCTGCCCGGCCCGCCGAGCCGCGGCGTGCCGTGGCCACCGCCTCCGGGCGCGCTACAGATCACCGCCGGCCCGGGTGACGCGGTGCTCTTCGACCGGCGGCTGTGGCACGCCCGCTCCGACAACTACTCGCCGATCACCCGCATCGGGGCGTTCTTCGGATACACGTACCGATGGATCGCCGGCCGCGACGAGGTCGCCGGCCTGCGGGACCGTCCCGACTGGGCGGGCTTCACCGACGTGCAAAGACAGCTGCTCGGCAGCTGCGGGGACGGCAGCGGTGATCACGCATGGGGGCATTGTCCGGAAACCACGCCGCTCTACTGTGAGCTGCGGCGGCGGGGTCTGCTCGACTCGAGCGTCCCCGCTCTGATCCCATAGGAGGGCGCCCGATCAGGCGGCCGACCCGGCCAGGCGCTCCTTTACCTGCACGATCGACGGGTTGGTGAGCGCCGACCCGTCGTCGAACTTCAGCGTCGGCACGGTCTGGTTACCGCCGTTGACACTCATCACGAACTCGGCGGCCGCTGGATCCCGCTCGATGTCCACGACGTCGTAGGCGATGCCCTCCCGGTCGAGCTGGCTCTTCAGGCGGTAGCAGTAGCCGCACCAGGACGTCGAGTACATGGTCAACATCGGTAGGAATCCCTTCGGGACGGGTCACATGGCACAACTCCGTCGACCACAACGTCGGACCCAGGTGCCATGATTCCCTACCGTGCTGACAGATGCGGTGCTCGCCGCGCTCGACCAGGAGCAGCGGACGGCCGTGACCGCGCCCGCCGGCCCGGTGTGCATCCTGGCCGGCGCGGGCACGGGCAAGACCCGCGCGATCACCCACCGGATCGCGTACCGCACGCTCACCGGCGAGGTCAGCCCCCGGCACGTGCTGGCGGTCACCTTCACCGCGCGGGCCGCCGCCGAGATGCGCTCCCGGCTGACCGCGCTCGGCGCGACCGGAACGCAGGCCCGCACCTTCCATGCCGCCGCGCTGCGCCAGGTGCGCTACTTCGCGCCCCGGCTGCTCGACGGCCGGGCGATGCCGGAGCTGCTGGAGAGCAAGGGGCCGCTCGTCACGCTCGCGGCCAGGCGCACCGGTGTCACGGTCGATCGGACGGCCGCGCGCGACCTCGCGGGCGAGCTCGAGTGGGCGAAGTCTTCGCTGGTCGAGCCGGGGGAGTACGCGGTGGCCGCGACCAAGGCGCTGCGCGAGCCGCCGTACGAGCCGGCCAAGGTCGCCGAGGTCTTCGCCGCGTACGAGTCGCTCAAGCGCCGGCACGGCGTGATCGACTTCGAGGACGTGCTGCGGGCCGCGGTCTGGGGCATCGAGGAACACCCGGACGTCGCCGAGCAGATCCGGGCTCAGTACCGCCACTTCGTGGTGGACGAGTACCAGGACGTGAACCCGCTGCAGCAGCGCCTGCTCGAGGCGTGGCTGGGCGGGCGTGACGATCTCACCGTGGTGGGGGACGCCAGCCAGACGATCTATTCGTTCACCGGCGCGACGTCGGCCTATCTGATCGACTTCCCGCGCCGCCGCCGTGGCGCGGTGGTGATCCGGCTGGTCCGGGACTACCGCTCGACCCCACAGGTGGTCGGGCTGGCGAACGCGGTCATCCGGCAGGCGCGGGGCAGCGAGGCGCGGTTGCGCCTCGAGCTGATCGGGCAGCGTCCGCCGGGCGCCGAGCCGGAGCTCAAGATCTTCCCGGATGAGGCCGGCGAGGCGGCCGCGGTGGCGAAGCGCTGCCGGGAATTGATCGATTCCGGTACGCCGGCCAGCGAGGTGGCCGTTCTGTTCCGTACCAACGCGCAGTCCGAGGCGTACGAGGACGCGCTCGCCGAGGCCGAGGTGCCGTACGTCGTGCGCGGCGCGGAACGGTTCTTCGAGCGGGCCGAGATCCGGCAGGCGATGGTGGCGCTGCGCGCGGCCGTGCGGTCGACGCCCGGCGAGACACCGCTGATCCAGGCGGTGGTGGAGGCGCTGGCCGCGACCGGCTGGGCCCGGGAGAAGCCGCCGCCCGGCGGAGCCGCTCGCGAACGGTGGGAGGCGCTGGCGGCGCTGGTCGCCTTGGCCGAGGAGTACGCCCGGCAGCCCGTGCCCGAGCCGGTCGGGCCGGCGGGCACCGTTTCGCTGGCCGCGTTCAACGGCGAGCTGGCCCGCCGGGCCGAGCAGCAGCACGCGCCCACCGTCGAGGGTGTGACGCTGGCCTCACTGCACTCGGCGAAGGGTCTCGAGTGGGACGCCGTCTTCCTGGTCGGGCTGGCCGACGGCACGCTGCCGACGACGTACGCGAAGACACTCGACCAGATCGAGGAGGAGCGCCGGCTGCTCTATGTGGGGGTGACCCGGGCCCGGCAGTGGCTGTGGCTGTCCTACGGCCAGTCCCGCTTGCCGGGCGGGCGTGCCCGGCAGCCCTGCCGTTTCCTGCCACAGCTGGAACGCGGATCGGCGCCCGAGCGCGCCGGCTCTCGGAGTCGGAAATCCGACCGAAGGCGTCCCCAGGTGTCCTCCTGCCGCGTCTGCGGTGCGACCCTGCTGGCCGGCGCGGACCGCAAGCTCGGCCGCTGCGCCACCTGCCCGTCGGACCTCGACGAGGATCTCTTCGAGCGCCTGCAGGTGTGGCGGGCGCGCACCGCCGCGGAGCTCAAAGTGCCTGCTTACGTCGTCTTCACCGACGCCACGCTGGTGGCCGTCGCGGAGCGCCGCCCGGCAGCGCCGGCCGAGCTACTGGCCATCGCCGGGATCGGGCCGCGGAAGCTGGGTCAGTACGGTGCCGCGGTGTTCGCTCTGGTGGGCGGCGCAAGCCCTGATGATCTTGGACAGGAAAAGTTCGGAAACTAGTCCGTTAATTCGTTTGCCCTCCCGAAGTGGCAGGCATAGCCTCAGGGCACACCTTGACGAACAGCTTTTGCTTGGCAGGGTGCCTGACGACATGACGAGTGCAACGCGATGGAGGAGGTGGCAGAGATGGAGCTGACCATGACGACGCGACCGTGGATGCCGCTCGCCCTTGCCTGCGCTCCGTCCGCTGTCCAGTTGCCTGCTGCCGCTCCGGTGGCGTTGCTGGTTGCTGAGCGGGCTTCGGTTTCGCGGGTGCACCACGTCCAGATCCAGGCCGAGCTGGCTCGGATCGTGGTTCCCACCGACGCGACCAACGGCACCACTGGGTTCAAGGGCAGCGATGTCGCCACCGACAGCAAGCGCTACGTGGCTGGTGGCAGCGGTGTCCCGCCTCGAGGAAGTCCGGTCTGACCACCAGACCCCGGCTCACCTCGAGGCCGCGGAACCCGCAAGGGATCCGCGGCCTACTTTTTTGGCTGGCTTACCGGCTGGCTGCACCACCTGTACGGCGATCCAGAAGATCGATCAGAAGAGAGGTGACCGGGCTCATGAGTCTGGCGCTGGCCCCACTCGACGTGAGCGTCGAGCTGGAGGCGAACCTGCCCTGTCGGAAGTTCGACCCGGACCTGTGGTTCTCGGACTCCCCGGCCCAGCTGGAACTGGCCAAGTCGCTCTGCGGGGACTGCCCGCTGCGCGTCGAGTGCCTGGCCGGCGCGGTCGAGCGCAACGAGCCCTGGGGTGTCTGGGGCGGCGAGATCTTCGAGCGTGGCGCCGTGGTTCCGCGCAAGCGGCCCCGCGGTCGTCCCCGCAAGGTCGACGTGGCTCGCGACGCCGAGCTCGCGGCCGAGGTCCGGGAGCGGCTCGCCGCCGAGGGACTCGACTCGCGCAACGCGGTCCGCCTGGCGGCCTGACATGAACACCCTTGCCCTGCCCGACACCGAGAACCGAAAGCCGAGCATCGAGATGCACACGAACGGAGCCCCGAAGGTGAGACTCATCCAAGAAGCACTGTCCCGCGCACGAATGCGTCGGCCTCAGAGTGACTACACACCTGAGGCACATCGTCCCGCTCGCCAGGTAGCCATGGAGGCCCGCCACCGGGCGTCCCGCGAGCTCGCCGGTGGGCGCTACTGACACTCGTCAACCGATCGGAGAAAGGCCCGTCCGCGCACCGCGGGCGGGCCTTCCCGCGTCCGCTACTGCAGTCCGGAGAGAAAGGCCCGCACCGCGGCGGCCAGCCGGCCCGGGTCGTCGACGTGGCACAACTCGCGCGCCGAGTGCATGGACAGCAGCGGCGTGCCCACGTCCAGGGTCGGGATGCCGAGCCGGGTGGCGGTGATCGGACCGATCGTCGATCCGCACGGCACCGCGTTGTTCGACACGAATTCCTGCCAGGGCACGTCCGCCGCCGCGCAGGTGCGCGCCCACAGGGCGGCGCCGACGGCGTCCGTCGTGTAGCGCTGGTTGGCGTTGATCTTCAGCAGTGGTCCGCCGCCGGCCACCGGGCGGTTGGCCGGGTCGTGCCGGTCACCGCGGTGCGGATGGACGGCGTGGCCGGCGTCGGCGGAGAGGCACCAGGAACCGGTGATCGCGCGGGCCAGGTCACCGCGGTCGCCGCCGAGCCCGGCGCAGACGCGTTCCAGCACGTCGGCGAGCATCGGGCCGGCGGCACCGGAGCGGCTCTCCGAGCCGATCTCCTCGTGGTCGAACGCGGCGAGGACGGCGACGGCGCCGGTCACCTCCGCGTCGAGCAGCGCGACCAGTCCGGCGTGCACCGACGAGAGGTTGTCCAGGCGGGCGGAGGCGAACAGCGCACCGTCGGCGCCGAACCGGGCCGGCGCGACGGTGTCGACGGTGACGACGTCGTATCCGGCGACCGCGTCCGGGTCGACACCGGCGGCCACGGCGAGGTACTCGACGACGCCCCGGGCGCCCGGGCCGGCAACCGCGAACACGGGCTGCACGTCACGCTGGCGGTCGGGCGCGAACGAGCCGTTGACGTCCCGGTCCAGGTGGACGGCGAGGTGCGGGATGCGGGCGAACGCTCCGGTGCGGGCCAGGTGGGTGGTGCCGTCGCGGTCGACCAGCCGTCCGGCGAACTCGAGCTCGCGGTCGAACCACGAGGCGATGATCGGACCGCCGTACACCTCGACACCGGCCTGCCACCAGCCGTTCGTGATCGTCGACGCGTTGGGCTTGAGCTTGAACCCCGGGGAGTCGGTGTGCGCACCGACGATCCGGTACGGGGTGACCGCGTCCACGGAGCCGGGCAGCGCGAGCGCGACGACCGCGCCGTCGCGCACGACGGCCAGCCGCGCGCCGGGGCGTACGGCGTCGCGCCAGTCGGCTCGCTCGTCGAGGAGGGTGTAACCGGCTGCCCCGAGCCGCCGGCTCACCTCGGCCACGGTGTGGTAGGAGCTCGGCGACGCCGCGACGAAGGCGGCCAGGTCATCGATGTGGGTGGGCGCGTCCATGTCCCTCATCGAATCATGGACGATTCGCGGCACCGGCCGCGGATCAGACGACCGGGGCGAACCCGGGCAACCACCTCTCCAGGATCGCCCGGTACCGCGCACACGCCTCCAGTTGGCAGAGCACCCCGAGCGAGCCGAGCGTGACGCGGTGGATCAGGAGGTAGGACGGCGGGAGGTTGATCTTGCGGCTCAACTGGTACGCCGGGGAGCGCGGGCTACCCAGACGGGTGGCCTCGCCGCGCAGCCACGCACGGGTGAACCGGAACTCCTCGACCGCGACCGGTTCGATCATCGGCCGCAGGAAGGTGAGCACCGCCCCGGCGTCGATCTCGTCGTCCGGTTTGAGAAAGCCCTCGTCGCGCAGGCCGTCCGCGACCGCCTGGGCGTCGCCCTCGAGGGCGAGCCGGACGAGGCGGCCGATCGGTTCCGGGTGCCCGCCGGGCAGCCGCGCCACCGCGCCGAAGTCGATGACGCCGAGGCGGCCGTCCGGCAGCATCCGGAAGTTGCCCGGGTGCGGGTCGGCGTGCAGCAGGCCGACCCGGGCCGGTGCGGAGAAATGCAGCGTCGCCATCAGCCGACCGGCCTCGTCCCGCTCCGCCTCGGTGCCGTCGCTGATCACCTTGGCGAGCGGCGTACCCTCCACCCACTCGGTGACCAGCACGCGAGGCGCGGACGCGACCACCCGGGGGACGTAGATCTCCGGGTCGTTCCAGTACGCCGCGGCGAAGGCACGCTGGGTCTCGGCCTCCATCGCGTAG
>Ga0081539_10006185_pt1 | contig 11636 bp, 10 predicted proteins | sample TabmetS4T2R2_FD_71023 | JGI IMG/M metagenome (GOLD analysis project Ga0081539, IMG submission 71023) | Tabebuia heterophylla rhizosphere microbial communities from the University of Puerto Rico - S4T2R2 | ecosystem: Host-associated > Plants > Roots > Rhizosphere ...
ACACCTCGGTCCCGCACTCTGCCCGCGTCTGGAACTACTGGTTGGGCGGCAAAGACAATTTCGAGGTGGACCGCCACGTCGGCGACGACTTTGCGAAGCTATACCCCGACATCACGGTCGTGGCCCGTACCTCGCGGGCGTTCCTGAAGCGAGCGGTCACCTTCCTGGCCGCCGAGGCCGGCATTCGCCAGTTCCTCGACATCGGTACGGGAATGCCGACGGCCGAGAACACCCACCAGGTGGCACAGGCAGTCGCACCCGAGGCGCGCATCGTCTACGTCGACAACGACCCGATGGTCCTGGTGCACGCCCGAGCCCTGCTGACCGGCACGGAGCAGGGCACTACCGAGTATATCGACGCAAACCTGCACGACCCGGCCGCGATCCTCACCGGGGCCGCCAACACGACACTCGACCTGTCCCAACCGGTCGGTCTGATCCTGATGAACATCCTCGGCCACATCCCCGACTTGAGCGAAGCCGTGTCGATCGTCCGCCGCCTCATGGATGCCCTACCGTCGGGCAGCTACCTGGTCACGGCCGATGGCACCAACGTCATCGATGGGCCGGCCTTCGAGGAAGCGATTGCTGTGTGGAACGCCAACGCACCGCTGTCGTACCACCTGCGCCACCCCGATGAGCTCGCCCAATTCCTCGACGGATTAGAAGTCCTGGAGCCTGGCCTGGTCCCCTGCGCCCGGTGGCGCCCCGAGCCGGGCGCCAGCCCCGACGAGCTTCGCGAGGTCGACGAATACGGCGCGGTGGCCCGCAAACCCTAGTCTTTGCCTTCGAGGCCTGAGCTGCGATCTGGTCAGGTCCAGGCAACCTCACGTGAGCGCGGCGGCCGCGCTGTGGCGCGAGACGAACTCGGCGATCGGCTCCGCAACGGCCGCTGGGTCCGTGGTGACCGAGAAGTGATCTCCACCCTCGAGGATGACCTCCTCGCGCTGCGGGAACAACTCGTAGAGGAAGGCTCGCGCCGCGGGGTTGATCGGGTTCTCCGAAGCGGAGCACCAGGAGAGTACTGGGCTGTCGATCGTGGCCGCCTGCTCGCTCCCGTAGTTCCACTCGACCAATGCGGTGGCTTCGCCCGCGACGAACGTTGCCGCGTCCTTGACGCCCTGGTCCACGACGCCAGGCCCAGCGGCGTCCGCCGCCGCGCGCCAATCCAGGCCGGTTGGCTCGAAGAGCGCGTCGTAAGCGCCTGCGATGTCTCCCGCCTGGTAACGACCCGCCATTGCCTCGAACGCCGGTCCCAGAATTCCCAGCAGGTACCCGAAGTCGCTGGAAGCCAGCCAACTGCTCGACGGCAGCGGCTCCAGCAGCGCCAGCGTCCGTACCCGATCGGGGTGAGAGGCCGCGAGTACGAGAGCGATCATCGCGCCCTCGGAGTGGCCGACTAGGTGTGCCCGGTCCACCTCGAGGTGGTCCAGCAGGGCAACGATGTCGGCCGCCTGCATGTCAAAGCCATCGGCCGGTCCGCCGCTCTGGCCGTACCCGCGCCGGTGGTAGCGGATCCTCTGGAACCCGCTGAACGCCGGCTGTTCGGCCAGCGGACGAAGGAAGTCGGCGAAGATGGCGCCGTGGATGAACAGCACCGACTCCCCCTCACCCTGGACGTCGTAGGCCAACTCGATGCAGTTCACGTGTGTTGTCTTCATCGAAGCCCCTTAGTTCGTTAGGTCTCGTTCCGGTATCTGATTCGAGACTGGGCTAACGGGCGGCCGGAAGGATCGGCATTGGCTGCCGTCCCGAGTCCGACGGCGTGGGTACCACTACCCATCTCCGATCGGGCAGGCCATGCTGGGGAAATGGACGCCGTCGCCACGGCCCACCTGTCCCGCGCGCGGGAGCTTCACCGGGCCTCCCGGTGGGAGGAGGCGTGCGCGGAGTACGCCGCGGCAGACGCCGAAGAGCCGCTCGCCGTCGAGGATCTGGAAGCGTTCGCCGAGGCGGCCCAGGTCTCTGCCCGAGGTGACGAGGCGGTCGCTCTGCTTCACCGTGTCTTCGATCTCCGGGTCGGTGCCGGCGAACTCGATGACGCGGCGCAGGTCGCGTTCTGGCTGTGGTGGGCGCTGTTCAACAACAACGAGGTCGTCCAAGCAAGCGGTTGGCTCAGGCAGACGAGCCGCATTCTGGGCGCTGATACCTCCACCAGCCTGTGGCTCAAGATCCCCGAGGCGATGTTCCACGGGACGGTGGGCGACCGTTCTCGCGCACACGAACTGCTGCGGGCGATCGTCGACGAAGGTCACGGCGAGGTGGTCCCCTGGGGATTGAGCATGTGGGGGCAGACCCTGATCGACGAGGGGCGGCTCCAGGACGGGCTCGATCGCCTCGAGGAGGCGATGGCCATTCTCCTCAACCATGCCCTGTCGCCACGCGTCACCCCATGGATCTACTGCGCCGCGGTCCGCGGGTGCTGTCTGGCACGCGACTTCGCTCGCGCCCGGGCTTGGAACCAGTCGATGGCCAGGTGGCTCGATTCGCTGAACAGTCTGGGAGGCGCGTACCTCGGGAACTGCCGCATCTATCGCTCACGGTTGATGTTCCTCAGCGGTGCCTGGCCGGACGCCCTCGACGAGATCGCCGCGGTCTGTACCGACCTCGACGGCTTCACCGGGTGGGTCTGCGGCCACGCGTACTACCACCTCGGTGACGTCCGGCGGGTACGGGGCGAGTGGGATGCCGCCGAAGACGCCTATCGCCGCGCGGCGGAACACGGCTGCCCGACACAGCCGGGACTCGCCCTGCTCAGACTTGCCGAAGGTGACGTCGACGCCGCATCAGCCGGTGTCCGTCGGGCGCTGACCGAGGTGACCGCGAAGCCCGAGCGCCTGGACCTGTTGAAGGCCGCGGTCACGATCTACCTCGAGGAGGGGAGGATCGAGGCGGCCCGGGACGCCGTGACCGAGTTCGAGGAGATCACGAGGGAGCTGACGGCGCCCGCCATCGAGGCCGAGACGTCCGCGGTCAGAGGGGCGCTGGCGCTCTCCGAGGGCGATCCGGCAAGCGCGTTGCCACTCCTCCGGCGGGCCGCCGGTACCTGGCAGCAGCAGGATGTCCCGCACGAGGTGGCCAAACTGAACGTCCTGATCGGGCAGGCGTGTCGCGCGCTCGCTGACCATGACGGCGCGCGGCTCGAATTCTCCGCGGCCCGGGAGACATTCGAACGGCTCGGCGCCCGTCCGGACCTGGCTCAGCTGGACCGGATCGTCGCGGCCACGGGCGCTGGTCACGAGACACATGGGCTCACCCGACGGGAGATCGAGGTCCTCTGCCTCATCGCCCGAGGGAAGGCGAACCGTGCGATCGCCAACGAGCTGCACCTCAGCGAGCGCACGGTCCATCGCCATGTGTCAAACATCTTCACCAAGCTCGACGTCGACTCGCGTACCGCCGCGGTCGCGTACGGAATCAAGCACCGCATCGTCGAGGTGGGCACCCTCTAAAGCTGGCTACCAGGCCCGCGTCGTCCCCGACCGAGCGCGGGATACAGAGATGACCCTGGTGGGTTAACGTGTCCGGCAGTCACTCGCCGAGGGAGCCCTCCGCGTTCGGCGCTGCGCCACCGGCGTCGGCGTAGCGGTCCTGCAGATCGCCGATCTGCTGGAGAACGTCGGCCAGCTGGCCGCGCACGCGCGTGAGGCGGTTCTGCTCGTCAGCGGGCAAGCCGCCGCCGTGATCGTGGCTCGTCAGCGTGGTCTCGAGTTCCTCGAGCTCTTCGCGGCGTTCGTGCAGCCGGTCGAGCTGCGCCTCGTACTCGTCGTGGCTGATCGGGTCTGGTTGCATGGCGACCGCCTTCCCCTCCATCGTGGCCGCGAGTCTAGGCGCCGGACCGGTCCGCGTCCTGTTGCCCTGAGCGGGGGCGGGCTCGGCATATCATCGCCGCGTGCCCGACAGGAGATCGCCGTCGCCGTGGCAGACAGACCGAGTCGAACGCGCTCCCGACCGGACCGCACTCCTGATTCCCGGTCTGCACTACTCACCGGAACGGCCGCTGCTGCATTTCGCGCGCGCGGTGTTCCTGAAGCATGGGTGGACGACCCAGGAGGTCCGGTGGCCCGAGCCGCCGCCGCAGCGGGAAGGTCAGGACCTGCCCGTCTGGTCCGCCCGTTTGTCGTCCTTCGTCCAGGCTCACGTCAGCCAGATCCTCGACGCGGAACGCGCATCGCGCGTCGCCCTGGTGGGCAAGTCGATAGGCGCGTTCGCCGCAGCGCTGGCCGCCGACCGGAGCCTGCCCGGCATCTGGCTGACCCCCGTCCTGCGTGACTCGCCGCTGCCCGCCGATCTGCGTCGTGCCGTGGCGCCGTTCCTGCTCGTCGGTAGCACGTCCGACCCATCGTGGGACCCCGAGGTGGCGCGCAGCTTCGGGCAGCCGTGGTACGAGGCTCACGACGCCGACCACAGCATGGAGACCGTCGACGACCCGGTGAACTCGGCCGACGTGCTCCGCCACGTCACCATCGCCATGGACACATTTGTCCGCACGCTGTGAGCACACCGCGATCCTGCCCGATGTCCCGTCGCGTTCCGTCGGACCGTGGAGCCGTGAATCTACGCTCGCCCTCATGCGTACCGTGCTCATCTGCGGTGCCGGCGTGGCCGGCCCGACCCTCGCGTACTGGTTGGCCCGTGCCGGGTTCCGCCCCACGGTCGTCGAGCGCGCGGACGGCCAGCGATCCAGCGGGAGCCCGGTCGACGTGCGCGGCCCGGCCCTGCCGGTGGTCGAGCAGATGGGCGTGGTCGACGCCCTGCGCGCGGCGGCAACCCACGCCACCGGCATCCGGTTCGTCGACTCGGCCGGCCGGCTGAGCCGTCGGATCTCGATGCCCGCCAACCGCAGCGCGGCCGGCACCCGCGAGATCGAGGTGCCCCGCGCCGACCTCGCCCGCATCCTCTGCGCGGCGGCCCACGACGACGCGGAGTTCGTCTACGACGACACCATCACCCGCCTCGACCAGGACACCGGCGGGGTGGATGTCGGCTTCGAACGCGGCCCGGACCGCCGGTTCGACCTGGTCGTCGGGGCCGACGGACTGCACTCGACGACCCGCCGCCTCGCGTTCGGCCCGGAACGCGAGTTCGTCAGGCATCTCGGCATCTACGTGGCCACCACACCGCTCGGCGAGCCACCCGAGCACCCCCAGGACGTGCTGCTGCACAACACTCCGGGCCGGCTCGTCGCGATGCATCCCGTCCGCGGCGAGGTCGGCGTCGCGTTCATCTTCCGCCATCGGGCCGTCGCCGATTTCGACTACCGTGACCTCGCCCAGCACCGCCGGATCCTCGCCCAGGCGTATGCCGGGGAGTACGGCTGGCGGGTCCCCGAACTGCTCACCCGGGCGCTCCGGGCGGACGACCTCTACTTCGACGCGGTCAGCAAGGTGGCGCTGCCGGCCTGGTCGGCGGGCCGGGTGGTGCTGCTGGGCGACGCGGCGGCCTCGGTGTCGCTGTTCGGCGACGGTTCGAGCCTGGCCATCGCCGGCGCCCGCACCCTGGCCGCGGCGCTCGCCGAAGCCGACCATCGCACCGCATTCCGGCGGTACGAAGCCGCGCACCGACGCCGCACCGATGCCCGGGGGCGCGGCGCGGGTCTCGTGGCCGCGATGCTGATCCCGAAGACCCGGGCCGGCATCCTCGCCCGAAACGCGGCAGCCCGGCTGTTGCCAACCGGCCACCGGACCCGTGCCGCCGCATCATGACCACTGGCAGCCGTGCAATCACCGGCAGCGCCGCCGTCCATGTTGGACGGCTGGACCTCGCGGGTCCAGCCCATCCAACGGACAAAAGATCGTCAGCCGCCATAGGTCAACTCATTGAAGAAAAGATTTTGGGAGGACATGTAATAGTATGGCGCCGTCCCTTGGCGCTCGTCGTAGTACAGCGTGCCCCCGACGGTTAATGCACTATCCCACGGCTGGTAACCCGAGGCGCCCAGAAGCCGCAGGGCGTTGTTCGTGTTGGGGTCACTTGCGCCAAAGACCGATCGCGGCATGACCGTCGTCCCGCCGGAATTGTTGAGTAGCTCATTATTCATTTCAGCGACCATCGAATTGGGCATACCGCATACCTCGACGGCCAGTGTGGAATAATTGTAGAAGGCGTCCCAGCAGCCATTTCCTGCGAATTGCACTCGATAAATAACCGAGCCGCCCAGCGCCAAGGGACTGACATCGACGCAGTGAGCGCCCTCACCGGGCCTCTTCCACTCAACATACAAGCGGTAATTCCCGCCGCTGACTTGACATTCCCCTCCGGCCCCGCTGTACCACCCGGTCTGGAGCCATGCGTTGGTCCCGGTGGAAGTGTACGAAACCATCCCGATCCAGCCCGCCACGTGGTCAGTGCTCGCGTTACCGAGACTTGCCTGAGCGCCTGGCGTGGTGATGCGTCCGTTTATCCCGATCCATCCCCCGTAAGAAGTGCCTGCCGACCCACAACCATGATTCCCCACGGTCGACGTTCCGGTCATCTGCCCGGCGTAGTGATACGGACCGCTGCACGACGAGAGTGTCGTCACGCCCCCTGGTGGCGCTGGTGGAACGGCTTGGGTTGTGACATAGGTTGATATGGCTGGATGCGAAGTTTCGTCCAGTGTTGTAGCCGGCACAGATAGAACGATGAGCAGGGCTGCCGCCGCGGCGTTGCACCTGACAATGCCCGTCCTCATGGACACCGACCCCCTTAGGTCGACGTTCATCATTGTGCTGGATGACCATCGTCCACAAGGGATACCGTCGGGCAGGTCGCTCGCCGGGCATAAACAGATTTAGGGCAAGTCACGACATGACGAGCAAGGCACGTATTGGTTAGGCTCACAGCTTGACGATCAGACCAGCACGGATGGCGCCCCGCTGGTCGAGGTAGCCGACGATCCGTCGTTGGGCGCCGAGGTAGATGTCGCGCCGGCGGTCGGCGGTGGGCAGGCGGTGCAGGACGGCGGCGATGTCGAGGACCCGGATGGTGGGCTTGAGGGACAGCCAGATGGGGATCGCTTCGACGCGGGTGACCACCCATCGCTTGTCCGGTTGCTGGGTGAAGGTGAATTTGGCGATCACGCCTTCGCGGTTGGCGTCGACGGGGAAGTCGTGGCGGGCGAGGGTGTTGCCGACGCCGTACGCGATCCATTTTCCGTTGATCTTCTGGAAGGGCTGCACGACGTGTGCGTGGTGGCCGATGATGAGATCGATGTTCGGGTCGGCGATCAGTTGTTTGGCCCAGAACTGCTGTTCCGCGTCGGGAGTGTGCACCCTCTCGGTGCCCCAGTGTGCGGATAGCACGATGATTTGCGCGCCGGCCTTGCGCGTCGCGGCAGCCGCTTTCTTGATGGCGGCGACGTCGATGCGGTTTGCTATCCAGGCTTTCCCCGGCGGGGGCTTGTTGCCGTTGAAATGCATGGCGTACGAAAGGTGCCCTATCTTGACGCCCTTGACCTGGTAAATGACCGGGGTGGCCTGCTCGGTCTGATTGCGAGCGGTGCCGGTATGGCGCAGGCCGGCAGCGTCCAGCGCGTCCAGGCTGTCGTAGACCCCCTGCTCCCCTTGGTCGAGAGCGTGGTTGCTCGCCGTGGAGCAGGTGTCGTAACCGGCCTTCTTGATAGCGGGGCCGAGGTCGGTGGGGGCACGGAAGTGGGGAAAGTCAGCCGGAGGTCCGGGACCCATGGGCGCCTCGAGCTGACAGATCGCCAGGTCGGCGGAGCTGACCACCGGACGAATCGACTCGAATATCGGATCGAAGTCATAGCCGGACCGGCTGTTCTCGACCGCGTCCGTGTGCGCCTGCTGCCACGTGGGCGGGTGGACCAGGATGTCGCCGGAGCCGAGGATGCTGATCTGGGGGGCACCGCCGGCCTGGCCGGCACCGCTGGTGGACACCGCCGGAGCGGGCGACGGTGTGCCGGTCAGGCGGGCTTTGATGGAATCGCCGCCGGCCACCCACACCACGGCTGGCGAGACCACCATCGCGGCAATGAGCAGGTAACGGATCGGGGAGAGGCGCATGCGGTGTTCTGCCCTACTAGAGTCGGATGATCCGGCGGAGCCGGAGGCCGAAATACCCTGCGTCGATGTACCCATCGCCGCGTACGTCGCCGAAGCTGGGCCCGTCGACGGTGCCGCGTGATGACACGAACCGCAGGTGGCCGTCGGTGTCGGCGCCGAGGTAGATGCCGGAGTGGGTGATCAGTGCCGGATCCTCGTGCAGGGCGAAGAACGTCAGATCGCCTGGTGCGATGGCGGACAGGTCCTTCGGAGGCCGGCTGGGGTCGTCGCCGGCCGCGATCACCACCGAGCGCGCGTGGGCGGCCATGCTCGCCGCGGTGCGGGGCAGCCCGTCAACCGTGCTCGTGGCGGACTTGTTGAACAGCGGGATCCCGAACCGGTAGCCGTAGACGAGTCGGATGTATCCGGAGCAGTCGAGCTTTCGGTTCCAGCGACCCGAGGGCCGGACGAGGCGGGCGTCCGGAAAGCGCCACGGTATGCCGAGGTAATCGAAGAAATCCGCGCCATCACGTTCGTCGGCAGTATGGACGTACCCGAATCCGGCATCGCCGGCGTAGCGTACGCCGTTCTTGTCGCGTCGGATCGGCTCATCCTGCAGATACTGCAACGCGGCCGCGAGCACGTCGATCTTCGGTTTTCCGGAGATCTGGCCGCGGAGCCACCGAACAAACCACTGCTCGGAGTGGTCGCCTTGCCGCCACGGCCGCGGCAACAGCCGCACCCAGGAGGTCGAGTCGATCACTGCGGTGGTGTAGGTCGGGTCCGTGAAACGCCGGCGCGGACCGGCCAGAACGGCGGTGCGTGACCCGACGGTGAAGGTCGCCATGACGGCCTGGTCTGCGCGGCGGCGCAGTTGGGTGCGAGCCGGACCGGCGAGCTCGGTGACGGTGTAGTCGGTGCTTTGCGTGTCACTCTCCGGAACAAAGGCGGAGGGCGGCGTGGCCGGAGGCGGATCGCGGTGACGGCTGCACGCGCTCGCACCGGCACTGCCCGCCGCAGCGACGGCGGCGAGCAGGACGGTCCGCCGGCGCAGTGTCATAGTGCGATCACCGCGAGGGCGGCGGCGCCGGTGCCGCAGGTGACCACGGCCGTCGCGGCCAGAGTCTGCATCGCTCGCGGACGGATCAGCTGGAAGGTCATCAGCCCGGGAGTGAGGAACGAGAGGGTGTCGCCGCCGAACAGGAACGGGAAGCGCGTGTGCAGCGCGATGAAGAGCCCGAGGGTGAGCATGGCCGAAACCAGCATCGAGACGGCGAACAGCCGCTTGCCGTAGAGGATCATGACGCGCTTCAGCAGCTTCATGATCCCCACCGTCGCCAGCGCGACGAAGGTGACGGTGCCCAGACTGCGGACGTCCTCCAGGGCGGTCAACACCACGCAACCAGGCACCATCAACCCGGCCGGCGCGACATTAGTGACCAGGTAACCTACCAGACCGAACAGGAGGCCAGCGGCCACTATCACGGCGCTGAGCTCCGACGACAGGTCGAACGTAGCGGGCATGGCCTTCCTCTCTCACGGGTCGCGGCGATCGGCTCAAGACGGCGACGTGTGCGCCGCGCAGCACCGTGGTGGCGGCTAGATCGTCGCGGGACAGAACGACGGTCGAGTTGGGGTCGGCGTACGTCACGGCGGCCATCTCGTCCAGGGTCAGGACCATGGTCTCGGCGCGGTAGAGCGCCTCGAGCGCGGCGGACAGCTCGTCGAACGGCGCGGCTGCGGTGGCCGCGACCGTGACCTGGTGCAGCGCCTCGATCAGCTTCTCGCCGTGACCGTGGATGTTGCCGATCATCAAGAGCGACGTCCCGGTGTCGCCGGGCGCCATCGCCTCGACGATGGCATCGCGCAGCTCCACTCCGGTTCGCTGCTCGCCCTCGAGATCGACGACCCGGTCCCGCCATTCCGCCGGTATCCGGTGCATGGCGCTGCGGGTCGGCGTGCCGATCAGGAACACCCGGTGCGGGTCGATCTCCGGGATGATCGAGCCCATCTGGCCGTTGCGTTCCATCCGGTCGGGACGGCAGTTGATCACAACCGCGACGCGCTGGCCGATCAGTCGCCGCTGACGAAGCAGTTCGACGTTCATCAGCGTCGAGGCCGGGTCATTGGCGGCGAAGAGGTTGACAGCGGCGAACCGGCGGTCCTTGTGGGAGCAGGCATCGACACGCAGCACGCCGGGGTCAGGCACCGCCTGGTACATGCCGGCCAGCGCGGTGGCGCGGTCGATGCCGCACAGTCGCGCTACCGCCAAGGCGATCGCGACGTTCTCCTTGAAGGTGATCCACCGGAAAGGCTCCATCTCGGCATCGCTGACGCTTTCCGGCTCCACGGCGATCAACCGGCACTGCCGGCGGCTGGCCTCCTCTTGCAGGATGTGAACCCGATCCTGCTCAGCGGTGATGACCACCCCGCGCTGCGGCATCGACCGGGACAGCGAGCGGGCCACGTCATCCAACGTGGGACCCATCTCCTCGAGGTGGTCCTCACGCACATTGGTGATCACCACGATGTCGGCCTCGATGAGCTGTTCCTGGTTGACCTGTTGCAACTCCGGCTGCACGGCCATGCATTCGGCGACCAGGATGTCTGCGCCGGCGTGTACCGCCCGTCGCACGACATCTACCTGCTCGATGACGTTGACGCCGCCTCGGGTGCGCTGGATGGGGACCTCACGCCCGCCGGGATAGATGAAGCGGGCAGCGGTGCCTGTGGTCTTGGCCACAACGGTTCGTCGCGGATCGCCCCGCAACGCTCCAGCAGTGAGCCGCGTCACCGACGACTTTCCGCGGATCCCGTTGATCACGATCCTGGTCGGGATCAGCGCCAGTTGCCGGCGATGTCGGGCCCGCTCCACCACGAGATATCCGAGCAGGGCAAGGACTCCCACACTCAGCAGCAGGACCAGAGATGTGGACGCGTCCACCGGGCGCGGTACAGCGCTGGATGGCCCACCGAGGCTGATTACGGCAACCTCATGGTGACGCGCGGGAAACAAAATCTGGTCGCCTTCGCTCAATGTGCCTGCTGAGACTGGCTGCCGTGGCCGTGGCGAGCCATTGCTGGATGGGGAAGCGTTGATCCTAGGCCACGGCGGATGGTAGCGACGTACTTCGCCCTCGGTCAATTGAGGGCCCGGCTCCCCATCACGCATAAATCGGTCATATTCCGGACCAACTTCGTCTAACCGCCTCGAACTGACAAAGTCGGCCTATGCCACGGGACGGCCGATGGCCGACTGGCGGCGTATGATCTCCGCATTGTCGGACGACGATGCGCAGATCATAAGGAGCCGACCCCATGAGCGATAGCAACGACATCGCATCGGCCCTGAGCGCGAAGCTGGACACCTCAATCCCGCACTCTGCCCGAGTCTGGAATTACTGGTTGGGCGGAAAAGACAACTTCGAGGTGGACCGGCTGGTCGGCGACGACTTCGCGAAGCTGTACCCCGACATTACGGTCGTGGCCCGTACCTCGCGGGCATTTCTGAAGCGAGCAGTCACCTTCCTGGCCGCCGAGGCCGGCGTTCGCCAGTTCCTCGACATCGGTACGGGAATGCCGACTGCCGAGAACACCCACCAGGTGGCACAGGCAGTCGCACCCGATGCGCGCATCGTCTACGTCGACAACGAC